>LXNI01000174.1_pt1 | contig 80524 bp, 55 predicted proteins | sample 809091 | NCBI WGS metagenome assembly LXNI01 (sample SAMN04870527, study PRJNA318959) | sponge metagenome | biome: 01000161; feature: marine sponge reef; material: water | host: Sarcotragus foetidus | place: Greece: Milos, Mediterranean Sea | collected 2013-05-29 | depth 5-7 m
CCCACAGGGAACCCTGAAACGGCGTTTAACACCAAATGCAATAACGAGTTAGCCTAATCTCACGGTCGCTCGGCTTGCTCTACGATGTCCGGTTGTCTGAGACTGCACTTGGAGCCTCGCAGAGCGCGTCAAGACCACGGACTTGTTCTCTAATAGATAATTCTTGAGCGGGGAAGATTTCCTTATAGCTATACTATTTTAGTGTTCAACGTCATGTTCACGAAGGAAGCAACCCGCCGTCTCCGTGGAATGCCAAGAAACACTGAGAGCACGATTATCAGCAAGATCGACACTCTTGCGGCTGATCCCTTCGCTCCGAACCAGAATGTGACCGCCTTGACAGCGATTGATGGCTTCAGGTTGCGGGTAGGCGACTGGCGCGTGCTGTATTCCGTCAACACCGAAGCCAAAACGCTGACGATAGCGACAATTGTGCCCCGTGGAGAAGCATACCGATGACTACCCTCGCCGCCCAAATCATCTCCCTCGGCGGAGAAGAGTACGCCGTGGTTCCGCGTGCCGAGTATGAGGCACTGCGAAACGCCGTGGATCAAGATGCCGTGGATGCTGCATTGATTCAGCGAGCATTGGAAGATCCCGATCAAGAACTTGTGCCGTTCGAACTGGTCAAACGGATCGCGCGCGGAGAGCACCCGGTGCGTGTCTGGCGCGACTATCGCGGCAAGAAGGCAGCCGAGCTTGCGGCGGCAGCTGGGATCGCGGCCTCCTATTTGTCGGACATTGAGAATGGGAGGAAGCCTGGTTCAGTCAAAGCCATGAAGCGCATCGCGAACGCGCTCAACGTCACTGTCGATGACCTCATCTAAGCTGAATCTCCAACTGGAGGTTCTCATGAGTGAAGCTGTATAGGACAATCACCTGAAGTCCGGCACCATCGCATGCCGCAACGAGTTGCCAAGGCTGGTAGCTCGCGCCTATCTTCCGAACACGATTCGTTCTCGGCGGAACAGGTGGCTCGTGAGCCACAGACACAACCCTGCACAGGCAACCGCCACCAATACGGTGACAGCATAGTCGGCCAACGCCAACCCCTCGCCTTCAATCGCGTCCTGAATCAATACTTGCTGCCCGAGCACTGGAACCAGCAGCCTCCAGCCGGCATCTTCAATCGGCGAGCCCATAGTCAACGCCAGCGGCAACATCGGCAGCAGCATTAGGAACGACACATAAGACTGAGCTTCCTTGTAGGACCTGGCCAGCGTAGCCACCCCCATTTGCAGCGCCGTCACCGGCAAGGCCAGCGGTAGCACTGACGCCAGCACAACCGCCATCACGCCGCCATCGATCTCGAAGCGCAAGCCCAAGCGCTCCAAGGGGCTCAATTCCAAGCCCATCAACATCATTGCCACCGCCAGCACGGCGCTCGCAAACGAAAAAGCGGTCGCAGCTAGCCATTTGCCACCGATGATTGACAGGCGCGGCACTGGAATTACCAGCAGTGGCTCGAGCGAGCCGCGCTCCCTCTCTCCAGCGGTCGAATCGATCGCGACCTGCAAGCCTCCAACGAAAATGCCCATGACCAAGATCAATGGCATAAAGCCAATCACCCTCGCGGCGCGCTGCTGCTGGGTCTCCAACTCGAGAGTTTCGATCCGGATGGGGCGCACTACATCTGGGCTAATTCCCCGGATGACCAGACGCTGGGCGGCGATTCCCTGTCCGTACCCGTGAATCAGATCACGCAAACGGCGGACTGCACGCCCTACGCTGCCGTCCATGCTCTCTACTATGATCTCGATCTCGACCGTCTTGGAACGGGCGAAGCTCTCGGCGAAGTCCTCCGGGATGACGACCACGAAGTCCACATTGCCTTCGCGGACCTCCTCGCGAGGCTCGTCCGGTCCTTCCTCGATATCTACTCCCGCCTGCTGATCCAGCCAGTCGATCAGGCCCCTGGCATGTTCCCCGCCCACGACCGGTACCGTAATCTGTCGCGCCCGCTCGATCTGGTCGGACACTTGATCCATTGCCAGAAATATCACGACGGGAAAAATGGCAAGCGGCGCCAACACGGAAAGCAAGGAACGCCGGTCGCGAACGCCGTCCACAAGTTCTTTCCGCAACACCACTATGAGTGCCGCCAACAGATGCTTCATCCGGACGCTCCGTCGTGCCCTGTCAAGGCGACAAAAACATCCTCAAGGTCGTCTACGCCAGTCGACCTCCTCAATTCTGCGGGCGTGCCGCTGGCAACTACGGTGCCCGCTGAAACGATGACAATCCGGTCGCTTACGACCGCCACTTCCTGCATGATGTGACTTGAGAACACCACGCACTTGCCCCGGTCCCGCAGTTGGCCGATCAAGCTGCGGACGGCACGGGTGCTCATCACGTCCAGCCCGGTAGTCGGTTCGTCCAGCAGGATGTTGGCCGGGTCATGCACCAAAGCCCGCGCAAGCGCAACCTTGGTGGTCTCGCCGTGCGATAAGCCCGCAGCGCGCCTGTCGGCGAAGTCTCCCATGTCGAGCAGTTCGACCAAGGCGTCGCAACGGGCCTCGGTCTCGTCGCGCCCCAGGCCCTGCAGTTGGGCGAAGTAGCGCACGTGCTCGCGGGGCGTCAGGCGCGGGTAGAGCCCCTTGGCCTCAGACAGCACTCCTAACCGAGTCCGAGCATCCAAAGGTCGCGCAATCGCATCCACGCCATCAACGACCACTTCTCCGGCCTCGGGCTGGATCAACCCGTAGATGCAGCGCAAAGTGGTGGTCTTGCCTGCCCCGTTCGGTCCAAGCAGGGCTGTGACCTCGCCATTTCGGGCCTCGAACGAGACACTGTCCACCGCGACCACGTCCCCGAAGCGCTTGCGGAGATCGCGCACTTCGATCATTTCTCTTGCTCCATCGAGGGTCCGCCGTGCGTAACGAAAAAGCCCGGTCGTTCAAGCTCTTCCACGCAAGCAATATCCAGATTCTCCGCAGACCCGGCTTGCACAAATTCCGCCACCAACTCCGGCACGCAACCCCGAGCCGATGCGCCGTGGCCTGTCCCCAGTGCCACGACGTGGCGCACATTAGAGAAGCCCGCAGCCAACTCGTCACCCCAGCGCGGCGGAGTGACGGGATCTAGCGCTCCTGACAAGACCAAGGCTGGCACATCAGATACCACTCGTTCGTGATAGTTGGCCGCTACCTCGCCACGAGGCCACGCTGCGCAGATCTTGTCCCATGCTCCGAGCGTCTCGTCGTTGCTGAACACGCCGGACGGTGAGGAATTTCGGGCCGCTTCGTCAACCCATGGAAGATCCTCGGCGCAAATCACCGAGAAGAACATCCCCCAATTGATCTTGGACTCGCTGGGAGCGCTTTCAATTCCGACGGCCAAGGCGGACAATCCGGTGAAGTCCCCGCTGTGCATCTGGTCGATCAACAGGGGAACGATTGCGGCCGCATCTGCGCTGTAAAGGGCCGCGCGCAACGCTCCCGTCACGACTTCGCGACGCAACTCGATGTCTGCCTCCTCGCCCGTGCGAGGGTGCTGCAGCGTGATTCGAACCGGTCCGTTGTCCAGCCTGGCCAACACCTCGCCGAGCTGGCGACGAAGATCCGGAAAGCGCCCCCGGCAAGTGGTCCGCCGCTCGCAATCGTCGAACAGCAGGTCGAGCGCCCGCTGCGCATTCTGAGGAAACTCTTCCGGCAGGGTCATTGCCATTGGTACGGCACCGTCAAAGACGACACTGCGCACGTGCTCGCCATGGCGTCGGAGGTAAACCAAGGCGGCGCGAGTGCCGTAAGAGCCGCCCCAGAGGTTTATGCGTTCATAACCAAGAGAGACCCGGACCTCGTCGAGATCGTCCATGGCAATGGCAGTGGTGTACATACGCAGGTCGGCATCGTACCCATCCAAACAATTCAGCAGCGCGCTAATGCTGTGCTCAGCGCTGAACAGCCTGCCCAAATCGTCGGTTTCTGTGTCGCAGGGCAGGCCGTTCGACTCCCCTGTTCCGCGCTGGTCTACGAAGACAATGTCGCGCTCTCGGCGCACATCGCCGAAGGCCTCGGCAACCGCGGCGCTGACCTGAGCGGCACCCTGCCCTGGCCCGCCGGCCAGCACGAAGAGAGGATCAGGCTGCCGATCCCGGCTGAGAGCCGGATACACCACAACGCGCAATTCAATCTGGCGCCCGGCTGCCGCAGTCCGGTCTTCGTAGACCGGTATCCAGCCGCAACGCGCATCGCGCGGTCCCTCACCGGGCTCGCAGTCTACGAGCGGGTCTGGAGCGGCGGTTCGATCTGCCTCGAGGCCGCAAGCGGACGCCAAGGCGAGTGCCACACCCACCAGCCCAAGTCGCCCGAGCGTGAGCGAGCGTACAAAGTAGTACCGGCCAGAGGGAGATGGCTCGGATGCACGAAACCAGTGCATGGGGAGCAGAATTTATCAGTATATGGGCCAGCCGCTCGCACCTCGGAGGCTGGGAGGGACCGCCGCCATGGATCGCAAGAGCGCCAATCCGTCACTGCGCTACTAGAACAGGCTCGATATGTACCAAGTTCGAAGGCAAGTACTCCCTTGACTCCATGTAGTCGTCGAACCAGTGCGCTTCCGGGTTGCGGCGGAAAATCAGGATCTTGCCCGTGTTGCGCGGGTCCGCTGCGCGGTGGTACTTGAACAGCACGTTCTCGTCAGTTAGCCCAAGAATCTCGATCTTGCCCGTCGAGTGCGACATAGCCAGGCGCGCCCGCTTGGCCAGCCCGGACATCCGCTCGAGCGACTTCGCGAAGATGCGGTAAGCGTTCTCGACAGACACCGAATAGCTCTCGTTGCCTTCCGTGGGGCGGCACTGGAAGACGTAGTAGGGCGGCACCCCCAGATAGGAGAGCTCGTTCATCAGCTGGCTCAGCACGCCCGGATCGTCGTTGATCCCGCGGATCATGGGGGTTTGATTGATCGTCACCACGGAGTGAGCCTGCAGGCACTGCAAGCCTTCTCTGGCCACAGCCGTCAACTCGGCCGGATGGTTGAAATGGCACATGACGTAGATCCGGCCCTGTTCCGGTGTGGAGTAGCGCTCGAACATTGCGTGCAACTTCGGGTCTTCCAAGATCCGATACGGGTTGAAGGCCGGCATCTTGCTACCCAGCCGAATGATCTTCACGTGGGGGATCTCGCGCAGCTGCGCGATGATCGGCTCGAGCTTCGAGGTGGACATGATCAGCGGGTCCCCGCCGGTCAACAGCACGTTACTGATCTCCGGATGCTCCCGGATGTACGCGATGCCAGCCGAAACATCCCGCACGACTTCATCGTTGTTATCCATAAACAGGCGCTTGCGAAAGCAGAAGCGACAGTAGGCGCCACAAACGTCGTTGCAAAGCAGCAGGGCCGTGTCGGCGTACTTGTGCTCCAGCCCCGGGACCTTCGTGTAGAGTTCCTCGAACGAGGCGTCCAACCTGCCCCACTCGTTCAATTCGTTGCCGTCCGGAATGACCAAGCGCCGAATTGGATCGTCAGGATCGTTCCAATCGATGAGGCTCTGGTAGTATTCGTTTGTTCGGAACACGTATCGTTCGCTCACCTTTGCCGCCGCCTCTCGGTCTTCGGCACTGAGGTCCGAGATCTTATCTACGGATGTGATGTATTTCGGTTTGGGCATGACAAATCCTTTGCAGGCAGACTAAGCCGCCTGTCACTACACAAGGGTATCTATTGGAACAAAACGCTTTCGCTAACGCAAGGCTGGCTGCTGCGCCGCCTGCTGTGCAGCTCCGCAGCTGCGGACGGATGACGCGATGAGCCCCCTCGCCTAACTGTCCTAATTCCTATCGAAACACCCGCAGTCCGTACCGCACCAGCGACAGTCATTGCGGTCACCTCCGCAGAGTTGTCTCCTTGGCTCTCCGGGGACTTGCCGCACGGGCGAGGGTCTCGTTCTACATTGTTCTTGCAAGCAGGCACGGCATGGCGGCTCAGCAGGACGAGGAAAGGCGTAGGTCAGTTCTGGACGCCCGCGCATCGGGGAGATCTACAGGCACGTCGGTTGCCGAGGCTCGCAGACTAGCCGTCCAACATTGGCCACCGAAGCGCCGCCAGGTGCTGGCCGACCAGGCTCTTGGCCCAGCGTCGAGTCCGGCGCTGTAGTGCTCCCGCGGGCATGATCAACGCAAATGGAGGCTCGCGGCCGCGGGGTGCAAACCCCTCGTCCCGACGGAGTGTTTGACGACAGGTCCAGGCAGCGCGTAGACGAAGCACCTTCCCCACACTTTCCGCCCGAAACTACAATTTGCAGCCCCGTAACAGTGCTAGACTCTCCACCACGAGGTGGAAATCCGATGAAACGCATCTTTGCACTCTTACTCACGTTCGCCGCCCTGAGCTTTGCGGCCGACAAGAAGATCGTGGTCCGCGGATCAGGCTACGGCTTCTCCGACGACGACACGGCAATCGAGCTCTACCAGAAGGCGGCCGGAGACGACGCCACAGTCGTGGCTGCGCGCAGTAGCGAGGAGTTTGCCAAGGAGATCGTCGATGCTCATGGAATTATCGGCGGGATCAGCAAGGAACTCTTCCCCAAGGCCAAGAATCTTGAATGGGTGCAGTCCGTCAGTGCGGGGGTGGAAGCCTACTCGTTCTGGCCGGAGTTCATGGCCAGTGACGTGATGCTGACCAACTGCAAGGTGGTCCAAGGGCCCACCATCGGTGACCACGCCTTCGCGCTGCTGCTCTCGCTAACCCGCGGACTGCACGAATACCTCCCCAACAAGCGGCAGTGGAAGTCCCGCGCCGATGCCCCCAAAGGCATGACCGAACTGCCCGGCATGACGGCCGTCATCATTGGCATGGGCGGAATCGGCACGCAGATCGCCCAGCGGGCTCACGCCTTCGGCATGGACGTGATCGGCGTCGATCCCAAGAACATCCCCGTCAGCGTATACGCGCCCACGATCGTGCCGCCGGATCGGCTCGACGAGGTGCTGCCGAAGGGCGACGTGGTCTTCGTGGCGGCACCGTTGACACCAGAGAGCGAGCGCATGATCGCGGCCAAGCAGTTTGAGGCGATGAAGAAAGGCGCATACTTCATTGCCGTCTCGCGCGGCCGCCTTTACGACAAGGGCGACCTAGTCAAGGCCATTGACAGCCAGAAGTTAGCCGGGGCCGGACTGGACGTCACCGATCCGGAACCGCTCCCGGCAAACGATCCGCTGTGGGACTTCGACAACATCGTGATCACTCCCCACGTTGCGTCGCACGCCAAGGGCTCGGACGACCGCCGACTCGAACTGATTGTGGGCAACGTCGGCCGTTTTGCCAGGGGCGAGAAACTGACACACCTAGTTGACAAGTCCGTCGGCTACTAGGCTGACCCAGGCGGCGCGGCCGACCAACTCCCGCCTTGGGAAAGGCCCGCGGCGAAACACGAGCGACGACGTTGCGCACGCAAGACGGCACAAGGAGAGTGCTGAGACCAAGCTAAACGTTCGCTGAAACAACACCCCCGTGGGAAGCCCTGGAAATTCGGACGGGCTCGCGCCTCACTGAGATTGCCGCGGTCGCTTCACTATTCGCAGCGCCTGCTGCACCTCCGTGTCGCCGGGTAAGAGCTCCAGTGCCCGCAGGAGTTCGCGCTCGGCGTCTTCGAACTCTCCCGCGTGGCCATAAGTCAGCCCGAAGTTCTTGTGGATCTGTCCCCGGGCCGGGCATTCGCCACACGCGGCGAGCGCCTGCCGGAAGAGGTCAAAGGCTTCCGCCCAGCGCTCCTTTTGCGCCTCAGCCAACGCAAAATTCCACAACGTTCCAGCCCGGTCCGTGTCTTGCTCCTCGGCTTTGAGAGCCGCGAATCGTTCCCGATACTGCCGGGCTCTCTGCGGGTCGAGCGCCTGCACGGCTTGAGCTAGGTTGTACAGCGACTCCTTATGGCGCGGATCGAGTTCTAAGGCACGCTCGAAGTGCGGCAGAGCCATCTCCGGGCTCCCGGACTGCGCCACCGCCAACCCCAAGTCATAGTGCGCCAGGGGATTCTCCGAGTCTGCGTCAACCGCCGCTCTCAGCAGTTCGACGGCCCTCGCGTCGTTGCCCGCCGCTCGTTCGATCTGTCCCAGCAGATGCAGAGCAGGTGCGTAGGCATGGTTCAGATGTAGCGCTTCCTCGAGTGTTTGGCGCGCTTCTCCGGTGCGCCCCAAGTCCTGCAAGATACGACCTACGTTGTAGTGCGGGCGAACCGTCTCCGGGGCGAGACGCACGGCCTCGCGGAATGCTTCGAGCGCATCTTCTTGGCGTCCGCCCTCGGCCAACGCGATGCCTAAGTTGAGGCGTGCGTCAGCCGAGTCGGGGTTGAGCCGCACAACAGCTTCAAAGTGGGGCAATGCATCTAGCGGTCGACCCAGCCGGGTCAGCACCATGGCCAAGCCTTGGCGTGCCGCTAGGTTGCCCGGAGCCAGCCGTAACGCTTCCGTCATGTTGGCCAATGCGTCCTCAAAGCTGCCGTTCGCAGCCAATTTCAGGCCTAGGTTCAGGTGTGCGTCCGCGTGGTCTGGCTGCAATTCCAATACCGTGCGGAACATCGCTTCTGCCAGCGCCCCCCGCCCAAGTTGCTCGTAGGCAATTCCAAGATTCATATGTGCCGCCACATTTGCGGGGTCGTGGCGGATCACCTGTTGGTACAAATCCTTGGCATCCTCGGGTCGTCCTTGCGAGATGCTTCGCTCGGCGCTTTGCATCAGGCTTGAAAGCCGCGCATCTTGCTGCTGCTGCGCTCGCAAGCGCCGGAACTCTGTCAGTTCCCTCTCCGCCGCTGCGCTGTCGCCTGCTCTCCTCAGGACTTGGGAGAGTTGGTAGCGAACGTCTGTTTTCGAAGGGTCTAGGCCAGACGCCTTGCGGAGGTACGCCACCGCTTCTTCAAGCTTCCCTTGCCGGGCCAAGACAGCGCCAAGGTTGAACAACGCATCGGCGTGACCGGCGTCGACACCTACCGCCGCCCGCAACGCCGCCTCGGATTCCTCCAAGCGATCCACGTGCCGCAGTGCCAAGCCTCTCACGTACTGCTCATCGAAGCCTCGGGATCCGGCCCCAGCTATGTCCGAGTAGCGGTCAATTTCGGTCAGTGCCTGCTCGTATTGGTGGGAACTGACGAGGGCCTTCGCCAAGGTCAAGCGTGCCTCGGCATGGTTCGGATCGAGAGCGAGCCCTGTGCGCAAGGCCGCAATTGCTTCTGCGTATCGCTTCTGCTCCACCAGTACGATGCCGCGATTGAAGCGCAGCAGGGGCCGCTCCGGATGGTCGGCCAGCGCTTCGTCTAGTACAGCTAGGGCAGTTGCCAGGTCGCCAATCGAACGCTGGCGCTCCGCTTCCGCGAGAGCCTCGTCGGGCCCCTGAGCAAGAAGCCCGCCAGAGCACAACGCGATCTGAGCCGAGGCCAGCAGCCAGGATTTCACAGCGACACGTGGCATGAACCTGTAGAGGCCGGCCGTTTCAGGCCTAGGCGGACACCATTCAGTAGCTTACGGCGAAGCGCCGCATCGTGTCACCAGCTTCAACTGGATGAGCCCGCCGGCCAAGGCCGGCGGGCTCATCGGTTTCTGGGCGTAGTCTGGCGCCGCTCTCTAGAAGTACACCTTGAGGCCCATCTGGATCTGGCGGGCCCGGTTGGCGGTGCCAAGCACTCGACCAAAGTTCCCCCTGCTGACATTCGCCGCAGGCGCATTGTACTGCGGTGAATTGAAGCCATTGAAGAGCTCGACACGGTACTCGACCCGCAGGTCTTCCTTGATCGAGAAGATCTTGAAGAACGAGAAGTCGACGTTGTTAATGCCGTCTGCCCGCAAGCTGTTGCGACCGGCATTGCCGAACGTGCCCGCCTGCGGCACTGCAAACGCGCTCCTGTTCAGCCATTCGGCCGTCGTGGGATTCGCCGGATTCGGGTTTCCCACATAGTCGGGCCGGTAGCGCCCGTTGGCCATGCCCGTCCCGGCGATGTCGCCGTTGACAGTGGGAGTGTAGGGCTGGCCCGAAGTGAACAGCGCCAGACCGTTGAACTTCCAGCCGCCGAGAATCGCGTTCAGAGCCGCGTTCGACGAGCGGAACGGCAGTTCGACGACCCAGTTGAAATTCAGGTTGTGGGTCAGGTCAATACCGGCCACGCTGCGGCTCGAGTTGAAGTCGTAAGGGTTCGGCACCGAGCAGTTCTCCACGAACCAGCCAGTGCAGCCGATGTCGATCGACTTGGCCCACGTGTAGTTGACCATGAACGAAAGCCCCTTCGAAAACCGCCGGTTGTACTGGGTCTGCAACGAGTGGTAGCTGCTGCGCCCCCACGAGGTGAGGTAGTTGTTCGCCCGGAAGAGCGGGAACGGAGCCCTCTGGCGCGCCTCGGATGCCTTGCCAGGGGTGAGCGCCACGTTGTAGTACGTGCCCAGTGGCAGGCGTCGGTTGCCCGACCCGACATAGTTCACCTGCAGCATCGTCGCATCGTCGAGCTGCCGCTGGATGCCGAAGTTCCACTGCATCGAATAGCTATTCTTCATGCGTGGATCGGAATACCAGGCGCCTTGGTTATACGGTGTCGCCGTAGGCAGAATGCCGGTGGGTGCTGGATTCTTAGCCGAAACGCTGGGCATTGAATCGGGTGGGTTTGTGTTGTTCTCCAGTTTCCGTCCGACATCCGGCCAGGTGTGGCCGAGGTTCTGGGTGTTTTGCGTCACTCCGGCGAAGTTGTCGAAGTAGATTCCCGAGGAGGCACGAATCGCCGTGCGATCGTTCAATCGATAGGCAAAACCGAGACGCGGCTGCCAGCTGTTGGGCCAGGGCTCCTGCACGTAGCCTTGGCTCGCGACCCGGACTTGGTCCGGCAACGCCCCGTCAGGGTCTGGCAAGCAGGGGGCCACGCCTTTGACCGCGCAGGTGGGCGGCGCAGCCGTGATCCAGTAGATGCCCTCGTTGTAGTCTATATTGCCGAACTCGACCGTGTTCTCTGCAGCGTTGCCGAACTGCGGCAGCACCGTCTTGTCGAGGCGCACGCCCAAGTTGATCGTCAGCTTGGACGTGGCCTTCCACGAGTCTTGGGCAAAGAAAGAGTACAGAGCCCCGCCCCGAGCGCGTTTGTGGAAGTCACGTCTGGACCATTGATTCGGCACATTCAGCAGAAACGACGCCAGAGGATGCCCGGTACCGCCAGGATTGTCGGGGCTAGCGGTGCCCACGGTGCTGAAGCTGTTCGAATGGTCGTTGGTTGTGCCGAAATGGCCGATGATGTTGTACTCGGCACCGAACTTGAGCGTGTGGCTGCCTGCAATCTTGGTGTAGTCGCCCTTGTACTGCCACGTGTCGCTCGTGCGCGTGAATCCGGTTCGCTCGCCGCCGCCGAAATACTGCGCAACACTCACGTTTGGGACGAAGGATGTTCCGCCGCGGAAGCCCCCAGCGAAATCGGGATTCCAGCCGACCGTGGAAATGAAATCCGCAGGGACGTTGACGAACGAATTGCCTGTATCGCGCTTGACGTCGGTCCTCGCGAAGGAGATCGTCATGATGCTGGTCGGGTCAAAGGTATGCACCCAGTTCGCGGCCACATTCAGATTGTCAACGTCCACAAAGCTCGTAAAGTTCTGTCGCCCAGCCGAACGGATATTGTCATTGTTCTGAGTGCTATAGCGTACATAGGCGGTATCGGATTCGCTGAAGTGATGGTCGACACGTCCGGACAACTCATATTGATCCAGAGCCGTGCCAGTGGTATCGCGCTGGTTAAGGTTGCCGAGGTCGGTGCCGAGGTCGATCGGCGCGGGCACCGTCTGGTCCAAGTAGTAGAGGAACCCCTGGTCTAGACGACTGGCAGGGATCATGTTGTCGGCGAACGCATCCCGGACGGCGTTGCCATCGGGTCCAATCCGTGTCGAGTACGGGTCGTAAATCTGCCGCGCGGAATCGCTGAGGTCTCCTGCCTTGTTCGCAGCCGTGGGCACACGGTAGTTGCGATTCGCGGGTCCGCGGTTGGTAAAGCCTTGGAAGGCGCCGTAGAAGAATGTCTTGTTCCTGACAATCGGGCCGCCGACAGTAGCGCCAAACATGTTCTGCGCCAACGACGCCTTATCCCTCAGGAATGTGTTGCGGGCGTCCAAGTTGTCGTTGCGCATGAATTCCCAAAGACTGCCGTGGACCTCGTTGCTCCCCGATTTTGTGACAACATTCACCACGCCGCCGGTGACCCCACCGAACTCGGCGAGGTCGTTGTGCGACTGCACCTTGAATTCTTGGATGGCATCCAAGATCGGCGGCACGGCGTAGGTGCTGGTCATCGTGCCCTGGTTATTCACACCATCGGTGAGGAACAGGTTGCTGCGGTTGTTCTGGCCATTGATCGAGGGGAAGCTGAAAGTGCCCACCGATGTGCTGCCGAAGCCGCTCCTATTCTGCGCCACGTTCACAGGCGAGGCCCCGGGTGTGAGCATCAGCAACTGCGTGAAGTTGCGCCCGTTCAGAGGCAAGTCGACGACCTGCTGCTCGGTCATGGCCGTACCCAACTCTGACGACGAAGCCTGCACCTGAGCACCAATCGCCTCGACCGTCACCGATTCGGTCACTGCGCCGACTTCGAGGACGACATCGAACGTCGCCGTCTGGTTCACCACCAGCGAGAACGGTTCGACCGCCGATGTGCGGAAGCCCTCCGCCGTCGCCTCGATGGTGTAGTAGCCGGGCTGGACGCTGACGAATCCATAGCGGCCCACCCCGTTGGCCTCGGCACGGCGCTCGATCCCAGTCTCGATGCTGGTCAGGATCACTTCCGTGCCGGGCACTACGGCCCCTTGCTGGTCAGTGATCGTTCCGTTCACGGCGGAACTGGAGGCCTGGCCGAACGCAAGGCCCGCGAAGACGGTCAGAGCGCAAGCCAACAGGAACGCCGTCCTGATGGCGCGCGATCTGCGAAGTTTGTGAACTGTGGGCATGATGCCTCCTTTCGCTCGAATGCCAAGATAGAAAGGAGCGAAGCCCACCTGCTTCGCATCTAACCCCGACCATCCGCTGTGAAGTATATACCGGCAGCGCGGTAGGCGTCAATGCCCGAACCACCCTTTGGCGCGTGCTTGCTCGTTGCAGGGGTCGCGCTTGCCCTTGCACCGGGACAAGTGTCCGCCCAAAGCATGGCCTCGTCCGAGAAGAGCGCTCAACCGCCGCTTCGCCTGCCGGACGGGCTCGTCCCGCCACGGGCTGATTTTGTCGACATCGCGGGCAAGGCAGGCTTGTCGCTAGGCCAAGATCCCACTGCACCGGGCGAGATGACCTACCTGACCGAAACCACTGGGGGAGGCGTCGCACTGATCGACTACGACAACGATGGCCTGCTGGACATCTTCTTTGTGGGCACCGTGAACTCCGCTACGAACGCCACGGCCACACCACACCGGCTGTATCACAACAACGGCAATCTGCGCTTCAAAGATGTCAGCTCCGAGATGGGCCACCGGAACACTGGTTGGGGGCAAGGAGTGTGCGCCGGCGATTTTGACCAAGACGGCTTCGTGGACTTGTTCGTCACCCACTGGGGCGCGGATTCCCTGCTACGCAACCTCGGCGGCTCAGGGTTCGCCGAAGAAGCCGAACGGCGAGGAGTGGCGGGCAGGCCAGATCGCTGGAGTACCGGCTGTAGCTTCCTCGACTTTGATCGCGACGGGGATTTGGACCTGTTCGTGGCCCACTATGTCGACTTTGACCGAGCCACGACTCCCCTGCCGGGCGAAACGTCTCAATGCGAATGGAAGGGAGCGCCCATACCGTGCGGGCCGCGAGGGCTAGCCGCCGAGTCAATGTCGCTCTTTGCCAACGACGGAAAGGGCCATTTCGAAGACGTCTCGCAAGCTTCAGGTGTCGCGACTGCAAAGCGCTACCACGGTTTGGGAGTGATCAGCACAGACTTCGACAACGATGGCTGGCTTGACATCTTCGTAGCCTGCGACTCGACTGCCAATCTGCTGTTTCGCAACGTTGGCGACGGTACGTTTGAAGAGATCGGTCTGTTTTCCGGTGCCGCCTACAACGAGGACGGCCACGAGCAAGCGGGAATGGGAGTGGCGGCAGCGGACTATGACGGCGACGGTCGCAGCGATCTATTCGTGACCAACTTTGCGGCAGATACCAACACCCTCTACCGAAACACCGGCGGCGGGATATTCCGCGACGCAACAGTGATCGCGGGCCTAGCAACAGCGACGGCACATGTCGGCTGGGGTGCCGATTTCGTAGACTTCGACCTTGACGGCCGGCCTGACATCTTCGTGGCCAACGGGCATGTCGCGCCAAGCGTGGACAACGCCGGCATCGGCGAGACGTTTGCCCAGCCGCGCCTTCTGTTCTGGAATCGAGGCGACGGAAAGTTCCACCCGATTTCGGCGCGGGCTGGGAGCGCCTTCGGTTCCCTGCATGCGTCGCGGGGGTCTGCCACTGGTGACCTCGATAATGACGGGGACCAAGAGGTCGTGGTCGTCAATATCGGCCAGACTCCATCCCTGCTGCAAGACCGCACCGAACGGTCCGCGAACTGGTTGGTCGTGCGAGCGACCACCGGGTCGGGCAGCGACGCCATCGGCGCCCGGGTGACGGTCCGGGCGGATGGCTTCCAGCGCACTGCGGCAGTCCGCAGCTCAGGTGGGTACTTGTCGCAGAGCGACCTTCGCCTGAGCTTTGGACTGGGAGACTTGACGTCGGTGGAGATTGAAGTCTTATGGCCTTCCGGACTCATGAGCGAGGCCCGAAGCTTCGAAGTCAACCAGATGGTGTCCATCTCAGAACCAGCGCAGTCATCGTCGGAGAGTGCTCTCTGAGGCCGCCCCCCCTCGGCGGGGCCTCGAGTGCCGCGCTCACTGCATGCGATATTGCCCGAGAATTCGATGAAATGGGCGAAATCGATTCCCCAATAACGCTGAGCACGCACCTCTCTCGCGAAGTTGGGGTCTGCGACTCGGTCTCCGACGACATTAGCCATGACGACCCGGGATTCATCGAGACCTTGTGGGGGCGGTTCCCGATCGCTGCGCCGTCAGTTCGACGTGGGCACCCTGCTCTTGTAAGCCGCAATGAGCTGCAAGGATATCTTGATATCTTCATCCGAGGGGAGTAAGCCAGACGCCACTCGGAGCGACGCCTCCGCTTTGTCCAAGTTCCCGGATCGAGCGTAGATTATGCCTAGGTTCTTGTGGAGCAGAGCCTCGGTAGGGCACTCGCCGCAGACATCGATCGCTTCTAGCAGCTGTCCGACCGCTTGAGGCCAGTCGCGCGCGTCGGCGGAGGCGAGCGCAAAGTTTCCAAGCGTCTCCGCACGGTCCGTGATGCGGCGCTCCTCACGGTGCTCTCGGAATCTTTCTTGGAACGCAGCGGCTTCCGCCGGGCTGGCATCCCGCAGTGCCCGGGCAAGATTGTACAGCGCTTGCCCATGATCCGGGTTGACCCCCACGGCGCGTTGCCAATACTCCACCGCTGCCTGCATGTCACCGGCTCGGGAATGGTTGAGCCCCAATTGGTAGAGGGCGTCGGCATCGGAAGGTCGTGCCGCGACGACCTGCTGCAACAGCTCACGCGACCGGGCGGCGCTGCCCCGTTGTTTTTCGATCATTGCAAGCAAGTAAACGGCCTCGGCCACACCCGAGGCTATCTCCAACTCCCCACGGGCGTCTTCGTGTCGGCCGAGGTCATACAGCACGCGGCCCTTGTTGTAACGGGTTGCCGCTGATTCTGGGGCCAATTCGACCGCAGTCGTGAAGGATGCGAGCGCCCCCTCCAAGTCGTATTGATCCGCCTGCGCTATGCCGAGGTTTAGGTGCGCTTCAGCCGAGCTAGGATTGGCTTGGGCAATCTCGGAGAACCTCTCTATGGCCTCCGTAAGGTGTCCCTGTCTGGCCAGCGCGATGCCCAAAGATGTCTGGATTTCGGTGTCGGCCGGCGCAAGCGAGAGTGCCTCGCGTATCTGTTCCTCGGCGTCTTGGAGCCGACCTTGATCCGCCAGCACGAGGCCTAGGTTCAAGTGCGCCCTAGCGTAGTTCGGATTCAACCCGATCGCCCTCCTAAAGAGTTCGATGGCACGGTCGAAGCGGCCGTTCCGCGCCACCAGAAAGCCGAGGTTGTTCGCGGCTTCGGCGAAGTCGGGGTTCAACAACAAGGCCCTCTCGAACGCCGCCTCAGCCTCCATTGCTTTCCCGTCCGCGAGATAGGCCAGCCCGAGATCGTTATGGGCTTGGTGCATCTCGGGATCGAGTTCGACAGCCCGCTCAAGAGCGCTTCGCTTCCCCTGTTTCTCCCCAAGCCCACCTAAGGCAATCGCAAGATTGTAGTAAGTTTCGGCGCTGGTCCCACCGAGATCTAGCGCCGCTCGGTACAACTCCGCTGCGCCCGCGGGATCGCCTTCCTTGAGCTTGTCGTTGCCGCGATTGGCCAGCATCGAGGCCTCGTCGACCAGTTGCCCGCCCTTCTTGCGCAGCTCGAATTCTGCAAACTCCCTCTGTGCTGCCTCTGGCTCGTCCAGCCGCAGCAGCACGTTGCCGAGTTGGAATCGGATGTCGGCGTTGTCCGGATTGAGCTCTTTCGCTCGCTCTAGGTGCCGCCTCGCCTGTCCCAGTTGCCCTCGGCGCATCAGAACGAAGCCGAGGTTGTAGCGTACATCCGCATGAGCTGGATTGAGCTCGTTGGCCCTCAAGAGCGCAGCTTCCGCTTCGTCCAATCGTCCGAGCTGCCGTAGCGCAACGCCTTGGACATGCTTGGCATCAAACTCGGAAAAGGGCTGCGGACGACTCGCGATGTACCGGCTCGCAGTTTGCAACGCCTCACTGTACTTGTGCAGACGAACTAGAACCTTAGCCAGAGCCAGCCGGGCGGCCTCGTGGCTAGTCTCGATTGCCAGCGCCTCTCGAAGGGATCGCTCCGCGTCTTCGTAGCGTTCCTGTCGGGCATATATGGTTCCCAGATTGAAGTGCGCGACCGCAGCCCGCGAGTGGACCTGTGCTGCGTCCTCCAACACTTCGATGGCTCGCTCAACGAGGTTGCTCTCCGCGTACGCTATACCGAGACTCAGATGGACCTCGAGATCGTAGGGACGCAGTTGGGCGAGCCGGCGCAGGGGTGGGATGGCCGCCTCCGGTCGACCTGCTGCCATCCAAGCATCCGCCAGAGCTTGTGCTGCGTCGCCCGACTGAGGATTTATTCTCTGGGCCGCGGCGAATTCCCGAGCGGCGACTTCGTGATTGCCTGACTCCGCTAGCGCTGTGCCGTGGGCCATCCGTCCCTCAAAGAAATCGGGAGCACTTCGGCTCAGCTCCGCTAGGTGCCGCACAGCCTCGGGCAAATCCCCTCCTTGTATATGGGCGAGACCTAGGTTGAATCTCGACTCAACTGAGTCGGGATCGAGCGTCAGGGCATGGCGAAATGCCGCGACAGCGCACGTCGTATCCGATTGCTGGGCGAAGTGCGCTCCAAGAGCGTTATAAAGGTCGGCCGAGCCTTCTTGTGCCATCGCTGGGCGGGCGGCCCGAGGGGGTTCGCATCCGGCCGGAAGCTGGGCCGATGACAGAAGGCGACAGAGCGCCGCGATCCCCAGAAGGCAAGCCCCGGCCGGGCCGAGCATCCAAGAGCCTCGTCCGATGCGCGGCATCGTCAACAGTATGGCGCATTGATCCCATGTCGAAGCGTCGGCGTGTCTCTCGAGATCGAACTCGGCCGACCTAAGAAACACTGCTTGGCAGGGGAGCGACGCACCGTGAAAAGGAGCGTTGGAAGCCGATCAGGCCATCCCGTTGCCCGTTGACTGTCGTTTCCGATCACGCGCCAGTTGCGGTGCGCAAGTTTGCCACGGAATTGGACCACTGGCACCTGGAACTGCATGGAATTCTCAAGACCGTGGGATTGCAGGCCGTGCGATGTGCGCCCGCAGTTCCCGTGTTGTCCCGGTGGATTACCCAAGATTGGAATAGAAAAAGGTCTCGAAAATCTGTTGCCGGCATCGGGAAGCGATGGTATGGTCGAACCGCCTGAGAGAATTCGGGATCGGCGTACAGCAGTTACTCACTTCATTTCGAGGGTGGCGAGAGTGCGCCGTGGAGAGATCGCACGATCGGGAGGATCCGACCCATGCCATCACCTACTGCGCTGCGAAATGCGCTCGCGTTGCTTTCCCTTGCCTTGGCGTGCCTATTCGTCCTTGCGAGCCACACGTCAGCACAGGTGTCTACGGCCACCATCAATGGTACTGTCCGCGACGCGACCGGCGCTGTCGTCCCAGAGTCCGACCTTGTCCTGCAGAGCGTTGAAACCGGCATCGAGCGCCGGAGCGTGAGCAACTCGGTCGGCGTGTATACCTTTGTGAGCATCACACCTGGGATCTACTTGCTCTCCGCCAGCAAGGAGGGATTCAGGACAAGCTCGATGCAGCCATTCACGCTAGCGGTCAATCAAACCGCGACATTCGACTTTGCTCTGGAGATCGGCGCGGTGGCGGAAACCGTGACGGTGGAAGCCGTTGGTGCAGAGGTGCAGAGTTCGACCGCCGAGCTGGGATCCGTGATGGCTGAGAACCAGGTTGTCGACCTGCCTCTAAACGGCCGCAACTTCACACAGCTGTTGACGCTCACTCCCGGGGCATCGCCCATCAGCACTTCGCAGAACCGCGGGGGTTTCGGCAGTTCGGCGATCGGCGAGTTCGCGTATCCGGCGATGAACGGACAGAGCAATCGAAGTAACTTCTTCCTTACCGACGGCGTGATCAACCAGGGTTCGATGGTAAGCACCTACGCGACTCCACCGATCATCGACGCGATTCAGGAGTTCAAGGTCCAGACTCATAATGACCAGGCGGAATTCGGTCAGGGGACTGGAGGTATCGTCAACGTCGTCACAAAATCCGGCACGAATGAAGTGCATGGCACGCTCTGGGAGTTCATCCGCAACGACAATCTCGATTCGAGGAACTTCTTCCGCAGGAACGTAGTGCCGCTCTCCCAGAACATGTACGGAGCGACGGTGGGCGGTCCTGCCGTCCGCAACAAGACGTTCTTCTTCTTCGCGTGGCAGGGATTCAAGAGGCGGACACCCGCCAACAGCCTGTACCGCGTTCCGACGGATGCGAACCTAACGGGGGACCACAGCGACTGGCCTGCCCAGATTTACGACCCCCAATCGACACGTGAGGACGCCGCGACTGGCACGTTCATACGTGATCCGTTCAAGGACAACATGATCCCGCAGGCCCGACTCGATCCGGGATTCGTCAGTTACGCGCAGATGACCGTACCCAAGCCAATCTCTACCGGCGTAGCGGACCGTAATCAGCTCGACACAACAAATTCGTCGCTGGACCAAGACGAATTCAACGTCCGCGGAGATCACAACTTCAGCGCGAACGACATGATTTGGGGGCGCGTCAGCTGGTCAGATCTCGCTCAAACCGGGTCAGCAGGCCGACAGGGGCTGGGTAGCCTTGTCAATGTGAGGACGTTGAACATCGGCGCCAGCTGGGTCCACACCTTCAGCCCGACGAGCATCCTGCAGTTCCAGTTCGGGCGGACGACGATCAATCGAGACACCGGCAGCGAGTTCACGAGCGAGGTGGATCCCACCAGCTTTGGCTTCAATCCACTATTCTGCTGCAGCTTCAGAAGCGACCTAGCCCTGATGCCATCCGTCAATGTGGCGCAGTTCTTCTCGGGCGGAGAGCGCGTCGCCAACAACCGTACTTCCGACATTTACGCGTACAAGGGGAACTTCACCAAGATCCTCGGCAATCACCAACTGAAGTTCGGTGCCGAGTACAGCACGAATCGACACTTCGGCGTGACGAATGATCACAACGTGGCGTTCGTCCCGGCGAACACAGCAGACCCGCAAACCAACACAGGAGGGAGCCCACTGGCTTCGTGGTTGCTCAACGTGCCCAACAATGCCGGCCGCCGGGACTTCTTCAAGCGTCTGCATCGTGGTGCGATCGGCGGCTTCTACGTGCAGGACAACTGGAAGGTCACGTCAAAGTTGACGGTCAACATTGGCTTGCGATACGACCGGACATGGAGTCCAACGGTTGGTGACTACGACGACAAGGGCATTTTCGCTGGGACTCCGGACTTCGAACGGGTCCACGGCGGCCTGTACGTCATTCAAGCGAAGCCGGATTCGTGCGCCGCTCTGCAGGCGGCACCTTGCATACCGACACCTGACGGCAGCTTGCCTGACGAGGTTCGAGTGTCCCCCACTAACCGGCTGATCGGGGATTGGACGGACAACTGGCAACCGCGAGTCGGAGTCGCATATCGGGTCAGTAACCGAACTGCGATTCGCATGTCGGGCGGCATCTTCTACGACAGCTGGGCTGGAATGAACCAGATGATGCAGGCTCAGGGCCATACTTGGCCGGATGTCGGCCAGCAGCAATCGGGCAACCTCAACACGCCGACAAGCGGTAACCCGGTCCCCGGCGTCTCGGCGAAGAATCCGTTCCCGGCTGGGCTGCTGCCCGGCCCCACACCGTTCAACCGTGTGGCTTGGTACGCAGATCCCAGCGTCAAGAACCAGTACTCAATGCAGTGGAATTTCGGCCTCCAGCACCAGCTGGCGAATGACACTCTTCTCTCCGCCAACTACGTAGGATCGGCGAATCGCAGGGCTCCACTTGATCATTTCTACAACACGGCAACGACGCCCGGTCCCGGAGACCCAGCCGAGCGTAGCCCATATCCCTTCATCGTGCCGACATTCTGGCAGCGGAGCGTGGGTAGAGCCAATTACAACGCCTTCCAGTTTCAATTGACGAAGCGCACGCGCGCATTCACTTACATGGTGAACTACACGTGGTCCAAGACGATCAACTTAGCGTGCGACGGCTGGTACAACGTCGAAGGATGCTCCACGCAAACGCCGTATGACCACGTCCGCGACAAGGGTGTAGCTGGCCACGATCTGACGCACATCTTCAATTTCAACTGGGTCTACCGAATTCCGATCGGTCCGGGAATGAAGTCGACCGGCAGCAAGCTTGCCGACTATGTCGTTGGAAATTGGCAGATCAATGGGATCGCGAACCTCTATTCGGGGCGACCTTACCACATCAACGTCAGCGGCGACATTGCCAACACGCGCAATCGAAACGGGTATATGCGAGCCGATCAAGTGGGGGATCCTCATCTGAGTAGTCCCACTCCATCTCGCTGGTTCAACACCGACGCGTTCCGCGCTCCCGCGCCCTTTTCGTTCGGCAACTCGGGCAGGCACTCCCTACGCTCTGACGGGGTAACAAATTTCGACTTATCCTTGTTCCGAGACTTCCCCCTGCCCGGACGGGAAGGAATGAAGCTACAATTCCGCGCCGAGTCGTTCAACGCATTTAACCACGCGGACTTCGCTGTCCCAGTACAGAACCTCAGTCGAAGCAACTTCGGTGTGGTGACTGCGACGCAGCGACGCGCAAGGCAATTCCAGCTGGGCTTGAAGTTGATCTTCTAGTGGGTCGGCCCGCTCTAGGCTTGACGCAGTCTAGAGCGAGCCGTCACAGGGACACACGGGATTCCGAACGCTAGGGCCTTCATGGCGGATCGCCGGATCGAATTGTGTGGGGCAGTCATAGCGGGCGCATAGTTTGGATTCCCGACCGGATCAGACATACTGAGTGGGGCGTCGACATCTCCGATCGGCCTGCTCGCTTGGCAGGCTTAGTAATCGCTCGCTCTGGAATGGCCTGAGCCAGAGTGGGCGCTATGCGGGGGTCTGCCGACCGCTAGGGCCGGTCGGTTAGGATAGGGCGATGCCTGATCTGACAAGACGCTCCTTTCTGGGCGCCGTAGGTGCCACGATTTGCACTGGCCGTTTGGCTCAGGCGCAAGTATCGAAGCCCAATGTGGTCATCATTTACACGGATGATCAAGGCACCCTCGATGCAGGCTGCTTCGGCTCGGACGACATCCACACCCCGAACATCGACGCCCTCGCCCGGCGCGGCGTGCGGTTCACCCAAGCTTACGCCCACACGGTCTGCTGCCCATCGCGGTCGCAGTTGCTGACAGGGAGAGTGCCCCAGCGGGGCGGCGTGACGAACTGGCTGTCGAACAACCCGTCTGACGAAAACGGCCGCAACATGTACACCAGCGAGGTCACACTGGCAGAGATCTTGCGCGATCACGGATACCGCACCGGGCTGTCGGGCAAGTGGCATCTGGGCGCCAAGCCAGGGCACCAACCGCTGGACCAAGGGTTCGACGAAGCCTACGGCCATCTGGGAGGTTTCATTGACAACTTCGAGCACAAGTTTCTGCACTCCAACCCCCGGCGGCCACCATTCCACGATCTTTACCGCGACGGCAAGGAAATCGACGAGACCGGCCGCTACTTCCCCGACCTTGTGGTGCGCGAGGCCACGCGCTTCATAGTGGAAAACAAGGACCGGCCCTTCTTCCTCTACTGCGCGTTCAACGTGCCGCACTATCCCGAGCAGTCCGATCCGAAGTTCGACAAGATGTACGACGGCATGGCCATGCCGCGCCGCTCATACGCTTCGATGATCACCACCACGGACGACCGCATAGGGCAAGTATTGGACACCTTGGAGGCCTGGGGCCTGCGCGACAACACACTTGTGATCTTCATGAGCGACAACGGCCATTCGACCGAGGAGTTCCACAACTGGGGCATCAACTATGGTGCCAACGGCGGGGGTGGCAACACCGGGGAATGGCGCGGAGCAAAGGCCAGCCTGTTCGAGGGCGGCATTCGCGTGCCATCGGTGATCAGCCTGCCCGGGCGCATCCCGCAGGGGGAAGTCCGGGATCAAGCAATCTCGAACATGGACTTTCTCCCCACAATCTTGGAACTCTGCGGTATCGACCCACCCGACCACGAGCTGGACGGCAAGAGCCTCTGGCCGGTACTCGAATCCGCCGATGCACCCTCGCAGCACGAGGTGTTTCATTGGATGTGGCAACAGCAGTGGGCCATCCGCGAAGGGGACTGGAAGCTGATCGGAAACGGGCGCGACACCACGGGGCTCCGGTCCCGCCACGCGCCGCGCAAAGAGATGGGCGAACTGTACCTCGCCAACCTAGCCGACGATCCACCGGAATCGGTCAACCATGCCGCCGACCAGCCAGATCTAGTCAAGCGGCTCCATGGCATGCACACAGCTTGGCTCAAGGCGACCGAGCGGTAGCGATCACAGAACCATGAACTTTTCCGGCCCCTTGCTGACGCTTGCAGCGACACTGCTAGCTAGCCCGGCTCTAGCGCAGTCACCGCAGATTGTTAGTGCGCAGCAGGGTGCGTCGCAGGTCTCGATCCGGCTGCTCTTCGGTACCGATCGACACACACCACAACGCTGGGACGGATCGGTAGCAGTCACTGGCGGGCGCGTGTTGGGCGTCACAGGGGTCCATTTCGAGGGCCGGGATCAGATCGTGGGCCAAGACGGCTGGAAATTGACCAATCGGGTGACGCGCTATGCGGATTCCACCACCCAACGTGGCTACGACCCCGTCCATACGCGGCCGTTCGCCATGATTCCGAACGGCGTGGTGGCCACCCTCGAGGCCGCGGAGGCTTCGGAAGTCAAGGTCACGACCGAGCAAGGTTCGTTCTCGTTCCCGCTCAGGCAACTCCCGTTCGGCAAGACTCTGGCGTTCCTCGACGGGACGGCATCCGCCCAGCGCATTCCGACCACCACAGACATCACGGCGGGCGAAACCGAGAACGACTACCCTGCCCTGACCACTGATGCTGACGGCACCGTCTGGATCTCGTGGATTTCCTACCGAGACGAACAAGATGCTGTCTGGCTCGCTCACTGGGAAGGCGCGGGCTGGAGCGCACCTACGCAGGTCTCCCCGGACGACTACGGCGACAATTTCCGCACCGCGATCGCCGCGGACGCCGCGGGCGGCCTGGTCGTGATTTGGTCGGGCAAGTCGCCGAGTGGCTCGTGGGGAATCTTCTCGCGCAGGCTTAGCGATGGCCAACTCTCGGAGACCACCAGCATCGCGAGCAAGGGGCAGAACGTCTACCACCGAGCCGCGGCGGACAGCCAAGGCAACGTTCACGTGGTCTGGCAGGGTTTCCGGGATCGCGTCGCTCAAGTCTTGTACTCGCAGTGGGATGGATCGAAGTGGTCGGAGGAGCTAGCGATCTCCGACGCCAGCTCGGACAGTTGGGCTCCCGCCATTGCAGCCGACTCGGCCGGCGGCGTTTGGGTTGGCTGGGACGGATACCACTCCGGCGACTTCAATGTGTACGTGCGCCGCCGCAATTCGGACGGGTCGTGGCAGGCCCAACGCCAAGTGACCCGCTCGCTCGGGTTCGACGCCAATGTGTCGCTAGCTTGTGACGCGGCAGACCGGCTCTGGATCGCATGGGATCACGGCGAAGCAAACTGGGGCAAGGACTGGAGCAGCCAGCGTTTCCGGCCCGGCGGTGGAGCGGGCCTCTACCGCGTGCGATCGGTGAAAGTCGCCGTGCTAGAAGGCGATCGCGTTGCCGAGGCTGCCGGATTCATGGACGCAGTGCCAGCAGCCTCCAAGGACTACATGCAACAAGCCCGCTTGGTCGTTGATGGTAGCGGCCACATCTGGGCCATGGCTCGGTCTTTGACCAGCGCCACGACGCGAGTCGACAACAACTGGGGCGCCGGCGGCATCTGGGAAATGCTGCTGGCCCGCCTGGACGAAGACGGCTGGACACCCGTCACCAAGTTGCATGCCACCAACGGCAGAAATGACGTCTGGGCAGCGGCTACCGTCGATGGCTCCGGCAAACTGTGGTTCGCGTGGTCGCGCGACGCACGCCCGTTCGGCTCTCCGCGACGCTCTGTGAACCGCGCGTCTCCTCAAGCTCAGACAACCCACCTCTCCTACGCCGTGGTCGAGCCGTCGCAGGCCGCATGGCGCGGAGCGGGCAAGCCGTCGCTATCCGAGTTCATCGAGCCGCAGTTGACCGCTGTGCCGGTCCACGCTAACGAGCAGCAAGACACCGCAGCCATCCGGGCTTACCGCTACGAAGCTGGCGGCAATACGTACCGGATCCTGCGAGGTGACCTGCACCGGCATACTGACATCTCGGCCGATGGCATTGGAGAAGGAGGCCTCATCGACTTCTACCGCTATGCGCTCACGGCCGGACAGTTCGACTTCATGATGGTGGGCGACCACCAGTTTGGCGGCGACACCGTACCCGGCGTGGAATACAACTGGTGGAGAACCGAGAAGTCCGAAGACATCTTTCTGGTCGACGGCAGGTTCTGGCCGCTGTTCGGCACTGAGCGCAGCCTGCCGTACCCCAACGGCCACCGCAACACGGTATTCGCCCAGCGGGGCGTCCGCTGGATGCCGATCCAAGCCGGGGAACGCAACGGCTCGATCAATAGCGGAGAGGTGCTGTTCCCGTACTTGCGGCGCTATGGCGGCATCTCGACGCCGCACACGTCCGGGTCAGAGCAAGGCACGGATTGGCGCGAGAGCGACGAAGAGGTCGAGCCAATCGTGGAAATCTATCAGAGCTTGCACGCGTCCTACGAGTACCCCGGCGCTCCACGCGCTGAAACGTCCGACAAGCGCTACTACCATCATGGCGAGCCGTGGCTACCCAAAGGATTCGTCTGGAATGCGTGGGCCAAGGGGATCAAGATCGGCGTCCAGGCGAGTTCGGATCACGTGGGCACGCACGACTCGTACGCGTGCGTGTTGGTGCCGGGCGACAAGGACTTAACCCGGCAGGATCTGATCGATGCGATGAAGCGGCGCCACACCTACGCCGCTACCGACAACATCATCTTGGACATGCGCATTGGCGAGCACATCATGGGCGACGCCTTTGCCACGACGGAACAGCCAGTCATTCAAGCCAAGGCCATCGGCACGGGACCGATCAAGCGGGTAGTCTTGATCAAGAACAACGAGATCGTCTACACCGATACTTCCGGAACTAAAGAAGTTGATTTCGAGTACCGCGACGATTCGGCGGCCCCCGGCGAGAGCTACTACTACATCCGCGCTGAACAGGCTGACGGATCGCTAGCATGGGGCAGTCCGATCTGGGTTTCGAACCGCTAGTGCACGGCTCCTCAACTTGCCCGAGGCCCCCTTGCTGACGGCTGCTGGCACTGCACGAATGCTGGTAAGTGACTCGAACTGTATCGGGGGACGAGACCGCGTGACACAGCCCTGGCACTAGCTAACCGCTCATCACCTTACAAGTGAGCTTTGACTCAAGCTTGGGACAAGCCCGGGCAGACGCATCAAAGCGCGAAGTGAATCAACATAGAAGGTCAACCCGAAGGGTCCTGCAATCGATCGGCGATCCTCCAAACCCCGCTACTTGGGTTCGACCCTAGCAGCGAGCCGTTGCGCTGGTGCATCTTGTCCAACCCAACTGCGCGACCTTTAGCCTCGTGGTAGGAGCTCCTCCACATGTTCACTCTCTCACTGCTGAGGTGCTTGCCATCAACTAAGTTCAACTCCTTTGCCCGAGTCTGTGCCCCTGCAGTGCTGATGTGCGCAGTCTGGTCACTGACATGCAGGACTAGCCAAAGCTCGAAGCAAGGGTTGGAAACAGCAATTTGTATACCCGCTCTCGCAGCCGCTCGCATGGCCTCGTCAAACCGTTTGTGATCGTCGCGATCAAAGATGCACCAGATTTCGTCAAAGGATCTGTTGACGGTACGAGTACGTCGGTCGACGCTCCGATCACGCTTGGCTTGATTGATCATCTGTATCGGTGCGCTACTGCTCTTGCCGAACTGAAGCTTCACCGAGTCTCGGCAGATGAGGCTGAGGTACTCGCGTTCTGTGACCTCGCCCTCTGTGAGAACACGAATAACGGTGGAACGCTCTCGCTGGCCAACTCTACGCCGGGTACGCTGTGGCCGCTTCCTCATTCCTCGGCACCAGCTGGAACTGCGCCAAGATTTTCAATGGAGCGACCAAAGGCCATGGGATCCAACTCCGGTATACCGCCATATCGGCCACTGAGATACCCTCGCTGAATGGACTCGTCTCTCCGCGGCCGAAAGTCAGCCAAGGAATACAGGTGACAAGCTCCGTCTTCGTTCTTTTCGGTGAACCAGATCTGGTCGCGTCCAAGAGCGTGGCTGTCTGGATTGCCGAGGATGTTCGTGTCGTGAGCATTGAATACGAGTTGTGCGCACTTCGGGTTTGTCCTAGAGTCTTGGAAGAGGTCTATCAGACGAGCAACGAGATGCGGATGCAGGCTGGCATCGATTTCGTCAACGAGGAGAACGTTTCCGTTAGCTAGCGCTTGGATCACCGGTCCTATGAGCCCGATCCATACCCGTGTTCCCTCCGACTCATCTTCAGCATCGAACGCCACATTGCTTTCACTGCCACGATGTACAAGTTGAAGCTCACCCTCAACGACGACGTCCTCGTCGCTCGCATCATCACCGCCAAGTATGCGCGTGATCTGACGTAGCCTCTCAAGAGTGTCGGCATCCGGCTGAAGAACTTTGATATCGACGGCCGTCCGGTCAGCTGCGTTGATGAGACCGAGCACACGGGAACGAGAGGCTTGTGCAGCGGCAAGTCGAGCCGTGAACGCGGACCGCAACGGACGATTCCAAGCGGCGGCAAGGTGCAAGTTGCGCTGCCACCATGCATAGAGCAGACTGGCGTGCGGGGCCTTCGTAGCACCGAGGACCGAAAGTAGCAGCGCGTTTTCCCTGAGAATGGAAGACAATGCTCTACCGGCTGCTCGCAAAGATGCACCGAACGTGACGCTGTCGCCCAGTCTCTCAAAGACCATTGCCTGGCGACCGCGTGGGAAGTGATAGGCGTACTCACGCAGCACGCGTTCTTCGTCAAACTCGAAACCGTACTGCCAAAACACCCCGTCCAGAACCAACTCGACTTCAAGCTCAGACGACACACTATCCGTCTGGGCACCGAGCATGAACGGACGTTGGCGCAGACCTGTACCACGGGAGCCTTGCCGAAAAGAATTGACAACCAGGACCTGCATGTCGTGCATCGCCCTCAACAGAGCTGATTTTCCCGAACCGTTCGCACCAAACACGCCCGCGCTCGGTAGAACCCTTGTAGGCGCTGAGGAAGCCGTTGCCAAGTTGCGCACGACTCCTGAGTTGGCCACCCGCGTTGCCCCCATTGAAAGAGTCGCCTCATCTCGGTAGCAGCGCACATTGCGGGCCTTGAATGCAATCAGCGCATCCGCCCGGATTCGAGAAGCTTCACTCATCGCGCAAGTGCCCCTGTGTGTTCTGTACCAGATCCTGCTTGCCAAGATCTTGAACTGGGCGAGCAGTACCGCGTGCAAGAAGTGCTCTGTGACGCCACAAAGTTCATTTTATACGGAATCGCCGCGAAAATAGCACTTTGACCTGCCTTCTTGGCGTACGATACGGTCCTGACGTTAGCATAGAAGCAGGCTGGTCGGTTTCTTGAGCATGTTGGGCGGTCTACTCACGGTTGTTCTTGATAGTGGACCTGCACCCAAGCGAGCTTGACAATTTGAAATCACATCTGCATGCGGAGAAGCGGATTGCAGCGGATCATCAGATTGAGATCTTGACGGAATCAGAGTTTCGAGAACTCCTGGGTTCGGCCTGACCGAAGGGATGTGCGACCATGCTCAACACTACGTTTGGCATGCAACCGTATGCGCTGAGGAACTGGGCTAACAACGCAAGCCAACCGAACTGGATCGGTAGAGCCGTCCGCCAGCAAGGATCGGAACACTGGAGAACCTCGCAATGCTGACTCCAACACGTCGGACCGTGCTTGCACAGCTTGCCTGTTGCGGGTGCTCAGGTCTGCTCGACCAATCCAACAACGCACCAACGGCCGCGTCCCCATGGAAACTTGCCATTGGCCTCAACGGCTTCGGCTCATCGGAGACCCATCACGGCAAGCGCTACGTCTACGAGGAGATCCTGCAATTTGCCCGCGACGAAGGTTTCGACGGGATCGAACTCTGGCGTAGCTGGAGGGATGGCTACCCGGACCCGCAAGACAACGACGCAATTCAGGCGGCTCGCCAGAAGATTGAGTCCTACGACCTGCAGGTGTTCTCCATCCAAGCCGGGGTCAGGGGCGTCAACCCGCTGTCTGACGACCCTTCAGAGCGAAGCGAATACACGTCCCAGCTCAAGCAGCAGGTCGATCTCGCGGGCAAATTCGGATGTGACTGCATGGGCCTGTGGTCGGCCGGTCGTCCGCCAGGCGGGACAAGCGAGGATCAAGTGATCGAGCGGCTGGCGGCGGTCATAAGGCCTGTTTGCCGATATGCGGTCGACCGCGGAATCGTACTGGCGATCGAGGGCGAGCCGCCGTTGATCGTCAACTCTGTAGAGCGCTATCACAAGCTCTTCGACGCAGTCGGAATGAAGGAGTTCAAGGTCATCTTCGACCCGTCTCACTTCGATGTGCTGGGCGGAGCGCTCGGACGCCCGCAAGACTTGCTGCTTGACCTTGGCGTCGACCGGGTCGGCTATGTCCAGTTCTGCGACGGAGATTCCACCCTCCGCCCGTTTCCCAACGGAGGGGTTGGCACGTCGAGGCATCTACCCTGCGGCGAAGGTGTGTATGACATCCCCAGCCTCTGCGCGATCCTACACGAGGGGGGCTTCCAAGGATGGTTCCAGATGGATAGCTGGGGCACCGAGGACGCCTATTGGGCGTCGAAGTCTTGCAAAGACTCGGTCGTCGACTACCTGCGAACTGCAGGAGTGAAGATCTGACCCGGCTTTGCGAAATGGTAGGCCCGAGCGGACTCGAACCGCTGACCTCTACCGTGTCAAGGTAGCGCTCTAACCAAAACTGAGCTACGGGCCTAAGCGGACCAGCCCGGCTAGCGCCGGGCTCTTGCGAGCCCAAGCTGACAACTCAGCCTCGATGCCCGCCGTCTGCACAAATCATAGCACGGGCCAGTTCTCGGACTTCCCCGGCCAGCTCTCTCGAAACGAATTCGGGGACTTCCAGTGCGCCCCGAAATGCCAAGTCCAGCGAAGTCCCTCGCCGCGTTTCGTGTGTCGCCTTCGGCCTGTTGTATCGTTGTACCCACTGTCGCCACGGAGCCGACACGGGCGGTCCGTTCGGATCGCAATTGCAAGACATGAGACCACGATTCAATCAAAGCATTTGCCGGGCATTCTGCTTGGCTCTTCCTCTCGTGCTCTGGGGAGCGACCGCTGCCCAGACCATCCCTCTACCCGCTGATGCGGAAGCCGCCCTAGATGCGTTGAACAACTCGCCACGTCACGGGGAGTGGATCGACATTGGCGAGGGGCGGTCCGGCACGAACCGCTGGGGCGACACGATCCGCTCATGGGTCGTTTACCCCGAGCGAGCGACCCGCGCACCTGTTGTGGTGGTGATTCACGAGATCTTCGGCTTGACGGATTGGATCCGTGCGGTGGCCGATCAATTTGCAGCGGAGGGCTTCATCGCAATCGCGCCAGATTTGCTATCCGGCCATGGCGCGGATGGCGGGGGCACTCCGGCAGATCGCCAGCAAGCGGTAGCTCTGGTTAGATCCCTGCGCGTCGAAGACACCACGCGGCGACTGTCGGCAGTCGCCCGTTACGGACTGTCACTGCCAGCTGCTAGCGGTAAGTTTGGTGCTGTCGGCTTCTGCTGGGGCGGGAGTACAAGCTTCAACTTCGCAGCTAACGAGGAGGACTTGGACGCGGCCGTCGTGTACTACGGGACCTCTCCTAGCCGCGCGATGCTGGCCCGAGTCGAGGCCCCGGTACTAGGCTTGTACGGCGGCGACGATGCCCGCGTCAACGCCACCATCCCTGACGCCATGCGAGAGATGCGCCGATTCGGAAAATTCTACGAGCCGCACCAATTCACAGGGGCCGGCCACGGATTCCTGCGGCAGCAGTCCGCCCGCGACGGAGCCAATCTGGCTGCCGCCCAAGCGGCGTGGGCCAAGACCATCGAATTCTTCCGCCAGCATCTTGAGAGGTAGAGCCAATCCCATGCCTCCAACACTCCCGCGTCCGTTCAAGGTCGCTATCGGCATGGCGATGCTCGCAGTGCCCCTGCTAGCCACGAGCAACGTAGTGTTCATGATGGCCGACGACCTTGGCTGGAATGACGTCGGCTACCACGGGAGCGAAATCCGCACCCCGCACATCGACTCGATTGCCCAGCGCGGAATCCAACTCAACCGCTACTACGCATCCCCTCTGTGCAGCCCTACGCGAGCCGCATTGCTGACCGGCCGGATTCCTTTGCGGTTCGGAGTCGACCGGCCAATCGAGACTATAGGCGGCCTTCCCGAAACAGAGCGCCTTTTGACGGATGTACTCAAGGCCGCTGGATACGAAACAGCGCTTGTAGGCAAGTGGCACTTAGGCTTGGCGCACATCAAATTCCACCCCTACAACCGAGGTTTTGACACGTCATACGGTCATTTGGGTCCCGCGGTCGACTATTGGACGCATATCTGGGATGGTGGCCTTGACTGGCATCGCAATGGCAAGGTGCTCAACGAGGAGGGCTACACCACCGAGTTGATCGGCAAAGCGGCGGAGCGTGTGATCTCAGACCGTGACAAGGCGAAGCCGCTGTTCTTGTACGTTGCATTCAATGCTCCGCATGGCCCGTTGCAAGCCCCGCCAGAGTCGGTTTCCGCGTACGATTCCATCCAGAATCCGCGTCGACGGACCTACGCAGCGATGGTGAGCGAGATGGATCGAGCAGTCGGCGGGATCCTGGAGACGCTAGAGGAAGAGGGGCTGACCGAGGACACCTTGATCGTCTGGTGCAGCGACAACGGTGGTGCCGTGCGTTTGGGCGCGGACAATTCGCCGCTCCGAGGCGGCAAGGGTGGGGCGTTTGAAGGCGGAATCCGCGTACCCGCCGCAATTTGGGAGCCTGGCAGCATCGAGGGCGGGCAGACGTTCACGCAAATGATGACCGTCGCGGACTGGTTCCCGACCATCGCGGCCGCCACCGGAGTCGACCTCGATGCAGGCGCTGAACTCGACGGCGTCGACATGTGGTCGGCCCTCACGACCGGCGAGAATGTGCAGCGCAGCGAGCCTTACGTAGTGGGCGTGTTCGACAGCGTAGCGCTCATTGACGGGATGTGGAAGTACGTCGAGCCCCTGCCCAGAGGTGGCAGTGGCGTCGCACATCTTTTTCGTCTAGATAAGGATCCAGAAGAGCGCGAAGATCTGGCAGAAGTGGAGCCGGAAAGATTCGAGGCAATGCGGGAGCAGTTGCGCGGTTTCCCTCGTACAGCAACGATCGCACCAGACGTGACTCCTCCCCCAGGCCCTAGGCGGGGTCGTCCGGGAGGCCGGCCGCCTCCTAATGCTGGTGGCGAAGGTGCCAGAACGCCGCCAGGACGCGGCGGTGGAGCGGTCGATGGATGGAAGGAAATCACCAAGCCCCCTTGGATTGAAGCGGCTGATCGGTGACCCCAGACCGAGCCGGTCTCAGTCGTGGCTGGCTCATCTGTCGGGCCCCGTGCCTCGGGAAATTCCCGGGAGGGTCTCCAAGGCTTGGATGATGGAAGTCTAGATCAACGCTAAGGGCGACTTGAAGGCGTCTGAGTTCTCAATCGCCGAAGCTCGGAGAACCTTCCCTTCGCTGATTCGAGAGGCAGAGAGCGGCAGGGCGGCGGGAACTACCCGCCGCGGTAAACCCGTCGCGCTATTGATCGGTCACCGGCAGCTCGAACGCATAGGCTCGGACCGGCGTAACTTTGTCGAGGAATACGAGGAGTTCTCGAAGTCCTATGACCTTGAAGACCTCCAGATCGACCCCGACGAGGTGTTCCGAGATTCGCGCGAAGAGTCTGCGGGGCGTGACGTGCCGTTGTAGCCGGTGAAGCACCTACTCGACACCAACATAGTCTCGGAACCGACAAGGCCTCGTCCGAGACCTCGGATCATGCGAAGACTTTATGAACACAGTAGTGAGATCGCGATTCGAACCCAGTCGATCGTGCTAAGGTAAGTAGGTTAGTCAGAATTGGAAGTGTTTGATGCCCCGGGAGGAACGCCTTCGCCAAGTCGTGGAACGCGGGAAATACGCCCCGCTGTATCGAAGTCTCCGCGTGCGCTCAGAACGGCAATGGCGAGTCTCGTTCACGGATATCGAGGCTGTGCTTGGTTTCACACTTCCAGAATCAGCGCGGCTGCACCGACCGTGGTGGTCGAATCAGCGGAACAGACGCGGCTATGCGCATTCGCTGGCCTGGCAACTCGCCGGATGGAGGACGGCTGCGGTAGATCTTGAGCACGAATCGTTGGTGTTCGAGCGTGAGGAGACGATCGGCGAAAAGGCGCACCCGCACGGTTCGCCAGCCCCTGCTGGCGGCAGAGCAATCGATCTTGACCGCGTGTTCCCGCCACACAACCCTGGCGATTGGCCAGCCGAATTGTCGTTGCGACGCGAGGATCTCTACGACGACCGAGGCCGTTGAGCAAAGGATGTTCATTGACACCAACGTCCTGGTTCGAGCGCGCTTCACGGTCGCGCCCAGCCACGACGTAGCTCGTGCCAGACTGCGCGAAGCTCTTGGGTGGGAAGAGCGTCCCCGGATAAGTCGGCAGATCGTTCGTGAGTACCTTGCGGTTGTGACACGCTCGCAGGTTTGGTCGGCGCCATTGCCAATGTCGGCTGCACTCCGGGACGTTGACTGGTTCGTATCTGAGTTCGACATCTTGGAAGACGGACCCCGTGTCACACACGTATTGGCCGAGCTGTGTCGAGAGGTTCCAGTTGCGGGACGCCAGATCCACGACGCCAATATCGTGGCGACGATGCTCGCGCATGCCGAGCAGCGCCTGCTCACATTCGATCAAGGCGACTTCCGACGTTACGGTGGTCGGATCTCGCTGATCGATCCAGCACGGAGCGATTGACCAGTCGCCTCGCAGTAAGGAATAGACATTCTCGGAACCGATCTCCGGCAAGCACAGCGGTTGGCTGCACGGTCCTGAGGCACCTTGAGTGCACGGCAGGGCCAATGCCTCAGCGTGTGGCCTACGAAGTGGCCGCCGTCGATTCGCAATCGCACGGTTGCCAGCGGACCCAAGCATCCGGAGAGCCCGAGGGCAGACCAGTGCATCGCCGACCAGCTACAGGTTGCCACTTCCGCACGAGCGGACTGCTTGGACTATGTCAATCGACGATCCGACGCAATGAGGGAGCCGGCCCTCGGCCGCCGGCGAGACTCAGCTCCATGCTCAAGGAGAGAGGCACGTGGAGCTGGCGCTCGCCTGCCGTGGTCTACTCGAGCCGTTGGGTCAGGGCTTGGAATTGCCCTGCTTTGCCACCTGCAACTGGCCTAGTTCTCGCGCCAGCGATTCCTTGCGCCGAAAGTCCGCCGATGTCTCTGCAGGGTTCCAGTACCAAGGGTGGTCGACATGCTCTCGATGCATGATCCGCTCCATTTCGGCGACAGCGTCCGGATAGGCGTGCGAAAGGTCTCGTTCGCAGCGGACGTCTTCCTCAATCAGAAACAGCTCCATAGGTTCGTTGGGAGTTGGTCGGTAGGCCTTCCACGGACCCATACGGACCGCCTGCTCCCTCGCGTTCTCCCAATACAGGGGCCTGTCTGAGGCGAACCTCCCCGGATCGCCGCTCAACAGCGGGACGAGGCTAGACCCGTCATTTGATGGGACAGGGTTGGTTCCGGCCAACTCGGCGAATGTCGGAAGCAGGTCGACGAGCCAGACTGGCTCGCTAGACACGCCAGCCTTGATCGCGCCGGGCCAGTTCACGAAGAAGGGGATGCGGATGCCCCCTTCTAGCAGGGAGAATTTCCCTCCCCGAAAGGGCCCCTTGTTTCGAAAGAACGGATCGTCCGGCCAATTCGCGGACTGGTTCCCTCGCGCGAAGTACCCGCACATTGAGTAGCCGTTGTCCGACGCGAATACCACGAGAGTGCGGTCTCGGATCCCGAGGCTTCTGAGCACGTCAACCAGTTCGCCCGCAAACCTGTCGATCCGCAACACCATTGAAGCCCACTCCTTGTGTGCGGTCGAAGGAAAGTCCGCTCGGTTCAGGAAAGAGCCGAGGGCGTCGGTCACGACCGGCCCGTGGGGCAGCTGGGTCGCAAAATAGAGAAAGAATGGTCGGTCCTTGTTGCGACGCACGAAGCCGATGGCTGCGTCCTCGAGCACGTCCTCGGAATAGACTGCCTGCGAACGGTCCGGGACGCCGGGCGGAATCAATCGGCCGTCGCTGTCGTAGTGGGCCGAGGAGTCTCTGGATCCGGGCGGTGTCTGGTTGTCCTCGTACATGTGGCGCATGTCGAAACCGAAGTTCCCCGGATAGTCGACCTTGCGTCCATTGCGAAAGAGGTAGTGGGGGAAGAACGTGTGGGCGCGGCGCTGATCGTAGAATCCGAATGCCTCATCAAAACCCTGGTTGTCTGGCGTCCCCGGAGTGTCGGGAAGGCCAATTCCCCACTTCCCGAAGAAGCCGGTCGCATACCCCGATTGTTTCAGCATCTCGGCAATCGTCTCGTCCGAGTCCGCCAAATGGTCCTGCCCTCGCGCGCTGCGGTTATCGCGAACTGATGCGTGCCCCGTATGCAGTCCCGTCATGAGCGTTCCTCGGGAAGGAGCGCATTCCGGGGCGCCGGCGCACGCTTGTGTGAAGCGAACGCCTTCCGCCGCGAGCCGATCCAGGTTTGGAGTCGAGAAGCGGCTCTGCCCCCAGATACTGAGATCCCGGTAGCTGAGGTCGTCCGCAAGAATGACGACGAGGTTCGGCTCGGTTCCCGACAGCGGCCGCTGGGCTTGCAGGGCTCCCGGGATTAGCAGGAAACAGATAACCGCAAAGCGCGTCACGGGGGCAAGAATAGCAGCCTAGGGCTGGCCTGCTTTCGTGAACAGGACCACCTGCCACGACCTGCGGGCTCGGCTGTGGCCCCACTCAGCACGCCGACTGCACACCGTTCTTGCGTCCGTTCCGCTGGCGGCCGCCCGCCACGCCTGCATCGACGCGACCTAGGACTCGTTGTACTGTCCCGATCTACTCCCTAGCCCGGTCGTCCAGCGAGCTATGCATTCGAAGCCCGCTCGAATCTCACGAAACCGCAGCGACTCAAGGTATGATGCGCACTGAGGATGACCGCGATGATTAGAATTCCACTGATCCTGCTTGCCCTGGCCAGCTTAGGCGCAGCGCAGTCAGACCCATGCATGGCTGACGCATTCCTCGACGTCTCCGAAGCGCCAGGAGCCGGCCCCGCCTATCCGCGGCCTCGCGTCGAAGCTACCTGTGAAGGCGATCAGTTGGTGGTGCGGTCCAACGGTATCCCGCACTACGAGTTCGTCCAGGTGACTCCGAACCCGCTCTTGGAGCGGAACAACGAATTCCGTCTGCCCGCAAAGCCCGACCTAGCCGAAACCCCCATCCCGATCCCCTTGCTCGGCGGCATTGGAGTAGCGGTCAACGGCATCGTGATCTTCGGCCCGAACGAAGGCCCCGTACCGGCGGAAGAACAGTTCGGCGATCCGGTGTTCAACGCGATCATGGATGCCTGCATGGGCCACACGGCGTTGGAGTACCACTATCACGCCATGGTGCAGCGCTGCCTTAGCGTCGGTGCCAAGGACGGCGATCCGTCACCGGTCCTAGGCTTTGGCTATGACGGTGTCCCGATCCGCGGGCCTTGGGGTTGCGCCGACGGCGATTGCAGCAAGGTGCTGCGCTTCCGCAGCAGTTGGGAGGAAGTACGCGAGCCGCATCAAGATGCTTGGGACGCCTACGAATACGTCGAGAAGGACGGCCCCGAGTATCTCGACGCGTGCAACGGACACACCGGGCCTGACGGCGACTACCACTACCACGTGACCGAGACTTGGCCGTACATCCTCGGCTGCTTCTCCGGCACCCCGACTGGCGGGCCTGTTCGCGGTCGCCGACGCCCTGAACTCACCCAAGCCCGGCCCGGCCAGCAAGGCGGTCGACCGGGCCCCGGCCCTGGCACGAACCGGCCCCCAAGGGCGGGACAGCGAGGCGGCGGCCCACCAGCCAGCCCCCGTCCGCGACCAGAAGAGGTGCAGGCCGTCGCAGAGGCTTTGAACAAGGATGCGAGCGCGGTGGCCAAGGCCCTGCGCGTAGAGCCAGGCGGCATCAAGCCGATCAATCTTGCCGCTTCCGCCCGGACGCTGGAGGTCGACACCGCCAAGCTGATGGAGTCCATGGGGAGAACCCAGCCGCCCAGGCGCCAGCGCCAGAATCAAGCCCCTCCCGGCGAGCCGGAGTGCTTCTTCCGCTGCGGCCAAAGCGAAGAGGACGCTGTCGGCTGCACTCTGACGCCGGATCACAAGGTGCTGTGCTTCAGGCCCTGCGACGACAACAAGTGCGGGTGATACGCCCCGCTCTGATGGCCTCGGTCATCATTGCTGTGATCGCCGCTCGCCCGCAGGAATTGTTCCTGCCACCGGTCGACCATTCCCAGCACCCGTTGATCGAAGTTGACGAGGCCGAACCGGCCCCGTCGATGCGCATCCACATGGCCGCCGATTCGATGGACGGCTTCAATATCTTCTTGGAAACGGAGAACTTCCGCTTCACGCCGCAGAGCGTGGACACGCTGCCGGTCTCCAACGAAGGCCACGCGCACCTGTACGTCAATGGCGTGAAAGTGGCTCGCATGTACTCGCCGTGGCACCATCTCTCAACGAAGTTCCTCCGCGAAGGGATCAATCGCCTGGAGGTGGAATTCAGCACCAACGACCACTCGGTCTGGAGCATCGCGGGCGTGCCGATCGGCGCCGACGTGCTCATTGACACGAGGGTCACAGATGGAGATCCGATCCTGCGCGAGGAAGTCCGCTACACGCTGGACTGGGATTGGGGGACGGCCCAGCCGCGCCAGGATCGCGGCTGGACGGTTCGGACGGCTCAGGGCTATTACTTGCGGGTTGACAGCGGGCGGATCGTCACCCGCAATCTCGAACTGGTCCCCTGCCACTTAGTGCCCCCTCCCGCGCCCCGAGCATCGCTGCTGCGCTGGCTCGAGCCGAAGCGCGTATACGCCGGGCACAGCAGCCTGATCCCCAACGAATCGAAGATCGCTGCTTCGTACGTGGAAGACATAGCGGCGCCGCAGGAGCTGTTTCTCGAGAGCCGGGTCGTCACCGATCCGGAGTATTGCCGAGCCCATTATCTCGTGGCTCGCGAGCGAGGATCCCCGCCAGGTTCCTTAACACTCGAGGTATCAGGAACTTGGAGTCAATCTTCTAAGGGATCTCGCACGCCATTTCACATCAAGTCCGCCGCTGCCTACGGGGAGTTTAAGCCCTTGCTGCTTCCTGACGGCCACAATGCGGACCGCCGCCTCATAGTCGGCGGGATCGATGCCAGAGTGCGTCGCTCGCTAGACAGACTGTTCGATGGAATTGAGTTCGCGGGCGGCACTTCCGATGCCGACGGCATGCAAGTCCTTCGAAACCTAGTGGCGAATACAACGGTTCTGATGAACGAGGCCGAGGCCCGCTAGTGCTGGTGTGCTTGCGTTTGTGGCAAGCTTCCACCCCGGGAGCCGATCGTGCGGAAACTACAACGGAAATCGTAAAGGGTTTGCAATAGTGCGCCAGCATCGCCACCACCACGTCCCCGCTCGGAAACACCGGCGATCCAATCGTCGTCTGGAAGGGTAGTTTGGTTCGAATGTGCGCACTAGCGCCTGACTCGACTAGGCTTGGGAGGTTGAAGAACATGCACGCGAGATCCCTGCTTGTCGCCGTTGTGGGTCTGAGTTGTCTAGCGCTGGCGCTGCCAGCCACCGCCGCGAACACTCCCTGCCCCAGCGACGCGTTCATGGACGTGAGCAATTCGCCAGGAGCGGGCAAGGGCTACGCCAGACCACGCGTAGAGGCCAAGTGCGATGGCGAGGAACTTGTGGTGAGCAGCAATGCGATTCCGCACTACGAGTTCGTGCAGATCACACCGAACCCTTTGGTCGAACTCAATCGCGACTATCGCATGCCGCTCGACCCGAAGTTGGCCGAACAACCCAGTCCGCTACCGCTGCTCGGGCCATCCGGCGTCGCGATCAACGGCATCCCGCTATTCGGCCCGAACGAGGGTCCGGTCCCCCCTCCGGGCTTCGGGGATCCGGTCTACAACGCAATCATGGATTCGTGCATGGGGCACACGGCGCGGCAGTACCACTACCACGCGCTGGTCGAGACCTGCTTCAACGTCGCGAGAGAAGCGGACGAGCCATCGCCAATCCTCGCGTTCGGATCGGATGGGTTTCCGGTGTACGGGCCCTATGGCTGCCGCGACGAAGAGTGCTCGGAGGTCATCCAATACAAGAGCAGCTGGGAGCAGTTGCGGGCGCCTCGAATCGACACCTGGGATGCGTATCGATTCGTTCCGAAGGAAGGTGCGGAGTACCTAGATCGCTGTAATGGGCATAGCGCTGACGACCAAGGTGGTGCCTACCACTATCACGCCACGGCTACATTTCCGTACATCATGGGGTGCTTTTCTGGCACGCCTTCCGCCGACGCAGGCAGGGCGTCTGATCGTCAAAACCGCCGTCGCGACGGCGGTCCGGGCGGCGGCTCGGGCGATGACCCCCGCCCTACCGCAGAGCAAGTGTCGGAAGCAGCGGCCAAACTGGCAATTGACGAGCACAAGCTCGCGGAGGCTCTGCGGTTGACCGATGGTCGCGTCGCGCCCATGAATTTCGCCGCGGCCGCGAGGGCGCTTGAGATTGACGCGCGAGACCTATATGAAGCGCTAGGAGTGACAGCACAAGTGCCGCCGCGCGGTGCTCGCGGCGGACCGGGCGGTCGCAGGCGCGGCGTCGGACCGCAGCGCCAAGGCGGGCGACCGCCCGGCCCGCGGCCACAGGGTCCGCGACCTCGGCAGTAAGGATCCAAGTGGCTGCACGTCAATTGAGAGGCAGGCACCAGGTTCGATACGTGCGTCTCCGAAGTAGAATCACCCTAGGCGAAGCGCCGAATATCCCCCCCTACGGCGCTCTTGTAGTACTGTAGTTCCATGCTGCCGATCGCCTAGGCTCGTCCGCAGCGCTGTTGCGGATGGCTCTAGGAATCTTCGGTCGCCACATCATGCTTCGCGCCTCGGCCTGCCATGCGATGGCGGCAGGTGCCGACAGGAGAAACACATGCCTTCAATCCGCCTAATTCTGGCCGCGTGCCTCGTCATCGCGATGCTTGCCTCATGCGGTGCCGGCGATCAGTCAGCCGAGACAAGCGGCGAAAGCCAGACCACCCGCTCGCTCACTGCGGACGAATACTACGAAAAGATCCACGGGGCTTGGCTGGGCCAAGCAGTCGCAGGCGCGTTGGGGATGAGCGTGGAGGGCATGCACAAACGCGACCTCAAGCCCTTCCTCACAGACCTCGGGCAGTGGCCGCTGACCGACTACATCAAGACGTTGCACCCGGACAGGGACGCGAACCGCAAACAATGGTACACGGTGGATAACTGGGGACCGACCGGATTTGGGCCCGACGACGACTCCTTGTATCAGATCGCAAACCTCATGCTGCTCGAAGAGAAGGGCCCGGACATCACGAGCCAAGACATTGCCGACAAGTGGCTGGCGTCGTTCTCCGTGTTCGAGGCTCAGAATTGCGGACGGGCCGTCAGGGTCGCCGAGAAGCTGCTGAAGGAAGGCGTGAAACCTCCGGAGTCCGGCCAACACGAAATGGGCGAGTTCATGGGCGGCCAGATGAAGGGCGAGTTCTGGGGCTTCATGCTACCAGGCAACCCCGCGGCCGCAGCGGAGTACGGGCGCATCGATGCCGAAGTCTCATTCCATACCGATGGCGTCTACGGCGAGATGTTCATGGCAGCTCTAACCGCCGAAGCTTTCTTTGAATCCGACCCGACGAAGCTACTCGAAGCAGGCTTGGCGAACATCCCCGCGGACTGCGACTATGCCCGTTGCATCCGCGACGTGATGACTTGGCACGCGCAATGGCCCGACGATTGGGAAAAGACCCACGAGCAGATCGACACCAAGTGGGCTCCAGAGGGACGCGAGAGGCAGCGCCGCGTGTTCCCCAACAACGCGGTCAATGCCCTAGCCCTGCTGTACGGTGAGGGCGACTTCGACAAGACGATTGCGATTGCCGTCATGGCCGGCTACGACACGGACACGAACGCGGGCGATGTCGGGCCAGTGATGGGCGTCATCTTGGGCCCCGGCGCAATTTCGGAGAAGTGGACCAACCCCATCGGGAACATCTTTCGGTCTGACGTCAAAGGCGCTGAAGAGTGGAAGATCGATGAACTGGCACGACGCACGGCCGATATGGGCATGCGCATGACCGAGGCCAAGTCCACCGGACTCGTCGAGATCGTCAGCCAGTAGTGGCCGGAGACGCTAACCGATGCGTGGTTTTGAGCCAAGCGATATGCGCCAGGAGAATCAGCACGGTTGGCGGCCCCAGTCCCCGCTGGCCTAGTAATTGCCATGCGCTCTGACCTCGGCGCCGGAACGCTGCGAAGGCGGGACTTCTTCGCGCTTGGTGCGGCTACGGCATTCGCCGGTTGTCAACGGGGATCCACATCTCGTCCCAATATTTTGTTCGCGATCTCCGACGATCAATCCTTCGCCCATACCGGAGCGTCAGGCGATCCTGTTGTCCGCACGCCTACGTTCGACCGCATTTCTTCCGAGGGTGTCCGGTTCGAGCACGCTTTCTGCAACTCGCCCTCATGCACTCCATCCCGAGGAGCCACCCTGACGGGGCAAGAGTGCTACCGCCTTGAAGAGGGCGTCAACTTGTGGAGTTCCCTGCCCGCCAAGTTCGCCACCTATCCCGACCTGCTCGAGGCGGCGGGATATCACGTCGGCTATTCCCGCAAGGGCTGGGCCCCGGGAAGGGTCGAGGCCGGCGGGCGCACTCGCAATCCCGCAGGCCCAAGATATGAGGACTTCCAATCCTTCTACGACGCCAATCCAACCGGTTCTCCTTTCTGCTTTTGGTTTGGCAGCAGCGATCCTCACCGCGCATACGAGAAGGGTTCCGGGCTAGCTAGCGGCTTGCGGCTCGAGGATGTGCGAGTCCCGCCGTTCCTTCCAGACGACCCAGAGGTGCGCAGCGACATCCTAGACTACTACTTCGAGATTGAGCGCTTCGACCGTCAACTCGGCGAGATCCTCTCGTTCTTGGAAGAGCGCGGTCAACTGGAGAACACCCTCGTCTTTGTGACCAGCGACAACGGCATGCCGTTTCCGCGCGCCAAGGCCGACCTCTACGACTACGGGGCTCGCGTTCCCCTTGCCGTGCGCTGGCCAGGAAGTGTACCCGGGAGCCGCGTGGTCACCGACTTCGTCAGCTTGGTCGACATCGCCCCAACCATCCTCGAGGCGGTCGGCCTAGAGATCCCAGCGGACATGACAGGGCGCAGCTTCCTAGATGTGCTGCGGTCTGGGGCAGATGGGCGTGTTGACTCCTCTCGCGACCATGTGATCTTGGCCCGCGAGCGCCACACCCCGTGGCGTGAAGGACGGGTCGGGTACCCGATGCGGGCTATCCGGACAGATCAATTCCTTTATATCCGCAACATAGAGCCCGACCGTTGGCCGGGAGGTGATCCTCCGATCTTGGGAGAGGCCGATCCATCGCCCACCAAGGATTTGATGCGGGACCGGAAGGATGACCCGGAGTTTCGGAGCTACTACGAGGCGGCGTTCTCGAAGCGTCCGAGCGAAGAACTCTATGAGGTTGGTCCCGACCCCGGGCAGATGAACAACATCGCCTCCAACGATGCGCACACCGGGATCAAGACTGCGCTGGTCGAAAGGCTGGATCGCCACCTGCTGGCAACGGCTGATCCGCGAGCCCTCGGTCACCCACCTACATGGGAGTCGAATCCGCACTACGGCAGGCTCAAGCTGGAACAGCGCCGCTGAGGCGGCACGGCCACGCCTCGGAGTTACTCATCACAAATCGTTGAGAGGGATAGTCCCCAGCCACCATGCCTAGTGCCGACTGACGGACCGGTCCCGTTGTTCTTGTGCGACGACGATCAGACGGGCCCGCCGCTTGCTACCTCGCGAATTCCAATCGGACGGAACAGTTGGACGCTAGATTGGTCACATACTTGGAGTTCTGATCGCATTCCAAGACGTGGCCCGACAAGTTCGGGCCTGCCGCTGTTTGAGTCTTACCGCAGTGCATCCGCGAGAGATCGGTTTCTCGACGGCCCAAGATCCTGTGCCGCCATCGCCTACACTGGAAGCGGCCATTCGCTCCAGCGACTAGCCCGCACTTCGGCCCAGCGGTTCCGCTTGCGGTTTCCGCCACTGCCAACAACGGTCGATGTTGGGGAGCGCGAGCCGGGATCAAAGGAGTACAACCTATATGTCTTGCCGTATCCTCAGCTTGGCCGCACTCATCTGCGGGATTTCCCTTGCCGTTGCACCGGTGTGGGCTCAACGTAACGATGGAGCTCGAGCAGCACGGGTCAAGCCCACGGTCGCTGACTTCTCGTACGGCGACCATGTGCGGCACGTGTTGGATTTCTACCGAGCTAAGTCATTGGATCCAGCTCCATTGGTGCTCTACATCCACGGGGGCGGCTTCACGCGAGGCGACAAGGGTTCTGTCAACCAAGCAACCCTGAAGGCTCTGTTGTCTGCCGGAATCTCCGTCGCTGCCATCAACTACCGCCTTGCTGGGCAGGTGCCTCTGCCGGCGGCCCACGAAGACGCCCAGCGCGCTGTGCAGACGTTGCGAGCGAAGGCTGCGGAATGGAATATCGACAAGGACCAAGTCGGTGCATTTGGAGGATCAGCCGGGGCTCAATTGTGCATGTGGCTGGCCTACAACGACGACCAAGCCGACCCCTCCAGCGACGATCCGATCGCGCGCGAGTCGACTCGCCTGGCCTATGTTGCGCCGCTGAACGGCCAGAGCACCAATGACTTCGACTGGTGGCTTGGGAACCTCCCAGGCTACGACGAGCTACACCGTGACCCAGCGGAGATCTTCGGCACTTCCGACCAAGGCAAACAGGCGGCTATCTCCGCGAAAATCTCGGCAATTGGGCTGGTGTCCGCTGACGACCCTCCAACATTCATGAGGTACGGGATGGCTCCCGGGGATCCAGTCCCCGAAGGAGATCGGGCTCAAGGGTGGAAAGTTCACCACGTCAACTTTGGGCTGGCGCTCAAAGCAAAGCTCGATGCGCTCGGCGTCGAGAATGTCCTGCACTACCCCGGTGCGGACTCGGCCTATTCAACCCCAGAGGACTTCTTCATCGCCAAATTCGGCAAGTCGGAGATCCGGCACCTAACCGGGCAGGAGTTGGCCGACTATCACCTCAAGCTCGTCAAACTGTTGGAGCAGAACCCAAACCAGACAGGCGAGGTCTACCGTCAAGGCGTCTCAGGCGGAGTTGGCGGTTGGAGTCCGCTGCCAGAATCCGCAGACCGCAATCACTATCTGTCCATCCTGCATCGCGGGGGCAACAGTTGGGCGGAGTTGCACGACCAGAAGACCGACTTCTACATCATGCTCGAAGGGTCGGGCACGCTGCTTCTGGGTGGCAAGATGGTGGACGCCATCCAAGCCGAGGGGCGTCCGGGCGAGTGGCGGTCACCGCGTCTGGAGAACCCGCGCCGCATCGAAGCTCGCAAGGGCGACCTCATCAACATCCCCGTCAAGACACCTCATCAATGGGATCTCAGCGAGGGCGAGTCCGTGACCTACGTGATCCTCAAGGTTGTCGAACGGGATCAGCAGATACGGGACGCCGCTCCATGATTGAGGGGTCACCGAGTCGCGTAAACAGCTACTAGCGGTCTGACCGGCAGCAGAGGGCAGGGGAAATCATGGCTGCGAGACATTCTGCATTGAGACGAACCGCGGCCTGCTTGGGCCTGCTGGCAATCGTTCTGATCACGCCTGTAAGTTCCAAAGGCCAGTCCATGCGCGTGACGCTGCTAGGCACCGGTACGCCAAATCCGCACCCGGAGCGGTTCGGGCCGGCAACGCTCGTGGAAGCCGGTTCGCAGCGGCTGCTATTTGATGCCGGACGTGGTGTCACGATCCGCCTGAACCAACTCGGCATTCCGATGCGCGAGGTCACCGCGGTCTTTGTCACGCACTTTCACTCCGATCATTTGGTCGGCCTTGCGGACCTGTGGCTGATCGGATGGCTGCCGCCAAACTACGGTCGCCGCCAGGTGCCGCTGCGCATCTGGGGGCCGGAGGGACTGGGGAAGATCACAGCCGGCATGGAACAGGCGTACGCTACCGACATCGCCATCCGGGTCAAGGACGAGGCACTGCCGCGTTCCGCTGCCAAGTTCGATGTGAACGAGTACAGCGAGGCCGGAGTTATCTATGACCACGAGGGCGTGAAGGTGACCTCATTTGAGGTCAACCATGGGGAGTTGATCAAGCCGGCGTTCGGCTATCGCGTCGATTATGCCGACCGTTCTGTAGTGATCTCAGGGGACACGCGCTTCGACCAGAACCTGATCGAGGCGGCCAAGGGCGTAGATCTGCTCGTTCACGAAGTGGTCGCGATCCCTGAAGCGCTCTTCGCCGTCAACCCGGCGATGAAGCGGGTCGAGGCTCACCACACCACTCCCGAGGAGGTTGGCACGGTAATGTCCGAAGCGCGGCCAAGACTGGGAGTCCTGACACACTACGTGCTGACCTCTGGTCCGGGAATCCCACCGGAGACCAAGGACGAAGTCCTAGCTCGCCTGAAGACCCGTTACTCCGGCCCCGTCGTTGCGGGCCATGACTTGATGGCAATTGAAGTCGGAGAATCGGTCCGTGTAGTGAGCCCACAATAACGGGAAGGCAGGGGATCTCTGCTAGGTTTCAAGTCGCTGGGCCCGAGAGGCTCAGGCTTGACGGAGCTCGGCTCAACCTACTCATGCGTCCTCGGCATGTGCCGCGGGCTGTCTGCTCTTCGCTCCGCTTCATTGCGGGCAGCTTCAGCCGCAGGCATGAGAAATACCTCCAGTGGCGCGACAACATCGGCGAGTAGTGCCGGGGCTGCCGCCACATTCCGCCTGAAAGCATCCCATTGACGCTGCTTCCATTCATCCTCCGCGAATTCCGACATCAGCGCGTCCGGCGTTTCGTCAGGAATCGCGGCCCCACGCCGGGCGAAGTTCGCGGAGATCGCCCTCGCGAGTCGCGATTGCTCGAAGTCGAACGACTGGCTGAGCATCCAAATATCGAAATAGTCCTTCATGCGGCTGTTGTCCCGGCCAAGAACAACCATTGCGTGGAACTTCTCGGCTACTACCGTCTCGCGGGCGTAACCGCGCAGCCGAGGCGACGGCATGTCAAGCAGGACCGGATAGTCGAGAACTTCCGGTGCTGGATCGGTTGCATCTCCGAACGCGATATCGATGCTCACGGCGATGCGGGCACCACCTATCTCGGCGCTCGTGCGGATTCGGAACCCTCCGTATTCGGTGTCCTCCCGAATGCGAACGAGCCGAGCGCCGCTGGCATCGAAGTTGACCCCGTCGCGTCCGTCGATATCGAATATTTCCCTGAACGTTCCTAGCACGGCCTCGGGAATCGGCTCGGCATGTGCCAGCAAATCGAGGTCGCGCGAAACCCGCAAGGGCTCGTCGAACCAAGTCATCAGCAGCATCGCGCCCTTCAATATGAAGCGGTTGGCATGGCGCGACTGCGTAAGCCGATAGAGAAGCCGTTCGACAGCATACCGGTTAAGGACTAGATCGAAGTTCTGCCCAGTCCGTTTGGAGACCTGCAACAGGCGAGCGCGGACTGACGCACCAACGTTCCGGATCTGCCTAGCCATTGGCAGTGAGAGCTTCTAGATAGGGGCGCACCACACCAGCCACCCGTCCGCGCGCTGCATGACGAGCGATCTCGGCAGGGGTCGCCTTTCGCTGCCGGAGAGCCTCCTGCAGTCCTTCCAGGGCGACAGACTGTCCGACTGTCCGCCGGTGTCGAAAACAGTCGGCGATCGTCTTGGCGACTCCAAATATCTTCACTGGCACGCCTTCGATTCGCTCGGTGATTACAGATTCCTCCAGAAACGCTTCTGTAAATCGAACGATCCGGACCGCTGGCATTCCACCTTTGGGGCCCCAAGACTTGGTGCTGATCGCCATCCACACCGCGGCCGGGATCTGATCCGTGAGTTCATGAAACGCTAGTGCGGAGACGAGGCATACGACTCCCATTGGCACACGCTTGGTGGCTTCCGCGAGGCTGTGATTGGCACCGAGAGGGGCATCGGGCAGTTGATAGAGCCCTCTCGCGAGGTGGACAACGTCGCCGTCTCGTCGCATCCGGCTTATGGTCGCAGCAGTGATGCCGGCAGCCCTGAATTCCGAAAGACGCACAATGCCTCGCTCTTGCAGGATGTCGTGAGCCAGACGGCGCTGGGCGCTGATCCTTGGGGCTGGTACAAAATCATCAATCATGAATTGTGAGTTCTGTGGTATTATATCACTCATCGACTTCAATTCAAGTCCGAGCTCTCAGGGCAGGAAATCCTGGTACTCGCCCTGAAGCAGCGGCTACGTACATGCCCACACGCTCACTCCGACCGGCTCGCGCGGCAGGGTGCGGGCGTGCAGGCTCCGTTCGAACACGGCGGCGGCCTCGGCCGGGTCGGCCGCCTCGCAGCTGAATGTCCCGCGCGCGCGGCTTGGGCTTGTCGGGGTCATCGTCCTAGGCCACCACGTAGGTCTGCCGATCGGTCTCTGTGGGCATTCCTTGACGCTAGGGCAGGTCCTGGTCGGACACAAGGCCCAAGCTGCGCGTGGCCCGCGAGAGATGCCCCGCTGGCGGCGGGGATCGCCTACAATGCGGGCATGGCGGCGACGTCGATGAAGGAGCTGGCCGCGGAGGCCACATCCGGACAGCGTGAGCGGCGGCTCTATGACCGGGACTTCTGGGCTTGGACGCAGGAGCAGGCCGTGGCCCTGCGCCGCCGCGACCTGGACGGCGTCGACTGGGACAATCTGATCGAGGAGGTCGAGAGCTTGGGGCGAGAGCAGAAGAGTGCCTGGAAGTCCTACTGCGCGAATGTCATCGCGCACCTGCTGAAGATCGAACACTCCCCGGCGAAGGGCAGCATCGACCACTGGCGCAAGGAGGTGCTGGACTGGCGCGACGAGATGTATCACAGGCTCGCGGACAATCCCGGACTGAAGGGGGAGCTGTCCGAAATGCTCGACGTGTCTTGGAGGCGCGGGCGCGCGGTGGCCGTGCGGAAGCTGGCCGAGCACGCCGACCCGGGGGGCGCGGCGCAGGGGCGGCGCCTGCGGCGGACCTGGGAGTCCCGGCTGCCGGGCGGATGCCCGTATGTCCTCGAGGACGTTGCCGGTTACGACCCCCGCGACAAGGACGCCGGGCCGGACGCGGATGTCTGGCCCGCGGCCGTTGCACGGCGCCTGAACGAGGTGCTGGGTGACGACTACCCGGTGCGCTTCCGCGGTCCAGGGCGCGGGGGCGGCCGCTCGCGCTGAGCCTGCCGCGGCGGCCAGGGCCTGCCCAGCTCGCGTGCGGCGGCCAAGGTGTCGTCGTGGAACGCACCCATCTGCTCGGGCTCGGAGGTGCCAATGGGGTGGTGGGAAGCTAATTCACCGCCGATAAGACTTACGTGCCTGCGTTGCCGTCCATGCATTTTGGAGAAGTCAAACCACCCACTCCTTCTAGCACTGCTTCGAACGAACACTCTCGCAACTGGGTTTGTGCACTTTAGCAATTGCACCGCTAGCTCCGATCGGAACTGACATCCTGAGGTTCTTGGATTTCGCCGCATGAGCTTGAAGTGGCACAGCCGGCAGGGATCTACAATGCGGGCTCGGTCACCCCGTACATCTTCCGCAGTCGGCCAAGTTCTTGCTTCAACTCAGCGGCAAGTTTCTCCGTCCCCTGCTGGCCGTAGATACTCTGCGTCTCCTCTGGATTGCGCTGCAAGTCGTAGAGTTCCCACTCGTCGCTCTCGTAGAACCGGATCAGCTTGTAGCGGTCAGTCCTGACGCCCTCATGGGCCGGAACGCCATGTGCGACCTGGCTCTCGTAGTAGTGGTAGTAGAACGAGTCGCGCCAGTTCCTGGGAACGCTGCCCTGCAGCAGCGGCACCAAACTGCGCCCTTGCATGTCCGGCGGGACATCCACGCCGGCGATCTCCAAAAACGTCTCGGCGTAGTCCAGGTTGGAAACGAGTTCGCGACTGGTCGATCCAGCTTTGACGACACTCGGCCAGCGCACCACCAGCGGCGTTCGAAGCGACTCCCGATACATCCAGCGCTTGTCGAACCAACCATGCTCGCCCAAGTAAAACCCTTGATCCGAGCTGTAGATGACCACCGTATTCTCGGCCAAACCCGTCTCGTCGAGGTAGCGCAGGATCCTGCCGATGTTGTCGTCGACGGAGGCGATGCAGCGCAAGTAGTCCTTGATATAGCGTTGGTACTTCCAGCGGATCAGGTCCTTGCCTTGGAGGTTTGCCTTCTGAAACGCCTCGTTCTTGGGACCGTAGACGGCATCCCACATCGCCTTCTGCGCAGGAGTCAGCCTTCCGTAGCTATTCATCCACTGCCGCAGCACGCGGTCGTCCTCCGGCGTATCGGGCGGAGGATTGATCTTCAGGTCATGCGCGGAGACCATGTGCCGGCCGATCTCCATGCGGTTCGCTGCTGCTGGCGAGGCCCGCCCTGAGTAGTCGTCGAATAGCGTCGGCGGCTCCCAAATGTGCTGCCCGTCATAGAGCGACAGGTGCGCCGGCCCGGGCATCCAATTGCGGTGGGGCGCCTTGTGCTGGCTCATCAGCATGAACGGCTTGTCTTGGTCGCGCCGCTCCTTGAGCCACTCCAAGGACAGGTCCGTGATGATGTCAGTCGTATAGCCCTCGTGACGGCGCCGCGTGTCGTCCGGCCCGACCCGCATGTCGGGGTTGTAGTAGGCGCCTTGTCCGGGCAGCACCTCCCAAGCATCGAACCCGGTCGGGGGGGTCTTGAGGTGCCACTTGCCGAAGATCGCGGTCTGGTAGCCGGCCGCCTGCAGAAGCTTCGGAAATGTCTGCTGCGATCCATCGAATCGCAAGCGGTTGTCTAGGACGCCGTTGAGATGGCTGTACTTTCCCGTCAGAATCACCGCGCGGCTCGGCGCACAGATCGAGTTCGTGACCAAGGCCCGGTCAAAGCGCATGCCCTCCCTGGCAATCCGGTCGATGTTCGGAGTGTGATTGATCATCGAACCGTAGGCGCTGATCGCCTGATAGGCGTGATCATCCGTGAAGATGAAGATGATGTTCGGCTTGTCGGTCGCGGCAGGCAGCAATGACGCAAACGCGAGGGCAAGAGTGGCGAAGAGTCGCATATTGCCGTGCATTTTACCGAATCGCCGGTCTGCGGCTCACCTGATGCCATCGCTCGCGGTGGCCACCCAGGCCAGTGCGAAGCGATTTTCGCGGGTGAAGCGGCTCGCAGCCCGCGGGACTGGGCCCCGTCTAGAGCGCTCCTCTGCCATATCCCAATACAATGGGCAGAAGTGAGCGACGTGCTCATCGAAGTGCGGGACCTATCGTTCCGCTACCCTGACGGCGCCCAGGCCTTGCGCGACGTCAGCTTCGTGCTGCGCAGGTCTGAGACGGTAGCTATCCTAGGCGCCAACGGCTCGGGCAAGACGACCTTTCTGAACCACTTGGTCGGCCTGCTGCGCGGCAGTGGCTCAGTCTCCGTCTGCGGCATGCCCGCTGAGGGCTCCAATCTCGCCGAGATCCGCCGGCGGGTCGGCATGCTGTTTCAAGACTCAGACGATCAGATTTTCATGCCGACGGTTGAGGATGACGTGGCCTTCGGCCCGCTCAACCTTGGACTGGACGAGGCTGCGGTGCGGGAGCGGGTCGATCACTGCCTGCGGCAGGTTGGACTCAACGGCCAGCGCACGAAGCCCCCGCACCACCTCAGCGCTGGCGAGCGCCGCCGCGCCGCGCTCGCCGGTGTGCTCGCCACCGAGCCAGAAATCCTGTTGCTCGACGAGCCGGCGACATTTCTCGACCCGCCCGCGAAGCGAGGCCTCGTGGAAACGCTTCGCTCCCTGCCCCAATCCAAGGTGCTAGTGACGCATGAAATCGGCCTGGCGGCCGCGTTAGCCGATCGGGCGGTTTTCTTTGAGAGCGGCCACATCACGGCCGAGGGCAGCGTGGAAGATCTCGCCGACCGCTTCGACTGGCGCTGAGGTTGTTGCTACCGCTCAGCCAAGCGCGGCGAAGGATGCTGGGCGCCCATCCGGTCCCACCATGCCTCAAGCCGCTCAGTGAGGGCCGTTGTGATCTCCGGCTTCTCGCTGGCGAGATTTCGCCGCTCGCCTAGGTCCTCAGCCAGGTCATAGAGCTCTGTGCGGGAATCCTCGTAGTACCTCAACAACTTCCAGTGACCCAAGCGCAGCGCGCTCACCGGGGTGGTCGTGGCGTAGTAGTGCGGGTAATGAAAATACAGGGCCGCCCGATCTGGCGTGTGGCCGGGATCCCTGAGCACGGGCGTCAGGTCGATGCCATCCACAGTTCGGTTGTGTTCTCGATCGCCAGTCAGGCCAGCCACGGACAGGATTGTGCGGTAGTAGTCGATGCTGCTGATCGGGACGTCGGTCTCGGCACCGGACTGGGTCACGCCGGGCCAACGCACGATGGCAGGCACGCGGATTCCGCCCTCGTAGAGCGAACCTTTGCCCGAGCGTAACGGAAAGTTGTCGGTGACGTGCATCCCATCGAACTCATTGACGTATCCGCCATTGTCCGAGGTAAGGATGACCACGGTGTGATCGGCAACACCGAGATCGTCGAGCGCGTCCAGCACCCTGCCGACATTCTCGTCGAGCGAATGGACCATCGCCGCGTAGTGTGGATTTCGGTGCCGCATTCCCTCGCGAATCTCCTGGCGGTAGCGGTCCACATCTGCGGGCTTGCCCTCGATAGGAGTGTGGACAGTGTGGAATGCGAGATGCATGAAGAATGGCTTGCCGCGCTCGTTCTGCAGGATTCGAATGGCCTCGGATGTGAGACGGTCCGTCAGATATTCGCCCTCTTGGCCACCGCCAAGGTGGGGCACGTAGCGCAGCCCCGAAAACGTCTGAGAGCCGCTGTATGGGTAGAAAAACGTCTGGGGCGCTCCCCACAGCGTGCCGCCGACGTTGTAGTCGAAGCCCTGCGTCTGCGGGTAGTACTCGGCCGTGCCCAAGTGCCACTTACCCACGTGCGCCGTCATGTACCCGGCGTCATGCAGAACCTCCGCAATGGTGACCTCGTCATGAGGCAGGCGGTCCTCGGTGATCGGTGCCAGCAACGGCCGGTTGAGCGGGGGACGCTTGGCGGCTTCCCGCCACACGGTCATGTGCAATTTGGCCGGATGCTTGCCGGTCATGATCGAGGCCCGCGTGGGACTGCAAACGGGCGAGGCAGAGTAAGCGTCGGTGAATCGCAGCCCCTCGGCGGCCAGCGCGTCGATGCGCGGCGTGCGGTGCAGATCCGAGCCGTAGGCCCCCAGATCGGCCCACCCCATGTCGTCGACCAAGATGAAGAGGAAGTTGGGCTGTTGCTGCGCAGCTACCGACGACAGCGCCAGAAAAGCAGGCAGTGCCATGCGCGCGCAGCCGCTAACGAGTCTTGTGAAGTCAGTTTGCATGGTTCAGCATGGGTCTTGGCCAGAATCTCCCACCGCTAGCTAGAATAAAGGTTCGGCGGCATCCCGTCCGGGCTCCGCGCTCAGAGCCCTATGCCACTGCCCTTCCTTAGATCGCGCATAGCGCGTTGGCTCCTCGGCTTGGCATTCGCCGCCGCAGCGTCGGCCGGACTGTACCTGAGCACGCGGCCCGCCATCCTATTCCTAGGTTTCCCCAGCATGTACCGCTTCCTGCTGGCAGAAAGCGCCAGCCAGAGCGGCGTGCGCTACGACTACTGGAGCCCCGAGAAATTGGATCACCCTGAACTGGGTCAGCCGGATTTCAGCCGCTACAAGGTCATCTACGTGAGCGGTCGGCGTTCCGACCCGCTCAGCCGCCCGGTGCGCCGCGCCCTCCAAGAGGCCGGAGAATCCGGCTCTAGAGTGATCGTGCTGCCGGCCCACGACACAGCCCGGCTGGGCGTGGGCAACGCCGACTTCGAGCAGCAAGACCGCTGGATCGACGACTACTGGCGGTTTGGCGGCGTGACCAACATGGCCCATTTGTTGCAGACGTCGGCCGCCCGCTACGTCGGCCAAAGCGGTGAGATACTCCCGCCGGAGCCAACGCCCGACGATGGCTATTACCATCCGGAATCGCCCAGCCTCTTCAAAACAACTGCGGACTACGAGAATTGGTACGCCCGGTCCGGCCAATTCCAGCAAGGCAGCCCAAAGGCTTTGATCGACTTCGCCGATGGCTGGCGGCTGGGCATGAACGAAGCCACAGATGCCATCGTGCGGGCGTTTGAGAACGGCGGTTTCAACACGGCCGCCATCTTCGGCACGGCCCAAGCCGCTCCTTTCGCATTGGAGTATCGGCCCGACATATTGATCTCGCGCAAGCACGGGCGTTGGTGGCTTGGAGAGCAAGGTGTCGAAGTGCTGGAGGACCAGCTCGACATCCCGATCTTGCGCGGTCTCTCGCTGCTGTTTACTGGCGAGTCGTTCGGCGACTACCAACAAACCCGCGCCGGCATCCGGGACGCCGGCCTGATCATGGGCGCGATGGTGCCCGAACTGGACGGAGCGATTCAGCCTACGCTGATCGAGGGGCTGGACTCGGCTTGGTATGGCCGGCGCTTCGAAGCGTTCCGTTCCGAGCGAATCGAGCTGTTGGTGGAGCGCGCCCAGCGCTGGGTACGCCTGCGCACGCTTGCAAATTCGGAGAAGAAAGTCGCGATCTTCTACGTATCAGGAATCGGCAAGGGCCGCATCACGGCAGCCAGCCTCAACGTACCGCGCAGCATGCTGCGCTTCCTAGACGCAATGCGGCGCGAGGGCTACGCCATCGCCGACATGCCAGCGGACGAGCAAGCGTTGCTGGCAGAGATGCTCGACAAGGGCCGCAACGTGAGTTCAGGACGACCGCGCGACTTAGACCACCTGGCCCAGGGCGAAGGCGTCCTACAGCTGCCGGTGGATGACTACGTGAGTTGGTTCGAAGGCCTGCCGGAGGCGATGCGGGAGGAAGTGATCGGTTCCTTCGGGGCACCGCCCGGCAACCTGATGACGGTTGAGCGGGAGGGCAGCCAGTTCTTCGTGCTTCCGAAGTTGGACTTCGGCAACGTGATCGTGCTGCCCCAGCCCGTGCGCGGGGCCCAGATGGATGCCAGGCTCCAGCACAACGACAAGGTTCCCCCGCCCCACCAATACCTTGCTGTGTATTGGTGGTTGCAGCATGTGTGGCAGGCAGACGCCATCGTCAACTACGGCACGCACGGCACACACGAGTTCCTGCCCGGGCGCCCGCTTGGCCAGCTGGCCGACGACTGGTCAGATCGCACCATTGGGCCGCTGCCCAATCTGTACGTCTACGTCATGGACAACGTAGGCGAGGCGCTCATCGCCAAGCGTCGTGGCGCAGCCGTAACGGTCAGCCACCAGATTCCTCCGGTTGAAGCGGCCGAAATCACTCAAGGCGAACCGCAGATCGCGGCGCTCTACCGCAGCGCACGGCAGTTGCTAGATGCCCCAGCGGGCGCTCTCAAGGAACGCCTGCGAGAAGAGGTCCGCACCGCTGCCACGAGCCTGGGACTGGATCGGGACATCGAAGCCGATTGGGCCAATGCGAAACCGACGGACCCGGAGGTTGAAGCGCTTGCCAACCACATCCACCTCATCGACGAAGACCGCATTCCGCTAGGACTGCACGTACACGGACAAGCCAACACGCCGGACGAACTAGCGCCGATGGTCACTGCGATGCTCGGCAAGGACGTCTTCGCTGGGTCGCCGTGTAACGACGACGAGGCCGGCTGTTCCGCCCAGATCCGCAAGCGAGCTGAAAACGCTGTCCGCAGGGCACTGGCCGGTAATGGCCCTGTTCCCGCCCTGGGACCGCTCGGCCCTAGAGTCGAACAGATCGGTGCGGCCTTTTCCCTGACTCCTAATGAGATCAGCCACACTCTTGGTGCTCTCATGGGAGCCTACGTGCCGCCCGGCGGCGGCGGCGATCCGGTACGCAACCCGCAGGCCCTGCCGACCGGCCGCAATCTCCACGGAATCAATCCCGCCGAGGTGCCTACCAAGGCCGCCTGGGAGATTGGCGCGAATCTCGCGGACGCACAACTTGCGGCAGAGCGCAAGCGTCTCGGGCGCTGGCCGCGCAAGATCGGCTTCACGCTCTGGAACACTGAACTGATCCGTCAGCACGGCACGGACTTGGCGCATGTGATGCACCTGCTGGGCGTGCGCCCGATTTGGGACCACAACAATGTTGTCGAAGACGTGGAGCTGATTCCCAGCTCGGAGTTAGGGCGTCCGCGCGTAGACGTAGTGATCCAAGCGGCCTCTCTGTTTCGAGATACCTTCCCAGATCGCATGAAGCTGCTCGACAAGGCCGTCCGTCTAGCTGCGGGTGCAACAGACGGAGAGAACTACATCGCCGAGCACGTGGAGGAGGCCGAGCAAGCTCTCAAGCGGTCTGGCATGGCAGCCAAAGACGCGCAAACGCTGGCCACCGCACGCATTTTCAGCAACTCCGCCGGTGGCTACGGAACTGGGCTTGTCGCTGCAATCGAGCGCAGCGGAAGTTACGAATCGTCGGAGGGTCTCACAGAGGCGTATCTGGCCAGGACGGGGGCTGTCTACACCGAAGGCTACGAATGGGGCAAGGTCGCACCCGACGCCTACCGCACGCACTTGCAACACACCGACGCCGTCACGTTGAGTCGCTCCACAAACGTGGTCGGCGCTCTGACGCTGGACCACTACTTCGAGTACCTCGGGGGCATGACCATGGCCGTGCGCGATACGACCGGCAACGCGCCCGAAACCTACGTAGCCGACGTGCGCGAAGCCGACCGGCCCCGCGTTGAGACGGTCCGGGAATCGCTAGTCCGCGGATTGCGGGGCAAGTTCTGGAACCCCAAATGGATCCAAGCCCTGCAGGCCGAGGGCTTCTCCGGGGCCGTAGAAATGGCCCAGACCACGACCAACTTGTTTGGCTGGCAGGTCACCAAGCCAGAGGCGGTCGGGAGCGAGATCTGGCAGAGAGTTCACGAGATTTACGTGGCCGACACGCTCGGCTTGGAACTGCCGCAGTGGTTTGACGCCAGCAATCCGTTCGCATTTCAAGAAATGATGGCGGTCATGCTAGAGGCGGCGCGCAAGGGGTATTGGAACGCCCTGCCCGACACCCTCAGCGCACTGGCGCTGGAGTATGCCCTCTCTTTGGACCGCCATGGCGCCTCGGGCAGTTCGCGGACGACGGAAAACCGCCCGTTCGAGGATTTTGTCGAGGTATTAGTCGCCGCTTCGACGCAGCCAGAGTTGATCTCGACACTGCGAGACGAACTCAGGGACGGCGCCAGCCCGCGCGTGGAGGGCCGCATGCTGGTCGAACACGCAGAGCCACGCACCGCCGCCAGTCTCAGCACCAGCGCTCAGGTTGCTGTGACGGCACTGTTCCTGTTGCTGGGAGTCTTTGCCCTGGGCTGGCGTCGCATGCGGTGACGCCAGCATCAAGCGTAGGAGCGCGATTGCTATACTGCGCTTAAGCGCTCTCGCCCTTACCCGTCGAGGATCCGTGATGCCGCCGGGCCACTCATAGGGTGCGGTTCGCGGTTGGAGTTGTGCCAAAAACGTTCTACATCGAGACTTTTGGCTGTCAGATGAACGTGCATGACAGCGAAAAGGTGCGCGGAATGCTCGAGGAACGGGGCTATAGCCAAGTCCCGACACCCGACGAGGCCGGAATGCTGCTCTACAACACGTGCAGCATTCGAGACAAGGCCGAGCAGAAGGTGTTCTCGCGGCTGTCGGGCGTCAAGCGCCGGGCTGGGGGCAAGACGATCGGCGTCTTGGGCTGCGTGGCGCAGCACAACGGCGAAGATATCTTCGATCACGCCCCGCACGTCGACTTCGTCTGCGGCTCGGCCAGCTACAACGCCTTGCCCACGATCTTGGACCGTGTCGAGGCGGGCGAATCGCACGTTACCGGGCTGGCCCTGAACACCGACGAGACCTTCGATGTCCCGTTCGTGGAACGCGACCGCCCCTACAGCGCTTACATCACCATCATCGAAGGCTGCGACAAGAAATGCACCTATTGCGTCGTGCCATTCACTCGCGGGCCGGAACGAAGCCGTGCCAGCGAGTCGGTCATGCGCGAGGCGCGGGACCTCGAAGCGCGCGGATACACCGAGATCACGCTGCTCGGGCAGACGGTGAACAGCTATCGGGACCCCTCGACCGCAGGCTGGAGCTTTGCCAAGTTACTGGACGAAATCGGCCGCCTGCCGCGCATCCGGCGGGTGCGCTTCACCACGTCTCACCCGGCCGACTTCACGCCCGACATCGTGGAGGCCATTGATCGCAACGAATCGCTCTGCGATTGGGTCCACCTGCCAGTTCAATCGGGATCGACCGAGGTCTTGCAGGGCATGCAGCGAACCTACAGCCGGGACCAGTACCTGCGCTGCATCGACATGCTCAAGGGTGCCAATCGCACCATCGAACTGAGCACGGACATCATCGTGGGGTTCCCGGGCGAGACCGAGCGGGACTTCGAGCAGACCCTGTCGCTGCTGGACGAAGTCGAGTACGCCTCGGTGTTCTCGTTCAAGTACTCGCCTCGTCGAGGCACCGCCGCCGCAGACATGCCGCAGGTGCCCGAGCAAGAAAAGAGCCGTCGCCTGCTGGTGCTCCAAGAGCGCCAACGCCGCATTCAACTGCGGCGCAACGCCGCTCTGATCGGGGGCGTTCAAGAAGCACTCGTCGAAGGTCGCAAGGAGCGCTTCGAACAGTGGGTGGGCCGGACAACCCAGAACCGCGTGCTCAATTTCACAGATCCATTGGACCTGGCTGGGGAGCGTGACCTGCGCGGCAGCTACTGCCACGTTCGCGTCACCGCCTCGGGGCCGAACTCGCTGGTGGGCGAGTTGGCCGATGCCGCGGCGCAGCCTGGGTTCCAAGGGCTCCACGTTCTCAACTAAGGGGGAAGCGATGCAGGAAATCGAGATGCGAATCTGCGGCCTGATGATGGATCCCATCACCAACATGCCCATCGTGGTCCTCAAGGATCTCGAGAACGAGACCGTGCTGCCTATCTGGATCGGTGTCTACGAGGCCAACGCGATCGCTTTGGAGATCGAGAAGGTCGCGACTCCCAGGCCGATGACGCACGACTTGGTGCGCAACATCTTGCAAGGCTTCGACGCCCGCCTGCGCAAGGTGGTGGTGACCGAGTTGAAGGACGACACCTTCTTCGCCGTGTTGTGGGTCGAACGGGAGGGCAAGCTCTACGGTATCGATTCCCGCCCGAGCGACGCGCTAGCTCTGGCGCTGCGGCTGGACTGCCCGATTTGGGTCACGGACGATGTGATCGCGTCCTCCAAGCTCTCGCCCACGCTGAACGAGAAGGCCAACAGCGAAGAACTCCGCAAGTGGCTCGAGAATCTCGGCGAAGAGGACCTAGGCGAGTACAAGATGTAGCCCGGCCGCGCCGCGGCTGTCGTGGGCGATGGACTCCAGCCGGGTCCGCGTATCAGTCCGAATCTGATTCGGGCCAAGCCTCAGACCACTGGTCCCCGGTGTTCGCCAAGTTCAGCCGCCCTTCGCTTGCCCTCTTTCATGGCTTCGCTGAGCTCGGCTCCCTCAAGTGGCTTGTAAGCGTTGACCGTGGCCACGGCCTTGTCCAGTTCGGCTACGGACTTCATGCCCATGATCGCTACCGACAGTCCGGGAATCCCGAGCGCATAGCGGACAGAACGTCCGTAGTGCGGCTCGTCGGAAAGGATTGCTCCGTCGCCCTGGGTGCCACCCAAGATCTTCATCGCCACGACCCCAATGCCCCGCTCGGCTGCTTCCGAGAAGACCGTGTTTTCGAAGTCGTAGATATGCCGGTCGATGCAGTTGACCGCAGCCATGACGACCTCGACCCGGCCGGATCGCAGGATCGGCAGAGCTCGACGCGGCCGCAAGTGACAGGTCATGCCTACGTGCTTGACCAACCCCTGCTTCTTAAGTGCCTCCAAGCCTGCCAATGCACCGTCGTCACCGAGTAGGATGTCCAAGCTCGGGAATCTGTCTGTGCGCCCGACGTTATGCACGTGGACTAAGTCGAAGTACTCGGCACGGGTCTTCTGCAAACTCTCCTTGACCTGCCAAGTGGCATCCTGCTTGGATGTCGCTTCAACTTTCGTGACCAGCACGAACTTGTCGCGCTTGCCCTTTAGCGCCGGACCGAGCCGACGTTCCGATTGGTTGTAGATGGGCGCGGTGTCGAGGTAGTTCACACCGTAGTCGGCCGCGGCCGCGATGACGTTGTTCACTTCATTCTGGGACACACCTTCAGCGCCTAGCGGCGAGGTGCCGATCCCGAGGACGCCGACCTCGAGGCCGGTCTTACCCAACTGGCGCTTGCCAACTGGCGCGGCTTGGGCTCCCACTCCGGCTGCCAGCGCTCCAGCGATGGCCGCGGTCTTGCCGAGGTCCCTGCGTGTGATCCGTTCCATGGAAATCCTCCGCAAACAGTGTAGCGATGTCCGCAGGCGAAATGGTAGCCCGGGTTAAGCAAGCCGAGGCGGCATGGGACTCCATTCCGTCACACCGCAAGGATGCACACAACGGCCCCTGAATCACTGACACCTAGCTCTGCTCGGGGGGAGGGGCCGCCGGCGTGACCGGCTAGGGTGCGGACCCCCGCTTGACGTGCATGTCGATCTCGGTCCATCCTTTCTCGGTTGCACAGTGTGTATAGCTCGACGAAGGGGCAATGATGACAGAAGCTATCCACTCGATATATTTCCACTCTTGGAGTTCCTCCACCCATCGGGTCGACCTAACTGGCTCCTAGCCTTCGAATCGTCGAGATCCCGAGTTGTATCGATCAATCAGGAATTGCTGCTGGTCTTGATTGAGACGCTTGAAGCTACGACGTATACGACTCTTTCTGCTCTTGCGGAAGGAATCGGCCCCTTGGAAAAAAGGCAGCCCTACTGCGATGAACCCAAGACCTTCGATCCATATTCCCGAGTGTCCTTGAACTCGGAGGGCGATCGTCCCGGTGGCGATTCCGGCAAGCACTCACCAATGGAGGTTCTGCAAGCTCGTAAGCCAGCCACTATCGGGCAGACTCATTCGATCAACATGCCTTTCAATGAGCGGAATCAATCAATCACTCGCTTGGATTCGAGGCTGCCTGTCGTCCGCAAGCTGGCACAAGTGGATTTCCATGCTGGCCAGTTGGTCTCGGCATCCTCTGGCAAACTCCGCAGCCTAGTCCAACGTATCGGATCGCTCGGCCATCACGGGGAGCCTGTCGACGATGTCAGAAACGACAGCGGCCCGACTTCTCTTCTGGATTTCGTAGATCAGCGTAGCGACAACATGTTCGAGTGCAGTGATTCTTCCTTGCAGCTAGTTGTTCTTGACTGCGTAGAATTCTTCGTCCAATTCTCTAGATTTCTCGTCTCGAGGCAGGCTTGACGATCGAGTCGAGTTTGATCGTGGCGAGCACTTCCGCTACGGCTTGACGCCTGGCCTCAGCCGCCTGCGGCCAAGGATTGGACCCTGGTCAGCATGCCCGAGGCGGGTCGGCCACGGGCGCAATCCTGACTGTTACCATACAGCCATGGCGGCTTCCAAGGCGCTCCTAGATGCCATCACCTACCCGTCGGCAGGGGAACCGGTCGAGTACCCCTACTCCGACGGCAAGATCCTGATGGAGACCGACCCGCATGCGCGGTCGATCATCGCCATGCGCGACCAGTTGGATACCCATTTCAGTGCCCGCGCAGACGTCTACGTGGCCGGCAGCATGGCCGTGTACTACCGCCAAGGCGACCCCGAGGCCGTGGTGGTGCCGGACATGTTCGTGGTGCTGGGCGCTGCGCACAAGGAGGGGCGCAAGTCGTATCTGATCTGGGAGGAGGACGGCGTGGTGCCAAGCTTCGTGGTGGAGGTGGCGTCGCCGTCCACGAGCCGTCACGACGCCACGGGCAAGCGTGCCATCTACGAGCGGATGGGGGTGCGTGAATACTGGCGCTTCGACCCGCTGGGTAAGCTGATCCCTGGACGCCTAGTGGGCTGGCGGCTGGAGGGTGGTCGCTACAAGCGGGTGCGGGCTGTGAGAGAGGCTGGCTGGCACCGCAGCGAGGCGCTGGGGCTCGAGTTGCGGGCGGAGCGCTGGCTGCTGCGCTTCCATGATCCGCTGAGGGGCCGGCAGATGCTGACCCACACCGAGATCAGCGAGGAATTGGAAGTCAGCGAGCGCAAGCTCGACCACGCTAGGCGCGACCGCTACGAAGCAATGCGCAGGGCCGAGGCCGAAGCGACGCAGCGACTCGCGGCCGAGCGGGAGCGCGAGGCGGCAGTGCGGGAGCGGCAGGTGGCGGAGCGGGAGCGCGAGGCGGCGAATCAACGGATCCGCGAACTGGAAGCGCGACTGCGGTTGTCCGACAAGCCTGGCTAGGATTGCACCGCTCGAAGCGGTTCCCGGCAAGCGGCAAGACAGCACGGCGCAGGACTTGCCGGTCCAAACTCCGGACACGCTTCCGATGCACACGGCGATAGTCTCAACCGACGCTTCGCCAGAGTGGTGCGGTTCGTGAGGACAGCGGCCGCCGTTCACGAAATCGCCGTGCGGTCCCCGCACGTGCCTCTGTTGACCTGTTGCAAGCTCGCTAGCGATAGTAGCGAGATTGACTTGACCGTCGGCCGTACGTCCTCTGAGCCAGACGAATTCAACGGTCGCACCAGAATGGGTGCCGGTGCGGACTCACAGCCGAGTGACCGGATGGATCTGGGAACGCCATCCCTCATGGTTTCGGGAGGGCGGGCTGCACGCTCAAGTTCCTTTCGACGACACCTCTCGCTGACGCGGCTCGCACCTCTACCTTTGCAATGTTGTCGGTGATTGCGTAGGAGTCCAGCCTGCCGGATTGACTCGGGCTCTCCACGACAATGCCAGCCTCCTTGGCTTCCGGTGCCACGACGTTCCTAATCCTCAGGCCACCGAATGCCTCGTCTGAGCTGATGCGGTACTCGACGCCCCGTTTCGGCTGTTTCTCGCCCGTGATAACGACATTGTCCACCAGCGCATTGTCGGCATCCTCAACGACCAGCGCGGACCCGTCAGTGCCTGCCTCGACCAGCGTCACGTTGCGCACCGTGACGTTATCGCTGTTCTGGACGTAGACCCACGGACGGTCTTGCGGACCTCCCGCGAGGCTCACATTCTCGATGAGGACGTTGCGGGTGTTGCGGACATGCACCGGGCTCCATTGGCCTTCCGAGCGGAAGTCGGCACCGGTCACGTTGCGGATCGTGAGCCCGTCGTGGCCGAAGTCGCGATTGGCAGTCCGGATCGCGGTGACGCAATCCTTGACCTGGACTCCGTCGATCACGATGTGGCGATTGACCATGCCCGGTCGGGAGTGGTCTTGGACATCGACACCGTACATGCTCGACTCCGCGTAAACGTCGCGAACCGTGATGTGCTCGCTACCGTCCGAGACCTCGACCGGCCCACGCAACATGGATCCGTAGCTGCGAATGTTTTGGACTACCAAGTGGCGCACGTACAAGCCCTCGTGGCCCCGGCCACCGATCGAGACCACGTCGCGGATCGTGTCACGAGCGGTGAGGTTGTGGATTACCCCGTGTTCGATGTCACCGTACTCTGGCATCGGCGTGATCATCACTCCGTCCTTCGCGCTGTTGTTGGTCTGGCCGTTCTCGATCCGGAACCGCCCGCGGCGGACCACGATCAAGGGCGCCCGGTCAGCCTGCTCGACCGAGTCGCCATTCCCCTCCAAGACAAAATCACGGATCCGTACGTGCTCGGCAAGCACCTCGAGGATCGGGGTCTTGGCCAGCCCGGCCTGCAAGCGCATATTCAGGCCCACAAGCGTGAGGGGCTTGTCGATGCGGATGGTCTCGTCGACCTCGACCTGCAGGCCGGGGTCGGCCATCAGCACCGAATGCGGCGGAGCTCGGTCGATCTCCTGCTGTAGTGCGCTTGCATCGACGTCGATGGTTGCAGACTCAGCGAGCGTGAATTGGGTGGTCGCGCTGGCCAATGCGATCACGGCTAACAGAACTGAGCGGCGCACTAGATTTCTTGGAATGAACTCTAGCACGAACCTTGCTGTCTCAACGACGATCGGATCCTTTTTGTCTCGGACAGGTGCCGCAGGCGCATGGTACGGACTCCGCCATGGCTACCGCGTCCTGGGCCGACCCGGCGCAACTTGCAAACGCCTCGGCTCCCCCAGGGGCGTGGGCGTAATGCCAAGATCGGGCGCAGTGACTGGATCCCGGGATTGCCAGTCGACTTCCGCCAGGGTCTGTGGATAGCTCGCTCGCACGCCTTGCTGGGGAAGCGCTCCTTGACCTGTTGTGCGGCGATGCCGCAGATGTCTAAGACTCCAACTGACTCCGCGCCGGAAACGCCATGCCTTTGACGGGGCCGAGCATCGAAGTTCGCGGCCCCGCCCACACCGAAATCGCCTACTCGACGCCGAACGACCAGCGCATCCCGATGCGAAACGTCCGCCCGGGATCAGCACGGTAGAAGGTCGGATCGGGGCCGTCTAGGCTGGAATCGATCGAATCGAAGAAATTGTCGACTGCCCCATAGAGTTCCAGTCCCTTGCGCAGGGGTTTGGCCAAGTACCAGTCCCAGAGTTGGTAGCCGTCAGCGATCAGCGTCGCTCGCCGCCCCACGATCGGCCACTTGCCGAGATATGTGCCGCGAAAGTTCGTCCGCAGCCCGCCGAGCCGGTCTGTCGTCCACCAAATGCGGAAGTTGCCGTGGTGCTTGTGCCTCTGGCTCAGGAATGCTCCCGTCTGCGTGTCGCGGGCATCGAGATAGGTGTAGGCGGTCGAAACCACCAATTCCTGCGTCAAGCGCAGCTGCACCCTACCCTCCGCTCCGGTCGTGTAGACGTTCTCGATATTGCGATACAGGTAGGTGAGGCGGTTGAGCCCCGGGGCGAACGCCGAGTCCACGCCGAACTGCGTCAGGATTTGGTCCAACTGCTCCGGAGTCCGAGGCCGACCGAGCAGGTCAGTTTGGATCAAGTTCTTGATCCCGTTCCAGAAGTAGGTCGCGCTGAACCGCACCCGACCGTGCCCACCGTCCACTCCGAGTTGGGTGGTAGTGGAGGACTCTGGGCTCAAAGCGGGGTTGCCGATGATCTGGTAGAGACCGGAAGGCGTCAGGAAACGGTAGTAAAGCTGGCCGAGGTCCGGAGCCCGGAAGCCTTGCCCGTAGGAGGCTTTGACCCGGAAGTTCTCGGCCACTCGGAACAGCAGTCCTGCCCGCGGCACCATGCGCGAGCCATAGGCGGAATGATCCGTAAGGCGCCCGCCGATGGTCAAGCTCAAACGCGGGTGTGCTTGGATGCGGTCTTGGAACCACGCATCGGACATCCGGATCGACACCCCGGCGTTGTCGCCGAGCAGGCGGTTATACCCGCGATACTCGTTGCTCGTCCAATCGAAGCCACCTTGCAGCAGCTGGCGACTGCCCAACACGTGTGAAAGGCTGGCATCGAAGCGGTACAATCGCTCGTTGAGATTGGCAGTGGAGTTGACTAGGCCCGGGACATTCGAGAGGTCCACGGCGGAACTCTCGTCGTACTTGCCGTAGTACGTCCGCGCCTGCAGTTGGGTACGCGACGACAGACCCGCGCTTAGAGTCATGCCGTAGTTTTGGGCGCTATCGTTGAGCGTTGTGGTCTGTGAGCCGTCGCGTCCGGCATAGATGCTCTTCTCTCGATTGTCGAAGGCATTCGCTAGGAAACCCACCTTGAACGTCTCGGAGAGGTCGAAATTGAGCTTCGCCATGTAGTCATAGCGGCGAAATCCCGGCCCGGTGGTGTCGAAGTCTTGAGGAGTCAAGTCGTAGGGGTTGCGCTTGTGGCGCTCAACCGCTAGAAAGCCGGACCAGCGATCCCGCACAAACCCTGTGTCTGCGCGCAAGTCAGCTGCGCCAAGCGACCCGCCGGACGCCGTGACGTTGGAGTCGAAGCGCCACTGCGGCTGACGTGTGATCATGTTGATCACGCCCCCGATCGCGTCGGAGCCGTAGAGCGCGGAAGAGGCCCCCTTGACGATTTCGACCCGATCTAGGCGATTGGTCGACTGGCGATCCATGTTGATGATGCCACTCTTGACGCCCCTGGCGCCGACCATCGGGAAACCATCGAGCAAGACCAGTGACTGCCTGGAGTCGATGCCGTGGATCTGGGTTCCGCCCCGACTGCCAGGCGAACGGCTCGTGCGTGTGACGATCCCGGGCTCCTCCGACAGGATGTCGGTCACGCGTTCGTAGCCGGAGTCGAGCAGTTGGCTGCGGGCGATTACCTCCACCTTCGCGATGGAATCCGCGCGCAAGATCTCCTCGCGAGACCCCGTTACCACGATGGATTGCGTCAGGATCGCCGGGGAGAGCGACAGCTCGAGCGGGGCCTGCCCCGCAGCCACCAGTTCGACCGCCTCGGAAGCGGTCTCGAAGTCGGTCTGCGCGGCGCTGACACGGTATGTGCCAGCGCGCAACTCAATGGCGAAGGCCCCCATCGAGTCCGCACGGTGCGACGTTTCCAGCCCGGTGGCTAGGTCGCGCACGAATACGGACGCACCGGACAAAGTTGCGCCGGTAACGTCCGTGACCCGCCCCCGCAGCTCGAGCCTTTCCTGCGCCACGCCAGTGGCAAGCGCTGCCAGCAGCAGCGCAAAGATCTGCAATGCGGTCCTTGCTGCAAACTTGATTTCTGTCATGATTCTTCCTCGCATCACCTGGATGCTCAATTTCCCTGCCCGACTAGCGGCCTCCCGCGTGAAGAACGGTGCGTCCTTGGCAATCTCAGCCGTCTATAGCCCCCGTCGCGTTGCGTCCCTTAATCACCGGACAGCCCGTCGAGCAGCTCGATGTCGTCCCACTCGATCAACATCGCGCCGGTGTCACCTTGCCCCGCGCGAATGACCTGTCGCGAGAGGGGCAGATACTCGCCGCCACGCCGCTGGAACTTACTCAAGTAGCTCCACGCTTCTTGGATTGCGCCCGTTTTACTGTCAAACCGGACTGCGAATACATGCCTCGGCAAGTAGCGGCCAGTCACGGTGGTTTCCGTCTCCATCACATTCAGGACAAGTCGGCTGTTGTCCCCGAAGCCCCGGCTAACCTTCAGGATCTGTCGGTCGCGGATGCGGTAAGCCGACCTGTAGCTGTCTGCCAGCATGATTTGGCGGCCCAGCGGGTCAGCGTCCACGGCTGCGTAGCCGACGCCCTCATCGGTCGAGTCGCGATCCGACGGCACGCGGTGCATGAGCATGGACCGGATCGTCGCCTCGACCGCGTCCGGGAGGTTGCCCTCTTCCATCTCGACCTCAAGCCGATCTGGCGTCCGAAACGTGCTGACCCCGTGATTCAAAGTTCCATCGACGCGCACGGTCAACCTGCTACGGAACCCTACGAAACTGTCTGAAAAGACTTCTCGGTTCTCGCGAGCCTGTTGCAATAGCTCGCTGGCACTGACTTGGTCCCCGTCCGTGCGGCTTCCGGCGTTCACCGACAGCAAGGCCCCAAAGCCAAAGACCATCGCTGACGCTAGCAGGGCGATGCCGATAGCCCCCTGTACGCCGGAATGACGAGATGCAGCTTTGCTCTGCTTCAATTGTTGCAACTGGATTGCCTCGGTTGACATGTGTCGAATCTCCTTCTGTTTCCTTCATTTACGGACAAAACCTCTCTTCTGGAGGTTGCCGCAATGCACGCAGCATAGCACTTATAGCAACTCGATTGCAATACTGATAATCTCAAAGAAAGCGCGGTCGTCAAAGAAAATCGGTAACATAAGCATTATCAGTGCTTTGTGAGAAACAGCCCGGATCTGTGGTGCGTCAATGCCGTGATTTCATAGAAATTTGTTGCATAAACGTTACATTAGAGAGGCTTCCACGCGACCCTCAAACTATCGCCACCTCCGCGTCAGCGCAGGTCAACCAACAGCGCAGCCTGTCGCCGCTACGCTCGAAGCTCCCACAATGCAATGCCGCGCATGGCTAGAATTGGAAGTGGGCCGGGCAACTGTCCCGGAACTCTCATCCCAGCCCCCATGGACGTGGAACCGAATCTGTCGCCGGAAGCGCCGCAGCCCCGGACGGAATCGCATCTGCCGCTTGGCATGAACCTGCGCGCGTGGCTCAGGGACATCGTGCTTTCGCTGGTGATCGCATCCGCAGTGGTCGTCTTCTTCTATCAGCCGGTCAAAGTCGAGGGCACCAGCATGCTCCCGCAGCTGGTCGACGAGCAGCGAATCTTCGTCAACAAGTTCGTCTACCACTTCGACAAGATCGAGCGCGGCGACGTGGTCGTCTTCAAGCTCCCCGACAATCCCTCACGCTCGTATATCAAGCGCGTGGTAGGTCTACCTGGCGAAACCGTCGAGGTCCGCCGGGGACGGGTATATGTAGACGACCGCCTGATCAACGAAGAGCACGTCCCGCCGAGTTATCGCGACTACACCAGCCACGCAAGCGTGACTGTGCCGGTGGCCGAGTACTACGTGCTGGGCGATCACCGCAACACATCCAAGGACAGCCGTTCGTGGGGCACGGTGGCGCGGGCACAGATCACGGGCAAGGCGGTCTTTGCCTACTGGCCGATCGAGAGATTTGGCACCGTCCGCTAGACCCCGGAATTACAATCCATGAGCTTTCCAGCCACGCTCGCCCTTGAAGATGGGCGCTGTTTCCGAGGGCGCGGAGCAGGCGCCCGCGCCGAGGCGTCGGGCGAAGTGGTCTTCAACACCGGGCTGACCGGATACCAAGAGATCTTCACCGATCCCTCGTACAGCGGCCAGATCGTGGTGCTGACCTACCCGCACATCGGCAACTACGGCACCAACCCCGACGACAGCGAGTCCGAGCAGCCCTATATCGAGGGCTTGGTGGCGCGAGAGTTTTCGGCGGTCACCAGCAACTGGCGCTCTTCGCAGTCGGCCCACGAGTTCCTGTCCTCGCGAGGCATCCCGATCATCACCGAGATCGACACGCGCGCCTTGGTGCGCCATATCCGCAAGCACGGGGCCTTGCGGGGAGTGCTTTCGACGCAAGCAACCGCCCATGAAGAATTGGTGTCCAAGGCCCGTTCCATTCCCAGCATGGCCGGCCAAGACCTGGCCAGCGGCGTGTCCACGGCCGATCCCTATACTTGGACGTCCGGCCCGCCCGACTGCTTGCCCTCTTCCCTTCCCCAGGCCGCCTCGCACGGCAGTTTCCACGTGGTGGCCTACGACTTCGGCATCAAGCGCAATATCCTGAGGCAGTTGGCCGATATCGGCGCTCGCGTCACTGTAGTGCCATGCGGCACATCCGCCGAGGACGTCCTCAGCCTCAAACCCGACGGCGTGTTCGTCTCCAACGGACCGGGGGATCCCGAGCCGCTGCACGGCCCGGCCTCCGAGATCCGCAAACTTGTGGGCCGCGTGCCGATCTTCGGCATCTGCCTTGGCTTGCAGGTGCTGGGCCAAGCCTTGGGCGGCAAGACCTACAAGCTCAAGTTCGGACACCACGGGTGCAACCACCCTGTGCTCAACCTGCTGACCAACAAGGTCGAGATCACCTCCCAGAACCACGGCTTCGCGCTGGATCCGGACTCGCTCGCTCCGGACGCGATAGAACTCACCCACATCAACCTCAATGACCGCACAGTGGAGGGTTTCCGCAGCCGCAAGGACCCCCTGTTCTGCGTCCAGTACCATCCCGAAGCGGCCCCCGGACCACACGATTCCCGGTACCTGTTCGACGACTTCCGCCAGTTGATGGAGTCTGTGCGCTGATGCCGCGACCGCCTCGCTACACCGCCACCCCAGCCGCCCGCCATGCCGAAACGCACTGACATCGAGAAAATCATGATCGTGGGCTCTGGGCCCATCGTCATCGGGCAGGCGTGCGAATTCGACTACTCGGGGACGCAGGCCTGCAAGGCCTTGCGCGACGAGGGCTACCAGACCGTGCTGGTCAACTCGAATCCGGCCACGATCATGACCGATCCGGAACTGGCCGAAAGGACGTACATCGAGCCGCTGACCACGGAATACCTGCGCTCGATCATCGCCCGCGAGCGGCCGCAGGCCCTGCTATCCACGGTTGGCGGCCAGACCGGGCTCAACGCTTCGGTGGCGCTGGCCGAGGCGGGAGTGCTCGACGAGTTCGGCGTCGAACTGATCGGGGCCAACCTCGAGGCGATCCGCAAGGCCGAGGATCGCCAAGCATTCAAGGCGGCGATGATCGAGATCGGGCTTGAATGCCCGCGCTCACGGCTCGTCTCCGGCGTCGACGACGGCCTTGATTTCGCATCGGAGGTCGGCTATCCGGTCGTGCTCAGGCCCAGCTTCACGCTTGGCGGCACGGGCGGCGGACTGGCCTACAACTCCGAAGAGATGCACTCCCTTCTGCGGCGCGGGCTGGAGCTTTCCCCCGTTCACGAAGTGCTCGTCGAGGAGAGCGTCCTGGGTTGGAAGGAATACGAGATGGAGGTAATGCGCGACTTGGCCGACAACGCCATCATCATCTGCTCCATCGAGAACTTCGACGCAATGGGCGTCCATACCGGCGACTCGATCACGGTGGCCCCAGCCCAGACCCTAACGGACCGCGAATACCAACTCATGCGCGACGCCTCGCTCGCCTGCTTGCGCAAGATCGGCGTCGACACCGGCGGTTCCAACGTCCAATTCTGTGTCGACCCAGAGACGGGCCGCATGCTGATCATCGAGATGAATCCCCGCGTCTCCCGCAGTTCGGCGCTGGCCTCCAAGGCGACCGGTTTTCCGATCGCCAAGATCGCCGCCAAACTGGCAGTCGGACTGCGCTTGGATGAGATCCCCAACGACATCACAAAGAAGACCCCGGCCAGCTTCGAGCCCAGCATCGACTATGTCGTGGTCAAAGTGCCGAAGTGGCAGTTCGAGAAGTTCCCGGGCAGCGAGCCCGTACTGGGCGTGCAGATGAAGTCGATCGGCGAAGTTATGGCCATCGGCTCCACCTTCAAGCACTCGCTGTGGAAGGCTATCCGGTCCTTGGAGACGGGCCGGAAGTCCGGCACGGACGTCTACAACCCGGACCTGATCCCGAAGCGCCTGATCACGCCAAATCCAGATCGCCTGAACTACATCCGCTTCGCCCTAGCCCAAGGCTACAGTGTCGAGGAACTCTGCGAGATGACGGGGATCGATCCGTGGTTCGTATCCCAACTCAAGTCTGTGGTCGACCTGCAGCAAGACCTGGGCCAGACCAATCTAGACGAGGTATCGCCAGCGCAGTTCACCTTGGCAAAACGTTGCGGTCTGTCCGACAACCGCCTGGGCCGTCTGTGGAACGAGACGGAGACCGCGGTGCGCAACAGGCGCAAGGAATGGGGGATCCGGGCCGTGTTCAAGCGCGTCGACACTTGTGCGGCCGAATTCGAGAGCTTTACGCCGTACCTGTACTCGGTCTACGAGGAGGAATGCGAGGCAGAGCCTACCGACAGGCGCAAGATCATGATCTTGGGCTCCGGCCCGAACCGCATCGGGCAAGGTATCGAGTTCGACTACTGCTGCTGCCACGCATCGTTCGCCCTGCCAGAGTTGGGCTACGAGTCGATCATGGTCAACTGCAATCCGGAGACCGTATCGACCGACTACGACACTAGCGACCGGCTCTACTTCGAGCCCCTCACGCTGGAGAACGTCCTCAACATCTGCGACGAGGAGAAACCCGACGGGCTGATCGTGCAGTTTGGCGGCCAGACTCCTCTGACCCTAGCATTGCCGCTCAAGGCTCACGGCATTCCCATCATCGGCACCGATCCGGAATCCATCGACCTAGCCGAAGATCGCGACCGCTTCGGGCGGCTGCTAAATGAATTGGACATCCCCCAGCCGACCGGCAGTACGGCCACAACCCAGGAAGGCGCCTTGGAAGCGGCCAAGCGCATCGGCTATCCGGTCCTTGTACGTCCCAGCTACGTCTTGGGCGGGCGTGCCATGGTCATTGCGTATGACGCCGCCACGGTCGAGAGCTACATGCGCGATGCGGTGGTCTACTCGCAGGACCGGCCGATCCTGATCGACAGGTTCCTCGAGAATGCCCTCGAGGTGGATGTCGACGCGCTCTGTGACGGCGATGATGTGGTCATCGGCGGAATCATGGAGCACATCGAAGAGGCGGGCGTGCATTCGGGAGACAGCTCGTGCGTGCTGCCAGCGCAAACCATTCCCGCCAACACGCTCGAAACAATCGCGGACTACACAGTGCGGTTGGCCAAGGCCCTCAACGTCATCGGACTGGTGAACGTGCAGTATGCGGTGCATCAAGGCCGGGTCTATGTCATCGAGGTCAACCCACGGGCCTCGCGCACTGTTCCCTACGTAAGCAAAGCCACCGGAGTCCCGCTGGCCAAGATAGCCGTGGGACTGATGACCGGGCGCAAGCTGGCCGACTACGGCCTCGGCCAAGGTGTCCTGGCAACGACGAAAGTTTGCGTGAAGTCTCCCGTGTTCCCGTTCAACAAATTCAGCGGTGTGGATCCCCTGCTCGGACCGGAGATGCGCTCGACGGGCGAGGTCATGGGGATTGGGGCATCCTTCGGCGAAGCCTTCGCGAAGGCACAGCTCAGTGCCGGCCAAATGTTGCCCGACAGCGGATCCGTGTTTCTGAGCGTAAACTCGCGCCAAAAGCCCGAAGGCGTAGAAATGGGGCGCAAGTTTGCTGATCTCGGCTTTCAGATATTCGCAACCCGCGGTACTGCAAAGGCGCTGCGCAACGCAGGTTTGCGCTGCCGCACGGTGATGAAGGTAGCCGAGGGACGGCCCAACGTACTTGATCTGATCACTGATCGGAAAATCGACCTGATCGTCAACACACCATCGGGCGCTCACGCGTTCGCTGACGAGAAGAAGATTCGCAGCGCGGCCATACAGCAAGGAATCCCCAGCATGACCACCCTGAACGCCGCCAAGGCCGCGGTGAACGGTATCGCGGCCCGCAAGCACGGCGAGCTAGGCGTGCTCTCGCTACAGGACCTGCACGCCAAGCCTGAATCCTTGCCAGCATAAGGGCGCACGCAGCCCTCCGCGCACGCTTGGGCTGGGCCGGGATGCCGAATTCGTGCGCCGTACAATGGTCGTTTATGGCGACAATCCGGCGGGCCCTTCTCAGCGTCACAGACAAGCTGGGCGTAGTCGAATTTGGCCGTCAACTAGCTGACCTCGGGGTGGACCTGATCTCCACGGGAGGCACTGCCCGGGTACTTCGTGAGTCCGGTCTCGACGTTCGCGACGTCTCGGACGTGACCGGCTTCCCTGAAATGTTGGACGGGCGTGTCAAGACCCTTCATCCGCGTGTGGCGGGCGGCATCCTAGCAGTACGCTCGAATGCCGAGCACATGCAAGCACTGCAATCGCACGAGATCGGGACTATCGACATGGTCGTGGTCAATCTCTACGCGTTCGAAGCGACCGCCGCCAAGGAAGGCGCGACATTCGCCGAGTTGATCGAGAACATTGACATCGGCGGCCCGTCGTTGATCCGCGCCGCAGCCAAGAACTTCCGGGACGTGGCGGTGGTGACCGACCCGTCTGACTACGAGGCCATCGCTGCTGAACTGGCCGCAGCGGGATCGTTGGCCGAAGATACCCACTGGAAGCTAGCGCAGAAGGCATTCCAAGCCACAGCCAGCTATGACCGGGCCATTGCCGGAACGCTGGCCGCGCTGCAATCCGGACAAGCCCCGGCAGGCATCGCCAAAGACTTGACGCCACCGATTCTGGATCTCAACGTGCCGCGCAAGCAGGTGTTGCGCTACGGCGAGAACCCCCATCAACAGGCAGCGCTGTACAGCGACGGCCACTCTGGCGTCGGAGGCGCCCGCCAGCTACACGGCAAGGAGCTTTCCTACAACAACCTCGTCGACCTTGACGCGTCCTGGCAGCTGGCATGCGAATTCGACCAGCCAGCGGTGGCGATCATCAAGCACACCAATCCGTGCGGCTGCGCCGAGGCCGATTCGTTGGCAGAGGCCTACCGCAAGGCCCTCGCTTGCGATCCCGTGTCGGCATTCGGGTCGGTGATCGCCGCAAGCCGGGCCATAGACCGCGAAACAGCCGAGGAGATGTCCAAGCTGTTTGTCGAGGCCATTGCAGCGCCGGGCTTCGACCCGGACGCCTTGGAACTGCTGCAGGCCAAGAAGAACATCAGGCTGCTCGAGATCGGCTCCCCTGCCCCTGGAACCGTTGTGAAGAGCATTTCGGGCGGCTTCCTGATTCAGAGCGAGGATCGGCCCGAGACCAGTCCGGATCAGTTTGAAGCCGTGAGCCAGCGCCCGCCGTCCGACGCCGAAGCCCAAGCGTTGCGCTTTGCGTGGAAGGTCGCCAAGCACGTGAAGTCCAACGCCATCCTCTACGCCCGCGACGGGCAGGCGCTCGGCGTGGGGGCCGGTCAGATGAGCCGCGTGGACGCGGCGCGCCTCGGGGCCATGAAGGCCGCGCTGCCTCTCGAGGGATGCGTGGTCGCGTCGGACGCGTTCTTCCCCTTCGCGGATGGAGTGGAAGAGATCGCCAAGCACGGTGCCACGGCCGTGATCCAGCCTGGCGGCTCGCGGCGGGACGCCGAGGTGATCGAAGCGGCGGATCGTCTCGGTTTGGCCATGGTGTTCACGGGCGTGCGACACTTCCGCCACTGACTCTGTACCGGTCGTGATCCCTGCGAGTGGCCGTGGTAGGAGGTTTCCTCTGCATCGGACGTTCCGGTAGAAAGCCGACGAAAGAACGCGCCCTATAGAGTCTCCTTGCTGCAACTGAGCACGTCGAATCGGGGGTTGCGACAAGAGCGCCGAAACCCGCAACACCTCGCAAGTCTTCGGCACGGCTCCGTTCCGAGTCCAAATGGGAGCCCGCTACTACGTTTGAGTAGGGAAGCATCCGCCCGGCACCGAGGTGGGCGGCTGAGCAGACCAAAGACCCGCCGATCGGCACCATTCAGGGATTGGCGATGGCAAGCCCCTGTCGTGGTACGGAATCGTCGCCGCTCACCAAGCGGCGACACTCCCGTCCTCGTGCCAGACGCGGCTCATGGGCTTGGTGCCCTTGAACGGATGCCTCGCCAGGGCCTGTTCGTCGACATCGAATCCGAGGCCGGGCTTTTCTGGCAGGGGGAAATACCCGTCCACCATTCGCATTGCCGGGAAGCCCAACCAGTCCTGCCACAGCAGTTCCTTGAACGTGGGTTCCACGCCGGAGCAAATCTCTTGAACCATGAAGTTGGGCATCGCCGCGTCCACGTGCAGGGTAGCAATGCTCCCGATGGGTCCCTCGCAGGCATGCGGGGCCATGTAGCATCCCGACGCCTCGGCCATCGCGCCCACCTTCCAGAGGGCAGTGAGTCCTCCCACATGGTTGATGTCGCACTGGAGAATGTCCACAGTGCCGTCCTCCAGCAGCTGCTGGGTGGAGTAGTGCGCCACGAGGCGCTCGCCCGTGGCGATCGGGACTGTGGTTCTACGCGCGATCCGAGCCATCGCCTTGTAGTTCTCCGGGGGGCACGGCTCCTCAACGAACATTAGGTGGAGCGGCTCGATCTCCCTGCAGATGATCGAGGCTACGGTCGGGCTGGTCTTGGCGTGGAAGTCGATGCCGATGTCGATCCCGTCTCCGAGTCCCTCGCGGATCATCTGGATTCGCTGGACCGCATCGTTGATCCGCTCATTGGTCTCGATCCACTCGTAGTACCCAGGGATCCCGCTCTTGAACGCGGTGATCCCGAGATCCTCCGCGGACTCGCGCAGCGCGGCGAGCTGCTCAGGCGTGTTCGCCCGGGCGTGGTAGTAGCCGCGGACGCCGCGGGGATCGACGGGCCCTCCCAACAAGCGGTACACCGGCTGGCCGAGCACCTTCCCGCGGATGTCCCACAGCGCCTGGTCGATGCCGGCAATCGCCGAGCCGAGGATGGGGCCGGCGCGGTAGAACGCATGGATATACATGCTCTGCCAGATGTGCTCGACGCGCATCGGATCTTGGCCGAGGTAGAATTCCTTGAGGTCGTCGATGGTCTGCAAGACGGCGCCAGCCTTGCCCTCGAGAGTGGCCTCGCCCCAACCGACGACGCCCTGATCCGTCTCCAGCTTGACGAACACGTACGGACGGTCGGAGTCGTCTTCCCACGTAACGCCAAAGGTTTTCGCGCCGGTAATGCGAATTGGACCGGGCGCTGCCGCGAGGGCCGGGGCGGCAACGGGTGCGCACCCACACCCCGAGAGCGCCGCAGCATGTCGGCCCCGTCCGGCGACCGCGGACGGAGCGCCCGCCATCAGGGCTCCTCCGAAGAACTGGCGTCGGTTCATGCTGCGTACTCCTGCAATGCGGCCTCGTCAATCTCGAGCCCAAGCCCCGGGCCCGTCGGCAGCGTGAAGAATCCGTCGACAACCTGCGGCACCGATTCGCCGGCGATTGCGCTGTGCATCTTCCGCTCCGCTTCGTCCGTCGAAAAGGCCACTTCCTGAACCACGAAGTTGGGAATCGACGCCGCGACCTGAAGCGCTGCGGCGGTGCCGATGGGTCCGCCTCGATGGAATGGTGCAACCGCCGTGTAATAGGCCTCCGCCAGCGAAGCCAACTGGCGCACGCCGCTGATTCCATGAAGTCCGATGTCCGGCCGGAGCACGTCGATGACCTGCATGCGCAGCAGATCTTGGAATTGGCCGCTAGAAGTGAGAAACCTGCCCCATCCAACTGGCGTGACGGATTCGTGCGAGATTTTTTCCAGCGCGGAGTCGCTGATCGGGCTGGTCGGCTCGTCCATCCACATCAGATGGAACGTCTCAAGACGGGCGGCCAGTCCGGCCGCCTCGGCGGCGGTAGTGCGTCCGGCACAGTCGAGAACGAGGTCGGTTGCGCCAGCCTGGCGCAGCCGCCGGAGCGTCGCTTCGGTGTTGGCGAAGAACTCCCTTCCACGAGTGGGTGTCCCGTCAGGAAGCAGCGCAGGCACGGAGAACGCCCGGAAGCCGCCACTGCGGGCAGCGGAGAGTTGCTGGCTCAGTTCCGCTTCGCTGCTCCCACGCAAGGAGGCCATGGCCCGCGCCTTGTCGCGGGTCCGCCCCGCAAGCAGGTCGTACACCGGGGCATCCGCGATCTTCCCTCGCACGTCCAGGAGAGCGATGTCGACTGCACCGCGGATTGCCGGTGCGGCTGCAGACAGCGAGACGCGGACGGCCGCGCTTGCCATGGCGTCCTTGCCGACCAACGCGTTGGCGTGCCGCAGCGCCTCGGCGACTGACGAGGCGGGATCCGCACCGGCGCTAGTCTCTCCGTAGCCGGTCAGTCCGGCATCGGTTCGCAAGGCAATGACCAGCCGCGGGACAGCCTCCGGACTCGAGCGGATCGCCCACGCATCCAGCCCGCTTATGGCGATCTCAGGGGTCGGGCCTGTGGCCGCCGGGGTGCCCGCCGCCAGCGATGCCAATCCGAACAGCTTCTTCGACCGACCAGACGACATGACTCACGCGTGGCTGGCATTGTACCGCCGAACGTCAGACCCTGCGCGATCCTCGTCGCCTTGGGATCGGGGAATTCAGAGTGAGCTCGGAATCAGCCGCAACCCAAAGCGAGGCCGGCCGGCCACTGCGGGACCTCGCCCGCCCATACACTGGTGAGAGCCCTGAATCGGTCGCGAAAGAATAGCTCGCTTCGCTTTCAGCGGCCTGCTCCGCCACATTCAAGTCCGCGGCAAGCACCTCGGATTGCACAGCCTGAGCCGGGCCACTGAACACAGATTGACTAACCGACGACGAGTTGTCGACTCTCTGGAACGAGCGGTTCTCACGAACCTTGCGCTGGAAGTTCCCTGGATCGAGCCTCGTGTTCCAGATAGTCTCGTAGACCTTCCGGAGCTCGCTGATGGTGAATTCGGGGGAGCAGAATCGCGCGGCGAGCGCTGTGTACTCAAGCTTCGCCCGAATGCGCTCCAACGCGTCTCCCACAATCACGTCGTGGTCGAATGCGAGCTCGATGTCGCCTTGTTCAACCATTGACACTGGCACGAGCTCCGCGTGTGCAGCGTCGCTACCTCCGAGCGGCACAGGCAGTGCCGCACAAGCTCCCCAATACGCGATCGTGACCACTCTCAGGCGAGGGTCACGATCCGGCGAGCCGTAGCTGCGCAACTGTTCCAGATAGACGTCGTCTTCGGCGACGCCCGTCTCCTCGGCTAGTTCCCTAGCCGCTGCGTCGTCTAAACCCTCGTCAGGTTGAACGAAGCCTCCAGGCAGGGCCCAAGCACCTGCGAACGGTTCGATTCCCCGCTGGATTAGCAGAACATGTAGCTCGTCGCGGAGAATCGCGAAGAGCGCCACGTCGACAGTTACCGCCACGGGAGGGTAATCGCGAGGGTTGTAGTCGCCGCCTTCAGAACGCATCAGACACCCCCATTTGCATACTGCCACATCTGAAACACCGGGCTCGACCATCGATCGTGCGATTCCTGCCGCTCGCCAAAAAAAGTTTCGCTGATTATTGACAGTACAACAATAATGCAGTAGAGTTATTGTTAAGTTGATAATATCAACTCGACAATAAGTGTTGGAACAAGTCCACAGGAGGAGAATCATGACCAACCACGCACACCTTCCCAGTCTTGACACCGCGGCGATCGGAAGCCCGATCACACGGCTCGGAGTCTCGTTCTTTCCCATCTACTTGATGGATGTGGACCTTCCGGAGATCTCAACCGGGCGGGATTCGGGCCTAGTCATCGACGAGCTTGACGAGCCCACCGTGCCGACCCTGCTGGCACACAACCCCACTCCCAAACCTATCCTGGTGGTCGAGGGCCAGCATTTCTTGGGCGGCAAGCAGAACCGTACCATCAATGGAACAGTGCTCGTTCCCGCGATGACGAAGTTGGAAATTCCAGTTTCGTGTCTAGAGCAGGGCCGCTGGGGGCGGGCCGAGGCGTACCAGCAGGCCGAGACCTTCGCCCCTCGCAGGGTGCGCCTGCGAAAAGAAGAGCACGTCAACCAGTCCATGCGTCAGAGCGGGTCTCGGCAAGGCGATCAGACCGCCGTTTGGAACGAAGTCGAAGATGTGCTGTGCGATGCGGGGACTCATTCCGAGACGTCTGCAGCGTCGGTCATCGAAGACGTCTACCGCCGGGAGAGCCGTCGGGGCGATGCGGTCGCAGAGCTTGTTGGTCGAGGACCGCTTCCGCGTCAGAGTGGAATCGCCGTCACTCACGGCCGGTGGGTGGCGGCTATCGAGCTGTTCGGATCGCCTGATTTGTTGAAGGCGCACTGGGAGGCCCTGATCCGGTCGTACCTGCTGGAGAACGCAAAGGCCCATGGACGCCCCTCCCCGAGGCGGGTACTGTCAATCATTAGGCGGTTCGGATCGCTCAGGTCACAGAGCGCACCGGGCGTCGGACTGGGAACAGACCAGCGAGTACAGGACCATAGGATCGTGGGGCAAGCGTTGACACTGGACGGGACGATCGTACATGGCAGCGCCTTTGCTCGCTCCTCGGATGACTTGGAGCATCCAATTGGGACAGCGGCCTATCACCAGGCATGATGCCCGGTTGCCTACTGGCTCTGATGCGATCCCGTAGAGGTGGTCGCACGTTGCCTGGATGGCGGAGTTCGGCTAGGGAGCCAAGCCCTCTTAGCCGTTCTCCCTCGCCAGATCCCAAGACAGCGCCTTGGGCTAGATCAGGGGTTGGTCAAGGTTCGAACGAACCTGCTCAGTACGAGCTTGGACTTCGCGGATGCAGCTGGGCACGAGCGGTAATGCCTAGTTCAACCGGGACTGCACGATCTGCCGTTCTAGCCGGCACACCCAGCCCGCCCTTGACCTGTGCCGACCGAGACGGCAGGTTCAGCGATAGTGCTCAAGGTATGCCCGCAGCCTCGCCGCCTCGGCGGCCGCCAAGGGATCGTCTTCCACTTGGTACAGGCGGGTACGAACTACGAACAGGTCCATGTCCTCCTCGCTCGGCGGCGTGCCCCTCTCGATGATCTCCCGCACCTTCCGGGGAAAGAAGCTGCCCCAATCCGGCTGGCGGCCGTCCACGTCGGTAAAGCCGTACTCGTTCGCCAGCCCCCAGCTCGAGAACAGGCCGCCGCTTCTGGCCCCGACGTCCGGGTCTGCGGCCAGCGCCGCCACCGCCCGCCCTATGTAGCACGGCGTCTCGGACTCGGCAAAATACGGATCCTTCTCGATGGCGTCCCGCCAGTTAGCCTCGGTGACCCCGCACAGGTCGAGCACCGCCTCGGATCGCATCATCCCCGGCGTGAGCGCCACCGCCGCCACCTGGTACGCGTGCAGGTCGGCCGCCATCGCGTAGGCCAGCCGAATGACCGCGTTCTTAGCCAGGTCGTAGAAGAGATTGCCGCGATACCCGAGGGTGTCGCCATCCGTGACTTCGACTATGAGGCCCGCGTCACGCTCGACCATCAGGGGGACGCCATGCCGACTCGTAATGATGTGGCTGTGGACGGCGCGCTCCAGCAGTTCGAGTCCCTGGGCGGCGGAGAGCTCCCAGAAGGGCGCTCCCCACTCGGTCAACGCGTCGCCGCCCCAGATGCTGTTGACGAGCACGTCGAGCCGGCCCTGCTCGGTGCGGATGCGCGCGAACAGCTGCTCGACCTCCGCCTCGGCGGTATGGTCAGTGCGGACGGCGATGCCGCGGCCTCCCGCCGCGGTCACCATCTCCGCCGTCTCTTCGATCGTCTCAGGCCGCCCGTCGGTGGCGGGGCACCCGCTCACGCTTCGGCCGGTGCAATAGACGGTGGCACCGGCCTCGCCCAGCATCCGGGCGATACCCCGGCCTGCGCCTCGGGTGGCGCCGGCGACGACGGACACCTGGTTCAGAAGAGGCTGGTCGGGCATCAGGTTGCTGGTAGGTTCGGAGTGCGGTCTCTGATCAGGGATCGGTCAACCGGCGCGGTTGCGATGGTCACGGTTGACGCTTCTCCTCTGTGATCTGGATCAAGTTGCCGCACGAATCGTCGAACACTGCGGAAATGACACTCCCGAGGTCCGTTGGCGGCTGCACGAATCGAACACCTCTCGCCACGAGACGATCGTACTCGGCTCCGATATCGTTGACCGCGAAGGAGGTACTGGGGATCCCGTCCTCCACAAGTGCCGTCCTGAATGGACGGACTGCGGGGTGGTCATCGGGCTCCAGCAGCAACTCCGTCCCCTCCGGGGCTTCCTCGGATACGACGGTGATCCAAGCGTGTTCTCCCACAGGGATGTTGTGCTTTACGCGGAAACCAAGGGTTTCCGTGTAGAACCGAAGTGCCTTCTGTTGGTCGTCTACGAAGACACTGGCTAGGTAAATCCTCATTTCTGGATGCCCTCCTCTGTTGGGTTTGAAATGCTCTTATCTGTCGAGATCGGCCCCCGCTCCCCGGCAGCCTTCAGCGGGACGGCCACGAACCAGTGGAGCTTCGACCTCCCCTGGC
>LXNI01000175.1_pt1 | contig 80099 bp, 64 predicted proteins | sample 809091 | NCBI WGS metagenome assembly LXNI01 (sample SAMN04870527, study PRJNA318959) | sponge metagenome | biome: 01000161; feature: marine sponge reef; material: water | host: Sarcotragus foetidus | place: Greece: Milos, Mediterranean Sea | collected 2013-05-29 | depth 5-7 m
GAGACCCGGTCCAGCTCCCCCATACTCAATGTAATGGTCTCCTTTGGCATGATGTCCCCTCAATGAAAAAGGGGACATTTTAGAATTGCTAAAAGGGGACATTACAGATTTGCGCTGACACAAACGGAAAGTGAACTTGAATTTCACGTTGAAACACGGTACATTCCGTTGCCCTTTGCTACCCCGATTTTTGAAACCATGAAACGTCCATTCCAACCCAGTGAACTGAAGCGCAAAAGAACACACGGTTTTCGAGCACGCATGAGCACTCGGGGTGGCCGTGCGGTCATTAATGCAAGACGGGCCAAGGGCCGCTCGCGCCTGAGCGCGTAGCGGGCGTGCCTAGCTTGCTTGGCATTCAATAGGTGTCGGAGTGCTCATGCCGCTGTCGGCGGCAGGTTTTGGCCGACATCTCAGACTGCATAAGCGCAGTGAATTCGTAACGGTATATCGCAACAGGAAAGTATCGCACGGACGATTTTTCAGCATTCACGCGTGCCCTAACTCGCTATCATATCCGAGGTTGGGCCTGTCCGTTTCCAAGCACGTTAGTAAAAAAGCGGTCGAGCGCAACCGGTTAAAACGTCGCATCAAAGAGGAGTTTCGATTACACCAGCAAACCCTTGCACGACTTGATTTTGTGGTCGTGGCAAAGCGTGGTAGCACGCAGCAGGCACATCAAACATTATGCACTGATCTCAATAAGTTGTGGTCAAGGGTAATTGAAAAATGCGAAAATTGTTAGTTGCACCAATCAAACTGTACAAACGGTTGCTCAGTCCGTTTCTCGGTCGAAACTGTCGCTTCGAGCCCGGTTGTGCCAATTATGCGATCAAGGCCATTGAGACACATGGCGTAATCAACGGCTCCTGGCTAATGATCAGACGGATTGCACGCTGTCATCCATGGAATGAGGGCGGATATGATCCCGTGCCGAAACCTGTTGAAAAGAATTAATCGGCAAACATCAGTTTTAGCGGCTTATTAATTTTAGACCTACGACAATTCAATGCAAATCCAAAGAATGCTTCTTTACGGGGCGCTTGCCTTGGTGTTGGTAATGATCTGGCAATCCTGGATCGAGTTCCAGCATCGGCAATCCGATGGATACGATCAGCAGGCGGAGCTGGATTCGGCTTCACGATTGCAGGCGACAGAGGGTGCCAATATCAATCTCGGTGAGGATGTTCCGGAAGCACCGAAAGAGTCAAGCAGCGCAGCGCCTGAACAGGTGAGTGAAGACAACAGCGAGCGCCCGCAGACGGGACAGATCATACAGGTCAAAACGGATCTGGTTAATGCCCAAATCGACACCCATGGCGGTGATTTGATTCGAGTCGAGTTGATCAAGCATCCGGTGAGCGTTGAGACACCGGATCAGCCGTTTGTGCTGATGCATCGTGATGACAGTCGGCTGTTTATTGCCCAGAACGGATTGATTGGCAACGACAGGACATACCCCAATCATAACGTAGACTATTCGGTGACCGAACTGAACCATATCCTGGGCGATGACGATCAGGTCGAAGTCGTACTGAACTGGACCGCACCCGATGGCGTGATTTATAAAAAGATTTTTACGTTCACTCGTGACAGCTATCGCATTGGCATTGATTTCGAAGTAGACAATCAAAGCGCCAGTCCATGGACCGGATTTGTCTATGGGCAGTTAAAGCAAACGGAGATTGAACAAGGCGGCTCGATGGGGATTATCGGGCAGCTTCCGAGTTATCATGGTGCGGCGATTTATACCGAACAGGAGAAATACGAAAAAATTGACTACGAACAGATGCGAGAGGGCAATCTGAATGTCGCGACGCCAGCAGGCTGGGTCGCCATGTTACAGCATTATTTCGTGTCTTCATGGCTGCCGGCGGACGCGCAAGGTTATCAGTTTTACAGTGGCGTGGGCGGCAGCGGCACAAACCCGCAATATCGGATTGGCTACAAGACCACACAGCCGGTTGTGATCCCACCGGGCGGTCAGGGCGCACTCGAAACCGCGTTATATGTCGGACCCAAGGAACAGGTGAGGCTGGAGAGACAGGGTGCCGAGGGACTGACGTTGACGGTTGACTATGGATGGCTGACGCCGGTTTCAGATCCACTTTTTTGGTTGTTGAACCAGATTAATAATATCGTCAACAATTGGGGATGGTCCATCATTTTGCTCACCGTACTGATCAAGGCGATTTTTTATCCCTTGTCAGCGGCGAGTTATAAATCAATGGCTAAAATGAAGAAACTCCAGCCGCGTTTGCAGACACTCAAGGAGCGCTATAGTGATGACAAGCAAAAATTCCAGCAGGAGATGATGAAGCTGTACAAAGCGGAGAAAGTCAATCCTGCCGGCGGGTGCCTTCCCATCCTGGTGCAAATTCCTGTTTTCATCGCGTTGTACTGGGTGCTGCTGGAAAGCGTCGAACTGAGACAGGCCGATTTCATGTTTTGGCTTAAAGACCTGTCATTGCCAGACCCTTATTTTGTTTTGCCGTTGATTATGGGCGCATCAATGCTGGCCCAGCACTTTCTTAATCCGGCACCGGTCGACCCCATACAGAAAAAAATCATGATGGCAATGCCGATCGTATTTACGGTATTTTTTCTTTGGTTTCCGGCAGGGCTGGTCCTGTATTGGGTGGTCAATAACCTGCTTTCAATCGCACAACAGTACTACATTACAAGAAAGTATCAGAATGCGTGAATCGTGAACGTATCGGCATGCTTCCTGACAATGATGATATTGTTGCCGTTGCAACACCGCCGGGTCGAGGCGGTATCAGTATCGTGCGTCTGTCGGGACCCGGCATTGCGGCCTTTGCACAAAGCTTTCTGGGCCGGCTTCCCATCCCCCGGTCTGCCATACTGACCGATTTCAAAGAGCTTGATGGCACGGTCATAGACAGCGGGATTGCGCTTTACTTTTCAGCGCCGGAAAGTTATACCGGTGAGCATGTGCTGGAGTTGCAAGGACATGGCAGTCCGGTCGTCATGCAGATGTTGCTCAGGCGCTGCCAAGCGTCAGGGATACGGCTGGCCCGACCCGGTGAATTCAGTGAGCGGGCATTCTTGAACGGACGGATGGACCTGGCCCAGGCGGAAGCGGTTGCGGACCTGATCGAGAGCAGTACCGAATCCGCCGCGCGTTCCGCGATGCGTTCACTGAAAGGTGCGTTTTCAGAGCAGATTGAAAGCCTCGTCTCCGAATTGATTGATCTTCGAATCTATGTGGAGTCGGCAATGGACTTCCCCGATGAGGAAATTGATTTTCTGGCGGAGGAGGCCGTTGTCTCCCGGCTGAATGCCCTGGCTGAACGATTTAGCGCCCTGAATCGATCGGCGAAACAGGGCAGGCTCTTGAAAGAGGGCTTGTCGGTTGTGTTGACCGGGTTGCCCAATGCCGGGAAATCCAGGTTGTTGAACAGGCTGTCTAACGAAAATCGAGCCATTGTCAGCGCCACCCCCGGCACGACCCGGGACGTATTGGAGCAATATATCGAGATTGACGGATTGCCTGTCAAACTATTTGATACGGCGGGATTGAGAGACAGTGTGGATGAGATTGAAGCCGAAGGCGTCAGACGGGCCAGGTATGCCCAGGCGCAGGCCGACCTGATTGTCCTGGTGATTGATGTGACCGATTCCACGGCGGGTGACGTGCGGGCGATGTTGCCTGATTCGGTGCCAATGATCAAAGCCTACAACAAGATCGATTTGACCGGGGAGTCACCCGAAGAAACCGCTGAGGGAATCTATCTTTCCGCTTTGACCGGACAAGGCATTGACTGCCTGCTGGGTGCCATCAAGCGGGCTGCCGGGTATCGCCAGAGCGACGATAGCCAGTTCATGGCCCGCGAGAGACATATGCATGCGATTCGCCGGGCCGAGGGATTTTTACTGAGCGGGATAAAACAGTTGGCGGATTACCGGGCCGGAGAGTTATTGGCTGAAGAGTTGGCCGAATGTCAGCGGGCGCTGGGGGAAATTACCGGAGAGCTGACCAGTGATGATCTGCTGGGATTGATTTTCGGGTCTTTTTGTATTGGGAAATAGTCAACGGGAGGTTCGATTGAGCAGGGCAGGAAGGAGGTGTGATTCATACGGGACGGAGACACTACCCGATCAGGCCCCGCCGCATGTCCTGGTTTTTGCCGAGCGGCATACAACAGATATATCTGATTGATTTGATGTTGCTTATCTGGATAAGAGCTATAATCACCGATGGAGTATATATATGCACACATTCGTTATATATTTGCTCGGCTATCGTTACTGAAGCGGGTCAATTCCGATTTGGCATTGGTACAAGACAGCATGTCTGCAGACACACAGGTCGGACAATCGGTTAGTCGAAATACAGAACTACTCACATGATAGACAAAACAGCCAGCCATACCTACACGAAAAATATCCTGATCCAAATGGTTGTCGTGTTTCTTCTTCTCTTCGCGGCCGTTGCCTGGCAGAGGGACATCATCTATGACATCTACATTGCCAATCAAATCAATGCTGTCGGTTGGTCGGTTAACGGGGGTATCTTGCTGTTGTTTCTATGTGGACTGTATGAACTGATCAAACGATTTTATTCGTATCGTAATGAAGAATTATCCATACAGCGGTTTTTTAAAAACATAAGCAACGGAGATGAACCGCTACGCGGTATCGAGCGGGGGGGCATGTTGGCGGAGCGGTTTTTGACACTAAAAAATCTGAACCGTCAGCGAGCCAATATCAACCACAATGCTCTGGCTGCAACGTTGCTTGCGTCGGAGTCCAGTCGAAACAGTTTCCTCAAGTTTGTTCATAATGTCCTCATCCTGACCGGTGTTTTCGGGACCATTATCTCTTTGTCAATTTCTCTGCTCGGCGCATCGGACCTGATCGAGTCCAGTGCGAGAATAGGGATACAGACCGGCGATGGCAATAACATCGGGATGATCATCTATGGCATGTCCACGGCGTTATCAACCACGATGACGGCGATTATTGCGTATCTTTTTTTCGGCTATTTCTATATCAAGCTGACCGATTCCCAGACCTATCTGATCAGCAAGATCGAGGAGATTACAACCACCACACTGTTGCCTCACGTCGAAATGAATCAGGAGACCGTGATCAGGGACTATTCGGAAATCATTCGAGCGTCGAGTGAACTGATTAAAAAACTCGACCAGTCTCAGGAAATCTATGCCGAATCGGCCAAAACACTCCAACTGGCAACGGAACAGTTGGGTGACCGACTGCGATCGGAGGGGGCGACAGGACGTAACGTGGGTAACGAAGAACTGATGGCGGCAATACGTCACATCATTGAGCTTCAGCAACAAGGCATGATCCAGAATAATGAAGGGATGAGCGAAATCATGTCCATCCTGGAGCGTGGTTTCCGTTTGTAGTGTCGAGAGTCGACTGAGGTTTATTCGGCAGGATAATTCAGAGCATGTCAGACCATAGTGGTTTTGTTGATCTAAGATTAGGCCATGGGGCCCAAGGTATCGGGGATGACAGTGTCTGGCCGTCATTTACCGATATCATGACGGTGGTTGTCATGATTTTCCTGATGGCGCTGGTGGTCATCATATTACGAAATTTCGACCTCACCTTGGAGCTTGACAGAACCCTGAGTGCAAAAGATGCGGTGTCTGTTGAAAGTGCGGCGCTTGGAAGGCAGGTTCAGGCACAGCAAAGAGAAATCGGTATCCTTGAGCAGTCTTTAAGTGTGACGGAGCAGCAGCGAGACGTGTTACGTGAAGAATTGAAAGCAGGCGAACACCAAATCAGGTCGCTCACTTTGGAACAGACGGCCATTCAAGAACAACTTGCATCGTTGCTCGCGGAGGTAACGGTGCTGTCCGAGCTTAGAAAAAATCTACTGGAACAGACCGAGGCCATAAGAATGGAGTTCGCAGACGAGAATCAGGATCCCTTGTCCATCAATCAGGCGGTTTCATTGATTATTGAAAACAATGCCAAGTTGTCTGAAGAGAGACAGGCCGCATTGGATGAAATCGCCAGAGTTAACGCAAGCAAACTGGCGTTGGCCCGGCAGATGGCAGGGATGGGTCAACGTATAGACGAATTAATGAAAAACAAGCGGATCGCAGAGCAGGACGCCGATGTCGCGAAACGGCAAATTGCGGCCTTGTCGGAAAGCAGGGATTTGTTAAGTGCCGAGTTGACGGTATCCGAGGAGGAGATTTCGCGGCTGTCAAATGTCAAAGAGGGATTGGTTGAACAGGTCTCCAAACTGAACCGCAGGCTAGCCGCTTTCAAACTGGAATCGGAAGGCCAAATCAGTACGTTGAGTTCACGCAACCAGTCATTGGCTGAAAAACTGACCCTGCTGACGGAACAGTTGATTGGGCTTGAGTTGGTCATTGAGCGGCAGAAAACAGAAAAAGAGACACTGGCCGGCCAGTTGAGAGAAGCTGATTTATTGCAGAGAGAAACTGAACTAGGCGTAGTCACTGCACAAGAGAAAGTCCTCGTGCTGATGGATTTGATCAAGCAACGCGAAGCGGAAAATGCCGCCTTGGAAAAGGCGGCGCGAGCAGCCGGAGAGCGGTTTCATTCGCTTCAGGACGAGTACAGTGCGCTGGAGGAGGAATTTCGGGATTTGGTCAGACCGGCTCGCAGTACCGCAGGAAAATATGTCGTGGAAGTCTGGTTATTGAAAACAGAAACCGGATTCGGTTATCAGTATCGACAGCCGGAGCACGACCAGGCACAGAGTGTGACGGAAAGACAGCTCCATGCCAGATTGAGCGCGCTTAAAGATCAATTCGGGAATCGGCTGTATACTCAAATCATTATTCCAGACAGTACGGAGGTGTCATATTCCGAAGCATGGAGTTTTACCAGCGATATCCTCAATAAATATGATTACTATTCCCAGCAATAAAGATAGTTTTACTGCGGAACAAAAAACAGGCTGTCAACCATGCGCTATCCGGAAAGTTTCGATGTTATTGTAATTGGCGGTGGACACGCTGGGGTAGAGGCGGCGCTGGCGTCTGCCCGAGTGGGCGTCAAGACATTGCTTGTGACCCACAATATTGAAACGATCGGGCAAATGTCATGCAATCCGGCGATTGGCGGCATTGGGAAAGGGCATATCGTCAAGGAAGTGGATGCGTTAGGGGGCGCCATGGCGAAGGCCGCTGATGAGGCCGGTATTCACTTTCGAATTCTCAATTCGCGCAAGGGTCCGGCGGTACAGGCAACGCGGGCCCAAGCGGACAGGGCATTGTATAAAATGGCGATCCGGAGAGTGGTGGAAAACCAGCCTGGACTGACCGTGTTTCAGCAATCGGTGGATGACCTGGTAGTCACAGGCAATCAGGTGTGTGGCATCAAAACGCAACTTGGGATTGAATTTAGGAGCAACGCGGTCGTGCTGACAACGGGCACCTTCTTGAATGGGAAAATACATATTGGGATGGACAACACCCAAGGCGGCAGGGCGGGTGACCCGCCTTCATTGGCGTTAGCGACCCGTTTGCGAGAACTGCCGTTCACCGTGAACCGATTGAAAACCGGGACACCGCCCCGTATTGATGGTAAAACAGTCGATTATTCCCGCCTGCAGCCCCAGCCGGGTGATCGTCCGGTCCCCGTCTTCTCGTTCCTGGGAGAGGCTTCACAACATCCCAGGCAAGTTGTTTGCCATATCACCAAGACAAATGAGAAAACCCACGAAATTATTGCGGGCGCGCTGGATCAATCACCTATCTATAGCGGGGTCATTGATGGAGTGGGTCCCAGATATTGTCCCTCCATTGAGGATAAAGTGGTGCGGTTTTCCGAGCGACAGAGTCATCAGATATTTATCGAACCGGAGGGATTGAACACAACGGAAGTCTATCCGAACGGGATTTCCACCAGTTTGCCCTTTGAGGTACAACATCGTCTGGTTCGTTCAATCGACGGTTTCGAACAGGCGGTTATCACCCGTCCGGGTTATGCCATTGAGTATGACTTCTTTGATCCCAGAGGGCTTAAAAGCAGTCTAGAGACAAAATGCCTGGAGGGGCTTTTCTTTGCCGGTCAAATCAATGGCACAACCGGTTATGAGGAAGCGGCGGGACAGGGTTTGATTGCCGGTTTCAATGCCGCTCGACGGGCGAAAGACAAGGCCTCCTGGTGCCCGGCCAGACATGATGCCTATATCGGCGTGATGATCGATGACTTGGTAACAAGGGGGGTCACGGAACCTTACCGGATGTTTACTTCCAGAGCGGAATACCGTCTCCAGTTAAGGGAAGACAATGCGGATCTCAGGCTGACCGCGATGGGTCATGATCTGGAGCTCGTTGATGATCTGCGCATGCGGGTCTTTGAAAAAAAGAGCGCATCCATTGACGCTGAAAAGGCGCGATTGGAATGCACTTGGGTGACGCCGAAAAAAGTAGACCGTGACCAGGCATTGAAGATTTTGGGTCAGCCATTGATGCGAGAGACCAGCCTGATGGACCTGATGCGACGTCCTGACGTGAATTATCGTGATGTGATGCGCCTGTCAGGGATGCCCCCTGTCCTTGAGGATGTGCAATCGATCAGGCAACTGGAAATTCAGGCCCGTTACAGTGGTTATATAGAGCGCCAGATGGCTGAAATCGAGCGACAGAAGAAAAATGAAAACCAGCCGTTGCCGGCCAACCTGGATTATACCTCGGTGCGGGGATTGTCAGTCGAAGCCCGTCAGAGGCTGGCTGAGACAAGACCACAGACCATTGCCCAGGCCGCACGTATACCGGGGGTCACCCCTGCAGCAATTTCGCTCTTGATGGTTCATCTCAAGAAAAATCGCGATGCCGCTTGATAAGGCACACGGTGTAGGACCGGGTCCATTCAAGTCATCCGGCGGTTTTTTCGTCTTCAATTTGGCTTATCTGAGCGTCACCAGCTCCTCTGCGGCGGTCGGGTGAATCGCGACGGTATTGTCGAAGTCTTTTTTGGTTGCCCCCATTTTGATGGCCACGGCAAAACCCTGTAACATCTCGTCCGCGCTGTCACCGATAAGATGGCAACCGACAATCCTTTCATTGTCTCCGGCTGTGATCAAGGTCATGACGGTGGGGGGGTTGTGTTCACTGACGGCGTAGCGCATATTGGTAAAAGAACTGCGATAGGTCTTTATGTGCGGCTGTCCGAAACGCTTGACCGCCTCGTCTTCAGTGAGGCCGATGGTGCCGACAGGAGGATGGCTGAAGACCACCGTGGGAATATTCTCATAGTCCAGTCTCGCGTCTTCTTGCCGGTTAAACAACCTGTCCGACAGTCGTCTCCCTGCGGCGATAGCCACCGGCGTCAAGGGTGCCCGAGGCGTCACATCACCAATGGCATAGATGCCGTTGACGGAAGTGTTTTGAAAGTTGTCCGTCTCGATAAACCCGTTTGCATTTGGAACGATCCCCGCTTTTCCCAGAGACAGGCCGGCGACATTGGCATGACGGCCGATTGCCCATATGATCGTGTCAAATCCATGTTGTTTGCCCGAGTTGGCCTGAAAACCCAACGAACCGTTTTTTGATTTATATAGTTTTTTCAGGGACATGTTGGTCATGATCTGGACACCATTAGCGGTCATCTGCTGCATAAGGGTCTGATGTATTGACCGATCGAAAGTCCGCAGCAATTTATCTTTTCGAAGTAACATTGAGACCGTGCTGCCCAATCCATGCAGGAGGCCGGCAAGTTCTGCTGCGATATATCCGGCGCCGATGATAAGCGGTGCCGTGGGTTGCTTGTCTAGTTCGAAAAACCCGTCACTGCTGATTCCAAGTTCCGCCCCTGGAATATCTGGTACGGTCGGCATGCCGCCTGTTGCAATCAGGATGTGGCGGGCTTGATAGTGCACATTGTTGACTGAGATGGTGGTCGGCGAGACAAATTGCCCGTGTCCTTCGATCAAAGTGATGCCGGATTTTTCCAGATTATGGGCATAAATTTGGTTAAGTCGCCGGATGTATTGGTCCCGGGACGCCTTGAGTGTTGGCCAGTGGAACCCGGTTTGTTCGATTTCGAAGCCATAATCAGCAGCGAGTTTCAGTGAGTCTCCGATTTGTGATGCGAGCCACATCACTTTCTTGGGCACACAGCCTACGTTGACACAGGTTCCCCCCAAGCGTCCGGACTCAACCAGCAAGACATCTGCGCCATACTGGGCGGCCCTTCTGGCCGAGGCGATCCCGCCACTCCCCCCCCCAATCACGATAAAATCATATTTTTTCATAAATTCCGGCTACCTAATGAATGAAATAGATTTACAGACGAATCCTCTACTGGATTTCAGCGGTTTCCCACGTTTTCAGGATATCCAGACTGCACACATCGAATCGGCACTGGATAGTATTCTGAAACAAAACAGGAGACAAATCGAGGCACTGCTAACTGCCGATACAGTGCCCGATTGGTCCAACTTCATTATGCCGATGGAGGAGATAAATGACCGCCTTGAACGAATGTGGGCGGTCGTTTCTCACCTGCACAGCGTGAAGGATAGTGAACAGTTGCGCCAAGTATATCAATTATGCTTGCCGAAGTTGTCCGCTTATGTGACAGAACTGGGACAAAACGAGCGGCTATTTGAAAAAACCAAGGACATTTACCACAGAGATAGGCCGTTCGTTTTGAATCAGGCGCAACGAAAAGCACTGGAGAACAGTTTGCGTGACTTTCACTTGTCCGGCATTGGTTTGGAAGATGCACAACAAGGCGAATTTAGAAAAATTCGTAGTGAACTGTCACAACTGAGCAATCTGTTCTCGCAAAACCTGCAAGATGCGACCGACGGATGGAAACTGCATATTACCGATCAGGATGACCTCGCTGGACTCCCGGACAGCGTGATTGCGGTTGCAGTTGATGAAGCGCGAAAAGTGGATCAGGACGGATGGGTGTTTACGCTTCAGGCACCTTGTTATGTTCCGTTCATGACTTATGCTGACAGTGCGGAACTACGCAAGAAGATGTATCGGGCCTATGTGACAAGAGCCAGTGATATCGGTCCCAATGGCGGACGATGGGACAATAGCGAGATCATGAAGCGGATTTTGATGTTACGGACAAAAATGGCGCGAAGTTTGGGGTTTCGGTGTTATGCAGACTATTCCCTGGCGACCAAGATGGCATCGAGTGTTGATCAGGTAGAAAATTTTTTACAGGAACTGGCGCGTCAGGCGAAATCGGTTGCCCGAGATGAAAGGGATGAACTGGAAGAGTTTGCTTTGGCTGAATTCGGCTGTACTGAACTCAATGCTTGGGACTACCCCTGGTACAGTGAAAAACTAAAACAGAAAAAGTTTGGTTTCTCCGAGGAAGCCCTACGACAGTATTTCCCGGTACCGCACGTTCTGTGCGGTCTGTTTGAGATTGCGAATCGATTGTTCGGCATCCGTGTTGAACAAGAACCGATTTCACAGGTTTGGCACCCAGACGTACGATTCTTTAGGGTGGTCGATCGTGATGAGACGACACGGGGCTATTTTTTCGTTGACTTGTTCTCCAGGGAAGCCAAACAGGGCGGTGCCTGGATGACGGATGCTGTCGGACGGCGTCGATTACAGTCGGGACTACAATTGCCGGTTTCGTTTTTGACGTGCAATTTTTCCAAACCGGTTGGCCATGGTCCTGTCTTGCTGACCCATGAAGAAGTGATCACACTGTTCCACGAGTTTGGGCATGGATTACATCACTTGCTGTCGAGGATTGAGGTTGCCGACGTGGCAGGAATCAATGGTGTCCCATGGGATGCGGTGGAACTACCGAGTCAACTGTTGGAGAACTGGTGTTGGGAGCGGGATGCGCTGCATCTTCTTGCCGCACATGTGAAGACCGGGGACAGGATTCCAGATGAACTGATCGAAAAAATGAACCGCAGCAAAAATTTTCAATCAGCGATGGCGATGTTACGTCAAATTGAACTGAGCCTGTTTGACCTGAGAATCCATGCACACACTGACGGATGTGATATACAGCAAGTCGCCGATACCGTAAGAAGAGAGGTCGCAGTGGCAAGACGCCCAACGTTTGATCGCTATCAACATGGCTTCAGTCATATATTCACTTCCGGTTATGCCGCCGGATACTATAGTTATAAATGGGCTGAGGTTCTGTCGGCGGATGCCTACAGTCTTTTCGAAGAAAAGGGAATTTTTGATCGAGAAACCGGACAATGGTTTCTCGAAACCATTCTTGAGAAGGGAGGGAGTGAGGACCCGATGGACCTGTTCAAACTGTTTCGTGGCAGGGGGCCGACCATCGAGGCCTTGCTTCGCCATTCGGGAATAAAATCAAACAACGGCGGGGTATCGGGGCAGGGATAACAGATGCATTTGGATTTTGTGGTCAGTATAGGTAGAATGCTGTCTGGTGCTGATGGAGATGTTTAAGGAAACATCCGCGGTATGGTTGGTACTGGCTGTTTCAGAATTTGGACAAGCTTGGCGAAATCGATGTCCGGATCCTCGCATCGATCATAATCAAGGAATTGAAATGAGTGGACCAGAACATGTACGGTGTACGGGATGCCTGCCCTTGATGATGCGCATGCGGGTGCCTTGACGGGGAGCGCAGCGTATTTTGGGAGTTTGATGCAAGTCGGAGTTTGGGCGACAAGAGCCGGTTTTACATAGCCCGCTAAATTTACAAACGTGGAGAGAAGCAAGTGGAAACAAGAGCAGCAGTAGCCTATCAAGCAGGCCAGCCTTTGGAGATTGAAACCGTTCAGCTAGATGGACCCAAAGAAGGCGAGGTGCTCGTGGAAATCAAGGCGACGGGGATCTGTCATACCGATGAATTTACCCGATCAGGGGCTGACCCAGAAGGTATTTTCCCGGCGATATTGGGGCATGAAGGCGCCGGTATTGTGGTCGATGTGGGACCGGGGGTGACGAGTGTGAAAAAAAATGACCATGTCATTCCGCTGTATACGCCAGAATGCCGCCAATGTGAGTACTGTACGAGCGGGAAAACCAATTTGTGCCAGGCGATTCGAATGACCCAAGGCCAGGGACTCATGCCCGATGGGACAAGCCGTTTTTCGGTCGGTGGGGAAAAGGTATATCACTACATGGGAACGTCGACTTTTTCCAATTACACGGTGTTGCCGGAGATCGCCGTGGCAAAGATCAGGGAAGATGCCCCATTTGACAAGGTTTGTTACATCGGTTGCGGTGTCACGACGGGGATTGGGGCGGTCATTAATACGGCAAAGGTGCGCCCGGGGGACAATGTCGTGGTTTTTGGACTTGGCGGTATCGGGTTGAATGTCATTCAGGGTGCTCGATTGGCGGGTGCGGATATGATTGTCGGTGTGGATATCAATCCCGCGCGAAAAGATCTGGCGCAGAAATTCGGCATGACTCACTTTGTGTGCCCGGATGAGGTCGAGGATGATCTGGTTGCCTATCTGGTGGATTTGACCGGTGGAGGGGCGGATTTTAGTTTTGAGTGTGTCGGGAACACCGATTTAATGCGCCAGGCCCTTGAATGTTGTCACAAGGGTTGGGGGGAAAGCGTGATTATCGGTGTTGCGGGTGCCGGACAGGAAATCAGTACTCGCCCGTTTCAATTGGTCACAGGCAGGGTATGGCGGGGGACGGCGTTTGGCGGTGCTCGTGGTCGTACCGATGTGCCGAAAATCGTCGATTGGTACATGGACGGAAAAATCGATATAGACGACCTGATCACTCATACGATGCCATTGAAAGAGATTAACAAGGCGTTTGACTTGATGCATGCCGGGGAGTCGATTCGAAGCGTGGTGCTTTTTGACAATTAGTATCCAGTGAGATTGATGTGGAGACGCTCAGTGAACAACGCTGTTTCGGGGGTACCCAGGGGGTATACCAGCATCAATCGCATGAGACAGGAACGCCTATGCGGTTTTCTGTTTACAGGCCCCCATCCTCCGGGAAGAGGCCTGTATTGTGGTATTTGTCGGGGCTGACCTGCACCGAGGAAAACTTCACAATCAAAGCGGGTGCACAGCGATATGCAGCCGACAAAGGTCTCATGCTTGTGGTCCCCGACACAAGCCCCAGGCAAGCGGGTATCGAGGGTGAAGATGATGATTATGATCTTGGTTCCGGTGCCGGTTTTTATCTGGATGCAACCCAGCCTCCATGGGATCGACACTATCGCATGTACAGTTATCTTACCCAAGAACTTCCGGCCGTGTTATTCGATGGTTTCGATGCGGATCCGGAACGGCAGGGTATTTGCGGGCACTCAATGGGGGGCCATGGAGCGCTCACGATCGGGTTGAAAAATCCACAGGTGTATCACTCCATTTCGGCATTTTCTCCGATATGCTCACCCATGCGCTGTCCTTGGGGGCATAAGGCCTTTTCAAGCTATTTGGGAGACGACCAGGATGTCTGGAGGAATTATGATGCGACGGCCCTTATCGAACGGGGCGCCCGCAGCGGGGAGATGCTTGTTGATCAGGGTAAGGAGGATGGTTTCATGGAGACACAATTGCGCCCCAATTTACTGAAAGAGATTTGTGAAACGGTTGGTCAACCATTAAATCTGAGATTGCATGCCGGATATGACCATAGTTATTACTTTATTGCTTCATTAATCGGTGACCATATCGATTTTCACGCGGCCCGACTTTGTGATTAGGAGGTATTGGCGACTTCTGTCGACCATTTTTACCCCGTTGGTGCTGCCGTGTGACCGCCAGGGGTGTGAGACCCTTGGCGGATGTGAAGGATTGCGCAACCGGGTGGTCGTTGCTGTTTAAGGTGGATAGGGTTCACGGGTCAGGCAATAGGTTCGTGAGAAGCTCATCCAGAAACAGATAGCCTCGCTCTGAACATTTGATGTTGCCTTGATCTATCTCCAGAAAACCGCTTGTCTTCATTGGAGTCAAAGACTGGATCAACTCGGTTTGCGTCAAGCCCGTTCTGTGCGCAGCCAGTGAAAGATCAAATCCATCAGTGAGTCGAAGGGCGTTCATCAGGAATTCAAAACCGATCTCTGACAAGGGAACCGTCTTGCGGTTGATGTATGATTTTCCGTTTAAGACTGAATCGAGATAGGTGCGAGGATGTTTCTGTTTCCAGCTTCGTATGATGCCCGCTTGACAGGACAGTTTGGAATGCGCACCGGCCCCGATGCCCAAGTAGTCACCAAATCGCCAGTAGTTGAGATTGTGACGACACTGGTATTGATCAAGCGCATAAGCGGAAACCTCGTACCGATAATAGCCGAACGACGAGGTCAATTGGGTCAGCCTGTGTTCTATCCCGAGCCAAAGGTCCATGTCCGGGAGTGACGGAGGGTATCGGTGAAACCAGGTGTTGGGCTCAATGGTCAATTGATACAATGAAAGATGTGTCGGTGCAATATCGATGGCTTTTTGGCAGTCACTGAGTGCCATTTCCGCATCTTGTCCGGGCAGCCCATACATAAGATCAATATTGATATTGGAGAATCCGGCTCGTTTTGCGGTCTGGACCGCATGATAGATACTGTCGGCATCATGGATGCGTCCTAAAACGGCAAGATGATCGTTATTGAAACTCTGGGCCCCCAGGGAAAGCCGATTGATGCCGGCTTCCAGATAGCTGTCGAATGCATCGTGCTCTATTGTCCCGGGATTGGCCTCTAAAGTGATTTCGATATCGTTTGAAAAGGCCATGTGTGCCCTGATTTTTTTCAGTAGCTGCCCCAGGCTTTTGCCTGAAAACAGACTCGGAGTGCCACCCCCCATATAAATCGACACCAATTCCCTTTGTGTGCCCATGGTGACCAGATCATTGGCCAGATCCTGGAGTAGCCCTTCAATATAAGACGATGCGTCAAGCTCCCCCTTGAGTGTGTGGGAATTGAAATCACAGTAGGGACACTTTCGTATGCACCAGGGAAAGTGAATATAAAGAGACAGCGGCGGGAGACTAGGGGTGCACCACATTGACGGGTTGGTTTTGCTTCCAGGCTTGCAGGTTGTTTGCCAACTGCGCCACCAGTCTTTGCCTCGATTCCCTGCTGGCCCAGGCATTATGCGGCGTGACAATGAGGTTTGGCAGGGAACGGCCGGTTAACATATGGTTCTCAGGAGGGGGTTCGATATCCAGAACATCAATCCCTGCGCCTGCGATCTGGTGGGTCTTGAGCGCATGGATCAAGGCATTGGAATCAACGATTGCACCCCGCGCCGAATTGATCAAAATAGCGCTCCTTTTCATTAAATTGAATTGCTCGGTGCTGATCAGGTTTCGGGTTTCAGCGGTGAGTGGACAGTGTAACGATAGGATATCGATTTCAGGGAGCAACAACTCCAACGGAAGCCGGTCTTGGGTCAGGTTCCCCCCGGGTCGTTGACACAACATGACCGTCATGCCAAAGGCCTTGGCGATCTTGGCCACCTCCCGACCCAGAACGCCATAACCGACGATGCCCAGTGTCTTGCCTGAGAGCTCGCTGATCGGGTAATCAAGCAGGCAGAATACCTTGCTTTCCTGCCACTTTCCAGCAACGACCAAGCGATGATACTGGATCATGTTGGTCATTAAATTCAGTATAAGGGCGAATACGTGTTGGGCGACCGCAGGGGTTGAGTACTGTCTGGCATTGCAAACAACGATATTGCGCTGCTTGCAGGCATGTATATCGACATTGTCGGTCCCGGTGGCCGCGACTAAAATCAATTGCAAATTTTTCGATTGAACAATCGACGCCTTTTGCAGGCGGACCTTATTGGTGATCACGATGTCGGCATCAGAAATTCTCTCCAAGATCTGATGTGTTTCGGTACTGTTATAGGCCGTCCATTGCATGTTGATATCGTAGAGTGGAGTCAAGTCGATATCTCCCCTGTCAAATGAGTCCTTGTCGAGTATTACGCCTTTCATGTCATGTTGCTTGACCCGGATCATTGTCCCGGCCTCATTGGTCTGCAGCCTGGTTTCTGATATTGCCATCTGACGGCCACATCCCTTGTTTGCGTTGCTTCGCTGTCATTTGAATTTTGCGGCCCCTTGGCCTTGTGACTGGATGGATACACCGTTGCTGTTGTTTGACAAGGTGGTGCCGTCCACCGCATGCACTGTCAGCTATCGCCAGATGCGATTGAAACGATTGAACGGATAATATACCCGAAACCGCGCACGAATGTCGTGGATGGTGTATGGTTCTATGGGGTTGTTCAGTGAGACATATTTTGTCCAGCCAAGAAGGAATAATAAAGCAGACAACAAGCAGGTAATGATGGCAGACAGACCGATCTTGACCGCTGCCTTTGATCATACCGGCAGTCATATTCAATCGAAACTGGCCGGGTACCAACCGAAAATCATTTCCAGCCTGAGCAGTCGGGTTGCTTCGGTGGCGTTGATTTTGCGGCATTTCGATGGAATACCGAAAATTTTTTTCATCCAGAGGGCGGTTAATGCGCGCGACCCGTGGTCTGGCCAGATTGCTTTTCCAGGCGGTGGCCAGGAACAACAAGACAAAGATATTGTTGCCACTGCCTGTCGTGAAACGATTGAGGAGGTCGGTATGTCGATTAATGAGCAGATGCTCATAGGACGTTTGGATGACTTGCAAGGTAGCAGTCGTGGCAAGCAGGTTGATTTGACCGTCAGTTGTTTTGTTTTTTATCTCGATACGCCACAAGAAACAACCCATAACATGGAGGTCGCGAAGAGTTTCTGGGTGCCGATCGGTGATTTGGTGGATCCCAGGCGGGTGACGCAGGTTCAGACAGACTATGCTGACAACCCCTATCCCGCGGTTCGCCTGGAGACGGGAAAAGTCCTGTGGGGACTGACCTATCGGTTTGTCGAGCGGTTCTTGGAGATCGTGTCTTGAAGGAGGGTGATGCCGACCAACTGGATTCGAGGGTCACGATGTAACCTGTCAGTCAGCATGAGAACGGGCTGAACCGGTTGATGTGCAGTCGAAAAGATCGGTTTGACTGCGCTGATGTGCTTCGGCCGCCTTCTTCGTGAGTGCTGCGGAGCAGGGAAAATCGGATCGGGAGGGTGCCCATCCTGACAGTGGTCCGGTCACGCCGCTTTAAATGGAGCGACAGCGAAGAGAATCACCGGGTCATGGGCAGGATGATCCCGATGGATTCCATGCCGTCTTCGTTTCGGCTGTCGCATTAAACCGGTTCCCATCGCCCAAGGAGCATGACCATGTGCGATGCCAATGCACCGGCAGGCTCTGCGATTGATGGATGTCGACTACTGTTTGTACCGTCAGCAGCGACGTCGTTGATGCGTATCGTACTGTCCCGGTTTGCTCTTCGACCAGCAAGGTCGATATTCACGATGTGATGCCACCCCGAGCGATCAGGTGTTGACCCTGATGTGGTCGGTATCGGGTGCGGTCATGTTATCGGGTTGGCGAATCGCCCCCGGTTCCTTGTCACGCATCCGAAATCAATCGTCCGATACCGGGTACTGGACGGTTTGAACAGAGTATGGTTCGTCGTCTTTGATTATCCATGTTAATAAATCATTTAGAAAATAAATAGAGAATCAACATTAATATAAATTCGGAAAATTCTACTAAATTTCCTTATTTTTCAGTAAGTTAAGATGCCAAGCCCTGAGAAATCGTCATCGCATTGTCTAAAATCAGACTATATGATCAATAAAATCAACAGGTTACCGATATTCAGTCACTGAGTTGACCCCACAATCCAGTGTTGGTCCGGCGACTGAAAAAAGACAAAAATTCCTTAAAAATCAATGCGATTATGCAAGAAAAATATCTGAAATCAGCTTGACACGACTTTATTTGAAATCTATAGTGGGTAATTGTGGGTAATTGTGGGTAATTGTGGGATTATTAATCGTAATAAAAGAGCTTTCAGATGATTCGCGGCGCTAATGTACTTAATCTGGATGTCAAAGGTCGAATGGCGATCCCGAGCGTCTATCGACAAGACTTGGTTGAGCGTTGTGAGGGCAAGATGACGGTGACTGTCAATACGACCGGAGAGCATTGTTTATGGCTGTATCCGAGGGACGAATGGATGGAGGTCGAGAAAAAGGTCAAGCAGTTGCCCAGCTTTGACCCGAACCATCTCAAGCTGAATCGTTTCCTCATCGGGTTATCGAATGATGTGGAGATGGACAAAAACGGACGGATCCTTCTGGTTGCGCCATTAAGGGAATTCGCGAAGTTGACCAAGTCAATTTGTTTGGTAGGACAGGGAAACAAGTTTGAAATATGGGATGAAGAGCTTTGGAACATGCGGTGTGAGCAGTGGCTGAAAGAGGGGATGGACCTGAGCAACATATCGGTCGAAATGGAGCAACTTTCACTGTAACGATGAATAGGGTGATCAAACATGTGCCGGTTTTGAAAAAGGAGGTCGTGCGGGCCTTATGCCTCGGGCGCAGTGAATATGTCGTTGACGCAACGTTTGGTCAAGGGGGCCATGCCGAATTGATTTTGGCTCAGCTGTCAAAAACAGCGCATTTTATCGTGATTGACCGTGATCCAGTCGCAATCCGGGTGGCACAACTTAAATTGGGGGGCGACAAGCGGGTGGAGATCATTCATGCGCCGTTTTCCCAACTCGAGCGGATACTGGGTGAACGGGATTTGTTAGGTCGTATCAGTGCGTTGTTGTTTGATTTCGGTGTTTCCTCCCCCCAGTTGGAGGATGCCTCTCGAGGATTTAGTTTTTTACATGATGGGCCATTGGACATGCGCATGAATCCAACCGAGGGCATACCCGCATCAAGGTGGTTGAGAGAAGTTTCCGAGACCGACTTGGCCTCTGTGCTGCGGCATTTTGGCGAAGAACGTTTTGCGAAACGCGTGGCACGCAAAATCAAGAGAACACTGGGGGAGAAGCGTATTGACACGACCGGCGAGCTCGCTGCATTGGTCGAACAGGCGATTCCGAAAAGGGAACCCAAAAAGCACCCAGCGACCCGTACTTTTCAGGCAATTCGTATTGCAGTTAACGATGAACTGGCGGAAATCTCATCGGTTTTACCCCAGGCCACCAAGGCACTGGCACCAGGCGGACGGGTGGTGATGATTAGTTTTCACTCACTAGAGGACCGATTAGTGAAACGTTTTTTTAAGGAACAGTCGCGTGGCGACCCTTATCCCCCCGATCTGCCGGTGGTCAACGAGATGTTGAGCCCGAAACTAAAACTGGTTGGAAAGCCGCTGAGGGCTAAAGCGGATGAACTGCATCATAACAGACGGGCACGAAGTGCCGTCATGAGGGTGGCGGAAAAGGTTGCATAAACTGATGAACAGATTCTCTGTCGCGACGTTAGGTCTGATATTGATCAGTGCTTGTTTCGTGATTGCGATTCGGCACGAAAATCGGCTGGTGTTTTCTGATTTGCAAAAAATTGAACAGGACAGGAAAAAATTGCAGGTCGAGTGGGGGAGACTGATGTTGGAAAAAGCAACCTGGTCGACGCAGCACAACATTGCAGATGATGCCAGGAAGCGATTGAAGATGTCGCCACCGACGGCAGAAAATATCGTTACCTTGCAGCGGAGAACGGACTCGTGAATAACACCTGGGGGACATTGGACGGTAAGTCGCAAAACGGGGACCTTGAACTGGGGCAGGTTTTGATATGGCGCAAACGGTGTGTATTGATATTGATGCTGGCGTTGGTCTGTGTTTTGGGATTGCGGGTTGCGCAATTACAGACACAGGCATACGCGCATTTGCATGTCCAAGGAGACAAGCGGTACTTGCGTGAAGTCAGAATCAATCCAGAAAGGGGGGCGATTCTTGACAGAAATCGACAGATTCTGACCGTCAGCACACCGGTTGAATCAGTTGTTGCCGATCCCAGGGTATTTTGCGTCGATTCAGCAAGATGGGACCAGGTTGCCACCATTGTAGGGACGACGCTCGACAAGATAACACAACACTGTGACCGGTTTTCCGAAGCCGATTTTATGTATATCCAGCGTCGGTTACCGCCGTCAGTATCGTCTCAAGTCAAGGCAATGCAGTTGCCGGGGATCGAGCTTAGAACGGAATATAAACGCTATTATCCGAGTGGGCCGACAAGTGCCCATCTTGTCGGTTTTACTGATATCGATGATCGCGGCCAAGAAGGATTGGAAAAACAATTTGATCTTCAGCTAAGAGGGAAAGAAGGCCGCAAACGGGTATTGAAAGCGTTAGATGGTCACTTCGTTGAGAGTGTCGAGAGTATCCAGCAAGTGCAACACGGAGAAGACCTGGTGATCAGTATTGATGCGCGCATACAGTCCCTTGGGAGTGGTTATCTGGAAGCGGCTGTCAAACGGTTCGGAGCGTCTGGTGGCAGTGTCGTCGTGCTGGCGGTGCCAAGTGGTGAAATTTTGGCCATGGTCAATTCACCACAATTTAATCCGAATGATCGACGGACGATCAAACAGGGGGAATTTAGGAATCGTGCGGTAACAGACGTCTTGGAACCCGGGTCGACTGTGAAACCCTTCACCGTGGCGATGGCATTGGAAAGTGGCAAGGTCGGTCCGGACAGCCGAGTGGATACCCACCCGGGAAAGCTTCGGATAGGTGCCCACACGATTAGTGATGTGCATGATTACGGTGAGGTCTCTGTATCGGATGTCGTTGTACGTTCAAGTAACATCGGCGTTGTGAAGTTGGCACTTGCTTTCCCGTTTGATCGTATCTATGACACTTTTCGCAAGATTGGTTTCGGTGAGATATCCGGTGGTTTGCTTGGCGAAACACCGGGGGTGCTGGAAAAAAAGACCCGGGAAATAGAGCATGCGACCTTTGCCTATGGATACGGATTGTCAGTCACTCCGTTACAGCTGGCCAGAGCGTACACTGTGTTTGCAACCGACGGTGTTTTGTTGCCCCTGACATTGGAAAAAAGGGAACCCGGTTACGTTGCATCGGGCAAAAGAGTTTTTAGTCCGCGAACAACCGCACGTGTTCGGGCGATGCTGGAGCAGGTTGTCAGTTCAAGGGGGACTGCCCGGAAAGCACAGGTTCCACGCTATCGAGTGGGTGGTAAAACGGGGACGACACACAAGCTGATAGACGGGAATTACGTTAACAAGCGTTATATCTCGCTATTTGCCGGGATTGCACCGATGAGCGACCCCCGGTTCGTCATGGTGGTGTCGATTGATGACCCCCAGGCGAATTCTCTTTATTACGGTGGCGATGTCGCTGCACCCGTATTTTCAAATCTCATGGAAGACGTATTGAGACTGTACAATGCCAAACCCGACGGGCTGTCCAAAGCAGGGATAGCCGCTCGATCGGAAAACGGGAAGCGCGCATGAACAAGTTGGATCATGTCTGTTCAGGCGCAGTGCAGCCCGCCTTGCCTGCGTGCCGCCTGGGAGACCTGTTTGATGATGTTGCAGATACCAGGGAGTATCGAAACCGACGTGTCGGATCGTTACGGCTAGACAGTCGGCAGGTGGAGCCAGGCAGTTTGTTTTTCGCGATCCCGGGGGAAACCGGTGATGGCAGAAACCACATTACTGAGGCCCTGGAACGGGGGGCCTCGGCGGTATCGTATGAGAAACGCCAGGCGGGGTTGCCTGACATGGATAAAGGGGCCGTGCCATTTATCGCGGTGGATGATCTGCGTTCGAAAATCAGTGTGATCGCGGCACGGTATTACGGACAGCCTTCCCGGCATCTTGATCTGGTTGGCGTGACTGGAACAAACGGCAAGACAACATTTACTTTCTTGCTCGCGCAAGCCTTCGAATTACTGGGACGAAAATGTGGCGTGATGGGCACCATCGGGAACGGTTATGTCAATGCAATTCACAAGTCACTGCTAACGACCGGTAATGCCATAGAAGTACAAAAGCAGCTTGCGATGTTCCTGGATGACAAAGCACAGGTAGTCTGTATGGAGGTTTCTTCGCATGCTCTGGCGCAAGACCGAGTGAGCGGGGTCGATTTCGATATCGCTGTTTTTACCAATTTGAGCCAGGATCATCTGGATTACCACGGTACGCACAGTCGGTATGCGGCGGCAAAGAAGAAACTGTTCATGTCCGGTGACCTCGACTTGATTGTGGTTAACCATGATGATGCATTGGGCAGAGACATTCTCCGTACCCACAGTGCGCACAGGAGTATCACCTATGGGTTGGAAGGCGGGCAGGTTGTTCCATCAAATCTGCGTGTTGATGTCGATGGGATCCACTTCGATATCCACTGGGCTGATCAGACCCTGCATTTTTTTTCCCCACTCCTGGGCAAGATAAATGTACCGAACCTGCTGGCTGTCATTGCCTGCTTGCTGGGTTGTGGCACCACGCTCGATGAAATACAGAACATTTTGCCTCAGCTGTCTCCTCCCCCTGGACGCATGGAACTGTTCGGCACAGCAACGGCAGCACCCAAAGTGGTTGTCGATTATTCTCATACGCCGGATTCGTTGCAAAAGGCCCTGATGTCCCTGAGACCGCTAACCCAAGGTCGGATTACGGTGGTATTTGGATGTGGCGGAGAGCGTGATACGGCCAAGCGGGCCCAGATGGGGCATATCGCAGAGCAATATGCGGATCGGATTATCCTGACCGACGATAACCCGAGAACCGAATCATCAAAAGAGATTATCCGCCAAATCAGGATCGGAATAGACGGTGCGGTGGATATCATTCCTGATCGCAGACAGGCGATTGGGGAAGCGATCTGTCGCTCTCGATCTGAAGATGTTGTCTTGGTCGCAGGCAAGGGGCACGAAGAGACCCAGATAACCTGCGACGGCGTGATTCCGTTCAGTGACAGGGCGGTAGTGAACGAATGGCTGGGGATGTCATCATGATGCGGTTATCCCAGGCCGCTTCGGTGACAAACGGTCAATTATCGGGAAAAGATCAGGTCTTTACCGGGGTCAATGTTGATTCGAGGAAGATGGATTTTGGCGATTTGTTCGTTGCCATTCCGGGTGATCGATACGATGGACACGATTATGTGGGCAGTGCGGACAGGCAAGGGGCAGCAGGTGCCATGGTCGCGTCTTTGCAGCCTGACAACGTCTCTCAAATTGTGGTCGAAAACACCACTGAAGCGTTGGGAACGCTTGCTGCCCACTGGCGTTCGCGTTTTGATATTCCCGTTATTGCGGTCACGGGAAGCACCGGAAAAACAACCGTGACAGCCATGATTGCATCGATATTGCGTCAGCTGGGCAATTGCCTGTCACCCAGGGGAAGTTTCAACAATCAATGGGGGGTTCCGTTGACGATGCTTGGATTGAAACCGAATCACCGCTACGCAGTCCTTGAAATGGGTATGAATCATCCCGGTGAACTGGATTACCTGGCCTCGCTTGCCTCCCCTGATATCGCCTTGATTACCAATGTGTCTCCCGCGCATCTTGAAGGGTTGGGCAATGTCCGAAATATTGCGGCGGCCAAAGCCGAAATTTTCAATGGACTGCGCAAAGAGGGGGTGGCCATCCTCAATATCAATGATCCCTTTTATTCCTATTGGCATGAGCGACTTGGCGGTGTTGCCGAGCTGACATTCGGATTTTCCAAAGCGGCTTCGGTTCGTGTTCAAGGGCTGAAAACCGAGGTTTTCGGTTCTCAATTCGAACTCTTTGTCGATCACAGGACAATGCTTGTCAAGCTGCCGTTAGCAGGGAAACACAATGTGATGAATGCCGCAGCGGCGGCGGCCGCGGGGATTGCGGCGGGGGCATCATTGCAACAAATTAAGAACGGCCTAGAGGCAACACAGGTAATAAAGGGCCGACTTAGTCCCCAGCTGGGATGGAATGGCTCGCTGGTGATTGATGATACTTACAATGCCAACCCGGCGTCAGTGAATGCGGCGATCGAGGTGCTCGCAAGCAGTACGAAACGTACCGTGCTGGTTTTGGGAGCGATGGCAGAACTTGGTCCGAATGCCGAGGAATTCCATCGACAGGTTGGGAAGAAAGCCCGGGAGTCAGACATTGACTGGCTGTATTGTCTGGATTCCACGGCCCATGATTACGTCAAGGGATACTGCGAGGGCTATGGCCGAGCGGCGAAAGTGTTTGCACAGCTTGACCCGCTGGTTGCTTCTTTGAAATCACATCTGGATGACAATACGCTCGTCATGGTCAAGGGATCGAGATCGGCGGGTATGGAGCGGGTCGTCCAGCAAATTGTCCTTGATGAGGAAGAAAAGGTGATCAGACGATGCTGACCTGGCTGTTCGAAATCCTCTCACAGGAACATAGTGCGTTCAATGTCTTTCGCTATTTGACATTCCGTGGCATATGCGGAGTGCTGACGGCGATCAGTATTTTTTTTGTGTTCGGTCCCAAAGTGATCAGAAAGTTGAGTGACTACCAGATTGGACAAACGGTCCGTGATGATGGCCCGCCCACTCATTTTGACAAAGTCGGCACACCGACGATGGGTGGACTGTTGATACTGATCTCGGTGGTTGTTTCAACGCTGTTGTGGGCCGACCTCAACAATCGATTTGTATGGGTCATTTTATTTACAACGATGACCTTTGGTGTGATTGGCTGGGTCGATGATTACAGGAAGCTGATCGACAGCAACCCGAAGGGAATGGGGGCCAAAAATAAATTTCTCTGTCAGAGTCTGGTCGGTGCCGTTGCCGCCCTGTTTTTGTATTTCACCGCACAGTCGCCGGCAGAAACAGCACTGTTGGTTCCCTTATTTAAGGAAGTAACGTTGCCGTTGGGTTGGGGCTTTGTCATTTTGACTTACTTGTTTGTCGTTGGATTTAGCAACGCAGTGAATTTGACGGATGGTCTTGATGGACTGGCCATTATGCCGACAGTGATGGTTGCAGGCGCTTTGGGCATATTTGCCTATGCAACGGGCAATTCAATTTATTCGAGTTATCTGGGTATTCCCTACATATCCGGTGTGGGCGAGGTTTTGATCTTTTGTGCTGCCCTGGTTGGCGCCGGACTGGGATTCCTCTGGTTCAACGCGTATCCCGCACAAGTTTTTATGGGGGATATCGGTGCGTTATCTTTGGGTGCCGCACTGGGTATTGTCGCCGTGATCGTCAGACAGGAGATTGTGCTTATCGTCATGGGCGGGGTTTTTGTCATGGAAACCGTGTCAGTCATTTTACAGGTTGCTTCGTATAAATTGATTGGTCGCCGGATTTTTCGCATGGCCCCCCTGCACCATCATTTTGAACTGAAAGGCTGGCCCGAGCCAAGAGTGATTGTGCGGTTCTGGATTATCAGCCTGATTCTGGTACTGGTGGGGTTGGCAACCCTGAAAGTGAGATGATCGGTGAAAGCGTGCTAAACATCATGTCCAGTAGGAGCGATCGGCGAAATCTGGTTGTCGGCCTGGGCATGACCGGTCTCTCCGTGGTTCGTTATCTCATTGCAACGGGCGAGCAGGTCGTGGTCTCGGATTCCAGGGACCTGCCACCTTTTCTCAAAGAAGTGCGGGAGCACTATCCCGAGGTGCGGATTATCACCGGCAGGATACCGTATGCGGAGTTTGCTGATTATGATCAAGTGATAGTCAGTCCGGGCATTAACGTCAAAAGCGACGTGCCTTTGATCGGTGACATCGAACTGTTTGCCAGAGAAGTCCGAGCCCCTGTAATTGCCATCACGGGTTCTAATGGAAAATCAACGGTGACAATGCTGGTCACCGAGATGTTGAAAGCCGCAGGACTGAGGATCAAAACCGGCGGCAATATTGGGACGCCGGCACTCGAGTTGCTGGACGGTCAGGTCCCTGACTTTTATGTCCTGGAACTTTCCAGTTTTCAACTTGAATCGACGTATAGCTTGGAAGCGCGCGTCGCGGTGGTGCTGAATATTAGCGAGGATCATATGGATCGCTATGCAAGCATCGAGTGCTATACACAGGCCAAGTACCGCATTTTCAATAACGCCCGTTCGGTGGTCTTGAATCGGGATCAGAAGGCCAAGGGCGGGATCGAAATCGCCTCGCCGGGACACGATAGCGCAACTTTTGGATTGGATGTTCCTGAAACAAGCAATGATTTTGGTATCAGCAAGTCAGGCAAAAGAGTGTATTTTAGTCAGGGAAGCGACGCTCTGGGCGACGTGGAAGCAATGCAGTTGCAAGGTGAGCAGAACAGGGCGAATGTGCTTGCGGCCATGGCACTGGTGCAAAGCGCCGGCGTCGCGTTATCCGATCGCGTGATTGCGGCAGCGTTGGAATACCCCGGATTGCCCCATCGATGCGAATTCGTGGGCAAACACAATGGCGTAAAGTGGATCAATGACTCCAAGGGGACGAACGTGGGGGCCACTTCGGCAGCCATCAGGGGCCTCGAGGGAAAGATGATCCTGTTGGCGGGTGGCCAGAGCAAGGGAGCTGACTTTGCCCCTCTGACCGCGGTGATGAGAAATAAAGTGGTTCATGCCATTTTGTTTGGCGAGGATGCGAACCGGATTGGGCAGGCCGTTAGAGGTGCCTGTCCGATACACCGGGTCGACACTCTCAAGGCCGCTGTATTGCTGGCAAAACAGTTGTCTTCAAAAGGCCAATCAGTCCTGTTTTCTCCTGCCTGCGCCAGTTTTGACATGTTCCAGAATTACCAGCATCGAGGTGAACGATTCAAGGCGCTGGTGAAGGAGTGGGTCGATGGATAAAGGGATGCAGATACCTCGAAAAAGCCAAATCGCTTCCCGGGATCAATGGCTGGTCGGGGTGGTGGTGAGCCTGCTTTCCCTGGGAGCAGTGATGGTGTATTCCTCGACGATTGCAGGAAGCCAGCATACCCTGGACATGCATTCAGTGCTGCCATTCAAGCATTTCATCTTTATTGCGCTGGGTTCGGTCCTGTTGATCATCGTTGCCCAGATGAAGATCGACTGGCTGCAGATGTCCGCTAGGGCCATGCTGTTGATCAGCGTATTGCTGCTTGTGCTGCTGTTGATACCGGGAGTCGGGGTAGAGATAAACGGCAGTCTGCGCTGGCTTGGCACCGGGATGGTGCGGTTTCAACCCTCGGAATTCGTCAAGTTGGGCATCCTGATCTATTTTGCCGATTATCTTGCCCGAAACCGGAATAATCTGTATCTCTTCAAGGTGGGGATACTGAACATTGGTCTGGTCATTGGTCTGGTCGGTCTGTTGCTGCTGATGCAGCCCGATTTCGGGACAACCGTGGTGGTCGGGACAACCGTGGCCGGGATGATGTTTCTGGCAGGTGTTCGTCTCGGTCATTTTGTGACCATCATCAGTATCGCGGTAGCGCTGATGATGCTGATCGTATGGATGGAACCCTATCGAGTGGAGAGGCTGATCAGTTATCGTGACCCATGGGCAGATCCGTTTGATTCCGGTTTTCAATTAGTACAGGCATTGATTGCAATCGGACGGGGAGAATGGATCGGTGTCGGCTTGGGGAACAGTATTCAAAAACTGTTTTATCTGCCACATGCTGAAAATGACTTTCTCATCGCGATTATCGGAGAGGAATTGGGGGCGGCCGGGATTCTGGCGGTTCTTGCCTTGTTTTCCATATTGCTATTTCGTTCATTCGTGATTGCAGACAAGGCGTTTTTGCGTGGCGATTGTTTTGCCGGCTTCCTTGCCCAGGGGATCGGCCTTCTCATCACCTTTCAGGCCGGTATTCATGTCGGCGTGAATACCGGCCTGTTACCGACCAAAGGATTGAATTTGCCGCTTATGAGTTATGGCGGCAGCAGCATGCTGAGCACTATGCTGGCTGTTGGGATACTGTTGGCGATTGACTGTCAAAACCGTTCTCATCGGAGAAGGTTGTCATGAGTAGCATACTGATTATGGCCGGTGGGACGGGAGGTCACATCATGCCTGCATTGGCCGTGGCCCGGGAGTTGCTCAACAGAGGGGTCAAAATCAGCTGGATTGGAGCGAACCGAGGACTGGAAGCGACGATTGTTCCACAGGCAGATATAGAACTCGATGTGATCAACGTCAAGGGGATGCGGCAAAGTGGGCTGCTACGCAAGCTCTCGATGACCGTCATGCTGGTCTATGCACTACAGCAGTGTTTTTCTATTTTCAGGAAAAGGCAACCGGGCGTTGTGCTGGGTATGGGTGGGTTTGTATCGGGCCCCGGTGGTTTGGTGGCTGCGATGTTGAAAGTGCCCTTGATTCTGCACGAACAAAATACCGTGGCGGGGTTGACGAATCGCTGGCTCTCGCGGTTCAGCCACCGTGTGTTGACAGGCTTTCCAGAAGCGGAAGGGATCAAGAAATTCAATTGTGTCGGCAATCCGGTTAGAAACGAGATCCGCATGGTCGCTGCACCGGGGACCCGGCTGGGCAATAGAACCGGCCCATTAAGAGTGCTGGTGATGGGAGGCAGTCAAGGGGCCCAGGTGTTCAATCGGCACATGGCGCAGCAGTTGCAACAATGCGCCGTGTCATTGAAGGTCCGCCATCAATGTGGACGGGGAAACCGGGAACCGGTGGAAGCAACGTATCGGAAAACAAAACTGGACTGGGAAGTGCAGCCGTTTGTGCATGATATGGCATCGGCCTATGAATGGTCTGATGTGGTGATATGTCGATCTGGTGCGATGACGGTTTCTGAAATCTGCGCCGCCGGTGCGGTCGGTATTTTCGTGCCTTATCCCCATGCTGTTGATGATCATCAAACAAAAAATGCGAATTATCTGGTCAGCCAGAACGCCGCTTATATGATCCCTGAAACCGAGTTTGTTACCGGTCAATGGACGGCGCTTTTAGCGCAATCGGCCGCAAATCGTGCACAGTTGGCAGAACTGGGTGACCGCGCGCTGAAACTGGCGAAGAGCAATGCAACAACGCAGGTCGTCGATTACTGTCTGGAGGCGTTGCATGCGTGAATTTGTCAAACATGTTCATTTCGTCGGTATTGGCGGTATCGGCATGAGTGGCATTGCAGAAGTGTTACTTGATCTGGGTTTCAAGGTGTCAGGCTCTGATATGAACGGCAGCAGCCAGCTGGAACAATTGAGAAAAGCGGGTGCCATTGTTACGGTCGGACATGCCGCTGACAATATCTGTGGTGCCGATGTCGTTGTCGTGTCGAGTGCGGTGAGCAAGGACAATGTCGAGCTGAAGGCTGCCGAGGAAAATAAAATCCCAGTGGTTCCCCGGGCAGAAATGCTCGGAGAACTGATGCGCTTTAGGAAAGGTATCGCCGTCGCGGGGACGCATGGCAAAACAACCACCACCAGTCTGGTCGCTTCGGTGTTGGTGTCAGCCGGGATGGACCCGACTTTTGTTGTTGGCGGCGTGGTTAACAGCGTCAATACCAATGCGCGACTAGGCAAGGGGGAATACATGGTGGTTGAAGCGGATGAAAGTGATGCTTCGTTCTTCCATCTTCAACCACAGATGGCAGTGATTACGAACATAGATCGTGATCATATGGAAACTTATGGGGGGGACTTCAACAAGCTCCAAGAAGCGTATATCGATTTTCTCCATAATCTGCCGTTTTACGGTTTATGTGTGCTTTGTTTCGATGATCCCGTGGTCCGCGGCATTGTGTCCCGTATCCGTAAACCCCTGATCAGTTATGGATTTGTCGAAGGCGTCGATTTTAGAGCGATCGGGCTGCGACAAAAGGGAACAGACAGTTTCTTTCAGGTTGAACACAACGGGGCGAGCTTGGGGGAGTTTCGGGTTCCGATGCCCGGCAAGCACAATGTGCTCAATGCACTGGTTGCGATCGCGATTGGCTATAAGCTGGCACTGCCGCAAGACACCATCCGTCGGGCCCTAACCGAATTCGAGGGCATCGGTCGTCGATTCGAATTACTGGGTAGCGTGTCCATCAATTCGGGCCGTGTCGATTTGGTGGATGATTATGCGCACCATCCCCGAGAATTGGCGACCACCCTTCAGGCAAGCGATCAGTGTTGGCCCGACCGACGGATCGTCGTGGTATTCCAGCCGCATCGCTATAGTCGGACTCGAGACCTGTTCGAGGAGTTCGCGCAGCTGCTTTCGAAAGTGGAACACCTGGTGGTCACTGAAATTTATCCGGCTGGTGAAGCACGGATAGACGAAGCAGACGGACGTGCTTTGTGCCAGGCAATACGAAAGCACGGCAAGGCCCCGATTTTTGCCGACAGTTTGCCTCGTTTGCGCGAACTGCTACCGGATATATTGAGAGACGGGGATGTGTTACTCACATTGGGTGCGGGCGATATCGGCCGTTTTTCCCAGTCATTGTTACAGCATGGGCTGTTAAAGATCGAAGATGGAACAAAAGCGCCATGCAGCTCGCCCGATTTCATGCAGGGACTACGCGGAAAACTCCTGACGGATGAGCCAATGGCGCGCCATACCCGGTGGCGTGTTGGTGGCCGGGCCGACTATTTTTATATCCCTGCTGATAAAGAAGACCTGATTCAGTTGTTGCGGCAGTTGCCTGAATCGATCAGGCCTTATTGGATAGGCCTGGGAAGTAATTTGCTTGTCAGGGACGGTGGTGTGGAGGGCTTGGTTGTGCGAACGGCCAAAGGATTATCCCGACTTCGCGCGCTTCCCGCAGGTCGACTGTATGTTGAGGCCGGAGTCTCTTGTGCCAAGGTGGCGAGAGTCGCTGTGAAACACCAGCTTACCGGGGTGGAGTTTCTGTCGGGGGTGCCGGGTTCTTTTGGGGGTGCGATGGCGATGAATGCCGGGGCCTTCGGAGGAGAAATTTGGGACTGGATAGAGCAGGTGGAGTGTGTTGACAGAATGGGAAATTGCCGGTCTTTTGATGCCGGGGAAATTGTGTACGGATATCGTGAGGTAAGACTACCCGAGGGATACTGGATTTTAAGTGGAACATTGAAACTCGACCCGGCTGAATCTGATTCCACAGGAAGGCATCGTATTGCGAGTCTGCTTGAAAGGAGGAACGCCACCCAACCGGTACAAAGTGCAAATGCGGGGTCGGTCTTCAAAAATCCGAGCGGAGATTTTGCCGGCAGGCTGATAGAACAAGCGGGACTGAAGGGCTGCAGAGAGGGGGGCGCCATTATCTCGAGAACGCATGCTAATTTTATTATCAATGAGGGGAAAGCGACATCGAAAGACATTGAGACATTGATTGACCGGGTATGTGTCACGATCCAGAAGAAATTCAATGTCCAGTTGAAAAAGGAAGTTCGAGTGATCGGAAAGCGACTTGACCATGTCTAGTGCCGTGTTAAGGGATTCCTTTGGCCATTGGTTCTTGGATCCGGGCAATCGGCCGAATTGGATAGTCGGTCTGGCGACCGTATTGCTGCTGTCGTTGCTGGCCTTGTATATCGCAGACCGTTTGTATCATCCCGAGAAATTTCAGTTTCAGGAAATTGAAGTGAAAGGCGCGTTACACCATGTTGACAAGCATCAGATAGAAGCGATTGTGGAAAAATATCTGGATGGGAACTATTTTTCTGTCAGCCTGCATCGGTTGGAGCAACAGATTAAAACGCTGCCCTGGGTATTTTCGGCCTCGTTAAGACGACAGTGGCCGTCGACGCTCATCGTCGAGGTGACTGAAATCCAACCGGTTGCGTTGTGGGGGCATGAGAAGTGGCTACATTATTCAGGCGAATTGGTTGACAGGCAAAGACAGAATACGAGACTGCCGTTGCCCAAATTGGACGGTCGCCCCACCCGGAAGAGAGAGATTTGGCAGCACTTTGAAAAATGGTCCAAATTATTTGCATCAAACGGATTGTCGCTTGATGCACTGAGGCTGGATGACCGGGAGTTGTGGTATCTCAATCTGTCCCGGGGTGCGCTGGCGATTGATGACGGTCAAAATGAGCAAAATAAATCTCATTTTGTATCCGTCATCGTTGAAGGACAAAATGCCGAGGACAGGATAAAACGGTTTATCGAAGCGTTGAATCTGGGACTTGACGCGCAATTTTTTGCAATGAAGACAGTTGATCTGCGCTATCCGAATGGGTTTGCGATTGACTGGTATTCTTCTGATCGTTCAGAAGAAAAAAACCTTGGGGCGCAATAAAAGAATGGTCCGCAAGTCAAACAGTGATCTGGTTGTGGGACTGGACATCGGGACGTCGAAGGTGTTGGTCATCGTGGGTGAGATGCATCAAGACGGCAAGATGGAAGTCGTTGGAATCGGACATCATCCGGCGCGCGGCCTCAGGAAAGGGGTGGTTTCAAATATTGAATCAACCGTACTGTCAATTCAGCGGGCCGTCGAAGAAGCCGAACTGATGGTTGGCTGTCAGATCTATTCGGTCTTTGTCGGGGTGGCAGGCGCGCATATCAACAGTTTCAATTCCCACGGTGTGGTTGGTATCAAGGACCAGGAAGTGGCGCAAAACGATATCGAACGGGTGATCGATGCAGCCAGGGCAATCGCGATCCCCAATGATCAGCGTGTGCTGCATGTCATGCCACAGGATTTCGTGATAGACGGGCAAGGCAGCATCAGAGAACCGATAGGCATGTGCGGTGTGAGGCTGGAAGCGAAAGTTCACCTCATTACCGGTGCAGTGAGTGCCACTCAGAATATTGTCAAATGCATACGTCAATGTGGATTGCAGGTGGACGACATGATTCTTGAACAGATTGCGTCCAGCGAGGCGGTACTCACTGAAGATGAGAAGGAGCTTGGCGTGTGCATGATTGATATCGGCGGCGGGACGACCGATATCGCTATATTTGTCGAGGGCGCCATTCGTCATACGGCGGTGATTCCTATTGCCGGTGACCAAGTTACCAATGACATCGCCGTTGCGTTTCATACACCGACTCAGTCCGCAGAAGATCTCAAGAAAAAACATGGCTGCACATTGGCAAAACTGGTTGATGAGGCGCAAGCGATCGAAACACCCAGTATCGGGGGGAGACCGCCCAGACTGTTATCACGCCAGAACCTTGCAGAAATTATTGAACCCAGGATGGAAGAGTTGCTGTTGTTGATCCAAAGCGAGGTTCGTCGAAGCGGTTTCGAAGAATTAATTGGCTCAGGGATCGTATTGACCGGCGGGAGTTCCCGTATTGAGGGAATGATGGAATTGACCGAGGAAATTTTTCACTTGCCTGTCCGATTGGGTGTGCCGAATTATCAGGGCAGTCTGAGTGATGTGGTGTGTAATCCGATCTATGCAACGGGAATCGGATTGATTGAGTATGGGCTGGCGAACCGGCTGCAGCTGAAGCGATTTTCGGACCAACCCAATACCATGAAATCCATGTTTGGCCGGATGAACAGCTGGTTCAAAGGGAGTTTTTAAAGCAATGACAAACGTTGACCAGTTTAAAAAAAGACGTTCCTGGCTTGCGGCAGAGTATTCGCCCCTGTGTCGATCAGGGTTTTCAAGCAATCTTAATTTTATTTTTTTATTTACCCATTGGAGGAAGCAACATGTTTGAGTTGGTAGATGCTGTTAGTCAACAGGCAGTAATCAAAGTGATTGGTGTAGGCGGTGGCGGTGGGAATGCGGTTAATTTCATGCTTGATGAGGATTTTGAGGGTGTTGAGTTCATCAGTGCCAACACGGACGCCCAGATGCTGGGACGATCCAAGTGCCTCACACGATTGCAGTTGGGCGAGAACCTGACCCGGGGGTTGGGTGCGGGGGCGGACCGGGAGGTGGGTCGTCAGGCAGCCGAAGAAGACAGTGAGCGGATTGCTGAAGCCATTGAAGGGGCTGACATGGTCTTTATCACCGCAGGAATGGGAGGCGGAACGGGGACGGGTGCTTCGCCTGTTATTGCCAGATTAGCCCGTAAAGCCGGTATCCTGACCGTCGCGGTGGTAACCAAGCCTTTTCCATTCGAGGGAAAGAACCGCACCAAAATCGCAGAGGAGGGGATCGAAGAATTGAAAGCCGAAGTGGATTCGTTGATTACGATTCCGAATGAAAAAGTGCTGGCTGTTTCGGGACAGGATGCCACGATGGTGGCTGCGTTCAAAAAAGCGAACGAGGTGTTGTTTAATGCGGTACAAGGCATTTCGGAACTGATCATCCGCCCCGGTTTGATCAATGTGGACTTTGCCGACGTAAGAACGGTCATGTCCGAGATGGGAGAGGCGATGATGGGATCAGCAACGATGTGTGGCGAAAACAGGGCAAGCGAGGCGGCGAAAGCAGCCATTTCCAGTCCGCTGCTGGAAGATGCCAATCTGAACGGGGCCAAAGGGCTGTTGGTCAACATTACGGCCGGACCCGACATGGCGATCGGTGAGTTCGAGGCGGTTGGCAATGCGATTGGAGAATACGCGGCGGTGGATGCGAATGTGGTGATTGGTACGGCCTTTGATCCTGCCATGGAAGGAAATCTGAGAGTCACCATGGTGGCAACCGGGTTGGTTAGTAATCAACCAAAAGCACAGCCTGCCCCGAAAGTCTTGGAACATCCCGTTCAAAGTGCCTCGCCGGTATCCGAGTCACAAGATGCCGACAAACTACCGGATAAACGGCAACACAGAACGTATTCGAAACGCGTCGCCAGAAATGGTCTGACAACCGTACAGGCTGCCGCCGTCGCAGAAAACTATGAGACAAACTATGACGAACTCGATATTCCTGCGTTTTTGCGTGCGCAGGCAGATTAATCCAAAACAATTATCTTGTTAAGATAAGAATGTGATGTGGTATTATCCTCCGGATTCCTGCTATGCCCCACTGTGTGTATGACACGCAGTCTCTTTAGTCAGCCAACCGGAAATTTCCGTATGATTACACTGCCATGATCAGACAGCGCACCTTGAAGAATGTCATTCGGGCTACTGGCGTTGGTCTGCATACGGGAGAAAAGGTGTATTTGACGCTACGTCCGGCCCCTGTCGATACCGGCATCATCTTTAAAAGAGTCGAGTTCAATCCCCCTGTTGCCGTTGCGGCGACACCGGAAAATGTGAGTGATACTCGATTATCGACCACACTGGAGAAAGAAGGGGTCAAGATTTCGACCGTTGAGCATTTGATGTCCGCTTTTGCCGGTCTTGGGATCGATAATGTGTATGTGGAACTCAGTGCCCCAGAAGTGCCCATCATGGACGGTAGCGCGGGACCTTTTGTTTTCCTGCTCCAGTCAGCGGGTATTACGGAACAGGTGAGTTTGAAACAGTTTATTCGAATCAAGGAAACTCTGCGGGTGGAAGAGGATGACAAATGGGTTCAGTTTGAGCCATTTAATGGTTTCAAGGTCTCGTTTGCCATTGATTTTGATCATCCTATCATGCAGAACTCTGTCCAGGTCGCGTCGGTTGATTTTTCTTCGACTTCTTTTGTCAAGGAAGTCAGTCGTGCACGGACTTTCGGGTTCATGGACGATTTGGAGACATTACGCAATGCGGGATATGCCCAAGGAGGGAGTTTTGATAATGCGATCGTCATGGATTCCTTTCATATCTTGAATGATGATGGATTGCGGTATGAAGACGAATTTGTCAAGCATAAGGTACTCGATGCGATCGGAGATTTGTATCTTCTTGGCCATCCATTGATTGGCGCTTTCAGTGCCCACAAATCGGGGCATGCACTCAACAATCGATTGCTCCGTAAACTGCTCAAGCAAACTTCCGCCTGGGACCTGGTGACTTTCGAGGACGAAAAGGATGTCCCGATCTATTTTGTGCCGACTGTCTCAACGGTTTGACGGCATTTATCTCTCCGTAAATAAGTCGATCCGGCTTTTTACCAGTCTTCTTAGGGCTTGTCTTAATCCAGCATGTTCGATGCTATCGATGGCTGTTTGCAGTGGCTTCGCGACAGATTCGGGAAACGGAGGAAATGACGGTTTTCGAAGACGACCGACGGGTTTCCCGGCGGCGAGGTGCATTTTTATTTGTACCTCTGTGATGTGAAAATTTTGCACAGAGAGCTGTTTCTTGAGTGAGGGGACCTGGTGTCGTAGCTGGGTACCCCAAACGGGCGATTCGCAGAAGACGACGAGTTTGCCAGACTGGAACAAAATGGGGAACGAGTGCATGGCGACTTCACCAATATGATGTCGCCAGACGGTATTGAGTCTACGCTGAATCGAAGATTCAACAGGACAATCTGTCAAGTGAGAGAGCACTTTCGGGGTGAGTTGGGCGATGCTCCGAAGCTCTTTCATTCCGGGATAATTGCCTTATAGTTACAGGGGGACTCTGGCATAATCTTGCGGGGGGTCTACATAATACTACTATTATGCTGCAAATTGCACTAAAAAAACTGTTCGGTGATCGTAATCAGCGGCTACTCAAAAAAATGGGTAAGACCGCTGAGGAAATCAATGCATTGGAGGCGGGACTACAGCAACTGAATGATGAACAGCTTGCCGCTAAAACCAATGATTTCAAATCAAGCATTGACCAGGGAGCACAGCCACTTTCGCTTTTACCGGAAGCATTCGCCGTGGTTCGGGAAGTCTCGGTGCGAGTGCTGGGTTTGCGCCATTTTGATGTCCAGTTGATTGGCGGGATGGTGCTCAATGAAGGAAAAATTGCAGAAATGAAGACCGGTGAAGGCAAAACATTGATGGCCACCTTGCCGGCTTATCTCAATGCGATCAGTGGCTCTCCGGTGCACATAATCACGGTGAATGATTATCTGGCACAAAGGGATGCGGCATGGATGGGGAAAATATACCATTTTCTCGGGCTTTCCGTCGGGGTGATTTTGTCGGGACAGGATCGTGAACAGAAAAAAATGGCGTATCAGAGTGATATTGTCTATGGCACCAACAATGAGTTCGGATTTGATTATCTTCGGGACAATATGGCGTTTTCCGCCGAAGACCGATTCCAAAAGGGACTTGGTTTCGCGATTGTTGATGAAGTCGATTCCATTCTGATCGACGAGGCGCGCACGCCGTTAATCATATCGGGCCCGGCCGAGGAAAGTACAACCCTGTATCAAAGGATCAACCGCATTGCCCCAAAACTGGTCCGGCAGGCACAAGAAGAGGGTCCGGGAGATTTTTCACTGGATGAAAAAACCAAGCAGGTCACGTTAACCGAAGAAGGACATGAACGGGCGGAAGAGCTTTTGATATCTGCCGGGTTGCTTGAGCAGGGAAGCAGTTTGTATGAGGTCGGCAATATCGGTTTAATGCACCATCTGTATTCGGCCTTGCGTGCGCACTACATTTTTCAAAAAGATGTTGACTACATTGTCCGTGATAACCGAATCGTGATTATTGATGAATTCACTGGCAGGATGATGACAGGGAGAAGATGGTCCGATGGTTTGCATCAGGCCGTCGAGGCCAAAGAAGGGGTGACCATACAGCAGGAAAATCAAACACTGGCTTCCATTACTTTTCAGAATTACTTCAGGTTGTATGACAAATTGTCTGGAATGACGGGGACGGCGGATACCGAAGCGCCTGAATTTCTTCAAATCTATGGGTTGGAAGTGGTGATTATTCCAACCAATCAGCCGATGATTCGACTGGACCGACCGGATCAGGTCTATCGTACAGTCAAGGACAAGTATGTTGCTATCAGCGAAGGTATCAAGGCTTGTCAGGCAAACAATCAGCCAGTGTTGGTCGGAACAGCCTCCATCGAATCGTCCGAACATCTCGCTGCGATGCTTGACAAGATGGGGATACAGCACCAGGTGCTTAATGCAAAGCACCATGAAAGCGAGGCGCAAATCATTGCAGAAGCCGGTCGGCCCGGTGCGGTGACGATTGCCACCAATATGGCGGGGAGGGGGACAGATATCGTGCTTGGCGGGAATCTGGAACTGGAAATCACGAGTGCCGGGAGTGAGGAGGAAAAGGAAATGATCACCGCGAACTGGCAGCAGCGGCATGATCAGGTGATTGCATCAGGTGGCCTGCATGTACTGGGAACCGAGAGAAATGAATCACGCAGAGTGGACAACCAGCTCAGGGGGCGCTGTGGTCGCCAGGGGGACCCGGGTTCAAGCCAATTTTATCTGTCGCTGGAAGACAGCCTGATGCGGATATTTGGATCAGATAAAATCTCTGGTCTGATGCAGAAGCTGGGCATGGAGGAAGGCGAGGCGATTGAACATCCTTGGGTGACCCGGGCCATAGAGAATGCCCAGAAGAAGGTTGAAGGGCATAACTTTGATATGCGCAAGCAGTTGCTGGAATATGATGATGTTGCCAACGAACAAAGAAAAGTGATTTATGAGCAGCGCAATATGTTGATGGAGACGGAGGATATATCAGACTATATCAGCCAGACCCAGGCAGCGGTGATCAGTGAGGCGATTGATCGTCATATCCCACCTCAAACACTGGAAGAACAGTGGGATATAGCGGCTTTGGAACAGAATATAAAAACCAATTTTGGCATTGAGCTTCCTGTTCAGCAGTGGTTGGCACAAGATGATGCATTGCATGAAGAGCTGTTGCGTGAAAAAATAATCCAGGCAATTGATGATGTTGTGCGTGAAAAGGAAAACCAAGTGGGCAGTTCCGGGATGCGACATTTTGAAAAAGCAGTGATGCTCAAGGTGCTGGATCAACAGTGGAAAGAACATCTGTCGAATATGGATCACCTGAGGCAGGGAATTGGACTCAGAGGCTATGCACAAAAGAATCCAAAACAGGAATACAAACGAGAGGCGTTTGAAATGTTTACCGCCATGCTGGAGACCGTCAAGTTTGAGGTGATCTCCATTCTTGCCAGATTCCATATTCCAACAGAGGAAGAAATGGCGGTATTCGAGGAACAAAGGCGGCGAGAACAGATACAGGCTCAACGACAGGCGATGCGATTCGAGCATGCGGACCAACCCGAACTTCCCGCAATGGCCAAGGAAGAAGCGGCCTTGCACGCGCAAACCTATGTGCGCCCCACCAAAAAAATTGGTCGAAATGCACCCTGTCCCTGCGGTTCAGGGAAAAAATATAAACAATGTCACGGCAAACTGACTTGATCTGTTTGATTGGCATCTCGATCATTCAGCCGGTGGCTGGCGGGGTCAACGGTGGTGATCGAATGACTCCGTTTTCGTTTGCATTGTAGTAGTTGGAGTTGTGCCATTGAATCGATCTCCGCTGTCGCCTGCCCGTTTCCCCGACCTAAAGCCGGTGACCGGGGTTCGATTGTCAACAGTTGCGGCGGGTATCAAATATCAGAACAGGGAGGATCTGATGCTGGTGGTTTTAGCGCCGGGTACCAAGGTCGCCGGTGTCTTTACTCGTTCGGTGACGGCGGCGGCTCCGATAGCGCTTTGTCGGGCGCATCTCGAGGATGGCAGGGCCCGTGCGTTGATCGTGAATTCCGGAAATGCCAACGCATTCACCGGTGTAGTGGGGCAATCACATGTGGTTCAGACCTGTGAAGCCGTCGCACGGAGCATCGATTGTGATCCAAAGGATGTTTTTGTGGCTTCGACCGGTGTTATCGGTGAGATTCTCCCGATCAACGCGGTACTGTTGTCGATTCCCGAATTAGTCGAACGGCTGTCTGCACACCACTGGGAAGCGGCAGCTCGTGCCATTATGACAACGGATACGTTTGCCAAAGGTGCGTGTGTCGAGAGCCTGATTGGGAAACAAAAAGTCACCATTAGCGGGTTCGCCAAAGGCTCTGGAATGGTCGAACCGGATATGGCGACGATGTTGGCCTTTATCTTTACCGATGCAGCTATTCCACAAGTGATCCTGCAGGCGTTGTTGGTGGAAATGAACGACGCCTCTTTCCATGTAATCACGGTTGACAGTGATACGTCAACCAGTGATACCTGCTTGTTGTTCGCAACCGGCCAGGCAAAGAATCCACTGCCTGTGGCTGTTGACGATCCCTGTCTCAAGCAATTCAAGCAGGACTTGCGGGCGCTCATGATCGATCTTGCTACCCAAGTCATACGGGACGGAGAGGGGGCCACCAAATTGATCAAGATTGTTGTTTCAGGTGCGGACAATCACAGTGCGGCAAGAAAAATTGCCAAAACAATCGCAAATTCTCCGTTGGTCAAAACCGCCATGGCGGGTGAAGATGCGAACTGGGGCCGAATTGTGATGGCCATTGGAAAATCCGGTCAAAAAGTTGACCCCAACAAGCTCGAAATTCGAATGGGCGGGCATTTGATTGCGCGGGGCGGACAGCGAGTGGAGGACTACGATGAAAAACCGGTTGCCGAGCACCTGAAAAATCACTCAATTTTGATCGAGGTTGAGCTGGGTATAGGAGCGGGGCAATCCACTGTCTGGAGCTGTGATTTGACGCATGGCTATATTGCAATCAATGCCGATTATCGATCCTGAAAAGCGACAGTATGTGGTTGTCGGCGTATTCAGGAACCGCGCGGGAGAACTATTGGTCCAGCAACGGTTACCCGGCAAACCATGCGAAGGGCGTTGGGAATTTCCGGGCGGCAAATGTGAAGATAACGAAAAGCCGAAACAAGCACTGATCAGGGAACTCAAAGAAGAGTTGGGCGTCTGCGTGACTGCGATGACACGACTCATTGAACTGGGATTTGACTACTCTCATGCCAATGTCTGGCTTGACGTGTACTTGATTGAGGATTTTACGGGGGAAGTATCGAACAGGGAGAGGCAGAGTTATCAATGGTTGCCCATTGAAGCGGTCCGCAAGCTTGATTTGCTGGCGGCGGTATTCCCCATCTTGAATGCACTGGATAAGTGCTCGGCCCGAAGCGCAATCCAAGCGGTGTGAGGGCGGCCTTGTCCCCGCTCATACGCTGAAAAAACCGTCGGAGCAATAATGATTGTGCAATTCCAATACTTGCTTTTTGAGATGTCCGACTGACCGATTATTATAAATCACGTCATCGGCATAGTTCAGTCGATCCTGGTCGCTAAGCTGGTTTTCCATCACATTCAATATCCGGTCCCGGCTCATCTTTCGGCTCTCCATGAGCCGCCGTATCCTGATGTCAGTATTACAAGCGATGACTAAGACGCGATCCATCTCTTTATGTTGTTGATTCTCAATCAATAAGGGGATCTCTAAAATACAGTAGGGCCCGGTACAGACCGAGGCCCTGTTTGTCATTTCATCCCGTATTGCCGGATGCAGCAACTTTTCCAGAAATTGTAATGCGGATCGCTGGCGAAAAGCGATTTGACCGAGCTGCTTGCGATCTAGCTCACCATCGGATAAGACGATATTTTTCCCGAAGTGGTCAATAATCGCTTGATATTCGATGGTTCCATGTTTTGTCAAAGATCGTGCAATCTGATCAGCATCAATCACATCTGTACCTAAAGCCTGAAAGAGCTGCGCGACCGTTGACTTGCCGCTACCAATGCCGCCTGTGAGACCGATTCGACCGGTCATCGGGGCAATAAAGTGCCAGTCATTCGTTGAGAACCCCTCATGACCGTCCTGCCCAAGTTGAGCGATATTGCGTTGGTACCCGGCCATGAAGGATGACAGGTGGTCGTGATTTCCGGGCGACCATCCAGAAAGATCTTCATCATGGAACCAAATTCAGATGCGGGCAAAATAGGTGCTGGAGACCACATCGACACCGTTTGTGACATCGTTTGTCATCGCATGCTTTCGCTTTACGGACGGACAGGTGGTGCATTCATATTACCGATCAGAGCCACTGCAGGAAGATGGGCCGATCATCCCATTATAATGGATTCCCACGTGACTGGAAATTGATGTCAACAGATGTCAATAGAGGGTAAGGGTTGCCATGGGTCGGATTCGTGCTTCAAAGTTTCGATGATGTGGTACGGTCGAGTGTTCCGGGGGCCTGTCACCAATACCCGTTATAAAACGGGACAGTGTATCGATGTCTAACCAAATCATCCATTCAGATGATCGGGACATCAATGCGGGGCAATAGGCGCTGGATTTTTGTCCATACGTAACGTTTGCTCTTAAGACGAATCTTCTTTAAACTGCCAGCTGTTTAAAACACCGTTGAATTATGGCCAAAGAAGAGAGCATCGAAATGGAAGGCACAATTATTGAAGCCTTGCCTAATACCCAGTTTAAAGTCAAACTGGAAAATGGACACGAAATCATCGCACACATTTCCGGGAAGATGAGAAAACACTATATCCGCATCCTTAGGGGGGACACGGTTACCGTCCAACTGACTCCTTATGACCTCACCAAAGGACGGATCACCTTCCGAGCACGCTAACCCCTCACTGTCCCTGTGTCTTCGCCGTTACCATCAGCACATTACCGACTTGCGACATGTCAGGTCAACCCGACAAGCACGTCCCTTGACAATAAAGATGCCCGCATTCACTGAGCCGCAGCCCGGTTAATCGAGCGGCTGGGCTGGCCAGTTCAGTTTGCATTTCCTTCCGTCGGTTAACGGTTTATTTCGCTCAAATCGGAAAGTAATGCATCCACAAACTCTTTTGGGTCGAACGGTTTGAGATCGTCCAACCCCTCACCGACGCCAATATATTTTACCGGCACCTTGTAGCGTTCCGCGACCGAAAGAACAATTCCTCCTTTCGCAGTACCGTCCAATTTGGTCATGCATAACCCGGAGACACCGACGGCATTCGAAAAGTGATCAATCTGGGAATGCACGTTCTGCCCATTGCCGGCATCAACGGTCAACAAAATTTCATGTGGCAGGTCTGCTTTCGCCTTTTGCAAAACCCGATTTATCTTTTTCAATTGTTCCATCAAGTCACCTTTTGTATGCTGTCGCCCGGCCGTATCAATCAATAGCACATCAATCTCACGGGCACAGGCGGCACTATAGGCATCGAATGCGACCGCGGCTGCATCGGCGCCATGCGTTTGAGCTATCACCGGCACGTCCAACCTTTCCCCCCAACTCTGTAACTGCTCTATCGCGGCGGCCCGAAATGTGTCACAGGCCGCCATCATGACTTTTTGCCCATTCTCATTGTGGCGATGTGCAATTTTGGCCAGTGTGGTTGTCTTGCCTACACCATTGACTCCGATCATTAGGACGACATGGGGTTTGATCGGATAACCTAACGCAGTGTTTTCATGAGAATCCATTAATGAAGTTACCATCGATTGTCTCAGACAATCCAAGAACTGCGAGGGCTCAGCCGTGTTCCGCCTTGCCATCTCTTCTTTCAAGAGCGACACGATCGTGCGGCTTGTCGACACCCCAATATCGCCTATGATGAGTTGGTCCTCAATCTCTTCAAATAGATTTTCGTCAATCTTTGGACTGGATTTGAACAGGGCCGCCAGATTGGCTGAAAAGGATTTTCTCGTTTTGGCCAATCCACTGAGAAATCTTCTCTTGGAAATACGGTCGGATTCCTTGTAACGCTTTGATTTATCGGTCATGGTCGGTTTAAATAATGTCATCTTTCGCTTTAGCTGAAAAATCGTTTATCGTAACTCAAAACACACTATGACAATCAAAATTAAACTTCGGTATCCCGTCACGTTTCCTTCATTGCTCGTGACCCCTGCATACATTTCATAGACGGCATCAATGCGAAAAATGGGTAAACTGGGGAAAATCAGAATCATAGGTGGAAAATGGAAAAGACATATCATCAGATTCCCCCAGGTGGAGCAACTCAGGCCGACGCCTGATGCTGTACGTGAGACATTGTTCAACTGGCTCAAAGATCATTTGACCGGGACGGCTTGTCTTGATTTGTTTGCCGGTAGTGGTGCGCTTGGATTTGAAGCGATATCCAGAGGTGCTGAGCAAGTGGTCATGATCGAACAGAATCCGTCCATTGCACGTGCCTTGAGACATCACCAAAAGGCGCTAGATTTGAATAATCAGATACATATCATGAATCTGGCTGCCGAACGTTATCTCAAACAATGTCAGCGGCAATTTGATATTATATTCTTGGATCCGCCCTACAACAGTGATTGCTTGGACCGTATTTGTTCGGCGATCAATGCCGCAAAACTGCTCAAATCTGGGGCACTGATTTATATTGAGACAGGGAAAGCCAATTCGCCCTTACCAATCCCATCAACATGGCATATCATTCGGGAGAAACAATGTGGAATGGTGAACGCCATATTACTCCGTTTGGAAAATTGAAATGATCACGACCGCTGTTTATCCCGGAACATTTGACCCGATTACCAACGGACACAGCGACCTTGTCGCAAGGGCCGTCAGGATGTTTGATCGCGTCATTCTGGCGATTGCGGATAATCCAGAAAAGTCGCCTTTGTTTTCAGTCGAGAAAAGGATTGACCTTGCAAGGCAAGTACTGATTGATGAGCACCGCGTCGATGTTATCGGGTTTTCCGGGCTGTTGATTGATTTTTCCAAGCAGCATGATGCACGAGTCATTCTTCGGGGTCTGCGTGCTGTCTCGGATTTTGAATATGAATTCCAGCTGGCATCAATGAATCGGCGACTCGACCCCAATATTGAAACCGTTTTTCTGACCCCGTCTGAAAATCATACGTTTGTTTCAGCCTCGCTGGTAAAAGAAATCGCAAGATATGGGGGAGATGTTGGCAAATTTGTTGCACCGGTTGTTTTTCAAGCATTAAAAAGCAAGTTCAGCGGTTCTTGAATTTCAGATGGCCCTGTTTATCACCGATGACTGTATCAATTGCGATGTTTGTGAGCCGGAATGCCCGAACAATGCCATTTATCAAGGTGAAGTCATTTATGAGATAAATTGGAAATTATGCACGGAATGCATTGGACATTTCGAAACGAGTCAGTGCGTCGAAGTTTGCCCCGTCGACTGTATTCCAGTGGACCCGAATCATCGGGAAACCAAAGAGGAGCTATTTCAAAAATATGAAAATCTGGTGGTAGATTTTCCTGCAACGTAAGCAAAGTGGGGCAGCGCCAACCATCGATAGCTGAACTGGGCAGAAGCCTATTCGAACGGGGCCAGATAAATCGACACCGATATTGCCTGATACTGTCTGGGGAGGAGTGTTGGGGGCTTGAAGCCGCAGGAACGCTGCTTTGTCACTATCCTCAACAAGGGGTACTGTATCTTGGCGCAGTGGACCATGCGCTGTACCCGACAATCCCGATTGGCGATGCAAGACGGGTACTCGGCAATGAATATCACAGCGTGCTTTGCAACGCCTATGCAGGATTTGATCCGGATGCCATTGGCATCGTTTCAGGCTGCATCATGGCTGGCGGGTTCCTGGTACTGATTACGCCTTCGCTCTCGGACTGGCCTTCATTGAATGATCCCCAATATAGTCGCATGGCTATCCATGGCCGAACCGCAAAGTTTGCCGGAAACTATATCTCATATCTGATCAAGGTCATTACCCAGGATCCCCGATGCATCCTGATAGAGCAGAATCAAGAAAGGCATGAATACGTCTTGCCCGAAATCGTCCATTCCCAGGCGCCCTGTTTCAAGGATCAACAGGCGGCGGTCAGCGCCGTTGTAAAAGTGGTGACTGGGCAGCGCAGACGTCCAGCGATATTACTCTCTGACCGGGGAAGAGGGAAATCCACGGCTCTGGGCATGGCGGCCCGTCAACTGCTTCAGCAACAGTGCAAACGTATTGTTGTGACAGGACACAGTCGTCAGTCTGTCAGTCACGTATTTCGACACGCAGGCATACGGATTGGTCCGGATGCGGGCAAGCTTGAATATGTGCCGGTCGACCGGTTGGTTTCAGACAAGCAAGTGATGGATTTATTGCTGGTTGATGAGGCGGCGGCGATACCACTGTCCCAGCTAATCAAGCTCTTGATTCAATATCCTCGTATTGCATTTGCCAGTACAGTGCATGGTTATGAAGGAACCGGACGGAGCTTTGTTCTGCGGTTCTCGGATATTCTCGACAAACATACCCGTGGTCGGAAATACTGTCGGCTGAAAGAACCCATCAGATCGGCCTCAAACGATCCACTTGAGGGTTTTATCTTCAGGTTACTGGCATTGGACTGTGAGCCAGCGATTCCCCTCTGTCATCAGATGCGACTCGGACAATGTCGGGTTGACCGATTGGAGCCATGCCACATTGCAAAAAACGAGGGTTTGTTACGAGAAATATTTGGTCTTTTGACACTGGCGCACTATCGAACCCGCCCCAATGATTTGCGCGTGTTGCTGGATGCACAAAATCTTTCGGTTTTTTGCTTGTTCTGCCAACAGGCACTGATTGGGGTTGCTCTCATTTCACATGAAGGTGATATTGAGTCCGAGCTGGCGAAGAAAATATGGTCAGGACAAACACGCCCCAAGGGGCACCTATTGCCGGAAGTATTCTTGGCCCAACTCGGATTACTGTCTTCCGGTAAAATGCATATGGCCAGAATTGTCCGCATCGTCATCCATCCTCAACTGCAAGGCCAGGGCGCCGGCACTTGGTTGCTTCGCCACCTGGTTCGACATTATGAGGAGAAAACGGATGTTATCGGTAGTAGTTTCGGGGCCAGCCCGGCCCTCCTCCGATTTTGGGAAAGATCCGGATTCAAAACAATCCGGCTGGGACTGACTGCCAGTCGTCAGACTGCAACGCATTCATGTGTGGTTGCCAGAGGGTCGAGTAATGGCGGAATGCAATTAATCAAGCAAGCGAATCGCAAGTTGCGGACAAATTTGCCCCATCAACTTAAAACCATATTCAAGGATGTTGAACCGGAACTGGTGCTCGCACTTTATATGACACTCTCCATCGCTATTCGCATGAATGACGATGAACTGAGAGATCTGATTGCATTTGCCCATGGCAAACGCAATCCGGACAATATGCCACATGCGCTGGTGCGATTGTGTGAAATCGCATTGGCCCATCCCCGGCCAGAGATTCCGGTTCAGGCCAAGCTGGTACTCATTGGAACCATTCTCCAAGGCAGACATTGGAACGAATGGCCACAGACCCGGACATCCGACCGTCAATGGGTCCGCACAGCAGTAAGACGCATGATTGAAATCTTCTTTCCACTGAAGACGAAAAATCTTCGTCATCAAGTTGGATTATGAGCCGACGGGTGCTCGAATGGCTGAAATCACGTCTTTTGTCGCTGTGATGAACAGCTGGTTTTCCTGGCGGGTGCCGACTGTTACGCGGAAACAATTTTCAAGTGCCCCACCGGGTTGATGAAGGTTCCTGATCAATACGCCCTTTTCTTTCAGGGCTTCAAAAAAACACACTGCATCAGTTGCAATCCGAAACAAAATAAAATTTGCCTCGCTGTCAAAGAGGTGCAGTTCCTCAATGGCGGTCATTTCTTTTTCCAGCCACTGTCGCTCCTGTAACACCAACTCGGCATAGCTCTCAAGAACAGGGTAATGCTGAAGATAAAAAAATCCGCTTGCTTGGGTCAAGCTATCTATATTGTAGGGAAGGCGGAGCTTTTCCATCTCTGTCACCCACTGGGAATGGCCCAAGAGCATTCCCAATCTCAATCCGGCCATCCCGCTTTTGGACATCGTTCTTAGAATCACCAGATTGGGATATTGTGCCGTATAGCGGATACAAGTCTGTTGGCAAAATGCAAAGTAGGCCTCGTCAACCACGACCAAACCGGTGCTGCGTTTGAGCGCTTCTTCAATGAGATGCGTATCAAACAGGTTTCCTGTCGGGTTATTCGGATATGAGAAAAAGAGACAGGCAGGATCGTGTTTCGCGATAGCCAAGAGCAGGGTTTCTTTGTTAAGTGAAAAATCGACATTCAGTGGTACGCCGACAAATTGACTCTGTGTGATCGTAGAGAGAATTTGATACATGGAAAATGTTGGCACCGGTGCCATGATGATGCGCCCTTTACCACCCACCAATAGGCAAATGATCTGAATCAATTCGTCGGATCCGTTGCCCACTAGGATTGCCAAATGATCAGGAATTTCAAAAACAGTTCTCAAGACGGATTTGAGTTGACTGCACTGTGCGTCGGGATAACGATTGACGGCTACCGACTTGAGCGTTTCTGACCATTGTTCCTTTAACTCATCTGAAATTTGATAAGGGCTCTCCATGGCATCCAGTTTGACCAACGTGTCTGGTTGTGGAACATGATAGGCACGCAGTGTCCTGACTGCGGGAGAAACCCATCTCTCGACAGCGCGTCCACGCTCTTTCTCCCGATTCAACATTGTCATCAGGCGGACTGTTTTTTCAGCCTGTATTCCGCTGAGCAGGCATGCGCGGTCAGGCCTTCGCAACGAGCCAATACAGCGGCGATTTTTGCCATTTCATTGGCGCCTTCCGGACTGGCTGCAATCACACTGCTTCGTTTCTGGTAGTCATAGACCCCAAGAGGCGAACTAAAGCGCGCCGTGCCGGACGTCGGAAGGACATGATTGGGGCCCGCACAATAATCACCCAACGATTCGGCACTATGGCGTCCAACGAAGATCGCACCGGCATGACGGATCTTGTCCAGTAATTCGTCGGGTGATGTGACCATCAGTTCCAAATGTTCCGGCGCAATGTGATTGGCGACTTCAGTCGCCATGGCAAGTGAGTCGACAACAATAATCGACCCTTGATGGCGCAGCGCCTGTTCGATAATTGATTTTCTCTCCATAGAGGGAAGCAGTCTTGCGATAGCACGTTGTATTTTTTCCGCCATTGGGATTGAATCGGTTATCGCGATCGCCTGGGCCAATTCGTCATGCTCGGCCTGGGCGAACAGATCCATCGCGACCCAATCCGGATTAGCGTATTGATCGCAGATCACAACCACTTCAGACGGTCCGGCAACCATATCGATGCCGACCTTGCCAAAGACCAGTTTCTTTGCGGTTGCCACATAAATATTGCCCGGGCCAACAATTTTATCGACTGCCGGTATGGTTTCGGTTCCATAAGCCAGTGCAGCGACTGCTTGTGCCCCTCCAATCTTAAAGACACGATCCACGCCCGTTAAATGCGCTGCTGCCAATACGGTCGCATTGACCTGCCCATTCGGAGCCGGTACGACCATGATCACCTCTTCGACTCCGGCCACTTTTGCCGGAAGCACCGTCATCAGCACGGAAGAGGGGTAAGTCGCCTTGCCACCGGGCGTATACACACCGACCCGTTGTAAAGCGTTGATATTTTGTCCCAGCCGGGTTCCGTCGGGCTGCATGACTTGCCAGGATTTTTGAACTTCCTGCGCATGATAATTGCGAATTCTTTCGCTGGCTTTTTGAAGTGCTTCTTTCAAATCGCCTGTCAGTGCCAACCAGGCATTTTCCAATGCTGAAGGAGGGATTTCCAACTCTGAGGGACAATTGACGGAGAAGTTGTCGAAACGCCGTGTCAGGGAAACAAGGGCTGCATCACCATTCATTCGAATATCAGCGATAATCTTTTTGACGGAATGCTCCACCTGTGAATCCGTTGCACAGTTTCGATCCAGCAATGCCCTTAGTGTGGAATCGAAATGGGTGTCTTTGTGATGGACGAGGGGAATCACTTTACAGATCGATTGTCAGGAACATCATGGAAAAAGATTTTGGGTCACGCATGACCCCTACTGAGATATCTTCCAGGTACCCGCCGGATACTGGCCCCGATTTGGGAGAGTTTTTCCTCAATGCAATCATACCCCCGATCAATGTGATAAATCCGGTCGATCAGCGTTTCTCCCTGTGCGACCAATCCCGCGAGTACCAAGCATGCAGAGGCCCTTAAATCCGTCGCCATGACCGGGGCACCATGCAATTGTGGTATTCCCTGGATAACCGCTGTATTTCCATCGAGTTCGATGTTGGCTCCCATACGACGCAACTCGTGGACATGCATAAAACGGTTTTCAAACACGGTCTCGATAACGGTGGCTGTTCCTTGTGCGATACTGTTGAGTAGCACAAACTGGGCCTGCATGTCTGTTGGGAATGCAGGATAAGGCGCGGTTCTAATATTGACCGATTTCAAGCGTGTTTCTTTGGTTTTAAGAAAGACCCAGTCATCGCCATGGCTGATCTCTGTACCGGCTTCCCTTAACTTCTCCAATACGGCCTCAATGTGCTTGGGAATGACATCTTTGATCTTGATTTCTCCACCGGAGACAGCGGCAGCAACCAGAAACGTACCGGCTTCAATACGGTCGGGAATCACCCGGTGTTGCGCACCGTGTAATTTTTCCATGCCTTCGATCATGATTTCATCACTCCCTGCACCCGTAATTTTCGCACCCATTGCATTGAGGCAATTTGCCAGATCAATGACTTCCGGTTCACGTGCCGCATTTTCAATCACCGTGATGCCTTCCGCTAGGGTGGCCGCCATCATCAGATTTTCAGTCCCGGTGACCGAGATCATATCCAAAAAAATGCGGGCACCGGTCAAGCGTTTGGCTCGGGCCTTGATATAGCCGCCATCAATCACGATCTCGGCCCCCAATGCTTCGAGTCCCTTTATGTGCAAATTGACGGGACGGGATCCAATGGCACAGCCGCCGGGAAGAGAAACCTCTGCTTTCCCGAACCGGGCAAGCAAGGGTCCCAGTACAAGAATTGAGGCTCGCATGGTCCTGACCAGTTCATAAGGCGCAATCACGCTATGCACTTCGGATGCATCCGCTTCAATGGCCAATTTTTCATTGATCTGTAGCTTGACACCCAGCTGTCCCAGCAACTCCATCGTTGTTGTAATATCATGCAGATGTGGAATGTTGCTGATCGTCAACGGTTCTTCGGTGAGCAACGAGGCGATGATCACGGGAAGGGCGGCATTTTTTGCACCGGAGATGCGGATTTCACCCTTAAGTGGACCTCCTCCTGTTGCAATTAATTTATCCATTCTGGGCAGACAGCAAATTGTTATTCATTTCCACTATTTTAACTTACATCAGTGCTTGGGATCGCATCCGATGAGTACCCTCTCAAGATGATGTCAAACCAAAACCCTGTTCTTGGCAGGACGTTTGCCATGCGCGCCTCAATTTAGAGGCGGGCGAATGTACCTGATGTTGCGGAGGTCGGGGTTTAGAAGTCTGCGTTCAGGGAGAACATGGCCAGGTTACGGGGGTCCGTACAGGTTAAGTGGCATTCGATGGCGAGCGGTTTTGCAGGTCAATCCTGCCATGACTGAACCGGTTCTTTCAGTCCCACCGATGGTCACGTACTTGAACCATGCCATCGATTATCTGAACGGGGAACGTCTCCACCGGTTCATACGCCGGAGGTGAGGCCACCTCACCTGTTTTAATATCAAATCGCGCCCCGTGTCGAGGGCATTCGATACATCCATCAATGATGCAGCCACTGGCGATTTCACTGCCATCATGGGTGCAAATATCTTCTATTGCGTAAAACTCGCCGTCGAGATTGAAAATGGCGATCACAGCGCCCTCTATCTCGACCACTGTATGATTGCCCGATGTCAGATCCGTTGCCAATACGGCATTTACCCACTCACTCATATCAAGCCCAATTCCAAGCGAGCGGCTTCGCTGATCAAATTCTGGGTCCAGGGCGGTTCCCATACTAACTCAACCGCGGCTCCCTCTATCCCCGGAACCAAGCTGACCGAGCGTTCTACCATGCCGGGAAAAGTATGGGCGACAGGGCAACCGGGTGCAGTCAACGTCATATCAATGTCAACGAAATTGTTTCTTATCTCGACGTTATAGATTAATCCGAGGTCATATATATTGACCGGTATTTCGGGATCATAAATCGTTTTCAGCGCTTCAATGACCCGTTCTCGCAGAATTTCCTCCGAGGGTGGATTGACTGAAGACACGCTTTCAGACCCGATAGCGGTCGAGACGGGGTCAACGGGATCATTATTTGTGTGAAATTGCTTCATAATTTCAGACTTGCGTTGATCCAACCGGGGCTCCAAGTTCACTCTTTTCATCTTCCACCCTTTGTATTAGGCTGCTTCACTCAACTGGCGAGACAATATATTTTCTAATGCGATTCTAAGCGGGCCGATGTCGACGGTGGCCAGCACATCGGAAAAAAATGCAACCGTGAGCAATGACCGGGCATCTGCTTCATCAATACCTCTGGAGCGCAAGTAAAAAAGTGCGGTTTCATCGATTTGTCCCACAGTCGCGCCGTGAGAACACTTGACATCATCGGCATAAATTTCCAGCTGTGGTTTGGTATCAATTTCTGCATCACGAGATAAAAGCAACGTATTGTTTGTTTGCTCAGCCGCTGTTTTTTGCGCCCCGTGCTCGACTTTTATCCGGCCATGAAATACGCCTCGTGCACGTTGATCGAGTACGCCTTTATACAATTCATTGCTGCTACAACCGGCAGCCCCATGAATCATGGTTGTGTGGTTATCAACATGCTGTCTCCCGCTGAGGCTGTATAAACCAAACATGTCACAGTGTGATGAGGTTCCGTCCATCTGTGACCGCAAGTCATTGCGGACTAATGCCCCTCCTAGCGTGACTGTGCGGGCACTGAACCGGCTTGCGGCCTGCTGTTTCACCCAAACACCGCAGACCTGATATGCCTTGTCTGATTGGGTCTGCACCAAGTAGTAGTCAATCTCGGCATGTTCCGACAATATGATTTCGGTTGTACTGTTTGTCAAAGAATAGCCGTTACCGACCGAAACATATCTTTCTATGATTTGTGCCTTGCTGTTCGATTTGCCAACAATCAGGTTGCGGGGTTGAGCAAAACTCCCTGCTTGAGAACTGACAAATAGGAGTTCGATGGGTTTGTCGACGAGACAGCCCGTTTCCAGTTCTATCAAGACACCGTCGTTTGTAAAAGCACTGTTCAATAAACTGAATCCATGCGGATTCTTTGTGATCACCGACCCCAGATTGTTTTTCAGGGATGCCGGATCACAGCGCAATACCTGTGCAAGCGAACGGACCCTGAGTCCCTGGCAAAACTGCCCGGTTTCTGGGGCGGACTGAAAGACGCCGTCAACAAAAACGATTTGATAACTGTCAAGCTGGTCGATAAGGATTGACCTTAAATCAATGGGACAGTCCGGTTGTTCTCCAACCCGGAATTCTTTGCCGGTAATCGCCCTGACAGAGGTATAACGCCAATCCTCCAGTCGCTGGGTAGGAAATCCCTTTTCTCGAAATTGAGATAAACTGGCCGCTCGATGTTCATCCACCCATCTGACCGCATGGCCAGGCAGCTGAGGGGCGCAGGCCTCATGCTGATTGAGATAATGTTCTATAGCATCCATGTTTCACTATGCGGCATGTGCTTGGTCTTCAATCCAACCATATCCTTTTTCCTCCAGCGCCAAGGCCAAAGACTTGTCCCCAGAGCGGATGATCTTCCCTTCCGAAAGAACATGCACATGATCCGGTATGATGTGATCAAGCAGCCTTTGGTAATGGGTCACAACGATCATTGAACGTTCTGCACTTCTCAGCGTATTGACCCCTTGCGCAACAATCTTCAGTGCGTCAATGTCGAGGCCGGAGTCGGTCTCATCCAGAATACTCAAGTACGGCTCCAGTAGCGCCATTTGTAGAATTTCATTGCGTTTTTTCTCTCCACCAGAAAAGCCTTCGTTGACTGAGCGATACAAGAATTCCTGTTTCATCTCGACCATGGCCGCCTTTTCTTTGATCAGTTTCAAAAACTGCATTGCATCCAATTCTGCTTCGCCGCGATGTTTGCGAATCGCATTAATAGACGCCTTGAGAAGATACAGGTTCGTTACACCAGGAATTTCAACCGGGTACTGGAACGCTAAAAAGACCCCTTCTCTTGCCCGCATCTCCGGTTCCATCTGCAACAGCGCATGGCCACGATAGCGGACACTGCCTTTGGTGACTTCGTAATTGTCCCTCCCTGCCAACACACTGGCCAGGGTGCTTTTCCCGGAACCATTCGGCCCCATAATCGCATGTATCTCCCCAGGGCCCACTGTCAGGTTAATTCCCTTGAGAATCGGTTTGCCGTCAACATCCGCATGCAAATCAGTAATGGATAACATCGGTTAATTCAATCTTGTTTCTGGACCTAAATTTGAAAATTGATGAACAAGGGTCTATTCTGATTCATCACCCAACCGAACCTTCCAAGCTGATCCCCAGCAGCTTTTGGGCTTCTACAGCAAACTCCATTGGCAACTCTTTAAAAACTTCCTTGCAAAACCCGTTCACAATCATGGATACGGCGTCTTCTTCTGACATACCGCGCTGCTGGCAGTAAAAGAGTTGATCTTCACCGATTCGGGAAGTGGTCGCTTCATGTTCGACCACCGCTGTTGGGTTTTTGACCTCCATGTACGGAAAGGTATGTGCGCCGCATTGATCACCCATTAATAGCGAATCACACTGGGAATAGTTTCTCGCATTCTCCGCACCCTTGAGAATTTTTACCAGGCCACGATAAGAGTTCTGTCCCCGGCCTGCCGAAATGCCTTTGGAAATGATGGTGCTACGGGCGTTTTTGCCGATATGAATCATCTTGGTTCCGGTGTCGGCTTGCTGACAATTGTTCGTTAAGGCAACAGAATAAAATTCACCAATTGAGTTGTCACCTTCCAGGAGCACACTCGGATATTTCCATGTAATCGCTGACCCCGTCTCCACCTGAGTCCAGGAAATTTTGGCACCTTCTCCTCGGCATGCACCGCGCTTGGTCACAAAGTTGTAGATGCCTCCCTTACCCTCTTCATCTCCGGGATACCAGTTCTGCACGGTGGAATACTTGATGTTGGCTCCTTTTAATGCCACCAGTTCGACGACCGCAGCATGAAGTTGATTTTCATCTCTCATCGGTGCGGTACAACCTTCAAGATAACTGACATAACTGTCTTCATCAGCCACAATCAGTGTCCTTTCAAACTGGCCGGTGTTCATGGCATTAATCCTGAAGTAGGTGGATAATTCCATCGGACACCGTACCCCCTTGGGAATGTAGACGAATGACCCTTCGCTGAAAACAGCCGAATTGAGTGCCGCATAAAAATTATCACTGGCAGGTACCACTGAGCCCAGATACTGCTGAACGAGATCAGGGTCATCTCTTACGGCCTCGGAAAGTGGGCAGAAAATCACGCCGGCCTCTGACAAGGTCTCCTTGAATGTGGTGGCGACGGAAACACTGTCAAAGACCGCATCGACAGCGACCTTGACACCAGCCAATGTTTTTTGTTCATCAATCGGAATGCCCAATTTCTCGTATGTTTCCAGTAACTTTGGATCGACTTCATCCAGACTGTCCAGCAGTTCCTTCTGCTTCGGTGCAGAATAGTAGCTGATTGACTGAAAATCGATCTCTGGATAATGGAGATGGGGCCATCCCGGTTGTTCCATCGCCAGCCATCTATAGTAAGCCTGCAGACGCCATTTGAGCAAAAAATCCGGTTCGTTCTTTTTATTTGAAATCAAACGAATTACCTCTTCATCAAGTCCCGGAGCGAAGGTGTCCGCATCAATATCGGTCACAAAACCTTCTTTATATTCTCGCTGAACAAGAGAAGTCAGATCTTTTTCTGTATTCGTCATTGTCTGTCTCTCATCACTGAAATTTACCTAACATCTGGCACACCGACACGCTGACCATCTACTCTGGACAGTCGGCTGGCAGAGGATACACCACTTTGTCTCATCAATTCACCCAGACGGATACCGTCTAAAAACAAGTAAAGCTGATTGCTAAGTTCGCTCCACAAATCATGTGACCGACATCGTTTACCTTTATGACAATTTTCCATACCGTCACATTCCGTAATGTCGAGTGGTTCATCAACGGCAAGAATAATGTCTGCAATCGTAATATCATTCACCTCTTTCGCCAGTCTGTAGCCGCCGCCCGGCCCTCTAGAGCCGACCACCAGATTACTTTTGCGCATCTGGGCAAACAGCTGTTCCAAATAGGATTGCGAAATACCCTGATTATCCGATATGCTTTTTAGCGAAACCGGTCCCTTGAACTGGTTGATGGCCAGATCAATCATCGCGGCCACGGCGTACCGCCCCTTGGTCGTCAATCGCATGTCGTGGTTCGGATAAACGTCTTGGGTTTCAGATAGCACAAACCGCTTTGTCCAGTCTGTCGCTACTCAATGAAATGAGGGCATCCTTGTCATATTCAATTCCTGAGTATTTTACTAGGTTTTTGGGTTGTCTACAATGCAAACAGCCGTCAAGTGCAAACAGCCGTCAAGCAGAGGAGAAGGACGGTGTACGGGAAATCCGTCCTGGTGAATCCTCAGATGGGCGGTGTTGAGTAGTGTCCTGTGGTTGTCAGCGTGACTCAGTCTGCGCCCATTTTGTCAGGAAATGGGCCAGCAGACCCGGATGCAGGGCCTGCAGTGTGCGACGAAGTTCGATGTCTTGTGGGTGGGCCAGCAGCGTTTTGATCGTGTTGAAGGCTTGAAATGGGGCATTGTTGTTGCAGCGTGGTGTGAGGGCGAGGGCACTGGCGAGACCGGGTTCCTCGATCAGCATCCATGCCGGGAACCATGCGGGTGTGATCTCCGGTCCCCTGTCATGGTTCTGGGCCAGATGCCATGCATTTTCCATTGCCCTATCCAAAAATCCGGGCGCGTCTATCAACTGTTCGAATTGGTCGGGTGCAACGTGACACAGCGCGAACCACGATTCGATGGCCCCGACCCGGTTGCGTAGTCTCCAATGGGCCTCTGCGAGTCGTACCAGCAAAATGGATTCCTCCATGTAACCGGGCACGGTCAGAATCGACCATTTTACACCCTCCCAGTCGAGGCCCTCTTGGTATGCTCGGGATGCGTGATGTCCTGGATGATCCGAATCGAACGGCGCCGGTTCGAGCGCCTTGCCGATGCTGCGCCACAGTGGCGCCAGGAAATCGCGCTGCTGGCCACCGAGCAGGGCCGAGGCAGCGGGTTTCCACTTTTGTTCCATTTGCCCAAGTTGCTCATTCCCCTGCTCGATTCCTTCAGGAACGGGTGACTCCAGCGCACAGATCAACGTTGAGGCGTGATGCTGCCGCTCCTGATCAGGATCGATCCGGATAAGGTGATCGAGGCAGCTGCGCGCCACGGTCGCATCACTGGCTATCAGGGCATCGATCATTTTGTTGAGTGCCACCGTGACCCCGCTATCGATGAACAGATCGAGTTGGCGATGTTCCCGGGGATGTCGAAACCGGGTATTCAACAGCTTGTTCAGTGCTGGAGTGGTCGATGCAGTCAGAATGGTTCCGGCATTGTCTTTCCAGCCATGGTGTACCACGGGTTCAGGGATCAGGTCGAGTGTGCCTATCCATGATCTGGCTTCGTCAAGCCATGCGTGAACCTCAGTTATCCCCTCTTCCAGTCCTTCATCCAGAGTCTCAATCCGACCTTCACGCCAGTCCAGATAGCCCTCGTAGCTGAGACAATTCATTGTCAGCAGCAACTCGATCGGCCTGTATTCGCCGTTCTCCATCAGAAGCTTGTGAATGATGGCCTGAATTTCCGTACTACGGGTGGACATTGATGTGGCACCGCCTGATCATCGGTTGGATTGAACGGAGAGTAACCGCCGCAATGCGTGAATCGGGTGATTGGACGAGACAATGCCCCGTTGCGGTAGTGGACAGAACAAGAAGGACTGCTTGGTGCTGGTGCATCTGGAATACCGGATTGACCTTAGGTACCGATTTTCGCTACCCGGTCCTGACAGATCGGTTTTTAACGCGACACAGAACCGAAAAACACGCGAGCCGAGTTAACGCCAATTCGACATGCAGTTCTTCGTACGACATTTCAGATTCGGTGATTTCGTTAAGTTGTTTACACATTGAAATCCAGTTTCTTGGTCTCTTCCGTCCATTTCATCAAGCTAACATTATTGATATTGATTTGTCATTAACAAGAACCGGTAATTCCCGTCAAATGTTTCATGTATTATTGGTTTTGGCAGGTTTGATGATTTGAATGCGGTTGTTCGAGACAGGGAGGCGATGCCCCTCCAGTCGATAGGCCGGATCGGTGGTTATATTGTCCCTCCGAAGAACCCCTTGCCACACTGGTCGAGTCAGGTAGTATCAAAGGGTACCGGGTCAGGCCGCTAGTGATCGAATGCGGTGGCCGATATCGGGTCTTCCAATCCGGGACATGGATAGTCCGAAACAGGACACCGCACTGCTGCTGTACCTGATTGGTGAGAAATGCCCACATCATCAGGTAGGCGGACACCGTCGACAGATGCCGGTTGTCGTGACCAACGTTATCCGGTTCTTCCTGATGGTTCCCGTGTTATGATGTTCGAGTGATGAAAGTGGACAAAACCCTGCCCCGTCGCCGGCTACCGATCGGCATCCAGACGTTCCGCAAGATTCGCAACCAGGACTGCTACTATGTCGACAAGACCGTCCTGATCCGCCAGATGATTGATCAGGGGGACTACTATTTCCTGTCCCGCCCACGGCGTTTCGGCAAGAGTCTGCTGCTCGATACCCTGCGCGAGCTGTTCGCGGGCAACGAGGTGCTGTTCCGGGGGCTGGCTATTCACCCGCATTGGAACTGGAATTCGGAACAAACACATCCGGTGGTGCGGCTCAGTTTCGGTGGCAAATACAACGAACCGGGTGACCTGCAGCGGAGCATCCTCAATCAGTTGGCCATCATTGAACGCAATGCAGGCCTGGCGCCGGTTCGGGACCTGGAGGATGGACCGGAACGCTTGCGGGATCTGCTGGACCGCCTTCATCGCCACACCGGTCGCGACGTGGTGGTGCTGGTGGACGAATACGACAAGCCGATTCTCGATGTACTCGAAGACCCGGACATGGCCCGGGCGAACCGGGACTACCTGAGAGGGTTTTACGGTATTTTGAAGGACTGCGATCAATATATCCGGTTCGTCTTTCTCACCGGGATCAGCATGTTCTCCAACGTCAACCTGTTTTCCGGTCTCAACAACCTGGAGAATATCAGCCTGAACCCGCAGTACGCCACGATCTGTGGCTATACCGACCACGACCTGGACACGGTGTTTGCCGCGGAATTGCCGGGGCTGGATCGTGACGAGATCCGCCGCTGGTACAACGGCTACCGCTGGCTCGGTGAGGAGAAAGTCTACAATCCGTTCGATGTGCTGTTGTTGTTCCGGGGGCGGGAATTCGAGCCTTATTGGTTTCGCACCGGGACGCCGACGCTTTTGTACCGGGAACTGGTGAAAAGGGAAATCAGTCCGATGGATCTGGAACACCGCATGGCGGATCGGGAGTTGGTGTCGACGTTTGATATCACCGATCACAACATTGATGCCCTGTTGTTCCAGACCGGTTATCTGACCATTACCGGCAAGGCGCAATCGGGCGGCCTGACCGAATACCGGCTGGACTATCCGAACCATGAGGTGGCACTGAGTCTGAATCAGGGTTTGCTACGACATGTCACCGGAGTCAAGGATGTTGCGGACAAGGGAGACAAACTCCTTCAGCGGTTGGCACGACAGGATTTTGATGGCTTTGCCGAAGAGCTCCGGGCGTATCTGGCAGGGATTCCGTATCTGTGGCATGAGGCTGGTAACCTGAGCCGTTACGAATCCTGGTATGCGAGCCTGTTGTACATGAGTTTCCGGGGAATTGGGGCGGATCTGCGGGTGGAAGAGGTCTCCAACCGGGGGCGTTCGGACCTAGTGCTGTTGCATGCCGGTCAGGTGTTTGTGATGGAGTTCAAGGTGGTAAAAGAAGCCAGCGGGACCGATGCAACCTTGGACCGGGCGATGGCACAGATACGGGAACGGGGTTATGACGAAAAGTATCGGGACCGGGGTGAATCGATTCATCTGGTGGGCATGGTCTTTGGTCAGGCTGAGCGGAATTTACTGGGCATCCGGGTCGAGCGTGGCTGAAAAAAATCCGGAACCTGTTTTCCAGAGCGTGGCGATGTTGGCAAAATGCACCGGCGTGGAGAGGCCTTCTCACCGTCATACCTTTTAGTCTCATTTTCAATTGAGAGAGGGGGTTTGCTCGATTTCCAGGGGCGTTTTGTGAAAACCCCAATGGAATAGAACCAATGGCACCTTTGGGTCAACGTGTATTTTAGATGCGTTGACAACCGTGAGAAGGTGGGCTGCATCCGAGAGTTAATGCAGGTCCATGTATTTCGGGGCCACAACAAAGAAGACGATCACGTTGCGTTATTGAAAACACGATCGGGTACCGGTCACGAAGACATCACTGAGTTGGTTTTGCAGTACAAAGCGGTGAGTCAGTCAGGGTTTCATATTTGCTCGGTCAGGCATTTATGGTATGAACACCCATGATGGACAGTGTATGCGTGATCGATCGGGACAGTATTGTTTATCACTGACAATCAAGTCTTTCACAACGATTTCGGGTGTTTCCTGATAAAATTTGTCCAATAGAGGTTATATCTCCTAATGTAGCTTGATGCCTGATTTTTGTACTGATGCATTTATGAAAAAGAGCCCCGGCAATTACCTGCAGTCCCTGTTTGACAAAGCGGTTGTCGCGCTGCAAAACGGAGATGCGGCATCGGCAAAAAAGGGGTTTGCCAGAATATCGAAAAAGGTCATCGATAATCCAATGGTTTGGTATAACCTCGGTTTGAGCAATCAGTATCTGGATGACCACCACAGTGCAGTTCAAGCCTACAGAAAAGCACTCCGCCTTCGTCCGCGAATGAGTGATGCGATCGTCAACATGGGCGTTTCTTTCAAATATATGGGTCAGCCAGAGAAAGCCATCAGCGCCGCGAGGAAAGTATTGGCGTATGATCAGGACAATCTGAGAGGCAATAATCTGTTGGGAACGCTTCTTGCGGAGCAGGGACAGCTTCTGGAAGCACAAACGTTGCTGATGAAGGCCTATTCCCAAAGGCCCGATGATCCTGAATGCCGATTTAATGTGGCGAACCTGAAGCTGACGATGGGTAGTGCGGCTGAAGCCAGTCAACTATTGCAGCCATTGCTGCAGGTGTTTCCAAATGAAAGGAAGTATATTGAATTACAATCGAGAATCCATATTGATCTGAAAGAATATGATCAGGCGGCCAGGCTTGTCCTTCGTCTCAAGGAACGCTATGGGGAAGATGATGGCGTGATGCGACTGGACCTTGCCTTGAGGGTGGCCAGCAGGACACATTTTCAGGTTGTCGAAGTCTGTCAGAAGTTGCTTGAAAAGGCTCCCGGGGAGGCGGATTTGTGGAATACGCTGGGAGACGGATATTTCCAGCTGGGGAGTATCGAAAAGGCAAAAGCAAATTATCAAAAAGCAATTTCAATTGATCCGAATCAGGCCAAATATGCCAATAACCTAGGGCTTGCCCATTCCTCTCTGGGCGACAAAGAGCGTGCCGAAACATTCTACAGAAAATCGATTGCGCTAAACCCCGGTTATGCGGAGGCCTATCAAAATCTGGTGGCTATGAAACGATTCAGATCGATGGATGATGTCGATGCCAAGACCGTCATGGATCTTTGGGAAAGCAGGGGAGATGATACGCACGTCACGATGTTGCTTGGTTTCACGCTGGGTAAGATTTTTGATGACTGTGGTCTTTATGAGAAGAGTTTTGAAGTCTACGATATTGGCAATGCCCTGAAATTTGCTGATTCAAGTGACAATCTTGAGGCGTATTTCAGCCACATTGATCGCATACCCAAAATATTAGATCGGCCTCCTGTCTGCGTTGCAGATGAACAGTTCGACTCGTGCCCCATTTTTGTGTTGGGGATGCCCCGCAGTGGTACGACACTGGTCGAGCAAATCATTGCCCGTCATCCTGATGTAACCGGGTGTGGTGAACTCCCCGGTATTGAAAAAGCAATCAATCGGCTTGAGAAAAAAGCAGACCCTCCCCGAGTGTATCCCGATGACTTCTGGGAGATTGCTCAACATGAACTAATTCGGGAGGCCAGGGAATATCAAGCGTCTGTTGATCAACTGCACGAAGTACGGACACCGTATTATGTTGACAAAATGCCCTTCAATTTTGTTCATGTCTGGTTGATCAGGTCCCTCTTTCCCAATGCTCCTATCGTCAATTGCCAGCGTCATCCGCTTGATGTGATCGTGTCGAATTATTTTCAACTGTACAGTTCTGATGTTTCGTTTGTCTATAACCTGGAAGCATTGGGAAATTACTATGTCCGTTACTTCAGGCTGATGCAATACTGGAATGAAATATTTGGTGGCAGCATTTATAACGTAAGCTACGAGGATCTCGTCACTGATCACGAACGTCAAGTCAGGTTGTTAATTGGTCACATCGGGCTATCTTGGAATGACTATTGTCTCGACAGTCGCAAGTCTGATACGGCAGTCAGAACAGCCAGTATCTGGCAGGTCAGGCAGGGGATTTATACCAGTTCAAAGGCGAGATGGAGGAAGTACCGTAAACAGTTACAGCCTGCTGCCGAAATATTGGTGAAAGCGGGTATTCTGGACGAAAATTCGGCTTTCGGATGAGTTTGACGATCTGATGTCGGAGATAACCCCGGTTTTTTTGCATGATCGTTCAATAAAATATCTAGGATCGGGTATTGTTGGCAATCAGAAACAACCGTCGGAATGACCGTCCCTCGGTCCAGCCTATCTATTGATCCCGTATCTGAACATTGAACGACCTCGAACACTATCCCCAAAAGACACCTGCTCACCTCCTTTGGTGACGGTCATGCTTGGTCTGCTTGGCTCCAATCGCGCATCGGACGGACTGATATCTCGGATAATACGCCCGGGGATGTTTTTCTCTGTCGACTCACTGACACCTTTCCCGAAATATTCAGTCAACCTCCTTCTGTCTTCCATGTTAGAACGTTATTGTTGTTACGGACTTTGGGATTGTTCTGATACTGGCTTGTTTTCTCATTCGTGGGGAGGCAGGTGCCAAAGCAGACAACGAGAAACGGAGAAAAATCCTCAAAATGTGGGAATCGGAAAATATGAGATTCCTACCACATCAGGCTTGCCCTGATAGTTCTCGTGTTATGATGTTCGGTGATGAAAGTGGATAAAGCCATGCCCCGTCGTCGACTGCCGATCGGATACCAGACGTTCCGAACTGTTCGTGAGGAGGACTGCTACTATGTCGACAAGACGGCCCTGATCCGGGAGATGGTGGAACGAGGACGATATTACTTCCTGTCGCGCCCGCGCCGTTTCGGTAAGAGCCTGCTGCTTGATACCCTGCATGAACTGTTCGCGGGCAACGAGGCGCTGTTCCGGGGGCTGGCCATCCACGACTACTGGGACTGGCAGCCGGATCGGAAACATCCGGTGGTACGGATCAGCTTCGACGGCAAATACAACGAACCGGGTGAACTGGAGGGTGACCTCATTGAGCAGCTGGAGAGCGTTGAACGCCATTATGGTCTGGCACCTGCCGTCACCTCCAACACCGGTCCGCGGCGTCTGCGCAATATTCTGGACCGACTTCACCACCAGAGCGGCCGCGAAGTGGTGGTGCTGGTGGACGAATACGACAAGCCGATTCTCGATGTGCTCGACGACCCGGCCATGGCCCGGGCCAACCGGGATTACCTGAGAGGGTTTTACGGCATCATCAAGGGCAGCGCCCAGCATATCCGGTTCGTGTTCCTCACCGGGATCAGCATGTTCTCGAACGTCAACCTGTTTTCGGGTCTCAACAATCTGGAGAATATCAGTCTGGATCTGCGGTATTCCACGCTGTGCGGCTATACCGACCGGGACTTGGATACGGTGTTTGCCCCGGAGTTGCCGGGGCTGGACCGTGACGAGATCAAACGCTGGTACAATGGCTACAGCTGGCTGGGCGAGGAGAAGGTCTACAACCCATTCGATATCCTGTTGCTGTTCCGTGGGCGGGAATTCGAACCCTACTGGTTTCGCACCGGGACGCCGACTTTCCTGTACCAGGAACTGATCCGCAAGAGGGTCAGTGCCATGGACCTGTCACACCGCACGACAGACCGGGAGCTAGTGTCGACGTTTGATGTCACGGACTACAGTATCGATGCGCTGTTGTTCCAGACGGGCTATCTGACCATTACGGGAAAAGAGCGGCGGGGGCCTCAAACTCGATACCGGCTGGACTATCCGAATCATGAGGTGGAGTTGAGCCTGAACCAGGGCCTGCTGCACTACGTGACCGATGACCTTAATGCGGATGAAACCGGAGAGCAACTGTTCAAATTACTGGCAGCCGCCGATTTTGACGGGTTTGCCGAAACACTGCGGGCCTACCTGGCCGGAATTCCGTATCCGTGGCATGATCGTGCCAACCTGAGCCGTTACGAGTCTTGGTATGCCAGTTTGCTGTACATGAGTTTCAAGGCGATCGGGGCTGATGTTCGTGCTGAAGAGGCGACCAGCCATGGTCGTTCGGACCTGGTGCTGCTACATGCCGGACAGGTGTTCGTGATGGAGTTCAAAGTCGTGGCGGATGAGAACCAGGCGGACGCAGCGCTGGATCAAGCGATGATACAGATCCGGGAGAAGGGATACAGTGAGAAGTATCAAGACCAAGGGCAGCCGATTCATCCTGTGGCGCTGGTGTTCGGGGGCAACGAGCGTAATCTGCTGGGAATCCGGGTCGGGCAAGGCTGACATCGAGTTCGGAATCCGTTTTCCAGAAGAGAAGAGTGTCGACGTTGGCAAAACAGTCAGTATTTGGCAGGCCAAGCAGGGAATTCATCCCAGGGCGTGATGAAGAAAGGACCAGCCAGCCCGTCGAAATATTAGGAAAGAAGGCATCCTAGTCGAAAACTAGACTTGCGAAGCAGAGTCGACCTGACTCTGGGTTTCTAAATTTACTTTTTCCAGTTCTCCAGACATTCACTAAATGTAAGATTTACTTCGAGTAGTCAAACTACGGACAAAAAAAATCGGGATCCGAAGATCCCGATTTAGTGTGAAACTATGATCTAATAAAACTTAGAAATCATATCTCATTCCGAAAATGTGCTCGGTGATATCGGCATTTGAGTCCATCATATCCTTATCGACGGCAGCGCCTTCGTAGTACAGTCTCATACCACCACCGAGATTGTGGTATACACCGAGAGTGATCTGTGATGGCTCATTCATCATTTCATGACCGCTACCTTTGTCGATTGTTCCGTAGCCCAGCATCATCGTGGTACTGCCAATAGATGATCCGACCCATAATTGGGTGTGTGAAATATCCGAAGTCATGTCACCCATCATCTCATTTTCATTTTCATGATAGCCGACCATTGCGAAGAAATTACCTGCAGTCAGTTTGGATGAGACACCCATGCGGTCTGTATCATAAGTCATGCCATCCATATCATCTTCTTCACTATCGATGGCAACAGCAAAGGTCAGGTTGTCGGTGGCAGCAATACGCACACCAAGACCGAACCCATTCCCGTTGATTTTCTCTGCAACATCGCTGTCTTCATCGCTGTCGTTAATACGAACATCCGCTTCCAGATAAATCGGACCGAAGCTGTTGGAATACTTGATCGTATTGGATGCACGATATGGACTACCACTTCCTGAATACAAATGATATCCCAAACTATAAGTCGGATCGATGTCAGTCCCAACGGTGTCATAGAAAGAACTCCACTGGTTACCAACAGTCACGCTCCCAAAACCACCGGAAAGACCAACGGTGCCGACACGCAGGTCAGCAATATTGTTCTGTTCTTTATCAGTGACAGTCGCAAACTCATACTTGGCAGAGGCGGTCAAACCGTTACCCACATCCGAACTGGCTTTGATGCCAAAACGTGAACCAATAGACGACACATCCGTATTGCTGTTGCCCCCAGTGTCTTTGATTGTGATAGCATTATTAACGCGACCGTAAACAGTAACGTCCGCAGCAGAGACTACTGGGATCGCTACCGCAGAGGCCACTGCTACCGCGATTAGTTTTTTGTTCATAATAAGATATACCTCTTTGTGGTTATCGTTGAAAGTAAAAATTTAAATTTTTAGCGTTTATTATTTGTTGAAACCAACGGGTTTAAATCTTTAATCAAATTATCAATAACATCAAGTAAACCATTGTGTCCAACTATCTTAACGCGAATGCCATTTTACCGATAAATTTCAAAAATGCAACAAAAAAACCACTTTTTTTGCATAAAGATTAAAATTTTGTAATGAATTGGTTAACATCCGGTAAGGTTGAACGTATTCTAGCACAAATTTAAACGACCACAAGTGCATTTAAGCGAAGATTCAAATCACAATCGTGTCAGATATAAAATCTGTTTATCAATAAATTTTGTGATAGATTATCAGTCCGTTCGATGATCAGTCAGTGCCATTGGAGTGAGTTCTTGAGTCCCATGTTTCCTACTATCCGTCTCCTTGCTGTTTTGATCTTGCTGTCAACCATATTGGCAGGCTGTGGAACGACTGAACCGCAGTCGTCGAGTGAAATCACTACCGAATACAACAAGAAGCTGAAAGATGACAAAAAGCCGCGGTTGCAGAAGTATGTTGCACAACAGCGACTGAGCCAGGCCGACTTGACCTTGCCCCCGGACCTGGTGGAGACCGCAAACGAGACAGTCACTGCTAATCTGGAGGCGGCCCTGCGACCACAGGTCTTACCGGAAGTCGTGGGAGCCAAAATCATAATCGACGAAGGCCGCCGGTGGTTGGAAGTGGAGGCGGATGCCGAACAGGTATGGAATAAAATTGTGAACTACTGGGCCGAGGAACAAATCACGCTGACTGTGTTTAACCCAACCGCCGGAATCATGGAGACGGACTGGATAGAAAATACGATCATTGCGGGAGATGGATCGTCTCAGGCAATGAATGTGGCCAAGCAGCTGTTCAATCGCGTGATCGGCCAGGGGGTTGCCCATGACCGATATGCCATTCGACTGGAACGGGCTGGCAACGACCTGACCCGGGTCTATGTGTCCCACAGAGCGACGGTGAAAAAAGCGAGTGAGACTCAAGCAGAGAAGAAGTTGTCCAGTTTTGAGTGGGTGCAAGTCGCAGATGATCCGGAAAAAGTGGCAGAAATATTGCAAATCATGGTTCTGTTGTTTGATTCCTCTGCCTTGGATGCCACTTCCTAGGACAATCCGCATCCGGATGGCTGCAGACCGCATTGTGTTGCTTGCATAATGACCCGCCTTGTTCGCCTGGATGATACCCGGGTGCTTATCTACAGCCATGATACATTCGGTTTGGGACACCTTAGACGCTGCCGGGCCATTGCGCACGAGTTGGTGGGGCGATATAAAGGGGTTTCAGTGCTCATCTTGTCAGGGTCTCCCGTTATCAGTAGTTTCGAATTTCGGGCACGGGTGGACTTTGTCCGGATTCCGGGTGTCATAAAGCTTAAAGACGGTCGGTATACGTCGCTCGGTTTGCATATTAATCTTGATCAGACCATGGCGATTCGAGAGGCGATCATTCGCAAGACAGCGGAAGTGTTTGATCCCGATTTATTCATTGTCGATAAGGAACCCCTGGGACTTGAAGGCGAAGTCCGTGAAACGTTGGAAATGCTTCAGAACAATGGTGTCAAAACGGTATTGGGCCAAAGGGATATTATTGACGATAGTAATGCGTTACAGCTGGAGTGGGGCAGAAAGGCGGTTTTGCCGGCGCTGAAAGATCTGTATGATGAAATTTGGGTGTATGGACTTGAGGCGTTTTATCAGCCATTCAAAGGTCTTGGACTGGAGCCAGACATCAATAAAAAAACATTCTTCACCGGATATCTTAGGCGTACATCCACCGGAGATACCATGCCGCTAGATGTCAAGACACCGTATATATTGGTCACACCGGGTGGCGGCAAGGATGGGGAAGAAATGGTTGAACTGGTCTTCGAGGCCTATAGGAACTCAGACGAACTCACTACCCCCGTGGTTTTTGTGTTGGGTCCGTTTATGGGCGAAGATAAAAGGGAACAGTTCAAGCAGCAAGCGGAAGCCTTCGAATTGTTTACGGTATTTGATTATCACAATCGCATTGAAACGCTGATTGAAAATGCGCAGGGATTGATCGCGATGGGGGGATACAACACTTTTTGCGAAATACTGAGCTTCAATAAACCGGCGATCATCATTCCGCGGGAAGAACCCCGTACGGAGCAATTAATCAGGGCGAGAAGGGCCGCCCAATTGTCCTTGATTACGATGCTCGAGCCAGAGCATTTTGACTGTCAGCATTTAATACCACTGTTAAAACAGTTGCCACTTCAGGCCAAACCAAAAGACCGATTATTACCGGGGATGCTGGAGGGCATGGACCAAGTTTGCAATAGAGTGATTTCCTTGTTAACACCCAGCACAAATACCATTGAGTTCAGTCGCTCCATGGAGCAGCGAAAAAAGTTGTTAGGTTTATAGATTGAAAATCGCGTTCTATGTCCAGCACTTGCTGGGAACCGGGCACCTGTTTCGTATGATGGCCCTGGCCAGGACATTTAGCGCGCATAACCATTCTGTCCTCTTCATTTCAGGCGGAGCGGTTCCCAATCCCGGGGAGATGCCCTATCGAGTCATTCAACTTTTCCCGCTACGAGTCGGTGCTGGAGACTTTACCCGTTTAATCGATGGTGATGGTCAGGATGTGACCGACAGGACAAAACAGCGTCGCGCAGCCGAGTTGATTCATCATGTGCTCGATTTTGCTCCCGATATGCTGATCATTGAATCGTTTCCATTTGGTCGTTTCCAAATGAAATTTGAGTTGATTCCACTGCTCCAGGCGATCAAGTATTCCGTGTCTTCAGCTTTAATTATCTCTTCCATAAGAGATATTCTTCAACACCGCAAGGAAAAGAGAAACCGGGAAACATTGGAATTACTGGCATCGTACTTTGATGCGGTGATTGTCCACGGAGACCCGGCGTGGGTATCCCTCGAATGTTCATTTCCATTCGTCCCCCAAATACCGGTGAACGTGTTTTATAGCGGCTATGTGATCGATGAGAATAAACGGGTGGAACAAAAAAGTCCTGACAAGCAAGGGAAGCACGAGGTTATCGTGTCTGCAGGCGGCGGTGCGGTCGGAAAGCAGGTGTTCGATGTTGCGATAAAGGCCCGGCCTTTGAGTTGCCTGAGACACTTGGTCTGGCGGATACTGGTCGGTGACAATGTGTCGGCAATAGCGCGGTACGGGACAGCAAACTGCCACAGCGGAAAGATGATCATAGAAAAGAACCGGGAAGATTTTTGCCGGTTACTCTCGCGATGTGAGTTATCCATTTCCCAAGCAGGCTATAACACATGCCTTGATATTATCAGTACACGGGTCAATGCGGTGCTGGTACCATTTTCCGGTTATGGTGAAACAGAACAGAGCCAGCGTGCAGCCATTTTGCAAAAAAAGGGACTCGCCGTCAGTGTGCCTGAAGCCGATTTGAATCCAGAAAATCTGGCACGAGCGGTGGATGTGGCGAGCCATCTTCCACGGGTTGAATCGGTTGCAATCGATATGAATGGCGCACAGAAAACGCTATCCATAGTCGAAACCCTATATCATGGCTCTTCCAGGGGTTAGTTGTGGATTTGTTATATCAGGAACTCGAAAAATGGAGTGTTTCAGGGAAACGGGCCTTTTTCTGGTGGCGGGATGATGATGCCCGATCGGCCAGCTTAGCGCTTGGTCAATTATGTGAACTGTCCAATGTGTTTCAAATTCCTTTGGCGCTTGCCGTCATTCCTTCAGGTGTCCACCCATCGCTTGTCGAATTATTGTCATCACAACCCCGTGTGACCGTGTTGCAACATGGCTATGCTCATATCAATTATGCGTCGCCGGGAGAAAAAAAACAGGAACTGGGTTCACATCGTTCTTGTGACGTGATCACCAGGGAATTAAAAGAGGGATACAAAAGACTGGAACGTCAGTTTGCATCGACCTTTTTCCCTGTTTTGGTACCCCCATGGAATCGAATCAGCCCGACCCTGTTGGATCAATTGTCTGGATTGGATTATGTGGGGGTCTCAGTATTCAATTGCAGAGAAAAAGCGGAACTCAGTCCAGGGTTGCGGGTAGTCAATACACATATCGACATCATCAATTGGAAAGAGGGAAAAAAATTTGCAGGAGAAACGATCATTGCCAATCAACTGGTACATCATTTACGCGAAAAACGATCAGGGAGATGCGACCCGAGTGAACCGACGGGCATACTGACTCACCACTTGGTACATGACCAGTCAAGTATCTCGTTTTTATATCGATTGATTGCTACGCTTTGTGAGCATCCAGCAGTCGAATGGATCAATGTACGCGCTGCCTTCCAGCCACGATAACGCCGTTGTAGCGCACCGAAGTCAGATTTATGGCGCCAGTCGACAGGCGTGTTGACAGCACTTGATCAGGTTCTATCTGTGCAGGAATTCGGTTACCCAGCCAAGTACAGTGGCTGAGTGGGTCTCCATCGTTTCCAAAGAGAGAATTGCTGATTGATAGGTTTCCTCACCAATCAGTGCTCTTCGAGTATCGGCCCTGAACCGACAAAATGCCTTGTTGAATTCCGGATGACCTTGGATTCCCAGCATTTTGCCATCTGCCACGATCATACTGTTAGGACAAAAATCGTTTTTTGCGATGGTCTTGAACCCAGGTGGCAATTTTATGACCTGGTCTTGATGAATGACAATCAGATTGTATGAGTTGTTTTTGATATCCGTCCGATTTTCCATCCACGGTTGTGGGTGAGTGATACAGGTGGAATGGATTCCAAATCCCCAGCCGGTATCGACTTTGATTACTTTGCCCCCGAGGGCTTGGGCGATCATCTGGTGCCCAAAACAGATACCGACTACTTTGCTATCTTGCGCCCAGCACTGGCGAATAAATGTCTGCAGATCCAGAATCCAGCGATAAGATTCATAAGCACCGTATCGAGAACCGGAGATAATGTATCCTTTAAAGTCATTGGGTTCGGGCAAGCTGTCTCCCTTATGGCAATGAATCGGCATCAGTTGTATCGATTGCGATGAGGCGTCAATACTGTTTTGGAACATTTCACTGTAAGTTCCATAATATTCCTGTGACTCTTCATCCACATCGTCGCACAGCAAAAGTCCTATCTGTAATGGCTGGGGTGGAATCATTGGTATCGCTGATCTATTAGAAAATACACTATATTCGATTTTATCAGTGGCTGATCAGGAACACGATCCTCCGATGGCTCAATACCGAATAGATTGATGAGATAAAACTGACTAACTCGGCCCTCAGGTACTCTTAGGTAATGTGGCCCATATTCGTTATTACAAAAGCCAATTCCATATCTGGCTTTTGATTCGTCCGCTAGTCTTCTGGTAGCGTAGCCAATCCATCTCAAAACACGCTCAAATTTCCCACCGCACTTAGCAAGCAGGTACGGATCGGTTACCGGCTTCATCTTTTCAATATTTTTCAGTGGCCTTTGCTTTTGTTTGTCTCGAGGATCAGCCTTTTTTGAGAAGATAATGAAAGAGGCCCAACTCCCTCACGAATCCGGCCACAGGTCACCCAGGCTGAAACTGATTGCGTCGAAGGGCGGTAACGAGACCGGGTCGTTCTCTGTCAGGGTCTTCAGCAAAACCCATTGACTCTCTCTCAGCTCAAAGGCCTCCAGCGTGCGCGCATCGGGATCGACGAACCAGAGGTAGGCGACCCCTTCACGGGCGTAGATATCCCGTTTCTTTCCCTGGTCCATCGCCCGGGTCGAGGGCGAGAGGACCTCGCACACCCAATCCGGCGCCACGGCGAAATAGGCCGTCTCCGGATAGTCCGGCATCCGTTCCCGGCGCCAGCCCGCCAGATCGGGCACCAGGATATCCTCGCCCAGGTGCAGTTCCGGTTCGTCAATGATCCACCAGCCACCCGGCCCGCCATCGCCATAGTTATACGGTGTGCCGACCCTTGCTCCAATCCCCGAACTGGCCCAGGCATGCCTGGGGGCAGGCCTTGGGTTCACATGCAGGGTCCCGTCGATGATCTCGGCCACCTTGTGCGGCGGCGCATCAAGCACGTCCTGATAGGTCACGGGTTCGGGTAAGGGTGTGGCGCTTGCGGCTGCCTTTGTGCCCATGGCTTGCTCTCCTGAAGTTAAAGAAGAAAATACCGAGTGTAGCCCCGACTTGTCGACCAACTCAAGATGCGTTGACAGATGCGTTGACTATGCGCTGATAGACGACACTGACATCGATAAGATAAAACTTGTTAAATCAGGACACTGACAGTACTATTTATGCTTCGAATAAATTTCATACCACAGGATTACAGATGCTGAAAGGTAGCCTTGTCGCGCTTGTGACTCCGATGCAGGATAACGGACACGTTGACTACCAGGGTCTACAACGGCTGGTGGATTTTCATGTTGAAAATCACACTGATGGGATTATCTCGGTGGGAACGTCGGGTGAATCTGCCACGCTGGATATTGATGAGCAAATTGATGTCATCGCAAAGACGATCAACCTGGCAGATGGCCGTATCCCTGTCATAGCCGGAACCGGTGGAAACTCAACTTCCGAGGCACTGGAGCTAACCACCCGGTCCGCTGCACTGGGTGTGGATGCCTGTCTGTTGGTGGTGCCTTACTACAATAAACCGACGCAACATGGGTTGTATCAGCATTTCAAATACATAGCAGAACGTGTAGAGATACCCCAAATTCTTTACAATGTGCCCGGTCGGACGGCACTGGACATGACAAACGACACGGTAGTGGCCTTATCAAAAGAGCCCAATATTATCGGTATCAAGGATGCGACCGGCGATATTGCGCGTGTGGGTGACTTTGTCTCACGTTGCGGCGCTGACTTTGCCATTTACTCTGGAGATGATGCGACGACGCTTGCTTTGATCAAGGCAGGAGGCCATGGATGTATTTCGGTGACTGCCAATGTGGCTCCCCGCAAGATGCATGATATGTGCATGGCGGCCTTATCCGGTGATATGGAAACGGCAGACAGGTTGAATAGTGAATTGGACGATCTTCATAGAACATTGTTTCTTGAGTCGAATCCAATTCCGGCGAAATGGGCTGTTTCGGAACTCGGTTTTATCGGGAAGGGTATCCGTCTCCCTTTGACCGAGTTCTCAAGTCAGTACCATGCACCGTTACTGGGAGCGATGAAAAAAGCGGGTGTGGTGTAGCTCGTCAGAATCGGTTGATTGACCTTTTTCCATGAAAGCATGCTAGTTTTTACTGGGCATCATGCGCTTTCTGACTTTCGCCAGGAAAAATATCTAAAATCCATTCAAAGCGTGTTCCCGGGCTGCCATTCGGTGACAGCACGCCATCTGTATTTTCTTGATGTTGTCGACGTCCCGAACCCGAAACAGATTGGGATTTTGGAGCATCTGTTGGAGGCAGAGGCAACGACAGGGACTTTCCCTTTAGCGGCTGATTCCAGTTCCGATCAGTTTGTGTCCCGGATCGTTGTCCCGAGAATCGGAACCATTTCTCCCTGGTCCACAAAGGCAACGGATATCCTGCATCACTGCGGGATGAAGAAAGTCAGGAGAGTGGAAAGGGGGGTGAACTGGATTATCGGCCATGCACAGGGCACACAGGCGATGTTGTCCGATGAGGCATCCATAGCATCTCTTGAGTCTCTCGTCCTTGATCCGATGACTGAATCGGTTCTTTCAGAACCACAGCATGCCGTACAGTTGTTTGAGAAAGCCGCTCCCCGACCATTGGCAGTCATCGATATATTAGCGGATGGTTTCGTCGCATTGCAAAAAGCCAATACGGACTTTGGATTCGCCCTGAGTGAACCTGAACAGTATTATTTGATCGAGCAATTTACTCGATTGGGGCGAAATCCCACGGATGTCGAATTGATGATGTTTGCACAGGTCAATTCTGAACATTGTCGCCACAAGATATTCAATGCGGACTGGACCATTGATGGCGTGTGTCGACCAAATTCCTTGTTTGCGATGATTCGTCAAACACACGCCATCAATGGTGCGGGGACTTTGACCGCGTATAGTGACAATGCCGCGGTGATCGAAGGCAAGCCGTCGAGCCGGTTCAGCCCCGACCCGGTTGACAGGGTATACCGTTTCCAGCGCGAACCGGTGCATTTTACCGTGAAGGTGGAAACCCATAACCACCCGACTGCAATTTCTCCATTTCCCGGTGCGGCGACAGGGGCGGGAGGAGAAATTCGGGATGAGGGAGCAACCGGGCGAGGCGGCAAACCAAAGGCCGGACTGGTCGGATACACCGTCTCCCATTTGCGTATTCCGGATTTTGAGCAACCATGGGAGCAAAAGGAAATATGTCCAGATCGCATTGCCAGCCCCTTGCAAATCATGCTTGAGGGTCCGATAGGGGCTGCATCGTTTAACAACGAATTCGGACGGCCCAATCTAACGGGTTATTTTCGAACATTTGAATCGGCTGTTCCAGGCGTTGATGACACATATCGATTGGGTTATCACAAGCCGATCATGTTGGCAGGTGGGCTCGGCAATATTCGTGAACAGCATGTGAAAAAACAAGCCATTCCACCGGGTGCGCCCATCGTCGTGCTCGGGGGGGCGACGATGTTGATTGGACTCGGTGGTGGGGCGGCTTCCAGCGTTGCATCGGGAGAGAGCACGAAACGGCTGGATTTTGCATCAGTACAAAGAGGAAATCCAGAGATGCAAAGGCGTTGTCAGGAGGTGATTGACTCTTGTTGTGCGATGGGCAAGGACAATCCGATCTTGTCGATACATGATGTCGGCGCGGGCGGGCTTTGCAATGCATTGCCTGAATTAATGCATGATGCAGGGAAGGGGGGTCAGTTTGAGCTGCGAGCCATCCTGAATGACGAACCAGGGATGTCTCCGCTGCAGATTTGGTGCAATGAATCTCAGGAACGGTATGTTTTGGCGATCGATCCTGCAAAATATGAGCAGTTCGAGCGATTGTGTCTGCGTGAACGCTGTCTGTTTGCCCGTGTAGGAACAGCCAGCCAGCAGCCCCAGCTTGTCTTGAACGACGATTATTTTGATCACCCGGATCACGAATCCAAGCAGCTTCCCAAACCGATTGATCTTCCGATGGAGGTTCTATTTGGACTACCGCCGAAGATGCACAGAAAAGTAGCGTCGGTTTCGACGGATCCGGTCTCACTGTCATTTGATGATCTCACCATCATAGAGGCAACAAAACGGGTTCTTTCCTTTCCGACCGTCGCGGATAAAACGTTTTTGGTTACGATCGGTGACCGGAGTGTCACCGGACTGGTCGCCAGGGACCAGATGGTTGGGCCCTGGCAGGTTCCGGTGTCCAATGTTGCCGTCACCCTGTCCGGGTATACGGGTTACAGCGGTGAGGCCATGGCGATCGGAGAAAGAACACCGCTGGCGGCCGTCGATACGGTTGCCAGTGGCCGGATGGCCATCGGGGAGGCGCTGACCAATATAGCTGCCGCTGCCATCGGAGATCTCAAAAAAGTCAAGTTGTCGGCGAATTGGATGGTGGCGGCGGGAGAACCGGGCCAGGATGCAGACCTTTATGAAACCGTGCATTCAGTCGCATTGGATTTGTGTCCCAAGTTGGGCATTTCGATACCGGTTGGCAAGGATTCGATGTCAATGAAATCGGTCTGGCAGGCCGATAACAGGCAATATCGTGTTGTCTCCCCGGTGTCACTTGTGGTGAGTGCCTTTGCTTCGGTCACTGATGTGCGTCATACGCTCACGCCTGAGATTAAAGTGGACTGTGGGCAAACCGGGCTCTGGCTCATTGATCTTGGGGAAGGCAAGAACAGGCTGGGTGCAAGTGTACTGGCACAGGTAACAAGACAGCTTGGAGACCAGGTCCCGAATGTTGATGAACCCGGTCAACTGAAGACTTATTTTTCATTAATTCAACAATTGCATCAGTCCGGTCGACTTCTTGCCTACCATGATCGGTCAGACGGTGGGCTCATGACGACCTTGTGTGAAATGGCGTTTGCCGGACGGTGTGGTTTGAATATCGACCTCCAGGGGCTGGGTTCAGGGCATCTCGAATTGCTGTTCAGTGAAGAACTGGGTGCAGTAATACAATTCAAGGATCAGGATCAATCCGTCGTTACCCAACTATTCGCGGAACATGGTCTGTCGCATCTTTTGCACTATCTCGGGAGACCAACCAGAGAGAATCTGATTAATATCTCGGTAGACGGGGTTGAAATATTTTCACTGGCCCGGACCGAATGCCATCGCCTCTGGTCACAAGTCACTTGGCAAATGCAGTCAATAAGAGACAATCCGGTCTGTGCAGACCAGGAATATGAACGGCTTTTGGATGAGCATGATCCAGGTCTTCGTGCCGATATCCGTTTTGATCCGGATGACAATCTCATTTTGCCGTATGTCAATCTGGTTAAGCCAAAGGTTGCGATACTGCGCGAACAAGGTGTCAATGGCCAACTGGAAATGGCGGCAGCCTTCACCGAAGCAGGTTTTGAGGCCATCGATGTGAGCATGAGTGACCTGGTCATGGGTCAGAATTTGACTGAGTTCAAAGGACTGGCTGCCTGTGGGGGGTTCTCGTTTGGTGATGTGCTGGGTGCGGGGGCGGGTTGGGGCAAGTCGATTCTCTATAATAGTCAGTTACGGGATACTTTCATCGCCTTTTTCGAGCGGTTGGATACCTTTGCGTTGGGTGTCTGTAATGGATGTCAAATGATGTCGTCAATCAAGGAACTGATTCCCGGTGCGTCGGACTGGCCAAAGCTGGTGCGCAATTTTTCCGAACAGTATGAAGCGAGATTTGTACTGGTAAGGGTGTGTGCAGGGAAGTCGATTTTTTTCAGGGAAATGAACGATTCGGTTATCCCTGTGTCGGTTGCCCATGGTGAAGGACGCGTGCATTTTGGCTCAGCGCAACAGTTGGACAGACTGGAAAATAATCAGCAGGTCTGTTTGCGGTTCGTGGATAATTATTTTCAGTCCACTGAAGGATATCCTTATAATCCAAACGGTTCTGTGGCAGGTGCGACCGGGTTTACCAGTAAAGATGGTCGGTTTGCCATCATGATGCCTCATCCGGAGCGGGTTTTGAGATCGGCCACAAATTCTTGGTATCCTGGAAACTGGGGCGAATTCAGTCCATGGCGCAGGATATTTCAAAATGCGCGGGTCTGGGTCGACTGATGTCCAGGCAAATACATGAAATACCGTGGTTGCGGCTGGCCTGCCCGATTCATCTTTTTCTTTGGCACGGAACACATTCCAGTGGTTTACAGTTGACCCAAGCCGTCATTTTCGACAACGCATAGCGCTGGTCGGTTGGTTCCGCTGTTGCTTCTGCTGACCGAGAGTTGTCCCAAGACCCGGTGTATTGTATTGATCCCAGATGCCGTTCACGCGATGCGTTTCGTCTCATGTCATCAGGGCTCAATTCCCCTGGTACTGATATCATGAAACGCGGACCTTTCATCAATGCCTGCCAAGAGAACCTGTTTTGCGGTATCGCGATAGCTGTCAGGCTTGTTTTCTGCCACTTTGTGTCGATGTTGCCGGTGGCGTAGAATGATCAGAATCAATGGATGTGATTGCATGCATTGTGAACAGAAATTGCCGACGCAGTCCAATGAACGATAACGTAATTGTCAAAAGCCCTTACAAAGAGGTCACCATTCCTGATTGCGCCATCACGCCCCTGGTACTGAGACATGAAAGGAAACTGGCAAATCATATCGCTTTGGTCGATGGGATGACCGGTCTTTCCATAACGTATCGTGAACTGGCAGTCCTCATTCGCAAGGTTGCCTATGGATTCGTGCAAATGGGATTACAACGGGGTGACGTGGTCGCGATTTACAGTCCCAATCTGCCGGATTATGTTATCGCATTTCATGGAGTCAGTTATGCGGGAGGCACGGTGACCACGGTAAATCCGATGTATACGGCAGGGGAACTTGAGCGCCAGGTACAAGATGCCTCAGCGAAGTTTTTGCTGACAACACCCGAATTGTTGCCCACTGCCTGCAAGGTGATTGAATCGCAGCGGATCCAGACCGTTTTGCTGTTTGGCGATGAACACGATGCGGCCGGGAATACGGTTAGTTTTAACGGGCTGAAAAAGAACCCGGAATTGGAAAGTCAAATTGAAATAGAGCCGAAAAAGACCTTGCTTGCGTTGCCTTATTCAAGTGGTACGACGGGCCTGGCCAAGGGAGTCATGATCACGCATCACAATATGGTATCGAATATCTGTCAGTTTGAGGGGGTTACATATTATTCAACGACAACGAAAGACGACAATCTTGTTGCGGTACTGCCGTTCTACCACATATATGGCATGATGGTGTTCATGTGTTCGGCGCTTTATCAGGGTGCAACCGTGATCACGATGCCGCGATTTGACCTAGTGCGGTTTTTAGAGATCATGCAGAATCACAAAGTGACACGGGCCTATGTTGTTCCACCGATTGTGCTGGCGCTGGCAAAGCATCCGGCAGTGGATGAGTATGATCTTTCATCACTCAAGGTGATATTCTCCGGTGCGGCACCATTGGCATTGGAAATCGCCATGGCGGTAGAGCAACGGATAGGTTGCCAACCGGTCCAGGGATATGGTTTGACGGAGACCAGTCCCGTGACCAATATCGGTCCTGATGCCGAGGGAAAAAGTAGCCCCGGTTCCGTGGGGCCGCCGATCTGCAATACGGAAATGAAAGTCATTGATATCAAAACCCGCGAAGATCTGGAAGTGGGTCAAACCGGAGAAGTATGTATTCGGGGGCCACAGGTGATGAAAGGGTATTTGCACAACCCGGCAGCAACGGATGAGTGTATTGATGAAGATCGCTGGTTTCATACCGGTGATGTTGGTTATGCCGATGAGAAGGGGTATTTTCATATTGTTGATCGGGCCAAGGAACTCATCAAATACAAAGGATATCAAGTTGCGCCGGCTGAACTCGAAGCGCTATTGTTATCGCATCCTGATGTGTTGGATGCCGCTGTGATCGGCTTGGCGGATGAAGAGGCGGGTGAGATACCGAAAGCCTTTGTTGTGCCCAAGAAGGTGATTTCAGAGGACTCAATCAAGGAATTTGTTGCCGGAAAAGTGGCACCTTACAAGAAAATACGTGTTGTCGAATTCGTCGAAAACATCCCGAAAGCACCCTCGGGGAAAATACTGCGGCGATTATTACGTGGCTGAATGAGTGTGTCAGCGGCATGCCGGTTAAAAGTGTATATGGCAAACCAAATCGAGAACATATGTATGCCCGATCACCAACTTTTGCGTACCCACTCAAACCTTATCAGCGTTCTCAGACTGCGTAGCCAGTCTTTCGATGCTCGGAATACGAGACTTGATGACTTGGGGTTCACCTGGATAGTCCCAATCAAGCCCTATTTTACACAGTGTCAACGAGAGGGAAGTCACCAATGGTGGAGAGAGGAAGGGGGACGACAGGCTCGCCGATTGCTGATGCAAACGCATCGGTTGGTGGTCCACTGAGCCCCGTGCTGGGTCGTGGCATCTCATACTCCGGCGTGCTGGACAGGAATGCCGATCTCGAAGAGTTGGCTGCGACAGACCAACCGGGATATACCCTATGTTTGTTTGAGGCAGTAGATTTCGCTGCCGACTCGCTGCG
>LXNI01000176.1_pt1 | contig 80045 bp, 77 predicted proteins | sample 809091 | NCBI WGS metagenome assembly LXNI01 (sample SAMN04870527, study PRJNA318959) | sponge metagenome | biome: 01000161; feature: marine sponge reef; material: water | host: Sarcotragus foetidus | place: Greece: Milos, Mediterranean Sea | collected 2013-05-29 | depth 5-7 m
ATTCCCAACCAGGCGGATCGGGGCAGCCCAGCCGGGCTGCGATTGCTGACAGGGCATTCCATTTGCCGGAGGATTCCGATCTGCCAACGAACCGGTACGGTTCAGATTGCGGGCCTGAAGGTCCTGGCCGTAGGCACGGGGGTTGCCGTAGAACCATGCCCATTTACGGAGTAGGGTGTCGGCCTTCGAATCGACCGAGCGCGTGTAGCAGCCTTGAGCTTTTGGCAGCAGCGATACGGGACTATGCCGATTGACCCAGACCTCCCCACAGCACCCGGAAATCCTGCTCGAAGCACTGCGTGGGCAAGCTGACATCGCCCTTGCAAAGCTCCGCGCTTCAGCGACAAGCAAGCATTCCTCGATCAAGGGTGGCGCCAGAGAGGAAGTGGTCAGGGAGTTCATCCGCTGTTTCTTGCCCAGTTCCTACGCAATCGGCCACGGTGAAGTGTTTTCGGATCGCAACGACCGAAGCAAGCAAGTCGACGTGATAATCCACGACGATGTTTTTTCGCCTGTGTTCAAGGTCGACGGCGGCAGCATCCACGTGCCCTGCGAGGCAGTCTACGGCATTGCGGAAGTCAAGACACGACTGGACTCAAAAGGATGGGAGACGGCTCTCGCAAATATAGCATCGGTCAAACGGCTAACGCGGGCTCCTTCGGACCCGACGGATATCTTGCCCAACAGGCGGCTCCGCCTGAGTTCCCGGTTCAAGGTGCCCGACAAGCCGTCAAATCCCTACGTGGGGATCGTCGTGGGTCTTCGAGGACTTTCTGCAGAGCGTTTCGCGAGCGACCTGAATGAGCGCATGAATCGTGACGAAGAAGAAAAGGCGCTCCTTCCTGACTTGATTGCATGCGTTGAGAACGGCCACCTCATCACCCGGTTCAACAAAGGAGATGGCCAACAATTTCAGATTGGCACCGCGACCTTGGGCAGCTCTTACGACGGGTTCCGTGCCTTTCATGTACAGGACTTCGTATTGAGTAGCCTCCACTTGGGCCTGAACGTACTCCTATCGGGCATTCGGCTAAGGAACCGCAATCTTGCCCCCAACTGGCTGGATGAACTTCTGTGGGTCGAAAAGAAATCGGAAGTTGAGCGAGTCTTCGCATTGTTTGAGCAGGCGGGGGCGATACCGCCACAAGGCGGATGGGACGTGATGGAAGCCGAGGCGCGAGCGCGGGGCGAGTACGATCTTCTGAGCAAGGTGCAGGACCTGCGGCGGAAACCACCCGTCTGAAGGCGCCTCCCCGTCATACTGTCCGCTCTGCAAAATCCGGCACGCGCTCACGCTCAAAACCGCGCCGGGGGCTACTGACTGACATGTGCTTGACTTCATATTCCGACGCCTCCATCCTGCCGCCATGAGATGGCAGGTTGCGTTCCATGACGAGTTTGTGCCGGAGTTTCGCAACCTGCCCGGACAGGCGCAGGATGAGGTCTACGCGGTCGGCCGATTGCTGGAACGATTCGGGCCGCAACTGGGTCGGCCACGAGTAGATGCGCTGAACGGCTCGCGGCATGCGAACATGAAGGAGATGCGCTTCAGCGCGGCGGACGGAGAGTGGCGGGTTGCTTTCGCCTTCGATCCTACGCGCGAGGCCATCCTTCTGGTGGCCGGCAACAAATCGGGCGGCAGCGAACGTCGATTCTACCGCGCGCTTGTTCGCAAGGCCGACGGGCGATTCGACCGGCACCTTGCCCGGCTTGCCGATGAAGGAGGAACGCGATGACCGTGAACCTTGACGAGATGATGGCGGAACTGCCGCCTGAGCGGCAGCAGCGGATCGAGAAACGGGCGGCAGAGCTGATCGCCGAGGAAATGACGTTGCGCGAGCTGCGCAAGGCTCGCCAGCTCACCCAAGCGAGCGTCGCCCGCGAGCTTGGTATCAGCCAGGATGCCATCTCCCGGCTGGAACAGCGCAGCGACCTGTTGCTGTCCACGCTGCGCCGGACGGTGGAGGCGATGGGCGGCAGCCTGTCGCTGATCGCCAGTTTCCCCGACCGTCCTCCGGTCGAGCTTGCCGGCATCGCCGAACACGACGCCCGAGATTGACGTCAGCGTGGAATCTTGTGCTACGCCGGCTTGGCAGTGACTGAGTTAGAATGTCCTGGTCGGCGCAACGACTACCGGCTCGAAAGCTTGGGCGTCGAGACCATCGCCGCCATCTAAGCCAGCTATCGCATCGTCGACTGACGGCCAGGACGACTCACGGCAGCCAGAGGCAAGACGGGAGGGGAGAGACCCATGAATACGTTGACTGAGTTGCGTCGGGTGGCCAAGCGGCTGGTGGACGTCGGCTGGAACGAATGCTTGCGCAGGCACGGGTTCGATCTAGTGGCGGCGCTGACCCTGGACGACAAGGACTTTGCTGAAGCGCTCGCCGCCAAATTGGCGGTCGACCGCAGCGTGCCCGGCTTCATCGATTTCACCACCGCAGGGAACCGCGCCATGGAGCCCGGCAAGCCCGCGGCAAGCCTGCTCTACCACGCCCTGGCGAGCCCGTTCGTGCACCCGGACGGCACCGACACCCCGGGCAATGCCTCGCAGTATCCGACCCTGGCGGAGCTGGACGCGGTGGAGAATTATATCTTCGGCCTGCAACAAGTCGACCTGTCTAAACTGCGAAACCCGGTGATCGCCGTGCTCGCCTATGAGTACCGGACGGCCCAGCGCAGCCCGCACGGCCACCATGCCGATCTCGCCTATTCGCGCTGTGGCGTCGCCCGCGTCGGCACAGCAGCCGCAGCCTACGACGCCATCAACCGCGGCTTCGCTGGCAGCGATGAGCACGGTGCCATCCGCGCGGTGCCGGCGCGCTACGCGGCGTTCGTTGCGGAGCATGTGAAGCCCGACGACCGGCGCGTGAAGCCCGACAAGCACGTTGCGATCATGGCGCGCCAGCGCGCCGATCAATGGCGCGACTTTGCCCTGCCCGTACATAAGCTGTTCCCCGGCTCCGACTGTCTGGCCGACACCGACCTCAGCATTAGCTTCAACGAATTCCACCGCAACGAGAAGTTGGCCCGGGTGCACCGCAACGGCGGCATCCGAGTCGTCGACGGCTTTGACGTCGACATCTATCCCTTCGTCCGCAACAGCGAGAATCCTGGCGACTTAGTGTGCCTAAAGGCAGAAGGAGCCTCCGTTGCCGTCGTGCCGATTCCGCAAGACACACTGGTAAGGACTGCCGAACAGTTCAACAACCGCAGCGACCGGATGGAAATCGTCCGCTTTCACGTGCCGCCCGCTACCAGATCGAACCGCTTCTTCACCTCGCTGCTGCTGCCCTCGGCGGAAGGCGGGGCGCGGCACGCGCCCGAATACGTCAACATCCGCCACAAGGTGGAACGCCACAACAATGTGCTGCGCATCGTGGACATTAACACACTGCCCGACAACGACTTCGCCGCTCACCTGCGCGACGGCGGCTACGAGGCCGCGCATTTCATCGACGATAGCTGCGACGGCGTGGTCAGCACGGTTGTAAACGGCCTGCCGCCGCTGCCCTTGTCCGTCCTGCCGGCTTACTCTCTGGTGACGGCACCGGACTTCCTGCCGATGTCAGACCAGACCGAGATCACCGCTTGGTCTCGCCGTTCGCCGCGCAACCGCGAATACCAGTTCAGTCAGGGCGGCCCGGATCCGCTGTGCGAAGGGCGGCGGCCGGCAAACCTGAACCTGCCGCTACCGGGGCAGCCGAACGCCCGCGCCTTCGCCGAAACCGAGGAAACTATCGTCGCGATCATTGGCACCGCGCCGCTGTCACAAGGCGTAGGCGGTAACGGCATCCGGCGTCGGTCACCCAGCTTCCTCACCGACGCCGCGTCGAACGAGTTTGCGCCGGGCTGGGACGTCTCGCTCGACCGGCAGGACGGCACCGTATTCTACGCCGCCTACGGCTTGGGCAGCCCGTTCCCGGAAGACGCAAAGCTCTGCGCGGCGCTGAACTCGTACTGGCCGGCGGTGGCACCGGACGCGTCGCGCACCTTCGGCATGCAGCGCCCGCCGACGGCGATCCCGATGCTGGACGGCGAACTCGGCCACCATCCCAAACATCCCGAGGTACTAAAGGGCAAAGTAACTTCCGGCACTGGCTGGGATGGCGAGTGCGGGCCCTTCTTCGAGGAGGACGACGGCAAAACGTACGTCAACTATGCCAGTATCCGCCGCTCCGACTACGTGAGCAACGCGCTGAATCGGACGCTTCGCGTCAACGACACAAGCGGCATCACCTCGAACGACCTGATCGCCCGCATGGAGGCTCTGCAACGCTGCATTGCCGCGCTGCCCCCGGGCAACGATCTGGTGAACCGGACCCGGCTCTGGCTGGTGCGGGCCGAAGCCGTTTCCGACTGGTCGCAGCACGCCGAGCAAGCCGATCAGGCGCTCACCGGCCCTGGCTTCCTTTACGACTTCGCCGAGGTGCCGGACGTCGAGCAGGACGGCAAACCCGTGCCGGGCAACCCGCTGCGCGACGGTGCCACTATACCCAACGACGTGCTGCGTCGGCGCATACCCGTCGCCACGCGCTACACCTGCCAACTCTCGGAAACCCTGCTGCTGTTCCGCCAAACCGGCAATGCCGCCTGGACACGGGTCTAGCGCTGACCGCGCGCCCACGAAAACCAGCGATGGCACAGACCTACGACCTGCTGGCGATCGGCGCTGGACCGGCGGGCTGCGCCGCCGCCATCACTGCGGCCGCCGGCGGTGCCACCGTCTGCCTGATTGACCGTGCCACGCCGCCGGGCCAGCGGCCTGGTGAGACCTTGCATCCGGGCGCCGTCCCGCTGCTGGAACGTCTCGGTATCGGCGGCGCCATCGCCGCCGGACGGTTCGTGCGCGTCCCCGGCATCGCGATGGTTACGGAAGCGGGCTGCCGCTTCGAGGCCTACGGTGCCGACAACAGTGGCCCTTGGTGCGGCGTGCAGGTACCGGGCGCAACGCTCGACGCCCTCCTGCGCCGGCGCGCGGCGGAGCTGGGCGTCGATGTCCGCTTGGGCGAAGCGGCGGTGCGACCGATCGTTGCCGGCCACCGGGTGATCGGTGCCTGCACCGGCCGCGGAACCATCCGCGCCCGCTTCGTCGTCGACGGCACCGGCGGCCGCCACTGGCTGGCGCGTCGCCTTTCGCTGCCGATCCACCGGCTGTCGCCGCCGCTGATCGCGCACTATGGCTATGCCCACACGGACGATGGCACCGCCTGCCCGGTGCCGCTCTTCGAGACGGACGCAGGAGGCTGGACCTGGAGCGCACAGGTCACCGACAGTCTGCTGCACTGGACCCGCCTGAACCTTCACGAGGGGCCACCGGCGCACCGGTGGCGGCCACGGCGATGGCGGCGCTTGGCACCGGCGGGGCCGGTCCGCCGTGCCGACGTAACCTGGCGCCGGAGCGCCGACGTTGCAGGTATCGGCTACTTCCTCTGCGGCGACGCGGCCGCAGTGATGGACCCTGCGGCCTCACACGGTGTCCTCAAGGCGCTGATGTCCGGTATGTTGGCGGGCCACTTGGTGGTCATGATCTGCCGGCAGCCTGCTCGTGAGGTGCAGGCTCGGGCTGACTTCGCCGCTTGGATGAACGAACGGGCCCGTGCCGATACCGACGCGATGCGAGAACTCTACGCCGATTTCAAGCACCCGCCGCAGTGGCTGGCGGCGGCCTGATCGACACCCTTTGCTTTCGCCGACTTCCGTACCGTCTGCCGCGACGGCGAAGAACTGGTTCGAGGTCCGAAAATGGCAATCCGTTGCCTCCCGCCGCCAACGGCCGTCTTGATTTTGAAAAAATCTGCATTCCATTTGATGACGGATCCGGTATTTCCGACCGAATGCTGTCGGATATAGATAGTTTTATTCAATAAATATAGTTAGTTATATCATTTTCGCCCAAAAAGCTCCAGCCTTGTTCCGGGACCACATAATGGGGGCAGGCTAGTCCGGCCGTCAGCCTTAGGCGAGCGAATACCAGGTCCCGCGCCCCGCACCGTGACGGGTGAGATGTCCGTTGTCGGTGAGGGCCTTGATATGGTCCTTCACCGTGTTGCGGCTGGTCTCGGTGATCTTGGCCGCTTCCGCCACGGTCACGCGTCCCCGCGTGCGCGCGATGTCCAGTATCTCAAGTGAGAGCGGTGGCAAGGAATCCAGCAGTATCTTTTCGCGCTTGATCTTTTCGTCGAGCACGCGCTTTTGCGAGCGCAGCCCGCCGAGAAAATAATCAAGCCAGGGTAGCCAGTCGGCGCTGTCCGTGCGCAGCGTTCCCTGCGTGCGGCGCAGCGCACGGTAGTAATCGTCCTTCGTCCTTTCGATGACGCTCTCCAGAGAGGCGTAGGGCATGTACTCATAGCCCGCGCGCAGTAAAAGCAGCATCGTGAGAATCCGCGAGAGCCGTCCGTTACCATCCTGAAACGGATGGATCGCCAGAAACGCGACGACAAACACGCCGATGATGATCAGGGGATGCAGCTCATCGGCGTCAATGGCCGCGCGGGTCCATGCAACCAGCGCTTCCATCTGCGCCGGGGTTTCGAACGGGCCGGCGGTTTCAAAGACAACGCCGAGGCTTTCTCCGTCCGGTCCAAACGCTTCAACATGGTTGTCCAATGTCTTGTAAGTACCGCGATGCCGCTCGTCTCTGTCGGCATATTGCAGCAGGTCGCGGTGAAGCTGCATGATATGGTTTTCGGTCAGATCGATTGCGTCGTAATGCCCGAACACCGTCTCCATCGCAGCGGCATAGCCCGCGACCTCCTGCTCATCGCGGCTGGCAAGGGTGGTGATGTCAATCTTGGAGAGAAGCCGTTCGACCTCGCGGTCGGACAGTTTCGCGCCTTCAATGCGGGTTGACGAGCCGATGCTCTCGATGGCAGCGACACGGCGCAGGTTTTCCAGCCGCTTGGGCGCGAGCCGTCCGAGGGCGGTCCACGCGCCCTTGAATTCATCGACCTCGGCAATGGTTCGGAGCATTGCCGGGGTGATGGTGATCGTGCCGGTCTTCAGCAGATCATCCATAAATCCATCCTTTTCCACTCAGTTGGCTCAACAGCCAACCTCCAATTATCCATCCACTTCCATCCAATATGGCACGGTCCATCCGATTGTTCCATCCGTCAGGCTCAGAGGGCAGCCTCAAGAGCCGTCAGCTCCGGTCCGATGGACGTAAACGGAGTTGGAGGGGCCACAAGTAGATGGCGTTCGAACCCGGACGTTTGTGGCGCGCCGCTTTCCAGTCAGGCAGCGAAGGAACCTTCGGATGCCATCCGAGCCAGCCCGGCGGCATCGATGGCGAGGGACAAACGAGAGCTTCAACTCGAAGCTCAGGGACGAGTTCCTTATGAGGGAGTCATTACGGGCCGGCCCGATGGGTAAAGGGTCCGCCGCACCGTGTCCGTGCCCCGGACGGGAACCGCGGCTTAGCTGGCCTCACGGATAGGGATGAGGTCGTCGTCGTCGTCGGCGGTACGGGCCTGCATCTCCTCCATCCGGTCGGCGATCTCCTTGGCCGCCGCCTGGAGCTGGCCCATGTGCCGCTCGGCAATCTGCTCGGCGGTCGCGGCCGAGGCGATGTAGGTGAGCGGCAGGCTCGCCCGGGCATAGCCGTTCACCAGAACCGGCACCGCCAGGGTTTCGGTCTTGGGATGCAGCCGGAAGGAATCGTCGCCGACCGCCCAGCCGCGGCTCCGGGTCACGGCGAGGATGCGCTCGATGTAATCCGGTTTGTGGGCCACCCGGTCGAAATCGTCATCGGAACTCTTGAGGTTCTCGATGATCGCTTCCCGCTCCGGGTCCGGGCAGTAGCTCAAATATGCCCGGCCCGATGCCGACTGCAGCATGGGCAGCCGCTGGCCGACCGCGACCCGATCTATGGTGAAGGGGGAACGGCCGCGGGTGGATTCCCGGATATACATGGCATTGTCGGAGAAGGTGGACAGCTCGGTCGGCCAGACCACTTCCTGCACCAAACGTCCGAGAATGGGGACGGCGATATCGGCGATCCATTCCTCGTCCTTGAATCCCGAACTCAACCGCCGGACCATGTGGGTCAGGTGGAAGCGGTCGGTAGCTTCCTGCCGGCGCACGTAGCCGAAATTCCGCAGGGTATCGAGGATGCGGTAGATGGCCTGGCGGGAAATGCCGGTGTCCCGGTTGAGTTCCAGCACCGTCGCGCCGTTCCGCAGGTTCAGCGCGCGCAATACGATTAGCAGCCTTTCGGCGCTGCGCATGCCGCTTGCGCGCTTCTCACTCGATTTTTCAGCCATAACTCCCTTGGATTTCTTTGTATTGGCTTGTCCGGGTAACGGACAATATACAAGGGAGAACGGTTTGAAAAGCCTATTTGGCGGGCCGCGCTTGTTGCTGAAGCTCCTGGCTGCGTACTTCGATCTCATGGGCGGACCGCAATAAGGCGTCCAAATGCCGCGCCGCAATTTCCTCGGCGGTCGCCGCGGACGCGATGAAGGTGATACCGACAGCCGCCATCACCCGTTCACCGTTCATCACCGGCACCGCGATGGTGGAGGTTTTGATTTCCGCCATATATTTGGAATAACGCACCGCATAGCCGCGCTCGCGGGTGGTTTCGATGACCGCATCCACATAGCCTTTGCGGTGAATAAGTTGGTCATACTCGTCGTCCGATTTCCGAAGCGCGTCCAGGATGTGTTCCCGCTCCAACGCCGGACAGTAGCTCAAATGGGCTCGGCCCATGGCGGAGATCAGCATCGGCAGGCGCGCGCCGACGGTGACCCGGTCGATGGTGAACGGGCTGTTGCGGCGCGTGGTTTCCCTAAGATACATGGCGTCGTTGAGAAAAGTGGCGAGATCCGTCGGCCAGACCACTTCGGCCAGGAGATCCTCCAGAATCGGCGCGGCGATTTCCGTCACCCACCCTTCCTCGAAATATCCGTCCGCCAGTTCTCGAACGAGATGGGTCAGATAGTATCGGTCGTCGGTTTCCTGGCGGCGCACGTAGCCGAACTCCTCCAGGGTCGCCAACATCCGGTAGATGGATTGCCGCGAAATGCCGGTCTGTCGGCTGAGCTCCAACACCTTGGATCCATTGTGCTGATTGAGGGTCTTCAGGATCACCAGCAGACGGCGGATGGATTTGACGCCGTTGCGGGATTCCTCCGGTGCGAGCTGGTTCATGCGTGCCTCCCCAGGATGTCCTTATTGTGGACAAAATAGGGAAAAGGGCGGACCGAATATACGGAAATAGCGCAATTTCGTCCATTATTCGGACAACACTAGGCCTGTTTTACCTCTGGTGTCGGCACAGCGGACAGGATCATGTTCTCTTCCGAGGCAACCATCGGCGCGGCCTGCTTGAGGAAGGCCAGCCAGTCCCGGCTGTCGGCCAGTTTCGCACGCCGCCCGGCGCGATCCTCGTAGCTTTCGTACTCCCAGATCAGGATCACTCGGCTCGGATCCCCCACCTCGGTGCGATAAAACGCCTTGAGATGGCCGCCGATGGGCAGCTGCACGGCCAGGCCCACCCGGCGGTATAGCTCGGCAAACTCGGCTGCCCGCCCCACGTAGCACGTATAGATTCGCATTTCGGTGAGCATGATACTTGTCTCCCGCCTCAGGGTTTGAATAGATGACAAGGCTATGGCGTTCACGCCGGAATGCAAGAAAGGAGCCCCGATGGCCGACATTCTTGTCCTGTTTCACAGCGTTTCCGGAGGCACCTTCCGACTGGCTCGGGCGGTTGCCGAGGGCATCGAGGCGGTGGACGGCTGCCGGGCCGAACTCAAGCGGGTGCCCGACATCGATGACGGCGACAGCATCTTTGGCGGGCAGGTTCAGGAGCGGCCCCCCGGGCTGCTCGATTTACCAATGGCGTCCCCCGGCGATCTGGAACGCTTCGACGGGTTCGCCGTCGGCTGCCCGATTTATTTCGGCCGGCTGAGCTCGGCCATGGCCTACTTCTGGGATCACACGGGCAAGCAGTGGGGAGACATCACCGGCAAGACGGCTACCGCCTTCGTCGCCGGCGGATCGGGGGCCGGCAGCGAGACCGCGATCCTCTCCCTGTGGAGCACCTTCGCCACTCACGGGCTGACCATCGTGCCCCTGGGCACCCGCGCCCAATCCGCATCCGGCGCGGGCGACGTCACCGGCGCCGGATCCTTCGGCGCGGCGAGCATCGGCGGCGGGCCGGGCGAGCGGCCATCCGCCCCGGAACTCGCCGCGGCGCGCATTCAGGGCACCACCCTTGCCGGCGTGACCCGGGCGTTAGTTGCCGGTTGAGGGATTCGCGTTGGGCCAGAACAGTTGCGCGCCCCGTTTGCGGAACGCGGCGATCGCCGTCTGCCCGGCGGCCCCGGTCAGCCAGGCGACAAACAGATTTGCCTCATCCGCCTTCACGTGCGGATGGCGCTCCGGGCTGACAACAATGACGCCGTACTGATTGAACAGCGCCGGGTCCCCCTCGACCAGCACCGCGAGCGATCCCTTGTTGGAGAAACTGGTCCACGTCCCGCGGTCGGTCAGGATATAGGCGTTCATGCCGGACGCCGTATTGAGCGCCGCGCCCATGCCCGCCCCGACCTCGCGAAACCATTTCCCCCGTCCGGCCACGGGATCCGCGCCGCTGGCCCGCCAGATGGACTGCTCGGCCTTGTGGGTACCCGAATTGTCGCCCCGTGAGACGAACAGGTGCCGGCCCCGAGCGATTCCCGCAAACGCATCCTTCGCCCGGACCATACCCTTGATCCCGGCCGGATCGCCCGCGGGACCCGCAACCACGAAGTCATTGTACATCACGTCATAACGCTCGAGGCCTAAACCATCGGCGACGAACTTCTCCTCCGACGGCTTGTGGTGAACCAGCAGGACATCGGCGTCGCCCCTTTCCGCAAGCCGGATGGCCTGGCCGCTCCCGACGGCGACCACCCGGACGGCGATCCCGCTTTGGGCCTGAAACCTGGGCAGGATATCCGCGAACAGGCCCGAATTATCGGTCGACGTGGTGGACGCCAGGGTGATGAACCGGTCTTGCGCCTGGGCAGGAGCCTCGGCCCAGACAAGTGCCAGGGCCAGAACGGACAGCCATCTCACCACAACAGGTCACCTCTCAAGTAGGCCGCCGCCTCTTCGGTGGACGGCTGGACGAAAAACTTGTCGGCGCCGGCCCGTTCGGCCACCCGCCCGCGGTGGAGGAAAATCACCTCGTCGGCGAGGCGGCGCGCCTGACCGATATCATGGGTGGTCATGACGATCTTCGCACCGCTGTCGTGAATGCCGGAGACGATCTCCTCGACCGCCCGGGTTGCGCCGGGATCAAGATTGGCGGTCGGCTCGTCCAGGAACAAAATCTCGGGCTCCAGCGCCCAGGTCCGGGCAAGGGCCAGGCGTTGCTGCTCGCCGCCGGAGAGCAAGCGGGCGGGTTGGTCGGCGAAGTCGGTCAGTCCGGTGCGCCGAAGCGCATCCGCCACCCGCCGGGCCCGTTCCCCGGCCTCGATCCTCCTCAGCTTGAGCCCATAGGCGACGTTGGCCGCGACACTGCGGCGCAGCATCACCGGTTTCTGAAACACCATGGCCTGACGTTCGTACTGGCGGGTCGTTCCCTCGGCCCAGCGGACCTTGCCGTCGCTGGGTCCGAGCAGTCCGTGGCAGATCCGGAGCAGCAGGCTCTTACCAGCGCCGTTGGCGCCGAGAATGACGGTCTTGGGCCCGCTTTCGATGGTCAGGGAGATGCCGTCCAACAGCGCCCGATCACCGGCGCGGAAGGAAACTTTGTCGAGGCTCAAGGGGAGGATGGACATGTGCCGCGCCTACCCCCGCCGATAGGCGGAGACCCCGCCCAGAGACATGGCGACCGCGTTCACGCCGATGGCGGTCAGGACCAGGATCAGCCCCAGGGCCAGCGCCAGCGCCAGATTGCCCTTCGACGTTTCGAGCGCGATGGTGGTGGTCATGACCCGGGTCAGTCCCGCGATGTTGCCGCCGACGATCAATACCGCGCCCACCTCGGCGGTGGCGCGTCCGAAGCCCGCCATCACCGCCGTCACAAGGCTCACCCGCGCATCCCACAAAATGGTGTGCACCGCCTGGTGGGGCCGGGCGCCGAAGGAACACAACTGGTCCCGGTACTCCTCATAGAGGTCCCGGGTCAGCCGGTGGCAAATGGCGACGATGATCGGCGTCACCAATACCGCCTGGGCAATAATCATCGCCGTCGGGGTAAACAGAAGCCCCAGAAACCCGAGCGGTCCGGCGCGCGACAAAAACAGATAGATCAACAGCCCGACGAAGACCGGCGGCAGGCCCATTAGCGCGTTGACCAGGACGATCACGGCCCGGCGGCCGGGAAAGCGGTAAACGGCAAGCGCCGCGCCCGCCGGCAGGCCGATGGCCGCGGCGATGGCCACCGCGGTCAAACTCACGGCGAAAGATCTCGCGATAATCTCAAGCAGCTCGGCATCCAGGGCCGCAATCAGCTGCAGCGCCAAGACGAATGCCTGACCCATGTCGGACACGGCTTCTCCCCGGGCGGGCGTAAGGTCTTATTGTTGAAAGAGTTTTAGCGAAGCAACTCCCCATGCGCCAGCGCCACCGATCGTCGGCCTATTCGCCGACCCTCTTGTGCCCCCGGATCACCATCAAAATTCCGGAGATCACCAGCGCCACCGCAATGACATGAAAAAATTCGAGGGTCTCGCCGAGAAACGGGATCGCCAGCGCGGCACCGTAAATCGGAAATAGATTGACGAAGATGGCCGAACGATTGGGTCCCACCGCCCGGTTGCCGGCGTTCCAGAGAAAGATGGAGACGATCGAAATAATCAGCGCCATGAACAGAATGACCAGCGCGTTCGTCGGGGTAAAGACGACCGGCCGGACATAAATCGTCTCCCAGATATAGAACGGCACGAGCATCACCGATCCGGTCGCCGCAATTATGAACAGCAGGGTCAGCAGGCTGAACCCTCGCGGCAGCCGGTGCAGCATCACCTGATAGACGGCGTAAGCCACTGTCCCGGCGACCACCATGATATCGCCGATATTGAACTCGAACGCCGTGAGTACTGTCAGGTCCGCTTTCGAGACGCTGATCAGGACCCCGAACAAGGCGGCGGCGAGCCCGATGGACTGCACCCAGGACAGCCGGTGGCGAAGAATGAGAAGCGCGATCAGGGCGGTCATGGCGGGCTGGCTGGAATTGACCAGGGTGCCGCTGATGGCGGTGGTGAAGTTGACCCCGGTAAACAGCATGACGCTCCCGAAAATCTGTAGAAAGGCCAGCAACAGAAACAAACCGATCCTGGGCCGGATCAGCGGCCAGCGGTCGATCAGGTCCCGCCAGACAAAGGGCAGCATGATCAGGGCGGCGATGCTCCAACGCCAGAAGGTCAGGCCGATGCCCGGCAGATCAACGCGCATACCGCGGGCGAAAATAACCCCGATGGCCCACAGAAAAACCGTGAAGGCCAGCATCAGAAAGGCGGCTCGGGTGGAAGGCGCGTATTCCTCGATGGTGCGCACAAACGCTAATCGCACCTAGGTTTCCTCCTTCCGCCGTCCGGTCAGGACAACGGTGGAAATGCCGATGCAGACCAACGCCGCGCCGATAACGTGGAACAGAAACAACCGCTCGCCGAGGAACGAGATGGCAACCGCCGCGCCGAAGATCGGGATCAAGTTGATGAACATGGTCGCATGAATGGCGCCCACCGCTCTCAAGCCTGCGTTCCAGACGTAGACCGATACCACACTGCTCAAGCCCAACACGACCGAAACCCAGAAGGTCTCCGCAGATGCCGGCGTTGTTCTATGGAACGCGGTTTCCAGCAGAAAGGTCGGCAGCATGACGACAAGCCCGCTGGCCATTATGAGGAACAGCATCGCCGACAGACCAAGGTCGTGGGGAAGGCGCGGGAAGTAGATGGCGTAAGACGCCCAGCCAACCACCGCGATCAACGCGATGAAATCTCCCGGATTGAAGGTAAGCGCCTGCAAAACGGACAGATCGGCCCGGACGATAATCACCGCGATGCCGGCCAATGCCGCGACGATTCCGGCGCCCTGCAATCCTCGTATCCGGGTGCCGACGAGAATGGCCGCCAGGATGACGGTGATCGCCGGTTGGGTCGCGTTGGCGACGGTCGCATTGATGGCGGTGGTGAAATTCACCGCGACAATCATCATGGCCTGGGCGCCGGTCATGAGAAACCCGAGAAAAACCACCATCTTGAGGTGCCGCCGCAAGACAGGCCAAGAGCGCCGAAGTTCCGGGAGGGCGATGGGCAAGAGCACCAGGACCGCGACCAGGACACGCCAAAAATTCATCCCGAACGGCGGAATGGTCTCATGGTAGGCGCGGCTGATGACCGTGCTGACCGCCCAAATAAGGGCCGCGAGCGTCAACAGGACATACGCCAGCGCAGGGCGCGGCGAAAATTTCTCGATCCAATTCATGGGTTGGCGGCTCGAACGTCCCCAAACATTCTCACTCTTGGCTCGGACTCTATGCCTCCCGTCCCGACTGGCCAGACATTTCCCCTTGGTGTCCGAATTTAAGTGGATGAAATTCGATCGGGGATTTTCGCTCCTCCGAGGGATGGACGCGACTATCCGCAAGAAGATTTGTGCAACCAGTAGAAGAGTTGGTGTCCGTCCGATCTATTTTGAATGTTACTGCCTTTGTATTGAATTTCAGTCGGGTCGGTTGATTTGCGGGAGGAGCCAATATGACGCCCACTGAGGAACAACAGCGGCTATTCATTCAAATTTGGTCAAATTCCGTAGACACACAGATGCACTTCAACGAGATGTCGGTCAAATCACGGTAACTAGGTCTAACATTCGTGGCTGCGGCGCTTGGCATCGGCATTGTCCTGCTTAGCCAAGGCCGAGCATTCGAGCTTGAGGATGGCAAATACAAATACACAGGGAGTGATGGCAAAGCGGCAGAGAAAAAAATTCGGGCCTTCTACAATTGGTCGATCGGCATACTATTGGTTATCGCTCTGTCCCTAGTTTTTGTTACATCAGGCTGGTGGTGAAGAAAGGGGTGGTGAAGAAAGGGATGAAAGCCAATTGCCGACCGCCACCACAGTTACGGATGCTACGCCGCAGACAAGTAAATGAGCCAGAGAAACGTCAACACTCTTATCTGTGATTTGGACAATACGCTGTACGACTGGTTCTCGTACATCGTTCCCTCCTTCTACGCGATGTTGGAGGAGGCAGTCGAGATTTTGGACTGCGACCGAGAAGTGCTACTGGATGATTTTCGTAAGGTTCACCAAACTTACCACGACTCTGAGCATCCATTTTCATTACTGGAAACAGGAACAGTGAAAAGTCTGTTAGCTCACCTTCCTCGATCTGAGCGCCTGAAAACCCTGGGTCCAGCGTTTCACGCGTTTAATTCCTCGAGAAAGAAGACTCTGACTCTGAATCACGCTGTGCGCAGTACGCTGGACCTACTCAGCAGTTCCGGAATAACGTTGATCGCTCACACGGAGAGCAAATATTTTGCGGTTGTGGATCGGCTTCATCGTCTCGATTTGTTGCGGTATTTTCAGCGCGTCTATTGTGGCGAACGAGCCAAATCCAGCCACCCGAACTCAACCACCGAAAACACATGGTGGGAAGACGTGGGCAACAGCAAGATCACCGAACTCTCGCACCACCAAATGAAGCCCGATCCAGAAGTTCTGTTGGAAATCTGCAAGCGCGAAGGTGCCGAGATTAGCAAGACTGCATATGTGGGGGACAGCGTAGCACGTGATATCCTCATGGCTAAGAGAGCTGGCGTCTTCGCAATATGGGCTGCCTACGGTGCAGAACATGATCCAGTTGACTACGAACGGTTGGTCCGAATTTCCCACTGGACGACGGAAGATGTTGCTCGCGAGGAAGAGCTAAAATTAGAGGCGACCAGAGTCGCGCCAGAATACACTTGCACCAAAGGCTTTCATGAAGTGCTAGACGCACTACAGTTGCCCGTACCAGCCATATAAGGAATCTCAAACTTGGCCGAGTGGGTTGATTTGACGCGGGGGATCGCCCTGCCCCGCTATTGCGATCATTACGGACACCTGAACGTCCGTTACTACGCGCAATTTTTCGATGATGCGGGCTGGCACATCCTCAATCTGGCCGGTATCGCCTTTGAGGATATTCAAGACCGGGGCCTCGGCACCGTGGTCGCCAACCTCTCCATCGATTTCCACCATGAGCTGGCGCGCGGGAAGCTGTTCATCATCCGCGGCGGCTATACGCGGGTGGGCACCAAGAGTTTCCATCACCAACTCCGGCTCTACGAAGCCGATACCATGACCCACTGCGCCACCCAGACCTCGGTCGAGGTGTTCTTCGATACCAAGGCGCGGAAGGCCGTAGAAATCCCGGACGATCTCAAGGAAAAGATGTCGGCCCGCGTGGTCGCTGCGGATTAGGGTCCGGACTCGATTGGGGGATTCCCGTTTTTGCGCCCTCTCACCCTGCCCCTCTCCCCCGGAAAGGGGGCGAGGGAACGCGATGCGGCAACGGCGACTGCTCCCTCTCTGAGGGAGAGGGTCGGGGTGAGGGTGATATGGAAATTCCCCCTCACCCAGCTACGGCTATGGCTCGCAGGCTCGCCAACCCTCCGCATCCCTCTCCCCCTGACGGGGGCGAGGGACCTTGTGCCGCGCCATCGTCATCGACGCAACACTCCCATGGCGGCTCAATCGGGTCCGGACCTCAGGCCAAATAAGAAAAGAGGCGGCCCGAAGGCCGCCTCCGATAATTTCAACACGGATTCAGTTTACCGCTTCCAAACACCCGCCTCGCGGTAGTACTTCTCCGCGCCGGGATGAAACGGCATGTTCTGTTTGGCCGACGCGAAATCGATACTCACTTGACGCATGTAAGGCACGTTTTCCCGAATGGCCCCCAAATTATCCCAGAACGCCTTTGTCATATTGTAGACGGTGTCGGCGCTCAACGTGGAACGCGCTGTTACGCCAAGGACCGCATCGTTGACCCAGGTGTCAGATTTGTTGACCTGATTGGCGCCGTAAACGCCCTTGCTGATCTTGCCCTTCACACGTCCCGGAAGGGAGAAGAATTTCTTCAACGTGGGCGTGGCCGAAAGGTCGGACTCGTTGGGCAGGCCGAGGAACCTGATCTTCGACGTCGCAGTCAATTGCTGCAGTTGCGCGCATGGGTCCAGGCAGCCGATCGTGTAAACGTCCAATTGCCGATCCTGGAAGGCCTGTAGCGCCGACGCAAAGTTCAAATTGACGCTCTTAAAGTCCTTCGGCGTAAGACCCACGGCTGCTTTGATGAAGCCGAGGCCTGTCACCAATTGCCCACCCGACGGCGGTCCGATGAACGCTTTCTTGCCCTTCAGGTCAGCCAAGGTCTTGATGCCGGAATCGGCATAGGTCACATAGTGATAACCGCCGAGCGGGAACCAGAAGACCATATTCAGGTTCTTGGCGAGCTCCTTGACGTTTTTAAGCTTCTTGTAGATTCGCGTGCCGTCCCTCATCCAGGCATAAACCGAGGGCGAGGTCATGGACATGTCGATGGACTCCCGGGCCACGTCGACCATGTGTTTGGTTGCGGTGCCGGTGGCATCAACGGTGATCTCGATATCCTTGCGATTTTGATTCACCAGATTGGCAAAGGTCGTCATCACCAGGTACATGGAAGAACCCGGCGCAATGGTCGACATTTTGATCTGCTGCTTTTGCTGCGCGACGGCCGCAGAGGCCATCGAAACCGCCAGCATGCCGGTGGCGGTGAATAGTCCCAAACGCTTTATCATTGGTCGTTTACCTCCGTTTTTGTCTAGCTATCGGCGCGCTGCTCAACCGGCATGGCGCCCATCATGCGTTCCACAACGAACGCTCCAAATATAACCGCGGCACTTATCGCCGCGACCATGGGAACGGGGACCAAAACAGTGACCCCAGCGATTAATCTGACCGTCCGCTGGACAATGCCGATATCCGCCCGCGAATATCCGCCAAGCGACGTCGCAATTGCCGCAGTAGAGAAAATAAATGCACCCACCCCCCAGGCCAAGCCGGCATAGCTGAAGCCTTCTTCCAGCAGCACGACACTGGGGTGGTAGACGAAGATGAAAGGAATCAGGAAGCCGGCGATGGCGAGGCGCACCGCGACCACTCCGGTCTCAATGGGCTTGGAGCCGGCGATAGGCGCCGCCGCGAACGCGGCCACCGCAACCGGCGGGGTAATGGCGGACAGCACCGCGTAATAGATGACGAACAGGTGTGTCAGCAGCAGCGAGAGGCCGAGCTTGCCGATGGCCGGACCGATGATCAGCACGATGATCAGGTAGGCCGCGCCGACCGGCACGCCCATGCCCAACAGCAGGCAGCCCACGGCAACGACGACCAGCGACAGGAAAAGACTATCGCCGGCGATGGTGAGTATGGCGGCCGCAAATTTGATTCCGAGGCCCGACATGTTGACCATGCCGACGACGAAGCCGATGGCCGCGACGACAATCATGATGGTGGCGCATGTCCGTCCGCCCCGCATTAGCGCCTGCAGAATCACTCGGATGGACCTAAATTCCGGATACAGGATCAGCGACAGCACGAACGCGGTAATGAGCCCGTAGAAACCGGCATTTTGCGCCGTCCGGCCAGTCAGCAGGACGGAGACGATGACGCCCAGCGGCACGAAGAAGGAGATCGAGCGTATCCAGTCGGTGCCGGTCAGGCTGACGCGCTCGGACTTGGGGGTCGGCTTCATACCCATCCTCCGGGCTTCGAGCCACACCACCGTAAACAGGCTGAAGTAATACATCAGCGCCGGAATGGCCGCCGCGACGATGATGTCCAGATAGGGAATGCCCGTGATATCCGCCATCAAGAAGGCGACAGCGCCCATCACCGGCGGCATGATCTGGCCGCCGGTCGAGGCGGTGGCCTCGACGGCGCCGGCGAACTTCGGCTGGAACCCGGTGCGCTTGATCATCGGGATGGTGAAGACGCCCGTGGTTACCACGTTCGCGACGGCTGCTCCGTTCATGGTCCCGAAGCTGGCGCTGCCGACGATGGCGGCATGGGCCGGACCGCCGCGCAGGGGACCGGTGACGGCAAAGGCGAATTTCAGCAATGTCGCCCCGGCACCGCTGGCTTCCAGGATGGCGCCGAACAGGATGAAGACCAAAACGATCTGCCCGACCACCGCCACCGGACGGCCGAAGACGCCATCAGTGGAGTACCAAAGTTTCTCTGAAATCAGGAACCATTTGACCTCGGGGATATTCAGCGTGCCCGGAATCAAATTGCCAAAAAACAGGATCAGCAGCGACAGGAAGCAGACCAGGAAGAGGGGCATGCCGAAATGTCGGAGCGTCAGATAGAATATGAGGCCGACGCCCATGAACCCCACCGCATAGTCGAAGGTCGTGAACTCGACGAAGAAATCCATCTGCTCGGTCATCAACGTGATCCACAGGTAATAGATCAGGAAGAACCCGGCAAAGAAGATTGCGTTGAGAACTACCGACCCAACGTGGACATCCTCACGCTTCACATCCAGGCTTTCGGACGAGAAATAAAGAATGGAAATCAGGATGGGCAGGCCCGTGGTCCCGGCGCGCACCCAAACCTCGTCGAACACGCCAAAACCGGCAACGTAAATGGCGAACCCCGCCAACCCCAATGCCAACAGGTCGGCGACCATCCGGCTCCCACGGACGATGCTGTCCACTCCCATAACGCCCTGCCTCCCGTTTATATTTCCGCCGCGGGCAAAGGCGGATTTTCGAGAATAGCATTGGACGCACGCCCGGCAACCATAATCACCGGCATGCGGTTGCGGACTAGTTGAACGCCGGCATCACCGACGGCAGGAAGATCGCCAGACCCGGGAGCAGGAATATCAGCGCCAGGACAACGAGATCGGCAATCACGAACGGCACAACGCCGACAAAGATCTTTGTCAGGTCCACGTCCGGAATCACCGATTTTACCGTGAACACGTTGATTCCGATCGGCGGTGTGATCAGGCCGAGCTCGACGACGATAATCACGATGATCCCGAACCAGACCAGGTAGAAATCCTGCGGGAGACCGGATGCGCCGGCGACCGCCTCGAGGGACGGCAGGAACACCGGAACGATCAGCAGTAAAATACCGATGCTCTCGAAGATCATGCCCATAATGATGCAAATCACGCAAATCATCAGCGGCAGGGTAAATGGGCCCAGGTTGAGCGCGTCGGTGAACTCGACCAAAGCCCCGGAGAGGCCGGCAAAATTCAGGAATTGGCCGAAAATCAAGGCCGCACCGCCGATAATGAAAATCCGCGCCGTTACGATGCTCGCATCGGCCGCCACATCGATTATCTCCCGAACGGTCCGCATTCGGCCGCGCGACAGGGCAAACATGAACGCGCCGACACAACCGACGGCGCCTGCCTCGGTCGGCGTAAACACGCCAAGATAGATACCGCCCAGCACGAGCAGGAACAGGATGAAGATCGGCCAGGTCTTGTAGAGCGTCCGACGCCGTTCGGCCCAATCGACCGCGTCCCCGGGCGGTCCGAGTTCGGGCTTGACCAGCACGCTGCCGTACACGGCCCCCAAGTAGGACAGGGTCAGCAGGATGCCCGGTATCACACCGGCGATGAACATCAGCCCGATATTGGTTTCCGTGACGATGCCGTAGATGATCATCGGCACACTGGGCGGGATCATAATCCCGAGTGTCCCGCCGGCAGCCAGCGTCCCGGAAGCCAGGGAGTCCTTGTACTTGTACTTCCGCATGGGCGGCATGGCGACCCGCGCCATGGTGGCAGCCGTCGCCAGTGAACTGCCGGAAACGGCCGAGAAGCCGGCGCAGGACAGGACGGTCGCCATGGCGAGTCCGCCCTTATACTTTCCGACCCAGGCATAGCCGGCCTCGAAAAGTTCATCCGAAATGTTGGCCCGCTGGATGAGGGTTCCCATCATGATAAAGAGGGGCACCACCGACAGACCGAACAAGGTCGAAAAATCGAATATCTCCTGGCCCGAAAGGATGACCGCGCCGAAGAAATCGCCCCGTACGTACCAGAAACCGAAGAAGCCGACCGCGAGGGTCGCATAGGCCAGCGGGATGCCGACGACGCTCAGGCCCAGGAGAACGGCGAATGCAAAAAGTGAGACTGCCATGACTACGCCCGGCCTCCCTGTTCGGGTCGTTGGGCGTCGTCCCCGGTGTCGATGGCGCCGAAGTCTTCAACGCCCATCTGCCTGAGCGGACTCCGTATGGATCGGATCGCCATGAGAACCGCGATCACGGCCAGAACGGTCAAGAGCGTGCCCAGCCACCACCACTCCCATTCGCGGATTTCGGTCTCGTTTCCCTGGCCGTGCATGAACCGGGTGTAATTCGCGATCAGCAGCGTGACCGCGACAATGCCGGCGATGTTCGTGAACAGACCAAGCAGTCTGTAAATGTAGGGAATCTTCTTCATCAGGAACGGCTCGAACAGGGTCACCATGATGTGCGAGCGTTCACCGGAAACGATGACCAGGCCCGCGAAGACGATCGTCCCCAGCAGAAATTCGGTCATCTCGTTGCTGCCGAGGATGGGCTCACCGAGCCAATAGCGAAGGTTCACGTCACTGAACGTGAGAACCATCATCACCAGAAGCGCTATCGCCGCGAGCACCTTGATGATTTTGTGCAGAATATCAGTTAGCCCGATCATGTGGATTACCCGCCTCTCACAGGTTTGTTTTTTGCCCCGGCCCCGTTGCTACGGGCGGCACCGGAGAACCTTGTTTTCCGGTGCCGCCGTCAGCAAAATTGCGCAGATCTTTATTGCCTGCTTTCAGTCGCCGGTCAGGAGCCTGATGCGACAAACCGCTTGTATTGCTCGACGACTTTTTTGCCGTCCACGCCCATGGACTGAACACGCTTAAACCACGCGTCATACTGAGGCTGGGCAGCCTTTTCGAGTTCGGCCTCAAAGGCAGCACTCGCCCGGTGCTCCGTAATTTTGGCTTTGGCCAGTTTGGCCTTGGCCACTCCCTCGAAGTCGTCGGACGCCTTGCCGATATTGCGGGCCAGGTTTTCACCGGAAATAGCCGTGATCGCCTTTTTCAGGCCGCCGTTCAGCGATTCCCACTTCTTTTTTGACACCATCCAGGCAAAGGACGGCATCATGATCGACCGGGTTGTGAACGTTCCATGCTTCGGGAACTGAACACCGGCAAAATTGACGATTCCGCCCCGGGTGATGCCGGCGATGCCTTGAACGACCTTGGTCTGGGTAAACTCACCGAGACGCGCCGCCGGGCCCGAGACGTGGTTCACGCCGGCAACCTTCATGGTCTTGGAAGATGTGCCCGCGAGCGCCCACATTTTCTGGCTCTTCATGTCGGCAATGGAGTTGATCGGCTTGTCCTTCGCGGTGAAGAAGTGAACGCCCGAAAACTGGAACATGCTGAGGACTTTGATGCCCAGCTTGTCGAACTCTTTCTTATCTCCGAAATTCTCATTCCAGGCACGCCAGTAGGCGACACCGCCCTGCTCCGCGTTGCCCGAGCTCAGGAACGGAAGAATACCGAAACCGGGGCCCCCTGCCTGCTTGGCGGTAAAGGCATGGAAGATGAACGCGCAGTCGAATGAACCGGCCGCGATGCCGTTCAACTGCTTCGGCGGCGGAGCGGCACTGGCCGGCAAGAAGTTGACTTTGACCTCACCATTGGTGACTTTACCGACTTCCTTGCCCCAGGGCTTCAGGCCTTTGTTCACGTAGTGCTTCGGACCGGTAAAGACGTTACAGGTCCAACGTTCCGCTGCTTGTGCCTGTGTGGCGCCGAACATGGCCGAGGCGCCAACGGCAAGTGCGGCTACCGCCAATACTTTCTTCATGTGTAATTCCTCCTGTTAGAGATGATTTCGCTGGTCCGCCAGCCTGCGCCAGCACACCTGTGTATCCAAGTCTACATGGAAGAGATCACAAACCGGTTGACTTTCATTAGCCTGCACCCGCCCCGGGCAGCCAATTTCGGCGAAACGTGATCTCGGTTTGCCCATTTTCTCACCTAAAATTCCGCCGCGGGCAAGGGCGGATTTCCTAAAATCACATCAGACGCTTTCTCGGCAACCATCATCACCGGAATATTGATGTTGCCGCCCACCAAATCGGGCATCACCGAGGCATCGACGACCCGTAGGCCCTCGACCCCGCGGACGCGGAATTCCAGATCAACCACGGAGTCGTCATCGGACCCCATGCGGCAGGTGCCGATGGGATGGAACACGGTCATCATGGTCTGGCGGATAAAGGCGTCGATGTCATCCTGGCTCGTAACATCTTCGCCGGGTGCCAACTCCTTCCCCCGATAGCCGTCAAGGGCCGGTTGACGGGCGATCTCCCGCATCATCCGGATACTGACCCGGAGCGCCTGGCGGTCGGCTTCCGTTGACAGAAAATCATTAAAGACCCGCGCGTGATCAAAGGGATCGCCGGACCGCAGCTTGACCCAGCCCCGGCTTTCCGGCCGCAAATGGCAGGCCCGAAGCGCGAAGCCCTCCGGCGGCGGCGGCATGATCACCGGGAACCATTCCTTGGCAAACATGTTCACCGGACGGAAGAACATCTGGACGTCGGGAATGTCGGCCTCGGGACGGCTCTTCAGGAAAGCCGTGCCGGCGCCCGGCGGCAGCGTGGCGGGTCCCTCGTGGAAGATGTAGGCGCGGATCATGTTGATGGCCAGCCGATCAAGGCGCAGCGACTTATGGTAGTGGGACGGCTTGGCATAGGCATAGTCGATGCCGACCGATGTATGATCCTGCAGGTTCTCACCAACATTCCCGCGGTCCGCCCGCACCTCTATGCCCATCTCCCGGAGATGGGCGGCGGGCCCGATGCCGGACAGCATCAGCAAATGGGGAGAGTTATACGCGCCGCCGCAGAGGATCACATCCTGCTCGGCATGCGCCCGGGCCTCGCCGCTTCCGTCCTTATAGGCGATGCCTGTCGCCCTGTTGCCGTCGAACACCACCCGGGCGGCCTGGGCGCCGGTCTTGACCGTGATATTGCCCCGCTTGAGCGCCGGGCGCAGATAGGCGGTCGCGGACGAAAAACGCTTGCCGTCGCCGATGGAAAACTGCATCCGGCAGACGCCTTCCTGCTCGGCGCCGTTGAAATCCTCGGTGTAGCCGAATCCGGCCTCCTTGCCCGCTTCGACGAAGGCGTCGAACAGGGGATCCTGACCCCAATGCTCGACGCAGCGCAGCGGCCCCGAATCGCCGCGGTAGTCGTCGGCCCCGCCGTCATAGGATTCCATGCGCTTGAAGTAGGGTAGTACGTCGGCATAGGACCAGCCGTCGAGCCCCTTCTGCCGCCAGCGGTCGTAATCCGCGCGATTGCCCCGGACATAGGCCATCATGTTGATCGACGATGATCCGCCCACCACCCGGCCTCGCGGGTGCCACACCGAGCGGTTATCGAGCCCCGGCTCGGGCTCCGAGTTGTACTTCCAATTGTACGCCGGGGACTGCCAGATCTTGCCGACGCCGAGGGGCACATGGATCAGCCAGTTTCGATCCGTCTTGCCTGCTTCCAGCAGCAATATACTGGCCCCGTCGGCGCTCAACCGGTTGGCCAGCACACAGCCCGCCGATCCGGCGCCAACGATGATGTAGTCGTATGAAGGGGACCCGTTACCGATCGCCCGTCTCCCGTATGTCCCTGTCAGTCCGCTTGCTCGGCGGATTGAACCGCTCTCGTTGGTTTATGGCCGAGTTCCGCTTCCGGCCGCAATTTACTCTCGCCCAACCGCCCGTATGACGGACGGATGCGCTTCCGCCTAATCTTCACCGTAATCGTGATCGGGGTAGTTGGTTTCTCCCAGCCGCCAATATCCCCGGGTGTTCATCCAAGCCTTCCCGACGCCCCGTTCGTCCATCAGGTGCTTGCGGACCCGGCGCATGGCGCCCGCTTCGCAGGCAATCCACCAGAGCGTCGTCTCCGGCATGCCGCCCAGGGTCGTTGCGGCATGCTCCAGGAGGGCTCCCGGGACCGCACCGGTTTCCGCGCGATGCAGCCACGTGGGAGAAACGTCCCGGATCGCGCTCAGCGGCCGTTCGTCGTCCGCATCCGCCACTTCACAGAAGACGACCGCCTCGCAGCCCTCCGGCAGCGCCTCGATTATCGTCCCGGCTGCCGGCATGGCCGTTTCATCGGCCAACAACACGGCGTGGGTCGTGCCGTCCGGGATATCCAGCCCCCCGCCGGGGCCGCCGATGAACAACTCGTCTCCCGGCTTGGCGGTCTGCGCCCAGTTGGCCGCGAGCCCCTCCCCGTGGTGAACAAGCTCCACTTCCAGTTCGTGGGTGTCGGCATCGAACCGCCGGGGCGTATAGGTGCGGCTCGGCGGCCGAGGGGCATCCGTGTCGGCCGGCGACCAGGTGCCGCCCGGCTCCGGAAACAGAAGCTTGATGTGCGCACCCGGTTTGGGCGCCGAGAAGGCCGCCATGTCCCCGCCGCCGAAGATCACCCGCGTGAGCCGCGGGACGATCCGCTCGACCTTGATGACCTCGGCGCGCTTGGGGGGCGGGCGCCTTTTCCTGGGTCTCGGGTTTGCCGCCTGAGCCGGTTCAGCCATGACTTCCTCCTGATCCTCTAGCGCGCCGCGACCGAAATGTCGGCCGCCTCGTTGAATGCCTCGAACTTGGAGATGAATTCGGTCACCGTCGCCGCCTCGCCATCGATGGTCACGTCGCCGGCGGCGATCGCCTCGTCGAGGGTGGTCTGCCCGAACACCCACTTGAGCAGGAACTCGCGGGAGAACTTCATCGCCGCATCCCGTTCGGCGGGCGGGTCGCGGAAGAACTGGCAGACACCGCGCCGGATCTCCAATGCGCAGGCCTCGTTGGTGTCGGTGGTCTCAAACGCCACGCGCAGATTGGTGTCCCAGGCCTCCTCCGCCTTCAGCCGCACGGTCATGACCTGGAGGATGGCGGCGAGCGGGAACCCGCGGACCTGGTCGGGCGATCCCAGCACCATGCCGCCGCCCGCCAAATCGAGTTCGCCCTCGAGCTCCAGGGCGCTGGTCAGGCCCCAGTTCCGCCAGGTGGCGTTCTTCTGCTGATAGCTCCAGGCGCGCAATGCCCGGGCTTTCAGCTTGCGCGCCTCCTGATCTTCGACATCGGCCTGGATCAGCCACGTCAGGAGCTCCGCCCCCCACTGATCGTCGCCGACGTCGATAGCTTCCGCCGCTTTGGCGAAAACCGTGTTCCGGCCGCCCATCATCACCACGTAGCGCTTCGCCTTTTCCCGCCACGGCGTTGGACTAAGGGCCACCGGATCGCCCTGATACCAGCCGAGGTAGCCGGCATAGATCGCCGGGATCGAATGCTTGTATGAGCCGTAATACTCGCCAAGCCAGGGATGGTCCTTGAGCCGGTCCGGCATTTCGACAACTTCCTTGATCTCGTCCGGCCGGTAGCCCTTGTTCATGTAGCGAAGCGTCTGATCGTGGACGAACTGAATGGCGTCCCGATAATCGGTCATCAAGGCTTCGATCTCGTCCGCGCCTTCGACCGGCCTGCCGTGATGCGGGATCAGCAGTTCGGCCCCGAACTCCCGCAGGTGGTCAATCCCCTGAGCCCAGACCATGGGGTTGCGGAACCGGGTGCCGCGGAGCGCGTAGACGTTGGGAAACGACTCGTAGATGGCGTCGGCCGACAACAGCACCTTTTCATCCGGCAGCCAGACGCAGCATTGGTCCTCGGTTTCCGAGGGATTGAGGTGAACCTCGAACTTGATACCGCCAACCTCGTCCTTGTAGACGCTTTCGAAGGTGGTGTTGGGCGGAACGAAACTCCGGGGCCCGGGCCGCTGGGGCGGACCCAGCCCGGCGCCGACGGTGCCTTCCTCGCTCACCGGCAACCGCATGCCGAACTGATACATGGCGCGCCGGCCGATAATCGGTCCGACCAGCCCGACGTCGCGCATCACGTGATCGGCGAGTTCTTCCTGGCCGATGATCTTCACCTCGCCGGATGAGATCTCCTCGTCGGTGAGAAAGGCTCGCGTCCCGCTCACATGGTCGGCATGGAAGTGGGTGTAGATCACCGTTTTGATCGGCTTGTCGGTGATCTTCTTAAACTCCTCGGCGACCACCGCGGCATTGTCCATGCCGGTCATGGTGTCGACGAGGATGCAGGAATCCTCACCCTCGATCAGGGTGCAGTTCACCACCGTGAAGCCGAAAGCGCAGTAGATATGGTCCCGCAGCTTGTAGATCCGGGGCTTCATACCGTCCTGGTGAGCCTTTAGGTCCGGATGGACGGAAGGTTTGATCTCGTTCATGGGTCTGATGTCCGGTTGGTTCAGGCGTTGACGAGCAGTTGGAGACCGGAGGAGGTCACTGACACCGGGGAATAGTAGTTCCGATAAAGCTCGTTCACATTTTCGTCCAGGGCGCCGCGCATGGTCAGCCACATGACGACCTCGACGCCCTCTGCGCCCGCTTCGCGCATGATGTCCCCGGAGGTGAGCCGGGTCAGGGCCTCGGGATCATTGGCGAGGCGATCCATGAAGGACTGGTCGAACTCCGGATTGTTGAACCCGGCGCGCTCGCCGCTGAGCTGGTGGGACAGACCGCCGGTGCCCAGCATCATCACCTTCTCGTCGCCGGGGAAGCTGTCGACGGCGCGGCGGATGGCCTTGCCGAGATCGTGGCAGCGCTTGGCCTTGGGGATCGGATGTTGGATGACGTTGACCGCCACCGGCACGATTTTGATTTCCCAGTCGGGCTCCGGCTTCCACAACAGGCGGACGGGCATGGATGCGCCGTGGTCGAGCTCCAGCTCCTGGCAGATTGTGGGATCGAACTCGTCCTCGATCAGCGTATCGATGATGTGCCAGGACAGGTCCTGGTGCCCCGGCACCGGGGGCAGCGGCCGGGCACCCCAGCCTTCGTCCCCGCACACGTAACCGGGCGCCGCACCGAGAGCGAAGGTCGGCATGGCATCCAAGAAGAAGCTCAAGCCGTGATCGTTATAGATGACGATCGCCGTATCCGGCCGGGTCTCCCGGACCCAGTCGCGGACCGGCTGGGCACCCTCGAAAAACGGCGCATACTCGCCCTCATTTTCCGTACCCTGATCCTGATACGGCACCAGGGCCGGAATGTGCGACACGCCGACGCCGCCAATCATTTGCGCCATTGTCAGTCTCCCGCCGGTTCCAGGCCGAGACGGTTTTCAAGGAAGTCCTCGTACGCCATGCCCGCCTGATTGGCGCACACCATCCGCATGTTCCATTTGGCGATGGCGGCGATTTTCCAGACGTAATAGACATTGCCGCCGAGCTGGAGGATGCGCAGCAGATCCCGGTCCATGACCGCCTGACACTGCTCGTCCGAAAGGCCGTACTCCTTCATGTACGCCCACTCGTCGACCTCGAAACGCGACCGGTTCGCCGGGTCAATGAACGACATGAACATCTTGTTGAGTATGTAGCCTTTTTTGGCCATCCGCCCGTCATAGACGTAGGTGCCTGGAATATCGTCGTAGTCTTTTTCAAACATGGTTCTGCCCTGGTTGCGCCCTATGAAACCTGGCGCGTTTCGTCATTCGACCATTCCCGACGCACAGTATCACGCCCAGTCGGGATGTCAGTCCAGATGACGGACAACCCGCTCACTGTCCGCAAAACGGAAAGTGTCCGCGGCGGCTCTACTGGCAGTATCTGCCGCCATCCACGTTGATGCTCTGGCCGGAGAGGAAATCGCTGTCCTCGGAGGCTAGGAATATCAGCGTGCCGATCAAGTCCTCGGGCATCATGTCGCGCTTGATGATGCGGGACGCGAGGGTGGGTTGGCGGGCGACGTGAAGCTGCGGGTGGTTGGCGACGCCCTCGCTCTCGGTGAATCCGGGAACGATGCAATTGACGAAAATGTTCTTATCGCCGAATTCCCGCGCCGCCGACCGCGTCAGGCCCAGGATCGCACCCTTGGAGCTCACGTAGTTGGCGAAGCCGGGGCCGCCATAATAGAAGGTGCCGGACGAGATATTGATTATCTTGCCGCGCCCGTTGGTGATCATCGACGGGACGACGCCCTTGATGCATTGGAATGAGCCGCGGGCGTTGACCGTCATCACCCGGTCCCACTCCTCGTTGGACATCTCCATGATCGGCGTCAGGCGCAACTCTGTGAACAGCGCCGCGTTGTTGACCAGGATCTCAACAGGGCCGAATTGCTTGTCGGTCTCGGCCACCATGTCGGCGATGCTGTCGTCGCTGGTGACGTCGGCGGAAACCGCGACCGCCGTCCCGCCACCGGCGTTGATTTCGTCCGCCACCCGGCCCGGATCCGCGATATCCGAGACCACCACCTTGGCGCCTTCGGCGGCCATGGCCTTGGCGTAGGTCGCGCCGATCCCCTGGGCGGCACCGGTGACGATGGCCACCTTGTCTTTCAGTCTGCTCATTTCAATGTCTCCTTGAACTCCGTTCACTTAAACGTCTGCGAAATCCTGGCACCACTCGAGAATGCCCTTCTGATAGCTCCGCCGTTGCCGGCCCGCCTCGACCCACCCCATCACCTTGGGGAACCGATCGAAGTCATAGCCGCAGCCCACCAGAACAAAATGTATGGGCAACCAGGAGATATCGGCCAAGCCGAATTTTTCTCCGGATAGCCAATCGTACGTATTCAAGACCTCTTCGGCATCGGAGAATGCCGTGTCCAGCAGCTCGATGGCGGTCCTGACGTCCTCCGCCGAAAACTGCGAGGCGCCCGCGTGCTTGGCGTGGAACTCGATCAGCTCTTCGTTGGTCTGGAGTGAGTCGTAGAGTTCCTGCTCCTCGGCCGTCTTATGCAGCTTGGGCGCCATCTTTGTCGCGTAGACATAGGGCTTGACCGCCTTGACATGGAGATCGGCCGCCCGCGCGAGCCAAGTATCGATGGCGGCGGCATGGGCCGCCGGCCTGAGGGGCGGCTCGGGATAGGTCTCGTCCAAATAGGCGATGATCTCGTTGGATTCGATATGAACCACGCCCTCGTGGATCATCGTCGGCACCAGGCCGTTGGGATTGATGGCGAAGTAGCCCTCGTCGAGATTTTCTTTCTTCTTGAGGTCGATGTGGTGGCTTTCCCAATCCAGCCCTTTCTCTTCCAAGGTCATCCGGACCCGCATGGAGCAATTGGAAATGTCTCCGTGGTAGAGGTGAATGCCGGTCAGCGCGGCGATGGATTTATCCTTCGGTGTAATCACAACCATTGCAAATGCCTCTCGCTATTGCCCGAGCATGGTTTCGGGCAGGAACATGGCGATGGGCGGAAACGCGACCAATAGCGCGATCATCAGCGCCATCGCAAACCAGAACGGCCAAATCCCTTTGAAAATGGTTCGCATGGGAACCTCCGGGGCGATGGATTTGACCACAAACACGTTGATGCCGACCGGCGGCGAAATCATCCCCATCTCCAAAACGATCACAACGATGATGCCGAACCAAATCAGGTCCCAGCCGAGCTGGGTCGCGAGCGCCACCACCACCGGTATGGTCAGCACCAGCATGGCGATGCTCTCGAGGAAGGTGCCCAGGAACATATAGATCAGGATTACCACGATCAGGATGCCCACCTCGCCGATGGGCAGCGAGGTGAGGAAGGTGACCATGTCGGCGGCGAGACCGGTGAGCGACATGAACGGGATGAATATGAAGGCGCCGATGATGATCAGGAACACGGTCGCCGTCGCCTTCATTGTTTGAAGAATAATCTCGTGCGCCATGGACCACTTGAGCGACCGGCGCGCCGCGCCGACGACAAACGTCAGAAATGCGCCGACGGCGGACGCCTCCACCGGCGTGAAGAATCCGGTGTACATGCCGCCGATGGTGATACCGACCACCAAGACAATCGGCACCGCGGAGATCAGGGACTCCCGCCGGTCCGAGGCGCTCGACCGCTCTCCGGCCGGTCCCCGCTCGGGCCTCATGCGCACCAGCAGCCAGATGGTGCCGACGAACAGCAGGGTCAAAATGATGCCGGGGACCACGCCGGCCATGAACAGGCGGCCGATGGACTGGTCGGTCAGGACCGCATAGATGATCATGCCGCCGGACGGCGGAATCAGAAATCCAAGGGTGCCGCCGGCCGCCACCGAGCCCGTCGAGAGCTCCGGCGCGTACTTGAAGCGTTTCATCTCGGGCAGCGCCACCCGGCCCATGGTGACGGCCGAGGCGAGAGATGAACCGGACAGCGCCGCGAACCCGGCGCACGCGGTGATCGTCGCCGAAGCGAGCCCGCCCTTGTAGTGGCCGATCCACCGGTAGGCGGCGGTAAACAGATCGCGGGACATGCCCGACGCGCCGGCGAGGTTGCCCATCAGGATGAACATGGGGATGACCAGCAGGTTGAAATTGGACGCCGCCTCGAACGCTTCGCCGGACAGGTTCGACATGGCGGTCTTCCAGCCCCGCTCCCACGCCTGTTCGGGCGACATGCCGAGGCCGAGGAACCGGTTGGCGGTGGCGGCGATCGTGCCGGCGGTGCCGACGAAAATCATCGACAGCGCAACCGGAAACCTGAGCGCCAGCAGGGCGAACAGTACCAGCAGCCCCACGACACCGATGAGCGACATGCTGATCATCTATTCGTCCTGAATTCCGTCGATTTCGCGGATGGCGCCGCGGACCGCCAGCTGAACGGCGTCGGTAACCAGGATGAGCCCGTAAAACCCGACCAGGATGCTCATAACGTAGTAATAGGGCTCGTAGGAGATCAGCAGCTGCTGGGTTGCCTCGCCGAACTTGCTCGCTGAAGCGCCGGCCTCGAACAGCCGCCACGACAGCAGCGCGACCAACACGATCCCGACGATCTTGAGAATGAAGAGCGACCAGCGGGCGAACCCGGGCGACATCCGGGATTCGAATATCTCGATTTCGATGTGCGCCCCGACCCGGCCGCCGAAGGGGATGGCGACCGCGACGATCAGGACGAGATTGAGGATCAGCAGATCCTCGGCCCCGGTGATCGGGTTGTTGAGCATTTTCCGCATGATGATGACGTTGAAGAACGTCAGCAGGACCATGAAGGCGAGGCCGAGGCCGCCGGCGATCACCGTGAAGCGGACGATGATCGTGTCCAGCGTATCGAGCCACGGCAGCGGTCTCTGTCGGTCGATCATTGTCTGATGCCCGGAAAAAGATGGAGCCGGGTATTGGGAGGCCCCGGCCCCATCGCAACGCTATTGGTTCAAAGCGTTGTAGATTTCCCGGGCATTCTTGATGCCGCGCTTTTCATAGTCGGCGAAGATGCTCTCGATACCCTTTTTGACCGCCGCATCCATCTTGGCGCGCTCGGCATCGGAAACCTTGACCCACTTCACCTTCTTCATCTTGTCCGACGACCGCATCATCTGCTCGGAACGATTGTCGGCCCCGTCGAATGTATTGGCGCCCTCCATGGAGAGCGTCTTGCCGGAAAGCGCGTCAATGATCTTCCGGTGCGCCGGCGACAAGCCGTCGTAGCGCTCCTTATTCATGGCGACGAAGGTCGCGGCGAACTGCACCGGAATATTGTCGACCACATATTTGGAGACGTCCCAGAAGTTCCACGGCGGTGTGATGTTGTTGTAGGACGCGTAGGTGCCGTCGATGGTCCCGGTTGAGAGACCGGTGTACATCTGGGTCACCGGCATCTGTACGGGCACCGCCCCCATCGCCTTCAGGATCGGCGTGGTCATGGCGGCGTACGGCACCAGCTTGGCGCCCTTGAGCCCGCCCATGGTGCTCATGTCCCTGGTCGACGCCCACAGGCTGCCGGCGACGGTGAATACGCCGAGATTCTTGACCGCCTTGTATTCGCCGGCCATGTACTTATCGAAGACGTTCCATAGCCGGATCGTCGACTCCTTGGCATTCTTCGACTTGCCGGGCGGGATGACCAGCATGGTGCGCGGAAACACGGCCGCAGTGTAGGCGCTGACCCCGAAGGTGATGTCGGCGACGCCCTCGACCACGCGCTTGTACTGCTGGACGGGACCGGCGCCGAGCTGGCCTGCCGGAAACAGTTTCATGGTCAGGGAACCACCGGAGCGTTCCTTGATTTCCTTACCGAACCAGCCAAACAGGTTGCGGTTGATGTGATGCTGGGGCGGCATGAAGGTCGCGACGGTCAGCTCTTCGGCTTTTACCTCCGCGGCGAACGGTGTCGACACCGCCAACGCCATGCCTGCAAGAATTAGTGATCGCTTCATTGAAGCCTCCTCGGACTGCAAACTTCTCTGGAAGTTGAGACCGGGGAACCTACCGGTTCCTGGACATCAAATCTATTCATGTTACATTATAAACCATATGAAAATTTCTCATATAGATGAGCTCGATGGTAAAATTCTGAGGATATTCCTCGTCATTCTCGAGGAATCCTCGGTCTCCAAGGCAGCCGTCCGGCTGAACGTGACCCAATCGGCTGTCAGCCATTCCCTCGCAAAGCTGCGCACCGTGTTGAGAGACCCGCTTTTCGTCCGCTCGGGCCAGGGCCTGACGCCGACGGAAACGGCGATTTCGCTAAAGGAACCGGTGCTTCGCGTGCTCGACGGCCTCTCCAGCCTCACCGACCAGCGGCCCTTCGATCCGCGCACCGAAGAGATGGAATTCGTGGTCGCGGCCAACGACCTCCAGCGGGAGTTGATCTTTCCCCGGTTGTGGCGTGAGGCTCACGAAGACGGAATCCGGCTCCGGCTTGAGTTCATGCCGTCGGGGGTGCCCAGTATTTCCATGCTCCGGGACGCCCAATGCCAACTGATTCTGACGCCCATTCCGCCGGACGCGCCGGATATTTTCCAACGCCGGCTGATCAGCGGCGCAATGATGTGCTTCTACGATGCGAGTGTGCGGGAGGCGCCGAAAACGTCCGTCGAGTATCTCAACTCAAACCATATAGCCGTGCGCTTCGCCGGCGGTCTTGGGAGCAGTGTGGCGTTGCGCGGGGCCGATATTCCGGAACTGCCCGAGCCGACCCTCACCGTTTCGAACTTCAACGCCATTCCCTCGTTCGTCAAGGGTACCGACCTGATCGCCACTGAAATGTCTCCCATGCACATCGGCCCGTTGCGAGACCTTGCGATGGCGCCGCTGCCCTTCAGGAGCGACGGCATTTCCCTCTATCTTGTATGGCACGAGCGCAACAACAACGATCCGGCGCATATCTGGATTCGCCGGCGCATCGAGACCATCGCCGACGGTATTGCCCGAAGCCTCCGCACGGCGGACGCCGCGTGAGTTGATCAGACCCCCGGGCGTGGAACGCTCGCACCAATGTGCGGGCGGCGCACCCATTGGTTCTGTTGAATGGATTTGGCTTTGGGGCTAGATTCCCTGCCCTTCGCGGCGTGAAAGGGCGATGGAGCGCCCTCTCGGCGACCGATACAGGAAATTTGAACGAGGACGTGTGATGAGCGAGCAACCAAAAGGACCCGTCTACAACAACAAGCGGTTTAAGCCCAACGACTACAATTTCGACATGTTCATCGGCCCGCGAGCCGGTGAAAAGTTCGTCGATCACACCTTCACCGAACTCGAGACCGGCAAAGAGGTCAAACTTTCCGATTTCGAAGGCCGATGGGCGGTGCTGGAGACCGGGTCATCCACCTGTTCCATGTACACCAAGAATATCCCGACCATGAAGGACATCACCGGCGAGTATCCGGATGTCACCTTCCTGCTGATCTATGTCCGCGAGGCCCATCCCGGTGAGCGCCTGGGCGCCCATGAAACCATGGAAGAGAAGATGGCGGCGGCCAAGCTGGTGGCGCCCCGCTACGGCGAGCACCGCCGGGTCCTGGTCGACAACCTGGCCGGCGATTTCCATCGCGGCTATGGCGCCATGCCCAACGTGCTCTATGTGATCCGGCCCGACGGCACCGTTCACTACCGCTGCAACTGGGCGACGCCCGAGAAGGTGCGCGAGGTGCTGAACGACCGGGAGAACTACCACACCCACGAAAACGCCGATCTGTTCGACCTTCGCGCGTCGCGCGCCAAGATGCACATGATCCGCACCATGTGGACCGGCGGCATCGTCGCCCTCTATGACTTCGTCAAGGGCGCACCGTTCGTGGTCTCCAAGCATGTGAAGACCGACGCCTTTTACAAGAAGCACGGGAAGTTCAAGAACCAGCCCGACGATGTCTCCGAGGCCCCCATGCCGGGCACGCCGGCGGCCGCCAAAGCAGCCGCGGCACAAGAGGCCAGCCCGCAGCCGGGGGAATAGACGCGCGAAAATCGCCGATCGGCTTCGGTCCGCTGCCGACCACATCCGAAACAGGAGAAAACGATGGTTGATCTCCGTAGCAGGATCGGGATCGACATAACGGTCGACCACACGGAAAGAGGCACGGTACACTAAGATCTTAAAACAGGAAATTCCGATGATTTTTGAACCATTTAGGGTTGGGATGACGGTTCGCATATCAGCTACGCAAAAAATGCATGGCTATTTCGCCGAGGTGTCGTAATATACTGGCCCTCTGCAACGGGCGCGTTCCTGGGTTCCCAACTGGCGCGCCTTTCGGACAGACAATCCAATCTGCGCAGTTGCGTGTGGCCCCGGGCATTGGGCCGGGTACGAGTGACTTTGCGGACTAGACTAAGCACCTAGGAGGATACCATGTCGTCTCGTAGCGAGATGAACAAAAAGCCTCAGGCTGACAACCAGAACATCAAGAAGCGCAAGTGCTTGATGTGTTCGAAGGATTTTACGTCGCACCATATCGGTGAGCGGGTATGTCCTGACTGCAAGGGTACCTCGGCGTGGCGCCAGGCGGCGATCGCCATCTGACAAGGCAAACCGCCCGAGCTCCTGAGGCTCTGAGTTCGCATTAAAACGGCCGGCCCCTTAAAGGGCTGGCCTTTTTGCTGCCCGCGGTCCGGTGCCGGACAACACCCCGACAAAAATCCGCGGCGCTGCATGGCGCCCGGTTCCCGGGCATGGCGGGCATATTCCATATCATCCACGGGAATGCGCCGGTGCCGCCAATCGTTCAGGAATGCGGTCATGCGCGCGAGGCTGGCTCTACCGTGCCCTCTACCGAGCGAGCCTGATCAGGACGACGAGTATGGCGATCAGTTCGCCCATGTGCAGGACGACACTCAAGCGGTGGATAGCGGCGAACTTCTTCTCGTCGCCGGCCTCGCGGGCCGCGTTGGCCGCCGGCACGATGAACCGTGCCGAGATGACGTTGAGCAGCGCCACGGCCAACAGCGCCGTCACCTCGGGCGTGTAGGACCGGCCGGGGATCAGCAGGATGGCGGGCACACAGCACAGGCACGCGATCACCCGGTGATAGACCGGAAACACTTGGCGCAAGAAGTGCGCCGCGTCCTCGCGCTCGGCGAACTTGAAGACCATGGGCGTAAAGACGAAGGCGAAGAATGACATGCCGCCGAATACCAGCGCCGTCCCCACCAAGGCGCCAACGTGCAGGTTGAGCCAGTCCAAATTAGGTTCCATGGCCCGGACAATACGCAAAACCGCCCCGCGCGTCGCCGGTTTTTGGCGATGCCGATGGCCCGGCCACTGTGCCGAGTGTGTTTCGGGACGGCCCTTTACCGGGAAATACGCCAATTCTATGCTGGTTCCAACAGGAGAGAGAGCGTCATGGACGGCGTCGCCGCCGACACCGATATCGATATCCCGAGCCCGGCGGAACTGATCTCCCGGGCGCGGACCATGGTGCCCGATCTCCTGGCCCGTGCACCGGCCTGTGAAGAGGCCGCCGCCATCCCCGAAGTAACCCTCGACGACTTCCGCCGCCACGGGCTGGTCCGCGTCTGCATGCCCAAGAAGTACGGCGGTTACGAATACGGATGGGACGTACTGGTCCAGGTATGCGCGGAGCTCGCCAAGGGATGCGCCTCCACCGCCTGGGTCTATGCGGTTTACGCCGAGCACGCCAACACCTGTGCCGGATTTCCGGAACGGGCGCAGGACGAATTATGGGCATCCGGCCCGGACCAATTCATCTGTTCCGGCGGCAATACGGGCACCAAGGAAAGCATCGCCAGGAAGTGCGCCCTCACCCCCGCCGACGGCGGCTATCTGCTGAACGGCTGGGCGACCTTCTCGTCGGGGTGCAAACATGCGAGCTGGCTCGCCAACAACGCCATCCTCGCCGACGGGTCCGGCATGCTCCATATCCTGACCGAGCGCGGGAAGGGACGGATCATCGACAACTGGGATACGTTCGCGCTGCGCGGCACCGGCTCCTGCTTCGTCGAGTTCGAAGACGCCTTCGTGCCCGAACACCGTACTTTCCCGTCCAAGGACGGGCTCGAGGGCACCACGCCGGGAGCCGAAATGTATGACCACCCCGTCTTCCGGCTGCCCCGCATTTCGGTTGCGCCCTACTCCCTGGTCTCGGTTTCCGTCGGGCTGGCGCTGGGTGCCGTAGAGCAGTTCATCGAGGCCATGGAGACGCGGATCAACCGGGGCGGCGAAAAGGTCGCCGACTTCCAGTCCATCCACCTGAGGATCGCCGAAAGCGCGGCGGATGCGCGGGCCGCGGAAAGTCTGATGCTGCGCAACCTCCGGGAGACCGAGGAGATATTGCGGGATCGTCCCCTCACCGACGAGGAGCGGCTCCGCAATAAGCGGGACATGGCCTACGTCTGCGTCCTCTGCCAGAAAGCGGTCGACCGGCTGTTCTACGCCTGGGGCGGCAACGGGCTCTACAACGACAACGACATCCAGCGCAAGCTGCGCGACGTGAAAGCCGCGGGTGCCCACCACCAGAACAACTGGGATATCTATCTCACGGCTTGGGGCCGCGTGGCCCTCGGCCTCGATGTGTCGGACTATCGCTTCTAGGCGCTACCAAGTTCCGCCGGGCGTAACCGCAAGAAAATGCCGGACCTCCGTTGATCCGGTCTGAACGGGGCACCGTCGCGGCAATCAGGGCTTTCGTGCTCCGGCACGGAGGTCAAACAGGTCCGAAGCAGCCCCGCTGCTTTGGCGGGGTTTTGCCCTAGTTTGCCGACAATACCTCGAACACATCCCCGTCCGGCGCCCGGCCCTCCATGTGACGCCGGTACCACAGCGCATAGAATAGCAGCCGCCAGGCGGCCTGCGCGACCCGTGGGCGGCCGGGATCGAGGGTGCGAAATAACGCCTCCACCGCTGTCGGATGGCATACCTCCCCGATGCAGGGCTGCCGGGCCACCAGTTGAGAGATCTCGCCGGACCGCGCCGCGATCCACTCGCCGACCGGCACGGTGAAGCCTTTCTTGCGGGAGAACGGCCGGGCTTCGGGCAGCTTCCGTTCCAGCCAGCGCCGGAGAACGTATTTGCCGGTGCGGCCCCGTACCTTGAGATTGTCGGGAAGCCGCATGGCCACTTCGGCAACCCGCCGGTCGAGAAACGGGGTCCGGCCTTCGACGCCGTGCGCCATCAAACAGCGGTCCAGCTTGATCAACAGGTCGTTGGGCAGCCAGTCCGCGCAATCCATCGCCTGAGCCGCCTGAAGCCGGGTGCGGCCGGCGGTGGCCTCCCGGGCCGCGGCCCGGTCGAGACCGGCCCGCCAGTTGTTGCCGTCATCGCGGAGGACCCCCAGCCCCTCGAAGCCGCCTTTGCGGCGCATGGCGCCGCCCAGGAACCAGGGCCGCAGCAAGCGGCGGTAGCGGCCGTATCCAGCGAACAGTTCATCCCCCCCCTCACCCGAGAGAACGACCTTCAGGCCTCGATCATGAACCAGCCGGCCCAGCTTGTAGGTCGGAATGGTGGCGTAGTCCGCCGCCGGATCATCGATCGCCGCGGCAATCGCCGGCAGGTCTTGCCAGAAATCCGCCGCATCCACGTCGACGGCATGGAAGTCCGCCCCGGCGGCGCGGGCGACGGCTCCCGCGTGCTCCCGTTCATCCGCAACCTGGGCCCCGAAAAAACCGGCGGTGAAGGCCTGGACCGGCTGGTCGTTCAAATCCCGCATGGCGGCAAGCACTGCCGATGAATCGATGCCGCCCGACAGAAACATGCCATACGGCACGTCGGCGCGCTGGTGGACCTCGACGCTGTTCATGAATGCCGCGTCAAATCTCCGGATGGCCTCTTCTTCATCCCAATCCGCCGGTGCGCCGCCCGGCAGCGCCGCCTCGTTGATCCGGTGGACGATACTGCCCGCCTCGATGGTCAAGGTCTCTCCCGGCAGCACCCGATCCACGCCCTCGAATATGGTCCGCCGGCCCGTCGAGTATTGGAGCTGGAGCATCTCGTCCCGTGCGATCGCGTTAAGACGGGGCGGTACGAGACCGGCGGCGACAAGTGCCGCCGGTTCCGACGCAAACGCCACCCCACCTTCGATGGCCGCGTAATAGAGCGGCTTGATCCCGAACGGATCACGGGACAGCACCACCCGGCCGGCCACCTCGTCGGTGATTGCGATGGCATACATGCCGCGGAGCGCCCGGCCGAACCCCGTCCCCGCGTCCGCATAGAGATGCGCCGGCGGCTCGCAGTCCGATCGCGTGTTGAACTTGGACTCGCCCAACTGCCGCCTGAGTTCGATGTAATTGTAGATCTCGGCATTGGCGACCAGGGCGATGCCGCGCGGCCCGCGGATCGGTTGATCACCGGTCTTGAGATCAATGATGGCCAGCCGGTTGTGGCCGATCTCCGCATTGCCGCTCGTATGCGCGCCTTCGCCGTCGGGCCCGCGATGGGCGATCGCCTTGATCATCCGGTCGACCAGCGCACCGTCCGGCGCACTTCCATCGGCCATGGCGACCCCGGCGATGCCGCACATCAGGCAGTGACCTCTTCGAAGAAGCCGAGGTACTTCTTGACCACGATGTCCTCGGTGAATTCAGCCTCATAGGCCTCTCGGCCGCCACGGGAGAGATACTCGCGCGCACCCGGATCGTCGACCAGCCGCTTGATCGACCGCGCCAGGGCCTGCACGTCGTCGACCGGGCTCAGCAACCCGGATTCACCCTGACGAATAAGAGTACCGGGGCCCGGGCTGTCGGTGGCAACCACCGGGACCCCCTGTGCCCAGGCCTCGATCACCACATTGCCGAGCGGTTCGTGGCGTGACGGACAAACAAATATGTCCGCCGACGCGAACAGCGCCTCGGTGTCGCCACGCCAACCGAGAAAGCGAACCCGGGGCTTGATGCCGAGTTGTCCGGCCAACTCTTCGAGCTCGCCTCGGAGCGGGCCTTCACCAGCCAGCCAGAGATAGGCGTCGGGCACCCGCGCCACCGCCTGAAGCAGTGTATCGAAGGCCTTGTTTTCGTGCAGACGTCCCAGAGCGAGGATTAGCGGGGTCCGTTCCGGCGTCGAAAACGCACTTCGGGAAAGCGGCGCCGCTTTCCCGGCGGAAACGAAATTCGGCAGGTAGTGCACGCGCTCCGGCGCCCAGCCGTTCTTGATGAGATAATCGGCGATGTCTTCCGTGTTGGCGGCTAAGTGATCGCAGTTCCGGTAATATTTGAGGTTGTAGTAGCCGCCGAGCCGGCCGACATGGACGAACTTCCGGCCCGGCTTGGGAACCGCCACGGTGGCCCGGTTCATCCAGCTCATGACCACATCGGGCTCGTACTGCTTGATCATCTTGCCGAGCTTGCGTCCGGAACTGACGTCCAACGGCCCGCCGAAGCTGAGCTCATCGGGCTCGATACCGGCGCCCCTGAGCAATTCAGCGCGGTTCGCATCGGCCCGAATCACGACCCGCTGATCCAGCCCGGCCTTGCCGAGCCCGATGACCAGGCGGTTGAAAAACGCCTCGGCCCCGCCGAATTCGGCGCCCGCCATGCATTGGAGAACCTTCATCAGGGTATCAGCCTTTCAATCGCGATGCCGTCGTCGGCCAGCACGATCCGCGCCATCAATCGAGCTCCTCCTTGGCCTTTAGATGGGAGAGCAGCGGATAAAGGCCGGCAAACAGGGCGATCAGGAATCCATACCCGCCCTCCCGGTAGCCGCGCCGGCCGACGTAGCACTTGATAAACCGGGAAAAGAGCCGGCGGACATTGTTGGCGGTGGACCCAATGTCGCCCGCCTCCAGGAGGTCCCTGGCTCGCGCCGTCGAGTAACTATCGAGGCGGCGCACCATGTCCGAGATATCCCGGTCGACAAAATGCACCAGGCGGTTGGTCAGCATGGTGCCCTTATTGCCGGACCACTCCAGACGGGGGTGAACCCGCTGCCGGCCCCAACGTTTGACGTCCCGCTTGAACAGGCCGGGATAAGCGGCTTTTCCATAGGACGCGCCCCAGCCGTGACGCACAAGGCGATCCCCGATGTAATTGTCGACTGGGATTTCGTGCCAATCCGACTGGGTCTGGCGAACGGTCGATAGAATTTCGTCCGCCAGTTCAGCCGGCACACGTTCATCCGCGTCGATTTCGAAGATCCAGTCCCCGCTCGCCAACGCGATTGCCCGATTGCGTCGTTCCCCTTCGAACTCCCATGCTCCTTCCTCCATTTTGGCGTTAAAGGCCTGGGCAATCTCTTTTGACCCATCGGTGCAATTATCGAGAATCACGACAATCTCGTCGGCAAAGCCCAGTGTCTCCAAGCACGCCTCTAAATTGGTCTCTTCGTTATGAACGTTGAGGGCCGCGGATATTTTGATCTCGCTCACGCCGCAATCCCTTCCGTCCGTGACCACAACTCCCGCGCACATTGCTCTGCCATCTCGACGGTCAGCGAGTCCATGAGACTGCCGCTGTTCACATGATCGAAATCGGGAGGAAATATTTCCTCGAAGGGAACCATGGTTCTAACCACCGCGGTGTGATGACCCCAAGGCCCATACCGCGAATCCTGTGTCGGACCGAACAGGCCGAGGGTCGGCGTTCCCGAAGCCGCCGCCATATGCATGAGGCCGGAATCGTTGCCGACATAAAAATCGCATCTTTCGAGGCAGCCATAGACCGTCAGCAAATCGATCCGTCCCATCAGATCGATGAGTTGGTTTTGCGGAATGCTGTCGATCAACTCCTGCGCCATTGGCCGTTCACTTTCCTGGCCGAACAACGCCACCTTGCCGCCCGGCAAGATTCCACCGGGTCCCGTCAGCCGGCCGGCCAACTCCGCAAAACGCTTGGCGCGCCAAGTCTTCGCCCGCCAGTTGGCGGTTGGTCCAATGGCCAGAACTTTGGAATCGCCGGGGATCAGGTTCGCGGCCTGCTCGGCAATCCGGTCATCGATCCAGAGGGTTGGCGCCGGCGGCTGCTCCAATGAGAGGGCCGAGGCATATCGCTCAACCTGGCGCTCCGGCCCATTGTGCCGGGTGACGCTCAGCCGCCGCCGGCGACCCAGAAGACAGGTCAGCGGCGCATCCCGGAAATCGACGATAACGTCCCAGTAATGCCCGACGCATTTTGCCCAAAGGCCCAGCCAATGAAGGGACAAGGGCTGCTTTTCCAATATGATGACACGTTCCAGGCCGGGCACGCGGTTGAACAACGGCGCGGCGGCCCGCCCGCAGGCGATGGTGACGCGGACCCCGGGGCGCGATCGAATGAGATGGTCGAGGACGCCCGTGGACAGGACGGCGTCGCCGATCCGGGAAGCGGTGACAAATAGGATCGTTGTTCCGCCCGGCTCCGTTTGGGCGTTGCTCAAGACCACAATCCTTCGAATTCGATAGCCGCCGTCTCCCAATTGCGGGCCGCCTGCAATATCCGGGCGTCCCGATGCAGCCCATCATACATGCCAAAATCATCCGATAGCAGTTCGAGCGCAATTCTTGCCGCGGCATCCAAATCGGGCACCAGGTAGCCGGTACGCCCGTTGTGCACCCTTTCGGCCGCGGGAGACGCGGTATCCGATTGGAGTACCACGGCGGGCAGACCGGCCGCTTGGCTCTCCGCAAGCGTTGAGCCGTACATTTCGCTCGGAATCGCGGGATAAAGGTGCACTCGCGCGGCGGCATATGCCGCGGCCATAGCCGCATCGGACCCGGGCGCTTTGACCTCGACCCCATCGTCCGCTGCTTCTCGAACTTCGTCGAAGACGTCGGCGATCCGGTCGAGGGGCTTGGAGCCCGACGCCGCTTTTGCCAGTGATGCCGAGTAGATGTGGAGCTTGGCCGCCGGCTGTTGAGAGTAAATCCTCTCCCGCCAGAGTCGGACGAATTCCGTCATGCCATGCAGGGGATGAGTGGTCATGATGGCGATCGGATCAGGATGCTCCCCGGGGGCCTCGGCGCGGATGTAATCAAGACCAAGACCCGGCGGGATGACCACCTCGATGAAATCCCGCCACGACCGCCACAACTGTTTCTGGGCTTCACCCACGAATGCCACGATCGGCTTGTATCGCTCCATCGCCGCCTGGTTTTCCGGCCGATTGAGCTGCTTCGGATTACCCCAATACCAAAGTATATTGGCCGACGCCTCGGGCAATTCCTCGAACAGGCGCGGGCCGCGTTGCGCGATGGTCACGTCCGCGGCAGGTGGACGCGGGGCGTCCCAGGGAGCCCAGGTGACGCCATCGACAACGCCTGCCTTATCGCACCGATTGACGACGGTGACGGCGTGATCTCGGACGGCAAGCGCGGCGGCCAAGCCCGCGACGGCCTTCTCGGCGCCGCCGAGGGCGCGAACCGACGGCGTTCGGCCATCGAAGGCAATCGTGTCGTCGATCATCGTGATCCGCATGGCTGGTTTATACGCGGAGCCCCGCGCCAAGAAAAGCGGGAAACCCTTGAATATTTGGGGGTTTTGCCGTTCTTGCCGAGTCGCGCCAAGGGCCTATATGGTGTGACGGTATGACAGGACCGAGCGGATGAAATACGCCATTTTGCCCAACCGGGCGGTGATCCAGGTTTCGGGCGCCGACGCCCGGGATTTCCTTCAAGGCCTGGTCTCCAACGATGTGGACAAGGTATCGCCGGAACGAAGCATCTACGCCGCGTTCTTGACCCCCCAGGGCAAATATCTGTTCGACTTCTTCATTGTTCAGGCTGCTGACGGCCGGCTGTTGATCGATTGCGAGGCCGCCCGGTTGGACGACTTCATGCGCCGGCTGAACATGTACAAGCTGCGCGCGGCGGTGGACATCGAAGACGCCACCAACTCATTCGCCGTCGCCGCGGTTTTCGGCGGCGAAGCGGCAACTTCTCTCGGCTTCGAGGCGAAACCCGGTGCCGCGCGGCCGTGCGCCGGCGGAATCGCCTATGTGGATCCCAGGCTAGCCGATGCCGGCCTCCGCGGCATTGCGCCGGCCGCAAATCTTGATTCCGCGCTCAAGGCAATGGGCTGTTCCGAAGCGACTGCGGAGAGCTATGACGCGCACCGGCTGGCACTGGGGCTTCCCGACGGCAGCCGGGATATGGAGGTGGACAAGGCGATTCTCCTGGAGAGCGGCTTCGAAGAACTGCACGGGGTGGATTGGGATAAGGGCTGCTATATGGGACAGGAACTCACCGCGCGGACCAAGTACCGTGGCCTGGTGAAGAAGCGCCTGCTGCCGGTTCAAATTGAAGGACCGCTTCCCTCGCCGGGAACCCAGATCACCGCCGGCGGTAAAGATGCGGGCGAGATGCGCTCGGGCCAAGGCAGCCGCGCCATCGCCTTGCTGAGACTGGAGGCCGTGAGCGGCGAGGCGCCATTGATGGCGGGCGAGACGCGGATCATCCCCGATATCGCGCCCTGGGTGGCGCTGCCCGAGGCCGAATAGGTTTCGTTGCGGCACGGACAGGGGCTGACGTAGACTCCGGCACATGATTGGCCGCCGACGCCGCGCTCCGCTGCCGGATATTCTCGAACCCGTCTCCCGCAGCTTCGGGCGGACCATTCGGAAATACGGCGCCATGAATAAAGGCGTCGGATGGTCGAGCCCCGAACGCCAGCAGCACCGTTTCCGGATATTCGCCGGATTGTTCGCCGATGAGCGTTCGGATCATCTGGTCATCAACGATCTCGGCTGCGGCTACGGCGCCATGTTCGAGGCGTACGCCAATCTGCCACAACTCAAACGGGGCCGGTACTTCGGTTACGACATCAGCCGGGAGATGCTGGCACGGGCAAATTCGCGTATCCGGGACAAACGGGCCTCGTTCATCCTTTCCCATGAGGCAACCCAGGACGCCGACTACTCCTTCGTCTCGGGGAGCTACAACATCAAAATGTACGCCGGGGACAGCGAATGGCTGGAATTTGTGCTCGATAATCTGACCCAACTTTGGTCCAGGACGCATACCGGCCTCGCCTTCAACATGATGAGTATTCACGCGCCGGAGAGGCTCCGTACCCTCTATTACGCCGATCCCCGGACATTCCTCGCTTTCTGCCGGCAGGTCCTGTCGCCCAACAGCCGTCTGTTCGACAGCTACGACGACAGGGAGTGGACGATTTTTGTCAGACGGTAGCGCTTAGGCGGTAACGCTTAGGCAAATAATGCAATGATTCCGCCTGCGACCAGCAGCCCGATGGCTATGCGGCGAAACAGGGTCTGGAACCGGCTGTGGAAAAGCCGCCCGCCCCACCAGGCACCGAACATATAGACCGGCGTGAGCAATATCGTCCGCACAATGGTCTCGACATGAAAGCTGCCGGCGACGATCAGGCCGACCAGCGTGACAATGATCAGCAATGCCGTCATCACGACGATGTTGGCCCGCTGAACGGTTGCCGGATCTGGAAAGGCCAGCATGTAAGCGGCCAGCGGCGGCCCGCCCATGCCGGTGGCGCCGGTGAGGTACCCGGCCAGCGCGCCCGCGACCGCGCCGGAAGCGGTATTTCTCGGTCCCTTGTAGGTCCAGCCGAAGCCGATGACCAAGGCGCCCGCCAGGACGAGGATTCCGATTGCCCGCCGGATGAGATCCGGATCGATGGTCACCAGCGAAATCACGCCGAGCGGTGTGAAGATGATTGCCGCGACCATCATCGGGATCACGTGTGGCCACCGGGCGATCCTCATCGCCGGCAGGGTGAGTTGCGCCGAGCCGATGACCCCGGCGAAGACCAGGATCGCCAGCGCTTCGACCGGACCGAACAGCACGGTGTAGAGCGGCATCGCGACCAGCGCCCCGCCAAAGCCGGTAAAGCCATGGGCCATGCCGGCGGCGATAGCGACCAGCAAGGCGATAGCAAGATCGAGATCGAGAGTGGCAAGGACGGTTTCGGCCACCGGTCCGGGCCTATAAAACGATTGCCGCGATACCGCTCGCGAACAATACGGTCAGCGCGGCCCGCCGGAAGAATGCGTCCGATGCCGCCCGAAATCCGGCGCTACCGCTCCAGGTTCCGGCCACATAGGCGACGGCAAGGATGAGGGCGGTTAGCGCAACCGTCCCGTCGTAGGCCCCGCCGACGATAATGCCGAGCAAAGTCATGACGCCCACCGATCCGACGACGACAACGATGTTTGCCCGCTGCATCGCCGGAGGGTCGGGCCAGGCCATGACGTAGAGGACGACGGGCGGTCCGCCCACCCCGGCAAATCCGGTGATGCCGCCGCACAGCGATCCCGCGACAATCCCGGGCAGCCGTCCGCGGGGGCCCCTATAGGTCCAGCCCTTGGCCAGCATCACCGCCCCGGCCAGGACAAACAGGCCGATGGTCCGGCGGACGATATCCGGCTCCATGGCGAACAGCAGCAGCGTGCCGAGCGGCGTTGCCAGCAACGCCGGTATGAGGATTGGCCATAACACCGGCCAATCGGCCTCGCGGGAGGCGCGGGGCAGCATCTGTAACGTGCCAAGGACCCAGGCGGGCGCCGAAAGCGCCAGGGCCTCCACCGGGCTGAGCAACAGGGCCAATAGCGGCATCGTAACGAGCGCGCCGCCGAAGCCGGTCAGCCCGTGAACCATGCCGCCCAGCAGCATGATGCCGAGCGCTATCGCAAATTCCACCGTCGTGTCGAACGCGAAAAGCTCGGGCAAGTCTCAGCTTTCACCCAGCGCCGGCCAAACGCCGCTCAGCAGCCGGACGGCATTACCATGCAGGATGGCCTGCTTCTCGGGCGCACTCAGCCGGGTCGCTTCAATGCCTGAAATGGTCCGGTCGGTGCGAAAGATCGGGCAGTCGGTACCCAGCAGAATATGCTCCGCGCCGATAAATTTCGCGGCAAATTCAACGGTTTCCGCCCCGAACGAGGAGCAATCGACCGCAACCTTCTTTATCATCGAAGACGGCATGGGCGCGTCCGGATCGCGGGTGATGACGATATGGTCGAGACGCTCGACGACGGCCGGCAGGGTGCCGGCCAGATTGGCAACATGGACGGTCAAATTCCCGTAGCCGTCCAGGAAGTCGGTCATCAGCAACGTCACCATGGCCTGGCCGACTTTGTTCTGGACCTCGAGCTGACTTCGGTACACCCCGTTATCCGAAAACGGCGCCGGCGCGTCGGCTTTCAGATCCGGCCGCTGGTCGGGCCGGGGACCCGGATGCAGAAACAAATGGCCGCCCAGGGATTCGGCAAGATCAAACAGCGGACGCAGCCGTTCCGCCTGGTCCAGGCTGTCGAAGAAGTTCATCGGCAGAACGGCCCCCACCAGACCCAGCTCGCGTGCCCGGCGGTACTCGGCCAGCGCCGTATCCATGTCGGCAAACGGCAGGGCGGCGAGGCAGGCGAACCGCTCCGGATGTAACCGGTGGAGCGCTGCCGCTTCATTATTGAAGGTCTCGCAGATGGGCTGCGCTTCCTCGACCGGCAGGCTGTCGGCGCCGAACAGCCCGGCGAGCGACAGCAACTGAGCGTCCACGCCCATCTGATCCATGAAGGCCAGCCGCGCATCCATGTTCAGGTAATCCTCGGTGAAGGCGATGACGTTGACCGGCAGGTGCAGTCGCTCGCCGCCGCCGCGCATCCGTTCGATCCACGGCGCCTTGGTCCGGTCTCGGAACATGCCGGCGACCGGTTCCGGGATGTAATGGGTGTGAACGTCGATGGTCATGAAACGCCCTCCTCGCCGGCAGCATTATCAGCGCATCATCTCCCCAGGTCCAACGGAGTCTTTCGCCGTATTTTCCGCCAGGGTTTTCCGGCAATCCAGTCGGGTATGCACCCTTCAACTACCCGACCTTTGGCGCTAGCATCAGCATTGGGAAGCAACTCAGCCATGGGAAAATCAAGAAATGGGAACAAGACCGGAATCCGGGCGGCGGCGCTTCGGGAAATTTGTCGCGACGTGCCTTTTGGCCCTTTGGGCCGTGGCCGGACCGGACGGTTCCCTCGCCAACGACCCGCCGCTGAGCGCGGAGCAGATACGCTCGATCCTCATCGGAAACACGATCACCTTCAAGACCGGACCCGGCGGACGTGTCGAAGTCTGGCAGTTCTACCCTGACGACCGGAAGATGATATTCACGACGTCCCGGATTCAGGGGCGCAACGTGACAACCGAGTGGGAGATCAAAGCGGACGGCCAGTACTGTCACACCTCGCCGCGCTTCGGATTGCGCTGCTATCGTATTCGCGGCGACAGGCACATGCTCAATATGACGGCGCAGACCGGCGGACCCGATGTCGTCGCCACCGTTCTCAGGGGTGATCCGAAATCCTTCGACCCCGGCCGGGTCGCGCGCAAGGCCAAGGCGGAGGCCGTAGCCAAAGCGGCGGCCGTAGCCAAAGCCAAGGCGGCGGCCACTCACCCGGCGCTCATTGGAGCCGACCTGCCGCTGATCCTGCCCGCAAAAGACATCTATCCCGGACAGCGCAAAAGTTGGGGGTACAAGGTTTCTCTCGACGGGAAAAAGCTTGCCTGGGTCGAGCGTGTGGGCCGCAAGCCCACCATCCACGTGCGGTGGCTGGACGGATCACTCCCCGACCTGCGGCTCAATCACCCGATGCCGGTTAACGCCGTCTACTGGGCGCCGGATAGCCGCCGCCTGCTGTTCTTCTGGAACCTGGGCACCCGGCACACGCAACACTTGTTTGCCGCGGATATCGAGAATCCGGGCGCCGAGCCCCGTGATTTGACCCCTTTCGAGGGCGTCCGCGTCCTGGGCCTACGCTATCCGACCCGCCTTCCAGGCCATGCCATCGTCCGGATGAACCTGCGCGATCGATCGGTCTTCGACCTGCACAAGCTGAATCTGGAAACCTCGGTTCACGAACGCATCGCGGACGGCACCAGGGAGACCATCAACTGGATCACCGACAATGACGGCAACGTCCGGGCGCACGCACGGCGGCTGGACGACGGCGGGACTGTCATCGAACGACGCGATGGTGACGGCGAATGGACGCTCATTTTCCAGGCCGCGGTTCAGGACACCTTTGCGTTCAAGACTCATGTAGTCGCGGACGATGAGTACTTCTTCGCGCGTTCGAACGTCGGGCGCGAACTGGTTGCGGCCGTGAAAATCAGCCTGAAAACCGGCCGGCAGGAGATGCTGTTCGAAGACGAAAATGTCGACGTGAAGAACATTTGGGCCAGCCGCCTCGTCGACGACATCGTGACGGCCACATTCCGGAAGGAACGGTGGCATCATCACTATTTCAATGATCCGGACTTGCAGCGCGATATCGAAAAGGCTTTGTCCGTTAAGGATGTCGATTATTCGCTCAGAAGCATCAGCAAGGATCATATGAAGATCGTATTGCTGGCGGCGAGTGATCGCATTGGCCGCATCGACTATCTATTGGATCGAACCTCGGGGAAGCTTGAAGCCCTCTCGCATCACCCGGTCAACCGGCACTTCGACAGCCTGGCGGAAACCCGACCCGTCCGGTTCAAGTCCCGGGACGGATTGACCCTGCATGGCTATTTGACCCTCCCCAAGGGAACCTCCGGCAAGGGATTGCCCATGGTCCTCAAGGTTCATGGCGGACCTTGGGCCAGGGACAAGTGGTCCTACGACGCGGACACCCAATTTCTCGCCAACCGGGGATATGCGGTGCTTGAGGTCAATTACCGGGGCTCTCTCGGTTACGGCCGGGCGTTCCTGGAGGCATCGAGAGGTCAATTCGCCGGTACCATGCACGACGATTTGATCGACGCCGTCGACTGGGCGGTCGCCGACGGCTACGCCGACCCGAACAAGGTGGCCATCTATGGCGCGAGCTATGGCGGCTACGCCGTGCTCACCGCTTTGACCAAAACGCCGACCAAATTCGCTGCGGGGATCGATGTGGTCGGGATGTCCGACCTGATCCTTCAGATCAGGACCTTCCCGCCGTATCGGAAACACGCCCGCAACTGGTGGAAGTACTTCGTCGGCGACATTTCGACGGCGGCCGGACGGGCTGATCTTCTGGAACGCTCGCCGATCACGCATGTGGAGAGGATCGAACGCCCTCTCCTCATTGTTCATGGCGCCAGGGATACCCGGGTCTCAAAAGAAAACTCGGACAGATTCGTGAACAAGCTGCGGGAAAAGGGAATCCAGCACGACTACCTGATATTCGCTGATGAGGGACATGGCATTCGCCGACAGAAAAACCGGCTGAAGTTTGCCCGCCGCATGGAACTGTTTCTAGCTGAGCACCTGGGTGGCCGGACGGCGGTCGAGCGGGTCGGCGCACGCTAGTAGAGGTTCTCGCGTATTCCCTTCTGGTAATCGGCTTCCTGCTGTTCGCCGTTTCCGCCTTGGCCGATGTGATCGGCGAGCATCCGACCGGCGCCGGGCAAGGCGGACCGCTCGACCTGGGCGTCCGCATTCCAAAGCTCGGAACGGATGAGCGCCTTGGCGCAATGCAGGAAGGCTTCCTCCACATGAACGACCAACGCCGTCGCCGGGACGTGGCCCTTTTCCTCCAGCGAAGCCAGCAGCGCCGGATCCGTCGCGATCTCACCCCGCCCGTTCACCCACAGCGTCTCGTTGACGCCGGGGACCAAAAAGATCAGCGCCACCGTCGGGTCTTCGAGGATATTGCGGTAGCCGTCGAGCCGGTTGTTCCCCTTTCGGTCGGGAATGGCGATGGTGTTGTCGTCGAGCACCTTCACGAAACCGGCCGGATCTCCTTTGGGAGAAACATCGCCGTTGGTTCCCATCACCAGAAACGGCGACAGGGCGATGAAGTCCTTGCAGTGCTTGTCGAGCGCCGTGAGCGTCTTGTTGGCGGCCCGGATGGACGGCTCGCCGTAGAGGCTCTCCAGATCATCGGCCGTGGCGACGGTATGACCGGCGGGTTTGACGTCGTCAGGCATGGGATTGGTCCTCTGTTGCGCGCTCGCGGAGAACAGACACTAGGCGGCAAACCGCCAATTTGCCAGACCCGAACGCGGACCAACCCGGAATGTCATCAAAGGTTATGCGCTGTGCCTGACCTCGGTAAAGAAATCGAATCGCCCGAAGTGTCTGGCCGCGCTCCGAGAGATAATTAAGGATTTTCACCCCCCACAATTCGCCAAGTCATTGGACGGCGAAAAGCGCCTGCTAAACTCCCTGAGTTCAGCGTTGGCCGCCAGCTAGCTTTAGTTGGCCTTAGGCGTTGACCAGCGCCTCGACGCCGAGCGCCGCCTGCGCCGCCGCAAGGCGGGCGATGGGCACCCGATAGGGCGAGCAGGACACATAGTCGAGCCCGACCTTCTGACAGAAGGCGATAGACGCCGGATCGCCGCCATGTTCGCCGCAGATGCCGAGCTTGATATCGCTCCGCGTGGCGCGCCCTTTCTCGGTGGCGATCTTCACCAACTCACCGACGCCCGCCGGATCGATGCTGACAAAGGGGTCGGTCTCGTAGATGCCCTTTGACCGGTAGGTGTCGAGGAACGACCCGGAATCATCACGGCTGAGCCCGTAGGTGGTCTGGGTTAGGTCGTTGGTGCCGAATGAGAAGAACTCCGCGGTTTCGGCTATGGCGTCCGCCGTCAGGGCGGCGCGCGGCAATTCGATCATCGTCCCGGTCATGTATTCGACGCCGACACCGCCGGCTTCCCTCACGTCGGCCGCCACCCGGTCGACGACATCCTTGAGGATATCGAGTTCCGCCTTGGTGCCGACCAGCGGGATCATCACCTCGGGCGTGACCGCTTCGCCGGTGGATTTCTGAACCTCGGAGGCGGCCTCGAATATGGCGCGGCACTGCATCTCGTAGATTTCCGGATACATGATGCCCAGCCGGCAGCCGCGCAGGCCCAACATGGGGTTGGCCTCGTGCAGTGACGCGGCGCGGGCTTTTACCTCACGAATTTCGGTGCCGGCCGCGTCCGCGACCTCGGCCATCTCCTCGTCCGTGTTGGGCAGGAACTCGTGCAGCGGCGGGTCCAGCAGCCGGACCGTTACCGGCTGGCCCTTCATGATGGTGAACAACTCGATGAAATCTTCCCGCTGGTACGGCAGCAGCTTGGCGAGCGCGGCGCGGCGACCATCCTCGTCGGCGGCCAGAATCATCTCCCGCATATTCACGATCCGCGCCGGATCGAAGAACATGTGCTCGGTGCGGCAAAGGCCGATGCCTTCGGCGCCGAACTTGCGCGCGGTCGCGGCATCCTCGGGGGTTTCGGCGTTGGTCCGGACGCGAAGCTCGCGCACCTCATCGACCCAGGACATGAGCGTGCCGAAGTCGCCGGTAAGTTCCGGCTGGATGCTCTTCACCTCGCCCAACATCACTTCGCCGCGTCCGCCATCGATGGTGATCACATCCCCCTCGCCCACCGTCTGGCCCATGGCGCTCAGGGTCTTGGCGTTGTAGTCGACCCGTATCTCGCCGGCCCCGGCGACGCACGGCCGGCCCATACCTCGCGCGACGACGGCCGCGTGAGAGGTCATACCGCCGCGGGTGGTGAGAATGCCCTCGGCGGCATGCATACCGCCGATATCCTCCGGGCTGGTTTCGATCCGCACCAGGATGACCTTGTCGCCTTGGGCCGCGAGGGCCTCGGCCTCGGCGGCGGAAAACACAACCTTGCCGCAGGCGGCACCCGGCGATGCCGGCAGTCCGCGGGCCAGCACATTCCGATTGGCCGCCGGGTCGAGCGTCGGGTGCAGGAGCTGGTCAAGTTGTCCGGGATCGATACGGCGGATGGCTTCGTCGCGGGAAATGAGCCCAACGTCCGTCATATCAATGGCAATCTTCAGGGCGGCCTTGGCGGTCCGCTTGCCGGTCCGGGTCTGAAGCATCCACAGCTTGCCTTCCTGGACCGTGAATTCCATGTCCTGCATGTCTTTGTAATGGGCTTCGAGCTTCTGGCGGACCGAATCCAATTCGCCGAACAGCTTGGGCATGCTCTCTTCCATGGAGGGCAGATCGCCACCATTTATCGCGCGCTCGGCCACGGTCAGGGGTTGCGGCGTCCGGATGCCGGCGACCACGTCCTCGCCCTGGGCGTTGATCAAATATTCGCCGTAAAAGGCGTTCTCGCCGGTGGACGGGTTGCGGGTGAAACAGACGCCGGTCGCCGACGTGTCGCCCATATTGCCGAATACCATGGATTGGATATTGACCGCCGTGCCCCAGGCTTCGGGGATATCGTGGAGCCGCCGGTAGGTGATCGCCCGGTCGTTCATCCAGCTGCCGAACACCGCACCGACGGCGCCCCAAAGCTGGTCCTTCGGGTCCTGGGGAAACGGCGCGCCCAGTTCCTCTTCCACCTTGGCCGCGAAGTCGCGGGCGACGTTCTTCCAGTCTCCGGCATCGAGATCGGTATCGAGGTTGACGCCCTTGGCGTCCTTGTGGTCGGCCAGGATGTCCTCGAAGTGATGATGCTCCACGCCCAGCACCACGTCCCCATACATCTGGATAAAGCGCCGGTAACTGTCCCAGGCAAACCGCTCATCGCCCGAGGACTTGGCGAGCCCGCCGACGGTCTCATCGTTGAGCCCCAAATTGAGAACCGTGTCCATCATGCCGGGCATGGAAGCCCGGGCGCCGGAGCGGACGGAAACCAGCAATGGATCGTCCGGATTGCCGAAGGTCTTGCCGATGGTCTTCTCGACCGCCGCCAAGGCTGCTTCGACCTCGGCCCGCAAACCGTCCGGGTAGTTGCCGGCGGCCTGGGTGTAGGCGTTACAGACTTCGGTGGTCAGAGTGAAACCGGGCGGTACCGGCAGGCCCAACGAGGCCATCTCGGCGAGATTTGCCCCCTTGCCGCCCAACAAATTGCGCATGTCGGCGCTGCCCTCGGCAGTGCCGCCGCCAAAAGCGTAGACATATTTGGTTGTCAACGCTCGCCCCCTTCAATTTGAGAAAAATCAGCTACGCGGTTCATGGTCGCCCGTATCCGGGACAGAAGCCGCAGCCGGTTTACACGAAGCGCCGGGTCATCGCAATTGACCGTCACATGGTCGAAAAAGTCGTCGACCGGCCGGCGCAGCGCGGCGAATTCATTCATTGCCTGATCGAACCGCTCCTGGGCGAGATTCGGGGCGATTTGTGCCTCCGCCGCCGCGAGTTTTTCGAACAAACGAGTCTCCTGGGCTTGCGCGAACAGTCCGGTATCCAGGGTGCCCTCGAAAGACGCGCCGTCATTTTTCTCCTCGATTCGGAGAATGTTGGCGGCCCGCTTATAGGCCGTCAGCAGATTTGCGCCGTCGTCGGTCTCGAGGAAACTGCCGAGCGCGGAGACCCGGGCAATCAGCCGCACCAGATCATCCTCACCGCCGAGCGCGAATACCGCCGAGATGAGGTCGTGACGAGTGCCCTGTTCGCGGAGATGAACCTTCAGCCGGTCGGCGAAAAATGCGAGGAGATGTTCCGGAGTTTCAGGAATCAGACCACGAAGCGGTCTTCCAACTCGACTATCCACGCTAAACTCCGGTGTAGAACCATAGAGGTCAACCGAATGCTTGAAGACCTCTTTGAGGTTAACCCTCAGCGAGTTCTCAAGGATTAACCGGATAACACCAAGGGCAGCTCGACGAAGGGCGTATGGATCCTTAGACCCTGTTGGATACTCAGCAATTCCATAGAAACCGACCAACGTATCCAGCTTGTCGGCCAAGGCCACGGCGACGCTGACCGGCGCGGTCGGGCAATCGTCCGACGGGCCCAACGGCGAATAATGATCCCGGATCGCGTCGGCAACGGCCGGGTCCTCACCATCGGCCAACGCATAGTAACGGCCCATGATGCCCTGGAGTTCGGGAAATTCGTAGACCATGCCGGCGGTCAGATCGGCCTTGGCGAGGCGGGCGGCGGAGCGCACCTTGTCCCTGTCGGCGCCCGCTACGTGGCCCGCGATCTCGGCGGCCAGGGCCTGCACCCGGTCGATTTTGTCATCGAGGGAGCCAAGCTTGGCGTGGAAGGTAACATCCCTGAGGGCGGGCGCCCTCGAGGCAAGAGATGCCTTGCGGTCCTGATCCCAATAAAACTTGGCGTCGGCCAGCCGGGCGCGGAGCACCCGCTCGTTACCGGCGACCACCGCCTTGCCCTTGTCCGAGGTTTCGGTATTGGCGACGACGATGAAATTGGCGGCCAGGGCCCCGGACTTGGTTTCAAGGGCGAAATATTTTTGGTGCGCCCGCATGGAGGTGGTGAGCACCTCGGGCGGAAGGCCCATGAAATCGTCGTCGATCCTGCCCATGTAGGTGACCGGCCACTCGACCAGTCCGGCCACCTCGTCGGCGAGTCCCGGATCGTCTTTGAGTCGGAGCCCGGCCTTGTCCGCCAGCCTAGCGGCGTCTTCGAGAATTTTCTCCCGGCGCTCTGCCGCATCGAGAATGACTTTGGCATCCCGGAGCTTGGCGGCGTAGTCGTCAAACCCTTTCACCGCGAACGTCTTGGGCGCCAGGAAGCGGTGGCCGGCGGTCTTGGATCCGCTTTCGATCTCTCCTCGCGCAAGGCTCACCTTCCTGCCGTCAAGCAAACACAAGAGACCATGAATGGGCCGGACCCAACGTTCGGACCGGTCGGCCCAGCGCATGGCCTTCGGCCAGGGAAGCGCATTAATGGCTTCTGCCAGAATTTCCGGCAGCAGGTCAACGCTCTTCGCGCCCTTCTTTTCGATCACCGCGAAGTAGAAGGATCCTTTTTCAGTTTCGCGGATTTCGGCCTGGCCGCGGGTGAGGCCGTTACCGCGCAAGAAACCTTCCACCGCCTGATCGGGCGCATCGGCGCGGGGGCCGCGCCGTTCCTCGGATATATCCGGGGTCTTGGCCGGCAACCCGTCGACCACCAGCGCGAGCCTGCGGGGTGTCGCAAAGGCCCGGGCCTCCTGAAACTCTAGGCCTGCTTCTTTGAGTCCGTCGCAGACAAGACGCTTGAGGTCTTCCGCCGCGCGCGCCTGCATGCGGGCGGGGATTTCCTCGGACAGGATTTCCAGCAGAAGTTCGGCCATATCAGCCGTTGCTCCTCTCGCTCGCGAGGTACTCTTCACAACACGCGCGCGCGAGACTTCGCACTCGGCCGATATAGGCTTGCCGTTCGGTCACCGAAATGACGCCCCGCGCATCCAAAAGATTAAACGCGTGAGAGGCCTTGATGCACTGGTCGTAGGCGGGCAGCGGCAGCCGGGCGGCAATCAGGCTCTCGCACTGCTTCTCGGCATCGGCGAAATGCCGGGTTAGGACGGCGGTATCGGCATGATCGAAATTGAAAGCCGAGTACTCCCGCTCGTTCCGCAAAAACACATCGCCATAGCTTGTCCCGGCCCCGTTGAAATCCAGGTCGTAGACGTTTTCCACCCCCTGAATGTACATGGCCAACCGCTCGAGCCCGTAGGTGATCTCGGCCGAGACGGGATCGCAATCGATGCCGCCGACCTGCTGGAAATAGGTAAACTGGGTCACCTCCATGCCGTCGCACCACACCTCCCAGCCGAGGCCCCAGGCGCCGAGGGTGGGACTTTCCCAGTCGTCCTCGACGAAGCGGATATCGTGGAGGCCGCGATCGATACCGAGTTCCGCGAGGCTTTGCAGATAGAGGTCCTGCACATCCGCCGGCGAGGGTTTCAGGATGACCTGGAACTGGTAGTAGTGCTGGAGCCGGTTCGGGTTTTCGCCATAGCGGCCGTCCGCGGGGCGGCGCGACGGCTGGACATAGGCGGCCCGCCAGGGCTCCGGTCCCAACGCGCGGAGTGTCGTCGCCGGATGGAAGGTGCCGGCGCCCATTTCCATATCGTAGGGCTGAAGCACCACGCAGCCGCGATCAGCCCAAAATCGCTGAAGCCTGAGGATCAGCGACTGGAAGTCGGTTGCGCCCGCCTTGCGTTTCGGGGACGGCTTTTTGGCTGCCTTTTCGGGGGCCTTGCCCATGATGACGTCCGGCAATTCCTGGATTGAGCGCGAGTGGTAATGGGGGACCCGTGACGAGTCAAGAAACCCCTCCGGGCGGCGCAATCGCCGTCCCCGGAACCCGCAAACCCGAGGCCCGCGGCGCGGCGGCCGCGGGCCCGGAATTCATGCCGGGATGTGGGGCGGAGACTAGGAATAACTTCCCAGCCAGGCGGCGAAATCAGCCGAGAACCAAACGGCGGCGCCGAACCCAGCGGTAGCAACCGCGGCCCACACGCCGGCCAATCGGAACGCCCGGCGTTGGCGGGCGGTTTTTCCATCGTATGAAGCGGGTGTAAACGGGCGTTGATGGAATCGAGGGCGCGTCACCAATATCATTTAGGTGTACGGACACCCCGATTTTCCGCAATTACCGGCGTTTTCCGGCACGAATTCGCCGCACACACCGCATTTGTTCATATCGACCGCATCGGCGGTCCCGGAGGCCCGGGTCCGGCGTTTGTCGTCCGCCTCCCGGGACAAGCGGTCCTTGCGCTTGCCGAGCCGGCTAAATCCCCACCAGATGACGGCAATGATCGCCGCCAGCACGATGAGCTTGGGAAGACTGAATACAGACATGAGCTAGTTCTAGTTGCCCGTAGGGCGGCGGGTCAATCGGAAGCTGCGGGGCCACCGGGACCGTCCGGCCAGAATACGAACGCCACCGGGATCAGAATGGAGCCGAACAGCAGTCCGCCGAAGACACTGCCCGCCCCGAAAAGCATCACCGACATCAGCAGTGAAACCGCGACCAGGAGCGCGGAAAAGAACGGCTCGGCCGGCTTTGGAATTGCGCGTACTTCCGCCCGCCGTCTCATACCACGTTTTTGCGTTTCGAACATCGTCCCGCTCCTAGAGCCCGTAACGACCCCATAACGCCCGGGCCTCGACCGCTCCCAGAAGGTCATCGGCCCATCCGCCGTGCAAATCAGGCAAGCCCCCGGACCATGCCGGGCTCAGCCCAAATCGCCGCTTCAGCCAGCTTTGCCGCTGTCCCACGGGACGGAATTTCACATTCTCGCCGAATTTCTCCTGCATCACCGCGGTAAGCTCGCCGATGCCGTCCACAAGGCCCAATTCGAGCGCCCGTTTTCCGGTCCAGAACTCACCGGAGAAGAGATCCCGTTCATCTCCCTTGAGTTTACCGGCGCGCCGCTCCCGGACCATCTGCTTGAAGCTCTCGTGAATTTCGCCCTGAAGTTTCTCAAGGCGCTCAACGTGGTCGGGGTTTTCCGGCGAGAAGGGATCCAGCATGCCCTTACGGTCACCCGAAGTATGCAGCCGGCGCTCGACGCCGATTTTCTCCAACAGTTCGGTGAACCCGAACCCCGACGAGATGACGCCGATGGAGCCGATGATGGATGTCTCGTCGGCATAAATTTCATCGGCGGTGCATGCCAGCCAGTATCCGCCGCTCGCCGCGACGTCTTCGGTGAAAGCGATCACCGGCACGCCTTTCTCTTCGGCCAATGCCCGGATGCGCTTTTGAATGAGCGCCGATTGCGCCGGCGCCCCGCCGGGCGAGTTAACCGCCAATGCCACGGCCTGCAGCCCCTTGACGCTGAATGCACGCTCCAGCGTCTGTACGAGGCCCGATGCCGACAATCCCGGCCGGCCCGGCGGCATCCCCCGTCCTATGACACCCGTCAGACGAACCACGGCAACGGCGGGTTGGGGTTTGCTGAAATACGGAATTCTGAATTTGCGTGGTTGGTTCATCGCTTCAACATAGGTGGTTATGCGTCGTCCTGCCAGCGGGGCGCACGCGGCGCCGAACCGGCCAAGGCAATCGGCTTCCTGGTTTTCGCTCGGCCGGTCTCGAGGCGCGGGGGACGGCTCATCAGCCCGGTTCGATCTCGATGACGGCGCCGCCCCTAAGGACGGCCTCCGCTTGGGCGGTAAATTCTCCACCGTCATGGTGGAGGATCATCCCCCCGGTGACCGTGCGTTTACTTTGCCCGTCGTTCCGCCAGCGGTACAAGACGCGTCGGGCCTGCCGCCGTGAAGCATCGCGCCACAGAGGATAGACCGTGGCGGATCCCTTATGCGGCGAGAACGCATCATCGAGATCCGCCAATCGGTCGAAGCGGTGGACAAACGTAACGGAACCGCGTCGGCGGGCCTTTGATACGGCCATCGACACCCAGTCCCGGAGCCCTGCGCCGCCTTCGACATTTGCGGCCGCTTTGGCCGCATTTGGCGACAATCGAGCCGCAGTTGCCTTCAAATGAGGAGGGTTTGCCATGACATGGTCATATGCCGTCGGCAGGTCGTCCGGCGGGGCAAGAATGTCGGCCTCGCGAATGACCGTGCCCGCCGCGTGGTTTCGATCTATGTTGAGCGCGGCCACTTCAACCAAATCCGCCTGGATTTCGAGGCCGTGTACGACAATGGCGGGGACTCTGGCGGCCAGACAGAGCGCCGCGCCGCCGACGCCCGCGCCGATCTCAAGCACCGTTTGACCCTCCATTGCCGGGATGGATGCCGCGAGCAACACCGGGTCGATTGCCGCGCGGTAGCCCGCTGCCGGTTGATAAAGGGCAACCCGGCCGCCGAGCAGGCGATCGTCGGTCAGCCCCTCAAGTGCGGTCATGGAATTCATCCGACTCTTCGACAAGCTGTCTGGCGCGCGCGAGATCTCCGTCCTCGACCATCAATCGCCGGGGTATGGCATTTGCGCTTCCCTCGAGCACGCTGACATGGACGTCCAGCACGAAGGTTTCGATGTTTTCATCGGCGAGTAACGCCTGGAGCCACGAAATTAGAACCGGATCATTGGTTCTGAGCAGTTCGACCATGCTTGCGTCCTACCGATACAGCGACCACGAACGTCCGTATAACCCAGTGAAGCAATTCGGGAGCGGGTCTTGACCCACGCCGAGTCACACAAATATGCTCGCCCGAGCCTATCGACCCGTCAAGCATCAACCACCAGGGCAGTCCAGTGGGTGTCGTTGTAAACCTTGAAGAAAGTGCGGATCGCAAGGGCGATCTCGGAAAACTGGCAACGCTGACTGCCGATGACCTCCGGGACGTCAACGACCTCATCGTTCGGGCAATGGACAGTCCGGTCGCGTTGATACCTCAACTCGCCGGCCACATCGTCGCCGCGGGCGGCAAGCGGCTCCGGCCCATGCTGACCCTGGCATCGGCGCGCATGTGCGGCTACGAGGGCAATCGCCACAAGGGGCTTTCGGCCTGCGTCGAGTTCATTCATACGGCCACGCTCCTGCATGACGATGTGGTGGATGAAAGTGAGTTACGCCGCGGCCTCGCCTCCGCCAACGCGGTTTGGGGAAACCAGGCCAGTGTGCTGGTCGGGGATTTTCTCTTCAGCCGGGCGTTCGAGTTGATGGTCGCGGACGGCTCCCTCACCATACTCGAAGTGCTGTCCCACGCCTCCAAGGTGATTGCCGAGGGTGAGGTGATGCAGTTGACCACATCCAATGATACCAGCACCGGAGAGACGGCCTATCTGGAGGTGATCCGTTCCAAGACCGCGCAATTGTTCTCGGCCGCGTGCCGCATTGGGGCCCTGATCGCCGCCCGCCCCAAGGTCGAGGAGGACGCGCTCGAGACCTTCGGCATGAATCTAGGGATCGCCTATCAGCTGATCGACGATGTCCTCGATTTTTCGGCGAAACAGGCCAAATTGGGCAAGACCGTCGGTGACGATTTCCGTGAAGGCAAAATAACCCTGCCGATTATCCTTGCCTTCCGCCGCGGCGGTGACGAAGAGCGGGTATTCTGGCGCCGGACTCTGGAGGACCTGGATCAGAGCGACGGCGACCTGGACCGCGCGATCGGCTTGCTTGAGAAGCACGGGGCGTTGGAAGACACGGTTGAGCGTTCCCGCCACTACGGGGCGATTGCGCGCGATGCCATGGGCATCTTCGACGACAGCCCGCACAAGCAAGCGCTCGTCGATGTCATCGATTTCTGCATTGAGCGCGCCTACTGAAGCTTTCCATTTGACGATTTAGAAGCCTTGCCGGGGTGCCGGGCCAACGCTATAAATCCGCTCCCCTTGCCGAACCTATCCCGAATTCCACCACCAAGTCCGTCGGGGAGTAGCTCAGCCTGGTAGAGCACTGTCTTCGGGAGGCAGGGGCCGGAGGTTCAAATCCTCTCTCCCCGACCATTTTTTCAATGGCTTTGCGGTATGGAGACAAAGTCCGCCAGTTGCGGCGAGCAACCACCGGCGCAGCCCGCCGGTTGGGGCATGCTGTCCGATCCGACAAATCGGGCCCCTTGGTTTTCGTCTCCCGGCGGCGGGAAGTTTCCCTGCTCCACACGCCGGGACGATCGGCGAATTAATCTAATATTTGACATTCCCGCCGGAAATCGATTTGAACAACTCGTGGACGGCGTGCCAACTTGCCCGCTCAAATTATATAGTGACGACCGATGACCGTTGCCGATAACGAATTAACCTCTCTGTTTCAGACGCTGCTCCTGACGCGCCGCATCAAGGCCAAGGGCATTGACAACGATCAAATCCGCGATGCGATCCTCGCGCGGGAAAATCAAGAAAACGGAATTATTCTCAGCAATGTCGGGGGCTGGCATTCGGGCGGCGACATCTTTGACTGGGGCGTCCCGGCAATCGATGCATTGGGCGAGGCCTTCAAGGAGGCCGGCGCGGATATGACGAGCCATACCTTGCCGCCGAACATTCGAGGAAAACTCCAAATCGAGTTCCACGGCAACAGTTGGGCCAATGTAATGCGCGACGGCAATTACCACCGAATTCACAACCACCCCGGTGCCGTATGGTCAGGCGTATACTATGTGGCGACCGGGCAGCTGATGCCGGGCCTCCGTCAAAATGGTGAGATTGAATTCCAGGACCCGCGGCCCGGGAACGTTCACGGCGGCAAATGGGTGGTGAAGCCGGAAGCCGGGACGATGCTGATGTTTCCCGCGTGGCTCAATCACTTTGTGAACCCGTTCCACGGCTCGGGGGAACGGATTTCCATCGCGTGCAATTTGAGTGCCGCCGTCGTTCAGTCCGAATAGAGTATGGTAACCCGGCCGCCTGCTAACGGATCCCCAACGTATCAGGGGCGGTCATGAGCATCGGGCCGGTGGCCTACCGAATCTGTCCCTGCCGCAAAGGATGAGAAACGGCATTCAGGAGTCTCGTATGGCAATTTCGGATCTTACCGCCGGGGAGCTTCTCTCGGCGTTGGAGAGCGGCGGGATTACCGCGTTGCGGATCGCCGAAGCGCTCTGCAAGCGCGCCACCAAACTCTCGTCTCTAAACTCGCTCGTTATGTTCGACGCGGAACGGTTTCTGGCGGCGGCACGGAATTCGGACGACGAAAGAACCCAAGGCCGCATTCGGGGCCGCCTCCATGGATTGCCGCTGGTGATCAAGGACAATATCGACGTCGCCGGGTTTCCGACCACCGCCGCCACGCCGGCCCTGTTCGATCACCGTCCGCGCCGGACAGCGCCGGTCGCCGACAAGTTGCTCGACGCCGGCGCCATCGTCATGGGGAAGACCAACATGCACGAACTGGCGTTCAGCCCGGGAATCACCAAATCGCCCGACGACGCCTCGGAATTGGTGTTCGGAGGCCACGGAAACGCCCGGAATCCCTACGATATCGATAGATCCCCGGCGGGCAGTTCGACAGGTACGGCGGCGGCTATCGGCGCCCGCATCGCCCCTGCGGGACTTGGTTCGGATACCGGCGGCAGCGTCCGCAATCCCGCCGCATGGTGCGGAATTGCGGGGCATCGGCCGACGCTCCACCGCTACGACCAAACCGGCGTTGTCCCCATCTCATGGACCCGGGACACCATCGGCCCCATGGCGCGAACCGTCGCCGATCTTCAACTGCTCGACGAAGTGATTGCCGGTGAACCGGATCGTCCCGAAATATCGCTGTCGCCGCTCCGTCTCGGCCTCGACCGCGGTTACTTTTGCGACGGCGCCGAAGCCGGCGTCCTGGCCGTCTTCGAGCGCGAGTTGAACCGGCTTGCCGATGCCGGCGCCGAGATCGTAGAGATCACGATCCCCGGGCTTGAGAAGCAAATCGCCGAGATGGGTCAGATCGTCTCGATGTACGAGATCGTCCAGGCACTGCCCAGGTATCTGGAGCAAAGCGGCGCAACCGTCACTCGAGATGAAATTATCGACCGGATCGCCGCCAACGGTCTGAAAGACCGGCTGGGTTCGCTTGTCGGGCCGGAGGCCGTCACGGACAAGGAATATGAGCGCAGCCTTACCCGACAGCGTCCGGCACTCCAGAATACCTATCGCGGCGCGTTCGCCGACAACCGGTTGGACGCCTTGGTATTCCCGTCGACCATGGTCACGGCAAGCCCGCTGCAGGAAGTCCTGATGCACCCCTTCCGCGGCGAGGAAATCACCCATTTCGCGGCAACCGGGCACAATGTTCAGCCGGCGAGCCAGTGCGGGTTCCCTGGACTTACAATTGCCATGGGATTGTGTGACAACGGACTGCCCGCCGCGATCGGTTTCGATGGCCTGCCGGGCGAAGACCGAAAACTGCTGGCCATCGGCGCGGCCTATGAAGCCGTTCGCCCACCGATGCCCGGACCTGAAATTTCAACGCAGTAAGCGGCCTTTTGCCGTTTGGCGAGCGGCGTCCCGGACAGTTTTGGACCCCGGCCCGGTTCCGCCCGCGGACCCGCCGGCATGGTCGGGACCGCTCGTGAACCTCGCCTAAGGCTTACAAATCCCAAAAACCGGTTCGCATTCGAATTTCATTGCAAACCAATAAGTTGGGCCTTTTCAATGGTCAGACACCCGTCGACCGCTCCCATGCCAACGCGGTGGAAATGATCTCCTCCAAACTGTCATGCACCGGCGACCAGTTGGTCAGCTTCCGAATCAAGCCGCTGTCGGCAACCACCGATACCGGATCACCTGGACGGCGAGGGCCGACCTCGGTCGGGAGCGGATTGCCGGTTACCTGCTCCACCGCCCGGATGACGTCCAGAACCGAGCTTGGCCGTCCATAGCCACAGTTCAGCGTCACATTTTGATGTGCCGCCTGGAGGTGGGACAGCACCGCAACGTGAGCGCCCGCCAAATCGGAAACGTGAATGAAATCCCGGCGGCAGGTACCGTCCGCCGTCTCATAATCATCACCGAAAATGGTTAGCTTGTCTCGATGGCCGACCGCTACCTCGCATGCAACCTTAATCAGATGTGTGGCGTTGTCCGCGACCAAGCCTGTTCTCCCGGCGGGATCGGCCCCGGCCACATTGAAGTAGCGCAACGCAGCGTATCGGAGTTCCGACACGTTCGAGATGTCCTCGAGAATCCACTCGACCATAAGCTTGGAGCGCGCATAAGGGCTTTCCGGACGAAGCGGCGCGGTCTCGCTCACCGTTTCGCCGTCGGCCGAGCCATATACGGCGGCTGTCGACGAAAACACGAACGAGAGGACTCCTTCCGAAACGCATGCCTCGATCAGATTTCTGCTGGTTTCGACATTGTTCCGATAATATTGAAGCGGCTTGGCCACCGATTCCGGGACCACGATATCGCCGGCCAGATGTATGACCGACCTTGCCCCTGATTCCTTCAGCAACCGGCCAATGAGTTTCTGGTCTCCGGCGTCTCCAACGACGAATTGGATACCATCGGGAACCAACTCCCTTCGACCTCTTGATAGGTTGTCGATCACAACCGCATCGATGCCGGCATCTTGCAATGCCAATAGAACGTGGCTGCCGATATAGCCGGCGCCGCCGGTAACCAATACCGGGCTGGATTTATCGTTCAATGGCTGTCCCTCTCGCGAAGACGGAAGAGTCTAGCTTGATTCCGGGCAAATATACTCGGGAAAACGATTGCGGTTAAGCGAGGCTGCTTGTTTCCGCCTCCGCGGGCGCCCAATCACTCCATTCCCGGCCATCATGGGCCCGTACGAGGAAGGTATCGGCATCAATCTCTCGCAAAGCGTGCGGGATGGGGCTTTCTTGATGCTCCCGCCGCGCTGGAAGGAGCTCGAAACGGCGAGCCGTACACTGACAGTTCGCCAATTCCGCGAACTCCATAACCTAAGCCATTCAACATTCTATCGCCCGGCCCGCCGGGCAAGTGCGGGGCGACGAAGAATCTAGTCCCCCTGGCGGCCCTGAACCTGCTAGCCTGGAAACCGATGACAATACTCCGGAGGCCGCCCAACGGTCTCGGAATCGCGCTTCGGCTGACACCAAGCAACAGGCAGCGATCAAGATCATGCGCAATCTGATCAGCGGACTGGTCATCGGTCTCGTCGCCGGCGTGCTGCTGGCGGTTTCCGTGCCGCCTCCATCGGGCGGCCCATCGGACGATCTGCGCGGCCGTCCGGGTAACGGAGACGAGGCGCCGCCAGCGACCTGGCGAATGGCCAGCGTCTTCCCGCGGGATCTGTCGCCATACGGCCCGCAAATGCAGCAAGTGCTGACCATGATTGCCGAGCTTTCGAAAGACCAGGTGGCAATCGGATTTTTTGGTCCGGGGGCGATCGTGCCGGCGGCTGGAGTGCTTGATGCCGTCGCCTCCGGTGTGGTGGACGCAGGCTTCTCCAGCCCCGCCTACTGGGCGGACACGGCGCCCGCGCTGCAATTATTCGGCGGCATTCCCTTCGGCCCCGATCAAACCGAGTTCCTCGCCTGGTTCCGTTTTGGCGGCGGTGAGCAAATATACGACGAACTCTACAACGGACTTGGCATTCATAGCGTCGTCTGCGGGGTCGAACCGCCGGCGGGGGGCGGTTGGTTCAAACGGCCCATCAAGACACCCGACGACCTAAAATCGCTGAAGGTGGCGGCGACTGACCTGCCGGGATCGGTTCTTCGACGGCTGGGGGTCAACTCGTCTCAGATTCCGCCCGCGGATATCATAGTCAATTTGAATGCCGCCGACCTCGACGGAGCAATATTCGCGGTACCAACGGCGGATCGCAGCCTTGGGCTTCACCGGTTCATGGATCACTACTACTTCCCGGGTTGGCACAAACAGTCCGGCCTCTTGGAATTCCTGGTCAACCTCACCCGGTGGAACGCCCTTAGCGATGCTCAACGACAGGTGATCGAGGTCGCGTGCGCCTCGAACATAGCCACTGGGCTGGCCCGGGCGGAGGCCGGACAGTTCGACGCGCTGAAGTCGCTTGTCATTTCCGGCGTTACGGTCGCCAAGTGGGAAGAGCCGGTGCTTGCGGCACTCAGGCGATCGTGGCTGCGTGTGGCGGCCGAACAGGCGGCCAAAGACAGAACCTTCCGCCGGGCCTGGCAATCGCTGAACAAGTTCCGCGAGGACTACAGTATCTGGAGAGAGCTGGGCTACCTTTAGGTGAGCTTACCGCCAAAGACCTGCGCGGCGAGGCTGTCAGCGGGCAGTATGTTCGTCCTCTCCAAGGGATATTCGATATCGCCGTCCTCCATCTCGACGTCCGGATCACCATACCGGGTGAGGATACGTTCGGTCATTCGCCCGGCAAATTGCTCCCGGTCATTATCCCCGCCGTCATATTCGGTCCGCGCCGCGTCTCTTCTCTTTTGTTGGTTATTGGCATGACGCGGACAAATCCAAAGTGATTTTGCGCACATCTCCGTGCAAATTCGCGACTTGTGATTTGCCGACCCCAGGCTCATGTATTGCCGTCCAGAACCCGGCAACAGCAATAAAACCGACGGTATGAATGACGTGATAATCAAATCCTTCGTGACCGGCGCCTTGGCCGCCGCCTTTACCATCCTTGCATCTCAGGCAATGGCCGCCGGCAATCCGGCCAAGGGCAAGAAAGTGTTTAACAAATGCCGTGCCTGCCACACCGTCAAGGCCGGAAAGCATCGGACGGGACCGTCCCTCCACAAGGTCGTCGGGCGGAAAGCCGGCACCGCCCAAGGCTTCAAGAAGTATAGGGGCCTCAAGGACGCCGGTTGGACCTGGACGGAAGCGGAACTGGACGCCTACCTGACGGATCCAAAGAAGTATCTGCGGGCGAAAAACCGCAAGCGGGGCACCATGGTGCTGAAGCTCAAGAAGGCGTCGGACCGCGAGAACGTGATCGCCTACATCAAATCAATTGAATAGGTGCGGACCGTTAGCCCCGGACCACCATCACCGAGCAGTCGGAGTGACGGACGACCCGCGCCGCATTGGGACCAAGCAAATAATCGCTGAGGTCAGGCCGGTGCGACGCCATGACGATGAGGTCTATCCCCGACCGTTCCGCCGTCTCGATAATCTCTTTGTAGATCGTGCCGCTTGCCAGGTGGAGTTCCGGGGTAATGTCATCGGGAACATTCTCGCGGGCAACCTTCTCAAGAGCTTCCGCCGCGTCGGCCCTGGCCTTGTCCTGGAAACCGTCCGGAAAGTAGTTTTGAACCACCCCGTAACCGAGGTCGGGCAACACATTCAGAATATGCAGCGTGGCGCCGAATTGCCGGCAGAGAGCGACGGCCGTCGGAAACGCTTTACGATAGGACGCCGGCTCGGTCAGGTCGATGGTGATCATGATTTTGCCGTACATGGTGCCCCCTTTCGCGTCCTAGCCGCCCGCCTGTTCCGTTGACGGTTGCCGCCCCCGGCGCATCCATTGCCAGCCGAGAAGAGCAGCCAGAACGGCAAGAGCGATAGGATAGACTACCTCTTTGGGCGGCCGTCCGGTTTGTTCCACGTCAACCAGCGTCACAATATCCCCAAATTCGACCTTGGCTTTCTCAGCCATACCGTTGAATGCCAGGTTGGCCACGTTGAACCCCTCGCCCTCCTTCTTGAGTTCGAGGCCCAAAGCCTTCTGTCCCGCGGCCCCGCCGGGAGCCTCCATGACAAAGAGCTTCAACCGGTCTCCATAGTCGGTTTGCCGGGTGACGTGGACCCTCACCTTCAGCCCTTTTTCCAACTCGACCTTCTCGGCAACGAAATCGTCCATGGATACGGGCGAGAATGCCGGCGATACCTGGTTGAGGACGAAGTCGGGCCGGAACAGAGCCACCATGACGACCAGCAGGATGACGCGATCGAGGATGTTGGTGCGTGTCAGAAGCCAGCCCTGCACCGCCGAGGTAAAACAGAACATCGCGATCAATGAGACGACGAAAATCATCACTCCCTGCAGGAAACTATCGACGCCGATAAGCAGCAGTTCCGTGTTGAAAATGAACACGAACGGCAAAATGGCCGTCCGAATGTCGTACATGAACGATTGAACGCCGGTCTTGAGCGGATCGGCCCGCGAGATCGCCGAGGCCGCGAATGCCGCCAAACACACCGGCGGCGTACTGTCCGCCATCAGACCAAAGTAGAACACGAACAGATGCACTGCGATCAGCGGCAAGGTCAGTCCGGCGGCGCTTCCGAGTTCGACCAGGACGCCGGCCAACAACGAGGCGACCACGAGATAATTGGCCGTCGTCGGCAGACCCATACCCAAAATCAGGCTCAAGACCGCGGTTAAGCCGAGCAGGATGAAGACGTTGCCGCCGGAAATTGCTTCGACCACCCCGACCATCGCGTTGTTGAGCCCGGTCGAGGAAACCGCGCCGACGATAATTCCCGCTGTCGCGACCGCAACGGCGATGCCGACCATGTTGCGGGCGCCGGCGATCAAGCCGCCAACAATTTCGTTGGTCGCTTCGGAAACCCGGATGCTAACGTCCCCGTCGCGCTGCCGACGAAGAATTGCCAAAACGACGACGATCACGACCGCCGCCCCAAGCCCCCAAAATAAAGCCTGTTGCGCCCGTTCGCCGCTCAGGCGGAACGCGGCGGCCACCACGATCGGTATGAGATAAAGCACCATCATCGTGATCCGCGAAAGCCGCGACGGCGAAAGCCGGGTCGCGACCATGATCAGGAACATCACCAGGATCGTGTAGAACACGGAGCTCGATGCGGTCCAGCGCTCGATCATCAGCAGATAGACCAAAATCACGATCGGGATGATGAAGTGGACACCCGACAGGAACGTTCTCCCCAGAACGGGTATTTCCGCCTTTGGCAGACCGGCCAGGCCCAGCTTCATCGCCTCCAGGTGCGAGACATAGAGGAGCCCCATGTAGCTGATGATCGCCGGGATAAAGGCGGCTGTTATGACTTCGAAATACGAAATGCCGATGAGTTCGGCCATGATGAACGCGGCCGCGCCCATGATCGGCGGCATCATCTGCCCGTTGGTGGATGCGGCGACTTCGATGGCGCCCGCCTTGACCGCCGGCAGGCCGGTACGGCGCATGACGGGAATCGTGAAGACGCCGGTGGTCACCACGTTGGCAATTGACGATCCGGAGATCAGACCGGTCATACCCGATGCGAGGATGGCCGCCTTGGCGGGACCGCCCCGATACTTGCCCACCATGGCAAATGCCAGATCGAGGAAATATTTGCCGGCGCCCGCCCGGTCGAGAAGCGCGCCGAACAGTACGAAAAGAAATACAAAGCTCACCGAAACGTCGATGGGGATGCCGAAGATGGCTTCTCCACCCATCCACTGATAGCCGATTAGCCGATCCGGCGAGACGCCCCGGTGTGAGATGATTTCCGGCATCGACTGGCCGAACACCGAATAAATCAGGAAGATGCCGGCAACGATCACCAGAGGGATACCGATGGCGCGGCGCGTTGCCTCCAGAAGCAACAATATGCCGGCGAACCCGATCAAAAACTCGACCGGGATGGTGATGCCCGCGAACTCCACCTCGAGCAAAGAACCGAGCCGCCGGGTGATGCCCTCCTGATCGATCATCACCCAAAGGGCCGCAAAGGCGCCAATCAGCGCAAGGGCGATATCAAGAGGCGAAATCCTCTTGTGCGCCAGCGCCTTGGCTGCCGGGAACATGAGGTAGACCAGCAGCAGGCCGAATGCGAGGTGAATGCCGCGGGCGGGGACATCGACGATAATTCCAAAATCAAGCAGGAATGGCAGGGGCGACGCGATCCACAACTGGAACAGCGACCAGACGGCCGCGACCACACCGATGATCAGTCCCAGGGTCGGACCCGCTTTGCGGCCGGTGTATTCGACCTCTTCTATTTTTGCCTGAATTTCCTCATCGGAAATGTTTGCGCTCGGCACATCGGCCACGGCTGCCCCCTGTGACACACCCCTGTTTCAGTTCCGCGGACATCCGTCCCGGGAACATATGGGAACAGGGAGGACCTTCCGGCCCTCCCTCCCAGCTTCGAGACCTACATCAGGCCCTTTTCTTTGTAGTATTTGGCGGCACCCGGATGCAGCGGGGCCGACAGACCGTCCTTGACCATCACTTTTGGATCAAGGTTGCGGAATGCCGGATGCAGCTTCCGGAAATCACCGATGTTCTCGAAAACCGCGCGGGTCACTTCGTAGACCACATCCGCGGGAACATCAGCTGAGGTCACGAAGGTGGCCTTGACGCCCCAGGTGGTGACATCGCCGGCGGTGGTCTTGTAGGTGCCCTTCGGAATTGTCGCCCAGGCGTAGTAAGGCTTCGCGGAGGTGACATTGCTCTTGGCAAGAGCGTTGTTGAAGTTGGCGATCTTGGCGCCGCAGCCGTCGGTGGCGATGGCCACGCCGGCGTTGGGCACGCCAACCGTATAGACATAAGCATCGATCTTGCCGTCACAAAGTGCCTTGGACTGCTCGGTGGACGTCAGTTCGGTCGCGAGCTTGAAGTCCTTCTTGGTCCAGCCGGCCTGTTTCATCAGCAGTTCCATGGTGCCCCGTTGTCCGGAGCCCGGGTTGCCGATGTTGACCCGCTTGCCCTTGAGATCATCCCAGCCCTTGATGCCGGAATCGCCACGAACGATGATCTGCAGCGGTTCCGGATGAACGGAAAAGACTGCCCGAATTTTCTTGTAGGCTTTGTCTTTCCACGGACCACCGGAGCCGTTGTAGGCATGGTATTGCCAGTCAGACTGAGCGACACCGAAGTCCAACTCGCCGTCACGGATCTGGCCGATGTTATAGTTTGACCCGCCCGTGGACGGCGCGGAACAACGGATGCCGTGCTTACGGCCTGATTTGCGTCCTTCGGCCGCTTCCTTGTGGACCAGCCGGCAAATGGCGTTACCCGTAACGAAGTAGACGCCGGTCGGGCCGCCGGTGCCAATGGCGATGAACTTCCGTTTGCTCTGGGCATCGGCATCGTTGGCGGACAGCATGAAGGCGCCTGCCGCCAAACCGAAGGCCAGAGTTGAAACAGTTACTTTCTTTAACATCTTTTACTCCCGGGTTATCAAAATGACGTAGTCGAAAAATCACCGTGTCGCGCCGGACGACGGCCCTAAACTGCCGCCCCCCTGCAGGCAACCGACCGATCGCGGAACACGAAGGTACGCGCCACAGCCCGGACAAAACCGGAAATCAATGTTCCCGTGAGCCGACGCTCGATCAAAACTGCCTACCCGCGGACCTTGGCTACTGCGGCCAAAATACTGTCTGGCGCCACGGCAAAATTAGCCTAGCCCAGCGTTTCCGCCGGGAACACCCCTTAAATTTATGATGGAAACTCGGATCGCGCCCGGAGAGAGGCGATCGCGGTGTCCACGGCCTCACCAAGCCGTCCGACGATCTCAGCAATATCATTGGCTTGAGCAGTATAGCGCGGTGCCAGCAGGGCCTGGTCGCCGCGGTCCCCATCGACCGTGCCGCCCGTGGGTCATTCAGAAAATTCTCCGAAGGCACGTTGCCGCTGGAATTCGCGCAGTCTAGGATGCGCCCTCATTTCGTCCCAAAATTGGGCGGCGGCCAACCTAAGGGATCAAGCATGAATATCAAGGATCATATTCGCGGAATTGCTGATTTTCCCGAACCCGGCATCCTTTTCTACGACATCTCAACTCTGTTGGCCGACGCCGATGCCTGGCAGGTGACAATGGGGCGCCTGGCCAAGGAGGTAAGCCGTCATCAACCGGACCTCCTGGCTGGCATCGAATCCCGCGGCTTTCTTGTTGCTGCCCCGCTCGCCCTCAAGTTGGGGATGGGATTCATCATGGTTCGGAAGGAAGGCAAGCTTCCGGGCGAAAAAATCAGCTATGAGTATGATCTCGAATACGGTACGGACACGGTTGAAATTCAGGCCGACGCGGTCGAACCGGGTCAGCGGGTCGTGCTGGTCGATGATCTGTTGGCTACCGGCGGGACCATGGCGGCTGCCACGAAGCTGCTTCGCGAGGTCGGCGCCGAAGTGGTCGGCGCCGCCTGCATCATTGAACTGGCCTTTTTGAACGGCCGGTCCAAATTGGACATCCCCTGCTCGACCCTGGTCTGCTACGACGAATAGGAGTTGGCCGGGCGGCGGCCTCCTGTTCGGGGTTAGATCAAACGACCTCGCTTCTTGGCGGCCGGCGAAGACATATGCCGGGAAGGCGGCCTGCGCGAATGTCCTGGTGGAAGACGGAACCGGCAGGATTCCGGGTGCTCATCTGCTTGGGCATGGCGCGCCGGAAACAATCCGCGTTTTCGCCTTGGCCATTTCCCGTGGGATCACCGCCGGCGACACATGGAATACCGTCTAGGCCCGTCCGGCCTCCATGCCGGATATCGAAATTCCGATTTGATGGCGCTCGAATGGTTTCCCTGACGGGAATTTGAGACAAATTCCGCCAAAGATTCGCCCCAATCGTGATTTAATCCGAGGGCCATGATGGAAGACCCCTATACGCCGCTCAGGCAAATGATGGTCGATTTGATCGCCTCCCATACCGAGGCGACCAAGGAACTGACGGGCGTTGCGCGAATGAGCGCGCGGACCCTGAGCGCCATGGTCGAGGTCCCCCGCCATGAATTCGTACCGGCGGAAATCCGCGCCTACGCCCACGCCGACGGGCCGCTGCCCATCGGCCACGACAAGACCATCTCCCAGCCATTCATCGCGGCGTTGATGACGGAGTTGTTGGAGATCGACAGCGGCCATACGGTGTTGGAGATCGGCACCGGGCTCGGCTACCACACCGCCGTCCTGGCCCGGCTAGCGGCGCATGTCTACACCGTCGAATATGTCGCGGAACTCGCCGAACAGGCGGCGCAACGGTTGGATGGTTCGGGGTGCGCCAATATTAGCATGCGGACGGGCAACGGCTATAACGGCTGGCCCGACCATGCGCCCTATGACCGGATCATGGCCGCCGCCGCGCCGGAGCTCATCCCGCCGGCGCTGCTCCAGCAGCTTAAGGCCGGCGGCCGGATGGTGATCCCCGCGGGTCTCGACGAAGCCCAGCAGCTGATGGTCGTTGACAAGGATATGGACGGAAAGATCACCAGCCGGGAGATCCTCGCCGTCCGCTTCGCCGCCATGGAAGGCGCGGCGTTTTAGGCCGGTCCTACTCCACCGCGACACATTCTATTTCGATATCGAAAGCCATGGGCCAGGACGCAACGGTGACAAAGGTCCGGGCCGGCGGGTCGTCGGGGAAGAACTCGCGGTACACGTCGTTGACCTGCTGGTAGTAGCCGGAGTTGGTGCAATACACCGTCGTCTTCACCACCTTGTCCAGGGAGGAGCCCGCCGCCTCCAGAACCGCCTGGACGTTTTCGAGACTTTTCCGGGTCTGCGCCTGGATGTCGCCGGTGACAAACCCGCCGGTTTCATGATCGACGGGCGGCATCCCGGAAACGAATACAAAGCCGTTGGCCTTCACGCCCGATGATATGGGCGCCATGGGCTTTCCGTCTTCCCGCTTCAGTTCCCTGAAGCTTGGGACATGGACGATTTCCTTGGACATCACTTCCTCCGTGAATTGGCCAATCGATGCGGTTGGAAGAGATGTTAGCGGGCCAGCCCGGGAATTACAGGACGATTTCGGCCTTCCAGAAATTCACCACCGGCGGCTCGTCCCAGTGGCGGGTCTCCCAATCATCGTCCATCCGGTCCATGTCGGAGAAGTACTCGATCTCGCCGCCCAGGGGACAGGCGAAGTACCAGTGCAGGTTCGATCCCAGATTGTGGCGGCCCGGACTGCGTGACGTGTCCCAGCCGCGGTCCCGCATCCATTTGCCGCCGATGACGATTTCCTCGAAATCGCGAACCTCATAGGCGACGTGATTGAAGGCGATCCTTGCCGGCGCACCGTCCCTGTCGCGATGAGCAAGAAAAAGCACATGATGATAGGTCGAGCCGTCGGGCCGCATGAAATCGCCCATGCCGGTCACCGCATCGGTGATCCGGAATCCCAGCCGGTCGGTGTAAAACGAAACCGCCTTCCCGCGGATGGTGCTCGGAATATTGAACACCACGTGGCCGATCCGCATGGGGCGGGGCCGATCGATCTGATCGATGCGCGCATTGAGCCGCGGCACGTGCTCCTTGAAATTCTGCACCGGCTCCGAACCGGTGACGTCGAACTCATCCTTCAGCCGGAAGCCGATGCCCAGGCCCGCGTCGTCCATCGAATGGAATATCCCGTTCTCGTCCTCGACCACGTCCCGGTCCGATGACAGCTCGTCGACGATTGCTTTCAGGTGCGCCTCGTCGCTGACGCCCCAAACGGTCTCGCGAACCGTGGGACCCTCCTCGAGGTTTGGCGGTAGGGCCGGATCGTCAATTCCCAACAACACCACGTGCTGGTTTTCCGGGGTGCGGAATGTCGCGCCGTGCAATCCAGACTCGACCTGCTCCAAGCCCCAATCCTCCAGGAACCGGACACAGGCTTCCACGTCCTCGACGCCATAGACCAGAGACTCGACCCGATCGATGCTCATTCGCACCCCCGATATGTTCAGGTTTGCCGGTATTCTATCCGCTGGGACCAGGCAGGGAACAGCAAAATCAACCCGGGTGAGGCCATATGGGAACCCCTGTCTTGACCTCAATCGTGCCGACGGCGCAAAGTCCCCTCAAAGGGCGGCACCAATCCAGGGAGGACCAAATGCCCGCACGGGAAATCCATTTATGCGGCAGCATTCCGCTGGCCGATGCCCACGAAGTATTCGAGACCGTCGCCGAGAAGCTTGGCGGCGCCTGTAAACGAATCCCCGACGGCGAGACCGGCGAGCGCCTCGCCTGGATCAGATGGCAAGATAGTGTCTTCGCCGATCACCCCCAGATGGATGCGGTCGAGTCCGAGGGAGACTACCGCAATGCAACAGCGGTGACCGGCACCGGGCAGGCCATGGCGCATACCACCTGGTTCCGGATCAAGGAAAACGTCTCGCCCAAGGATTTGGAGATGCGGCCGCTCGGTTACGCGGACTGCGCCATCGAGAGCTATGCCGAATTCGAAAAACTGAAGGAGGCGGGCAAGATCGGCGAAGACATTAAGTTCCTGATCGCCGTGCCGTCACCCTTCAACGTGATCAATTCGGCCATCGCGCCCGGCCATCGGATCTTGGTGGAACCCGCTTACGAGTCCCGCATGCTGCGGGAAATCGAACAGGTTGCCGACGCATTGCCTCACGACCAGATCGCCTGGCAGTGGGACAACGCGCATGACATGCAGGCCTTCGATGGCGCGCGACAGACCTACTTCCCGTTCCACCAGGACGGGATCGCCGAGCGGTTGATCAAATGTGGCGACGCCGTCCCGGCGGACATCGAGATGGGTTATCACTTTTGCTACGGATCATTTGGCGGCAAGCATTTCGTCGAGCCCCGCGACATGGCCCCCATGGTGAATCTCGCCAACCGCCTGTCCGCCGGCGCGGGCCGTAACATCGACTGGATCCACATGCCGGTTCCGGTGGAACGGGACGACGAGGCTTACTTCGAAGCGCTCGCCAACCTGTCATTGAGGCCGGAGACGCAGCTGTTCCTCGGTCTCATCCACGACACCGACGGGGTTGAGGGCACGCGCAGACGGATGACGACCGCCGACAAGTACGTGTCCGGCTACGGTGTCGCGACGGAATGCGGTTTTGGACGACGGCCCGCCGAAACCGTTGGTCCGTTGCTCGACATCCATGCCGAAGTGGCGGCGGGGTAGGGTCTGGTTTCCGAACCGGAAGCGATCGGAGATCGCCTTGGTCTCAGCCGACATTTGAGGGGCGCCGCCGGCGATCTTTTGCCGCACCTCTTCCCCGCCCATGAACCCGGGCGATTTCATCGCCGGGCAGGACCGCCCCGGCTTGGAGGGGCGAGCCTTAAGAGCCGGACCGGATAGTCATTGACCTAATCCGTGCCGCGTTCGACGGCATGGACGACCGAAAACTCCCGGGCCGGGAATTGGGCGTTTGCCGCACTGCCAATGGGGGCCGCAAACAGGGCGAGCATCGCAAGCGCGGCCCCCCGGGCCGCCTCCATCAAATGCCAGCCGGACATACCCGGATGCATGTTCTGGATTCGGCATTACTAATGTCACCCACCCGGTCGTGTGGTCAGTTGTACATGATGCTCGGCAACCACAGCGCCACCGGCGGGAAGAAAACGACGATGGCCAGGCGCACTAAATCGGCGCAGAAAAACGGGGCGATGCCTTTGAATATCGAGGTCAGAGGGACCTCCGGCAGCATCGACTTCAAGATGAAGACGTTGAGCCCAATGGGCGGCGTGATCAGCGAGACCTCGACCACCATGACCAGGACGATGCCCCACCAGATGAGCACATCGTGGAACTCGAATCCCAACTGGGAGATGACCGGCACGAAGATCGGTACAGTGAGGAAGATCATCGCGACCCCCTCGATGAACATGCCGAGGATGACGTAGAACGCCATGATCACCAAAACGACCTGGAGCGGTGTCGCCTCCAGTCCCTCGATGAAACTCAGCACGTCTTCCGGCATGCCCGAAATGTTGACGAATTGATTGAGGATCAGCGCCCCGAATGCGACGGTGAAAATCATTGCCGTCGTCCGTGCGCCCTCGATGAGGCTGCCGACGAATATCCGCCACGACATCTTCCCTCGGATAATCGCAAAAACCAGCGCGCCGACCGCGCCAATGCCGCCTGCCTCGGTCGAGGTAAATACCCCGAGGAAAATTCCGCCCATGATCAGGAGGAAAAGGAACAGGACGCCCCAAACTCTGTAGAGGGAACGCCACCGTTCATCCCAAGGTGCCCGCTCGCCGGGCGGGCCCGCATGGGGCCAAATGGCGGTGACCAATCGGATCACGGAAATATAGGCGATGACGGTGACCAGGCCGGGAACGACACCTGCCATGAAAAGCTTGGCAACGTCCTCTTCGGTCAACAGGCCATAAATGATAAGGGCGCCCGACGGCGGGATGAGGATGCCCATGGTTCCGCCGGCGGCGACCGTACCTGCGGAAAAGCTGTCGGAATATTTGAAACGCCGCATGGACGGAACCGCCACCTTGGCCATTGTGGCCGCGGTTGCGGCCGACGAGCCGGATACCGCCGCGAATCCGCCGCAGGCAGCGACCGTGGCCATTGCCAGGCCGCCACGGAAATGTCCCAGCCATTTGTTGGAGGTCTCATACAGGTCGTCCGACAACTGGGCCCGGGCGACGAAAACGCCCATCAGGATGAACAGCGGCAGAACCGAAAATTGAAAGTTCAACGCGAGGTCGAGCACCTGCTGGCCCGCCACCGATATGGCCGCATCAAATCCCTTTGGGTGGACGAAGGCGAAGCCAAAAAAACCGACGGCCATCAAGCTCATGCCGAGGGGCATACCGATAAACAGGATCACCAGCAGGATGGCAACGCCAAAGAGTGCGACTGTCACGAATTCCCCCCGTCTTGTTGTTTCGCCGCTCTCAGGCCGACGGCTCCTCGGGATCCCCGCCCCGCCACAAGTAACCCCAAATGGTGCCGAGAAAAATCAGCAGCGCAAGCCCTGCCAGGGCCGCCAGCACATAGACGATGGGTGCCAACTCAAAATCGAGATACTCAGTGAGGAACCCGGCCTCTCGCATTGTTTCGGCCTGGTCGAACATCAGGAATGAAACAAAGCCGACCGTCGCCAAAGTGCCCAGCAACACAACCAGGCGTTGGACGAAACGGACCCGGCCCTTGAAGAAACGCTCAAACAGTCCGACGGTAATGTGTTGGCGATCCTTGGTGACCAGCGCGAACGCGGTGAACACGGTAAGCCCCAGAAGAAAAGCGATGATCTCGTGCGCGCCGGTAATCGGCGCGTTGAGGAAATAGCGGCCAACGACGTCGGCAAAGGTAATGACCATCATGGCGCACAAAAACAGCGCCGAAGCAAGCGTCAGGCCGACGGAAATTATGTCATTCGACCCCTTCCCGACTCCCCGGTTGCCGTCCGGCGTGTCAGCCATATTGCTTTCCCATTTATTTTCCGCCGGTTACGGCACCGCTATCCGTCCAGAATACAAAAATGAGCATGTCCGGTCGATGACGTGTCCCGATCAGTCCTCGAAATTTGATCTGATTTGATTGAGCGAACGCCAGAATGAGTCCATCTCTTTCACGGTCAGTCCCTTGAAAGCGACTTGGCCGAGCTCTGCGAGATCTTCCATGATCGCCTCGGTCAATTCGCGTCCCCGGCCTGTCAGGTGCACCGTATTCTTGCGTTGATCCAATTGGTTCTTTCGAACCAGTACCAGTCCAGCTTCGTTCATACGTTTTAGCGCCGAAACGGTGGTCGCGGTTTGCCGACAGGCTCGATCGCTTAGTTCGCGCTGCGATAAACCATCGTCGGCGTAGAGATGGTGCATGTAGCCCCAGTGCACGCGGTTGACGCCATGCTTCTCTGTGATGCGCGCTACTTTCTCCATCATGGCGCGGCTCAGGCGGTTGACCTGATAGCCGAGACTTCGTTCGAGAGGCACTGCCGTCCGCAGCTTGGCATCGGTACGAGCTGGTTGTTTGGCGCTCTGCGTCATTAATGATTCCAGGTAATTGGTGCGGCTAATCTAACATTCAACTGAATGAAGTCTAATTGAAATTCATTAGATTCTTAATGAATTTACGCTATAGTTGAGGCTCAATACACGCCCGATTGCGGGCGGAGAAACAGTTTGGGAGGAGTTCATGGCCATTCACTCAGTACGCGCAATCGCTGTTAGCGTGACCATCGCCGCGACCTTGTTGGTAGCGATTCCCGCCGCCGCTCAAACAAAGCTAGTCGCCAACGCGGCTTTCCCCCGGACCCATCCGATGTTCATCGGCGCCCTCGGTCCATGGATCGCCGCAGTCGAGAAAGCGACCGAGAGTCGTGTGATGGTCGAAGTACCCTCTGCATCACTGGCACCGTTTCGGCGGCAGTGGGATATGGTGGCCAAGGGCGTCGCCGACGTTGCGGTCAACCCCAATGCGTTTCAGCGTGAGCGGCTTCACTTTACCCAGGTCGTAACCCTACCCTTCCTGACCACCAACGCCGAGGCGAACTCCGTCTCCCTCTGGCGGGCGCAGAAGAAGTTCTTCGACGCCCATAACGAGCATAAGGGGATGAAGCTCTTGGGTATGTTCGTGCACTCGGGCTACAACGTGCAGAACAGTGTCAAACCGATCACTACCATTGCCGATCTGCAGGGTATCAAGGTACGGACCGGCGCCGGTGCCTCCCAGAAGATTTTCAAGGCCATTGGCGGATCGCCCGTCTCGGTGCCCGGCACAAAACTTTTCGAGTACGTTTCCAAGGGCACGGTAGATGGCGTGCTGGCGACCACCGGCTCCATCCAGACCTACAAGATCGGCCGCTACGTAAAATATGTGACCTATTTTCCAGGCACTTTGGGCAGCGGTTCATTTTCGCTAATCATGAGGCAACAGAGTTGGGATGCGATAGCCCCCGCCGACCAAGCGGCCATCGACAAAATCTCCTATGAGACTGTCTCCCGGGCCGGAGGCAAAGCCTGGGACGACCAGGACAAGCGCGGTGTGACCGACATCAACCAGTACAAAATCAAGCGAAACAACGCGCCGGCGGCGCTGGTCGAAGCGATCAAATCCAAGGTCGGCTTCCTTGAGGAGGAGTGGATTGCGAAAGCCAAGGAGAAAGGACTCGCTGACCCCCGCGCGGCCATGAACTTTTACCGCGACGAGGGCGCGCGTCTCGCCCGACAATAATCAATACTCCCAACGCAGAAGGGCGCCGGCTTAAGCCGGCGCTCTTTTGTTTTGCGATAGTTTTCCCGTCCTAAACGTCCACCTCGATGATTTCCTGCGGGAATTC
>LXNI01000177.1_pt1 | contig 79418 bp, 87 predicted proteins | sample 809091 | NCBI WGS metagenome assembly LXNI01 (sample SAMN04870527, study PRJNA318959) | sponge metagenome | biome: 01000161; feature: marine sponge reef; material: water | host: Sarcotragus foetidus | place: Greece: Milos, Mediterranean Sea | collected 2013-05-29 | depth 5-7 m
CTTCGGGCGGACGGCGCCCTGCTCGCGCAGGTCGGCGATGGTCACGACCTGGCCGGTGTAGTCGAGCGGCTGCTTCGCCATCCAGAGGACGGCGTCGGACATGATGATGGGGTCCTCGAAGTCGGAGCGGTCGACGTCGCCGAGGGTGAAGGCATACCCCTCGGTCCAGACGCCGAGCTCGAGGCGGATGCAGTTCACGGCGACGGAGCCTTCGAGCTCCACCGCGAAGCCCTCGGTCATCGCTTCGAGTGCGCGCTTGGTGGTCGTGTAGCTGATGCGGCGGAATCCGGGGTTCACGGACGCGCCCGAGGAGATGTTGATGACGCGGCCTTCGCCCGCCTCGCGCATGCGCGGACAGAAGTAGTAGGTGAGGTAGAAGGGACCGTGGATGTTGATGTCGGTGGCCAGCCGCCAGCGCTTGGTCGAGTTCTCCAGGGTCGCCCCGGGGACGCCGATGGCGGCGTTGTTGACGATCAGGTCGCAGCGTCCGAAGCGCTCGTAGACCGTGTCGGCGAGGGCGGCGACCGCCTCCTCGTCGCGTACATCGAGGGGGGCGACGAGCACGTCGGCGCCCTGCCCGCGGGCGAGGTCGGCGGTCTCGTCGATCGTGCCTGGCAGCTTCGCCGGGGAGTCGGCGGTCGAGCGGGCGCAGACGACGAGGTCGTAGCCATCGGCGGCGAGGTCGATGGCGAGCTGCTTGCCAATGCCGCGGCTGGCGCCGGTGATGAGCGCAACGGGTTTCGACACGGGTGCCTCCAGGCCGCCCTGCCGGCGGCCCCGCGATCTTGGCCCACGGGTCAGTCGAGGGGAAGCGCGGCCCCGCTTATGCGCGCAGGCTTGAATATGGAGGCATGCCGGACGCTATACTAAAGCGCTGCTTGAGTATGGAAGTCTCCGGGCCACTGTACTCAAGCAAGGAACAGCATGGTGACTGATTCACGCTCGCAGCGATCGGGAAGGTACGAGCCTCAACCCCAGGGCTACCGCGCGTTCATCCCGGCGCCGCTACCCCCAGACCCACCGCTCGACCTGACGGCGGAGCTGACGGGCCTGCTGGCGCAGGCGGAGCAGTCGCTGGGGCGCCTCGACGGTTCGACGCAGATTCTGCCCAGCCAGGATCTGTTCGTGGCGATGTACGTGCGCAAGGAGGCCGTCCTCTCCAGCCAGATTGAAGGCACCCAGAGCTCGCTGGACGACCTTCTTGCGCACGAGGCGCGCATGCTGCGCTCGCGCCAACCGGACGACGTGGGGGAAGTGGTGAACTACGTCGCCGCCATGAACCACGGACTCTCCCGCCTCTCCTCGCTGCCGGTCTCCGTACGCCTCATCCGGGAGCTGCACGAGCGGCTCCTGACGGGGACGCGCGGCAGCGAGCGCCAGCCAGGGCACCTGCGTGAGAGCCAGAATTGGATCGGCCCGGCGGGGGCGTCGCTGAGCGACGCCATCTATGTGCCTCCGCCCCATCAGGTGGTTCCCCAGGCCCTGGGCGACCTCGAACGGTTCATCCATGAGGAGCGGGCTCTGCCACTCCTCATCCGTATCGGCATGGCCCATGCGCAGTTCGAGACCATCCACCCGTTCCTCGACGGCAACGGGCGCGTGGGCCGGCTGCTCATCACGCTGCTGCTGTGTGAGCAGGGAGTGCTGCAGCAGCCCGTGCTCTACCTCTCGACCTACCTCAAGCAGCACCGAAGCGACTACTACGAGGCACTGCAGTCGGTGCGCGAAGAGGGGACGTGGGAGGACTGGGTGGCTTTCTTCCTGCGGGCGGTGCAGGCGTCGGCAGTCGACGCGACGGAGACGGCGCGACGCATCGTCGACCTGCGCGAGCGCCACCGTGACGTGTTGGTCGCGGAGCTGGGACGCGGCGTGGGAACAGGGCTTCGGCTGCTGGAGGCGCTGTACCGGCGGCCCCTCATCGACATCCCCGAGGCACAGGATCTGCTTGGCATCACCTACCAGGCGGCGAACAACCTCGTGACCCGCCTGGTCCGGATGAGGCTGCTCGAGGAGATCACGGGGCAGACGCGCCACCGCGTCTATCGCTACTCCGAGTACGCGGACCTCTTCGCCGATGGGACCTCAGACGAAGCCCATACTCAAGCCGTTCTTGAGGGTGGCGGGCAGTGAGGCACTGTGCTCAAGTCTGCTTGCACATGAGCCGGGTGAAGGGTCCATACTAAAGCATAACTTTAGTATGGACCCGACCAGCCGCCTGTGTTCAACCTTGCTTGCATGTGACCGGCGATGCCCCTCATACACAAGCAAAGCTTTAGTAAGGGGCCCAGCGGGGGGGTCAAGCGAAGAACAGCAGGGTATCAAGCGTTCCGGCCAAAGGCGGCGAGCTGGCGCAGGCGCTTGACGGTGATGACGCCCTTCCAGACGACCTCGGCCTGCTCCCAGGCCTCGGGGAACTGGCCCATCCAGCTCCAGTTGGGCGCCCAGGCGCCGTCCTCGCCCTGCGTCTCGATGACGTGGTCGAGGTGGCGATCGATGTGCTCGCGGAAGGGGATGTAGAGGGGCGAGGAGGGCTCGTCGACGATGTCGAGCGGTTGGAGGCCGTAGACGCCCCATTGGGCGGGGTCGGTCACGAGCGCGGCTTCGACGAACTCGGGGAGGCGGGCCAGCACGGCCTCGCGCGCCGCCCGGGGCACGGCCGGGCCGGTAGCGAAGCGGATGTAGCACTCGATGGCGTCCTTCTGGACGGCGGCGGCATCCACTTCGGCGGTGCGCTCGACCACGACCTCCGTCATCTGCTTAAGGAAGGCGGCATCGACGTGCCGGGCGAAGGCATGCAGGGTGGCGACCACGGAGGGGCGGGGGTTGTCGGCGAAGAAGCCCCACCCTTCATCGAACTCCTCGGACCAGTTCCACCAGGGGGCGTGGGGGACGCTGTTGTCGTGCCGGGGAACGAGCGGCCAGGAGCGCCAGTCGGGCACGTAAACCGCCCGGAGCTTGCCGACAGCGCGGGCACTGACGGAGTCGGGGCCGCCGCCGAGCTCCCACAGGATCTCCAGCGCCCGCAGCGTGCACAGCACCGAAGAAGCGTCGCTCTGGAAGTCGACCTCCATGCCATGGAAGCCGCCGTCCGGGTTCTGGAGGGCGGCTACTTCGTCGAGCACGCCTTTCATGTCGCCGCCCAGCAGGTGGTGGCGGCAGAGGGCGCGGTCGAGGGGGAGCGCGCGTTCCAGGACGAAGGCGATGGCGCGGTCACGGGCTTCGGGATGAAGTTGGGTCACAAGTCAGCTCCTGAGTCTAGGTAGAACAGATATTCTACCGGAGGGAGCGGCCACCGTCGATCGTGAGGACGGCGCCGGTGACGTAGCTGCTGGCGTCGCTGGCGAGGTAGAGGGCGGCGCCGGCGGTGTCCTCGGGGATGGCGTAACGGCCGAGGGGGACGTCGCCCTTGAGGCGCTCGCCGTGGCGGCTCTCGAAGAGCGCCCCGGTCAGGTCGCTCTCGGTCCAGCCGGGCGCGAGCGCGTTCACGCGCACGCCGCGGTCGGCCCACTCGAGCGCGAACACCTTCGCCATGTGGATCAACCCCGCCTTGGTGACGCCGTAGGCGCCCTGGCGTTCGTCGGGGTGGATGCCGAGCATGGAGCTGACGTTGATGATGCTGCCCGGCTGCTCCGCCTCGAAGAGGCGAGTCGCCACCTCGATGCTGCAGCACCAGGCGCCGCGCAGGTTGACCCCCATGAGTTGGTCGAGGTCCTCGGCGGTCGTGTGCTCGACGCGCTTGTAGAAGGGGCTGATGCCGGCGTTGTTCACGAGCACGTCGACGAGCCCGAGCCGGCTGGCGTCAACAACGAGGGCGCGGACGGCTTCCGGGTCGGAGATGTCGCAGGGGATGGCGATGGCGTTCGGCCCGAGGCGTTGGGCGGCGGCGTCGAGGGCCTCCTTGCCGCGAGCGCTGATGACAACGCGCGCGCCCGCGCCCACGAACGCCTCCGCGATGGCGTAGCCGATGCCACGCGAACCGCCGGTGACGAGCGCGGTCTTCCCTTCGAGGTTCATGCCGGGGCGCCTCCCGATGCCTGCCGCCGCCGGAGTGTACCGAGCGGGTACGATTCGCGCCGTGGCCACCCCCGACGACGTCCGCCAACTCGCCCTCGCCCTGCCGGAGACGACGGAGAAGCCGTCGTACGGCACGCCCGGCTTCCGCGTGGGCGACCGGCTGTTCGCGCGGCTGCACCAGGACGGCGAGTCGCTGGTCGTGTGGGTCGACATGGATGAGCGTGAGGCGCTCGCGCACACAGAGCCCGAGAAGTTCTTCTGGACGCCCCACTACGACAAGCACCCGATGGTCCAGGTGTGCATCGCGGCGGTCGATCGGGAGGAGTTGGGGGAGGTGCTGCGCGACTCGTGGCGGCGGCGGGCGCCGGGGCCGGTGTTGCGGCGGGCGGGGCCGGGCTAGCCGAAGGCTCGCGCCTCCCTCCCCCAGCCGCTACCTTGCCTCCGTGGCGACGATCGATACGGAACGGGCGGTGGCGCACCTGCGGCAGGCCGACCCGGTGATGGCGATGGTCATCGAAGCGGTGGGACCGCCGCGCCTGCGCGAGCCGTCGCCGACGGCGTTCCAGGCGCTGGCCCGCTCGATCATCTTCCAGCAGCTCAGCGGGAAGGCGGCGAGCACGATCCTGGGGCGCTTCGTGGCGCTGTTCCGGGAGGGAGCCACCGCCGAGGACGCCGTGGACGGCTTCTTCCCCGAGCCCGGCCAGGTGCTGGCCACCGACGACGAGGCCATGCGCGCGGCGGGCGTGTCGCGGCAGAAGTCGGCGGCGCTGCGGGATCTCGCCGCGCACTTCGCCGAGGGAGCGCTCAGCGTCGAACGCTTCGGGGAGTGGAGCGACGAGGAGGTGATCGCGCACCTGCTGCCCGTGCGCGGCATCGGTCGCTGGACGGCGCAGATGTTCCTGATGTTCCATCTCGGGCGCCCGGACGTGCTGCCCACGGCGGACGTCGGACTGAACCGCGCGATGATGCGCCTCTACGGCCTCGAGGCGCCGCCGGGGCCGGAGGAGATCGAGCGCATCGGGGCGCCCTGGCATCCATGGGCGACCGTCGCCTGCTGGTACCTGTGGCGCAGCGAGGACGTGATCCTGCCGCTGGGTGAGCCCGCATGAGCATCCTCATCGACGAATCGACGCGCATCCTCGTGCTCGGCATCACCGGGCGCGAGGCGGTGTCCTTCACACGCGACACGCTCGACTACGGGGGTCAGGTGGTGGCGGGGGTGACGCCGGGGCGGGGCGGCCGCGACGTGCACGGGGTGCCCGTCTACGACACCGTGCGGGAGGCGGTCGGGGCGCACCGGGTGGACGCGGCCATCATCGCCGTGCCCCCGCGAGCATTGCGCGACGCCGCCTTCGAGTGCATCGCCTACGGCATCCCGCTCGTCGTCATCGTGACGGAGCGCGTCCCGCGGCTGGACGCAGCGCAGGTGGTGGAGCTGGCGGCGCGCGAGGGCGTGCGCGTCATCGGGCCGAACAGCATGGGCCTCATCTCTCCGGGGAAGACGAAGGTGGGGAGCGTGGGCGGTCCGGCGGCGGACACGGCGCGGAGCTTCGTGCCGGGGCCGGTCGGCATCATGTCGCGCTCGGGGGGCATGACGACGGAGATCGCGAGCCTGCTGGCGCAGCACGGGCTCGGTGTCTCGACCGCCATCTCGATCGGCGGCGACCCGATCACGGGCTCCTCCTTCGCCAGCCTCCTCCCCCTCTTCGAGGCGGACCCGGAGACGGAGGCGGTCGTCACCTTCAGCGAGCCGGGCGGGGCGATGGAGGCGGAGCTGGTGGAGGTCGTTCGCGAGCACGGCACGCGACTGCGCATCGTCAGCTTCATCGCGGGGAATTTCATGGCGGAGATGCCGGGCGTGCGCTTCGGTCACGCGGGCGCGCTCGTGCAGCGCGAGGAGGACAGCGCGGCAGCCAAGGCGTCGCTGCTGCGCGGGGCGGGCGTCCACGTCGCGGACGCGCTGGCGGATATCCCGTCACTCGTACGGGGGTAGGGGTCAGGCGGGGACTGACTCGTCCACGAGGCTGCGAAGGCCAGCACGCAACTCTTCCTCGGTGAGGTCGCCGCGGCCCGCTTCCATGAGGAGAAGTTCGGCACTCCAACCAAGGTCAAGAGCGTCTGCTGGTCCCTCATCCGGCCACAGGAGGGGAAACAGCCACTCGTCAAGTTGCCGCCGGTCGATTTCGGCGAGAACGTACTTCTCGATCTGGGCGCGTACGGCGTCGACGGTGTACATCTGTGCCATGAGCGCTCCTCCACCGATTCGAGTCGTTCCAGCTTACCACCTACGCAGAATCTTCAATGAACGCCGCCTTGCCGAGGCAGCACGGTCAGGAGCCCTGACCACGCAACTCAGGAAGGACAGTCATCCATCTCCCCCCAGGGCGTCAGAACCGACCTGCACACGGAGCCAGGCGGTGGCTTACTTCGACTCCGAAGGCCAGCAGGTCGCCATCGTTCATCAATACCTCAGGCAGGACGGAACGTTGGGAGCATCCGGGTTACCCGACCCAAAGTGGCTCCTTCACGAAGGTGAGGCCCTGGTACCGGAAAAGTAGGCTCTACCGCGGTGCGGGGGTCCACCACTGGCCGCTTCGGTAGCACGAGCTAGAAGGGGACCTCTCCCCAGCAGGCCTCGATCCGCTCGCTCTAGTCCACCAGCGGGAGGAGTTCGTCGCCGGCGGCGACGGGGCGGAGGGGGAGGACGGGGGCGGCCTGCTCCTCGGCGTGGTAGGAGCTGCGCACCAGCGGGCCCGACTCGACGTGGGCGAAGCCCATCTTGCGGGCGGCCTCGCCCAGCTCGTCGAACTCGTCGGGGTGGTAGTAGCGGTCGATGGGGAGGTGGTCCTGGTCGGGGCGGAGGTACTGGCCCAGGGTGAGGATGTCGACATCGTGGGCGCGGAGGTCGGCGAAGACGGTGAGAAGCTCGTCCTTCGTCTCGCCGAGTCCGGCCATCAGGCCGCTCTTCGTGAGGCGCTCCGGGGCGGCCGCCTTCGCGCGCTGCAGCAGCTCGAGCGAGCGCTCGTACTTCGCCTTGGGGCGGACGCGTCCGTAGAGGCGGGGGACCGTCTCGGTGTTGTGGTTGAGGATCTCGGGGGCGGCGTCGAGCACCGCCTGGAGCGCGTCCCAGTCGCCCATGAAGTCGGGGATGAGCACCTCGATCGTCGTGCCCGGGGAGAGGCGGCGCGTCCAGCGGATGGTCTCGGCGAAGAGGCCGGCGCCGCCGTCGGACACGTCGTCGCGGTTCACGCTCGTGATGACGGCGTGACGCAGGTCCATGCGCTGGATGGCAAAGGCCACGCGCTTCGGTTCGCCAAGGTCGAGCTCGCCCGGGCGTCCCGTCGTGACCGCGCAGAAGCCGCAGGAGCGGGTGCAGGTGTCGCCGAGGATCATGAAGGTGGCCGTGCCCCGGTTCCAGCAGTCGCCGATGTTGGGGCAGCGCGCCTCCTCGCAGACCGTGTGCAGCTCCTGCTCGCGCATCAGGTCGCGCAGGCGCTCGTAGCCGCCCCCCACGGGGAAGCGCACGCGCAGCCAGTCGGGCTTGCGGCCGGTCATCGCGGTCATGCCAACAGGGTACCGGGTCGGGGGGCGAGAGCGTAGCGAAGCGGGGCCTACAATCGCGCCATGCCCGCCCATGGCCCCGCCGACCTTGACCGGCTCTTCTCGCCCCGGGCGGTGGCCGTCGTGGGCGCCTCCACGAACCTCGACTCGCCCGGGCACGACTACGTGCGGGCCCTGCGCGAGTTCGGCTTCGAGGGCGAGGTCTACCCCATCAATCGCAGGGCCGACGAGGTCGCGGGGTACCGTGCCTACCCGACCCTCGGGGACGTACCGGGCGCCGTCGACCTCGTCATCTGCTGCATTCCCGCGGACGGCGTCCCGGACGTAGTCGACGCCTGCGGCGAGGCCGGCATCCCCTTCCTGCACCTCTTCACCGGGCGGCTGAGCGAGACCGGCGACGCGGAGGCGACGGCGCTGGAGGCGGAGATCGAGGCGAAGGCGCGGGCACGGGGCGTACGCATCCTCGGCCCGAACGGGATGGGAATCTACCACCCGGCGGGGCGCATCGCCTTCCGCCCCGACCTGCCCCGCTCCGGCGGGGGTGTCGCCTTCCTCAGCCAGAGCGGGAACAACGCCGTCGAGGTCGTTATCCGGGGGGCGGCGCGGGGGCTGCGCTTCGGCAAGGTGGCAAACTACGGCAACGGCCTCGATCTGACCCCCGGCGAGCTGCTCGCCTGGCTCGCGGCCGACCCGGAAACGGCGGTCATCGGGGCGTACGTGGAGGGCGTGGCGGACGGGCGGGGGTTTTACGAAGGGCTGCGGCGGGCGGCCTCGCGCAAACCGGTGGTCATCCAGAAGGCGGGGCGGTCGGCGGAGGGGGCGGGGGCGGCCGCCTCGCACACGGCCGCGCTCGCGGGCGAGGCAGCGATCTGGTCCGGGATGCTGCGGCAGGCAGGCGCGATCGAGGCGCGCAGCCAGGAGCAGCTCCTCGACCTGCTGGTTGGGGCCTCGCTGCTGGCGCAACCGCAGGGGCGACGGGCGGCAGTGGCGGGAGGAGGAGGGGGTCGCAGCGTGCAGTCGGCGGACGCCTGCGCGGGGCAGGGCCTCGCGCTGCCACCGTTGCCGGCCGACGTGCGGGAGCGGGTGGCGGAGCGCGCCCCGGCGCTGGCGGACTGGATCCGGAACCCGGTCGACCAGTCGATCCTGGCGGGCAGCGGGCTCTCGGCGAACGGCATGCTGGCGATGATGGCGGGCTCGGGCGCCTACGACCTGGGCATCGCGAACGTGGGGGAGGAGTGGTTCCTCGGGCGCCCCGAGGCGGAGGGGCGTCTGCGCCACGCCTGCACGCGACTGCGGGAGGCGATCGCAGAGTCGCCCATCCCCATCGCGGTCGTGCTGGGGGCAACCGAGATGTCGATCGACTGGCAGCGGACGCTTATCGATGCGGTTCGCGATGAGCTCATCGAGTCAGGGCTGGCCGTCTTCCCGACGGTGGAGCGGGCGGCCTTCGCGCTGGGGAGGCTCGCGCCGCGATGATCGCCCCTCCGCGGGCCACGGAGCCGGCGCTCCCGGAGACGGACGTCGACGAGGAGGCGCTGCTGGCGCTCATCCCGCCCTACCGGGTCATCCTCCACAACGACGACCACAACTCGATGGAGCACGTGGTCGAGTCGCTGGTGCGTTGCGTGCCCTCGTTCACGGTGGAGGCGGCGGCGGCGATCATGTTGGAGGCGCACAACGAGGGCCAGGCGACGGTGATCGAGTGCCCGAAGGAGACGGCCGAACACTACCGCGAAACGCTCGAGTCATGCGGTCTCACGGCCACGATCGAGGCGGCCTAGGGGCCCCGGTGCGGTAATCTCCCGGGTATGGACTGGTTGCGCCAGCGTGTCCCGGATCGAGCCCGGGCCCTGGCAAGTGTCATGGTCACTCTGCTGGCGCTGACCGCGGTGACTGGTGGCGTGCTCTGGCTGTTCGGCGAACGTGTGTTGTCGGCAGCCGGCGTAACCCTTCTGGCAGGGCTGGCGGTATGGGAGTTCGGCTGGGCCCTGCGACGAAAGAACCGGCGCCAAGCCGCACTCGCCAGACCGCAGACGCCCCCGGGGATCCAACCGCTGCGATCCCCGGTTGGCACTCCCCACTGGAGTGACAGACTTCCCTTACCCCTGGTGGAGATCGGCCAGGCGGCTCCCAGAGCCACGTTGGCAGTTGGCGCCCTCGGCCTTGCATTCGTGCTGGCAGGGCTGGTGGCGAGTGCGACGAGGGACGATTCTTCGGTGTACGTGCGCCTCGAGGAGGGCGCCCAAGGGGAGGTCAAAACGGGGTCCAACGAGCTTGCCCGTATCCGGGTGACCATCCTCAGTATCGTGGATGGCGCGGAGAGCCCCACTTCCACTCCACCTGCCGGACGGCGCTATTGGGCAGTCGAGCTCGAAGTCGAGCACCGCGGCACTGGGGAGGTCCGCCGCCCCGTGTGGCGCCTCCGAGACACGAAGGGCTTTGTCCGCAGCCCCGAAAAGGTGGAGGGGATAGGAGCCAGCCTCAGCGAGGCGTACCCGCTCCGGGGGGGAGGGAGAGTCAGCGGTTGGCTCGTGTTCGTGATCGACAACACTGCCGGTCCAGAGTGGCTCCGCGTGTCTCCGTTCGGTAGTTTCGGCTCCGGCAAACTCCACCACCTCTTCTTCGAGGCGAAGTAACGCCAGCGCTCCAATCGTGCGGCCTCACGGCCACGATCGAGGCGGCGTAGAGGCTGCCAGGCACGATCCAGGCGGGGTGGGAAGGGGCCCGCGGAACTGGCTACCCTTAGTCCATGCGCTGGCTCTGGGACCTGGCTCCGTCGCCCCTGCGGACCCTCGCGGTTGCCTTTGTTGTGGCAGCGGCGCTCCTGCTGGTTTTCCTCGGCCTGGGGCGGTTATGGGGCGAAGTGGGCGGGCTCGCTGCCGTCGGCGCGATTGCAGTGGGAATCGCAATCTGGGAACTGGCGTGGGAAAGACCACGAGCGGCCCGGCGCCATCTGGCAGCGCTCAACTCGCGTCAGCAGGCGCCGGGCAGCCAGCCGCTGCACTCCAAGACTGGCGTTTCCCACTGGAGCGAAAGGCTTCCGCAACCACTAGGGGCGATCACCACCATCGCTCCCCTCACTCTGGGGGCGCTGGTCGTCCTCGTCTCCCTCCTTGTGGTGTTCGGCCTCCTCGGAGGAGGCGGACCCGAACCTTGGCACGGAAGGCTACATGTCCCCCTTGCCGTCGGGTCTTCTGGCGAGGTCAGGCCCATCGCGACGGGAAAGGACCGCTTGAAGGTCACGATCCTCAGAATTGCCGAAGGCGCGGAAGTGGATGTCGTCTCGCAGAGCCCACGACCGGGGTCGCAGGTCTGGGGCCTCGAGGTGGAGGTAGAGAATTCGGGAGAGCGCGAATTCCAGGCCCCTGGGTGGACGTTCGTGGACTCCGAGGGGCGGGAGTCTGAGGCCACAACGATCTACAGCGAGGGCGTATCGCCGTTCCCGCTTGCCCCCGGTGACTCGATCACCCACTGAGTGGTGTTCGACATCCTCATCGGAACCTGGCCGCAGCACGTGAGGGTCATTCCGGTCGTTCCCCACGAACCCCGCTTTTCACCCCGAGAGATCTCCTTCGATGCGGAGTAGGCGCTGCTTGACCACACCGGCCAGCCTCACGGCCACGATCGAGGCGGCGTAGGGGGTGCTAGGCTCGATGGATGCGCTGGCCTGGCAGCCAATCCTCGGCGGTGCTTGGCGCCGTCGTCATCGTCTTCCTCATCGGGGCGTTCCTCGCGTTGATGGCCTTCTTCTTCCGGCAGTTCGAACACGGCGCGCTCTGGACGGCCGCGCTGGTCGCCGGGGCGATCGCCCTCTGGGAGCTGGGCTGGGAGCGGCCGAAGCGCACCCGGAAGCGCCGCGCCCTGCTCGCCGCGAGACAGGAGGCGCCCGGCATGCAGGCCCTGCTGTCGGAGCGCGGCGACCCGCACTGGACCGACCGTCTCCCGCGGCCACTGGCGACCATCGCGCGGGTCGCGCCGGTCACACTGGCGGTGCTCCTGCTCGTAGCGGCTTCGGCCATCCTGAACGCGTTCCTGCAACGCTTCTGAAGACCCCACCGGGAAACTCGGCGGCGAGCAGCGACGTCACTGCAAGCGCCCTGGTCGACCCGGTACGCTTGAACCATGCGCTGGTTGCGATACCCGCGTACGCCACTGGAGTTGCTCGTCACGGGCACGGCGTGGCTGGCAGCCGTTGGTGTCCTGATCGCCGTCATGTTCGCGCTCTACGTGCTGGCGAATGCGTTCGCCGTGGCGGGCTTCCTCCTGGCCGTCATTCTTGTCTGGGAATTCGCCGTGGAACGTCCGAGGCGGCGGGCGCGAGCCGCAGAGACGCTCGCGGTGCAGAGCCGCCCGGTCGACGACATCCCCCTGCGGACGCGGGTCGGACGCGCCGACTGGAGCGAGCGGCTGCCAGGACCGCTGGGGGCCATCGTGCGTACCGCCCCCGCCACGCTCGTCGCGATCCTGATCATCGGCGTCGCGCTTGGCATCAACAGCTTCCTCGGGGACCTCACCAACCCCAACCGGGACACCAGCGTGGAGGCGCTCCTGCAGGCGGGGGCGTCCGGCGACCTCAGGGAGGAGAGCGACCGCACCGGATCGCTCCGGGTTACCCTCCTCAGCATCCGCGAGTGGGGCGGTCAGCCCGCCGATGGCACGAAGTACTGGGGGGCGGAGGTCAGGGTCCAGAACACCGGCACGCAGGCCATCTCCTCCCCCGACTGGAGGCTGCGGGCCAGCGGCAGGGAGTACGACCCCGTTGCCGCCGACGCCCCCGGCGAGACGCTGGGGGGCAGCTTCACCCTGCCCCGCGGTGGGGCGCGAACCGGGTGGGTCGTCTTCGAAGTGCCCCCGTGGGCCACGACGGAGTGGTTCCGTGCGGGCCTGCCCGACTACCCGGAGGTGTACTTCCGACGCTAGCGAGGGTCGCCCGGGAGATGGCCACCTCCCCGACTCTCCGCACCCATCTGGGCCTGGTGGTCTTCCCCACGGCCTATCCGGTGAGCTTCCCGTAGCCCGATTCCAACCGGATATGCTCGATCCGTGAGCTTGCGGCAATACCCGCGAACACCCCGGCAAGTGCTGCTCGTGGGCGCGGCGCTCCTCGCGGCCTCTGTCTTCCTGTTCTCGCTCATCTTCGGGCTCTTCGGGGCGGCCGGCGCCTTCGCAACCGGGGCGAGCCTGCTGGCCATCACCGTCATCTGGGACGTGGCGGTGGAGCGCCCCAACCGGCAGGACCGGCTTGGCGAGGCCTACGCCGCCTCCGTGCGCTCCGGCAAGGAAACTCCTCGAGGCGCCCAACCCAGCGCTACGCACTGGACCGACGCGCTGCCTGGGCCGCTCGCGGTGGTTTGCCGCAACGCCCCCGCTACGCTGGCAGGACTCCTGGTCATCGGCGTCGCGCTCGGCATCAATGGCCTTCTCGGCGGTTCCACCGCCAGCGATCGGGATGACGGCGTCTATGTCCTCATGACGAGCGAGGCCATGGCCGAATTCAAGGGGGAAGGAGGCGCAGACGGGTCGCTCCGAGTCACCCTTCTTGTCACCCTCGACAGGGCGGAGCGGACGAATCCCGAGCTCTCCCCGGCCGCCTGGAGGAAGTACTGGGCCGCGGAGATCAGGGTTGAGAACACCGGAGCCGAGGACATCTCCGCCCCCGCCTGGAAACTGCATGCCTGCGGCGAGGAGCACAACCCGGTGTCGACCCGTGCACTCGGCGAGAACCTCGCGGACAGCTTGACCCTCTCCCCCGGCGAAGCGCGCACCGGATGGGTGGTCTTCGAAATCCACCTCTTCTCGGAGCCTGGATGGCTGCGCGCTCGACTACCCGGCTACCCGAGCATCTACTTCACCGCCGAGGCGAATTGCAGAGCGAGAAGGTAGTGCGGGTGTCGGATGGGAGGGCCGCTAGAGGCGGTCGTCGAGGGGGCGGTCGTCCTCGGGCTCGGGAGGGGCATCGTCGAGAGGTGGCGGTGGTGGCGGCGGGTCGGGGCGGATGTCGCCAAGACCGGACAGGTCGGGCGTACCGCCCTCGCCGAACTCCTTCAGGATGCGTCGCGCCACCTCATCGAGCTGCTCCGGGCCGAGCCCCATGCGCTCCATGGTCTGCTGGAGAAGGCGCTGGACCTCCTCGAGGTCGCCACGGATAAGCGCCTCGGCCAGCTCGAGCTGCGTCTCGATGGCGACGAACTGCTCGCGACGGTCGCTCTCGCTGGTGTTGTCGAGGATGGTCGCGAGCAGGCGCGTGAAGAGCGTGCAGGTGCGCGCGATGCGGATGCGGTCGTCGTGGTGCGGCGGGAACTCGCCGGTGACGGCTACTTCGAGGCCAGTGCGCTTGTCGGTGGCGACGTACTGCTCGGGCATGGATCAAGCATAGAGGACGGCCCGATCACGTGCGGTCGGACTTACGCGCGCCCACCGGACGCCAGCCCACGCCCTCGGCGAGGATGGCGGTCACGAGCTGGTTGAGGGAGACCTCCTGCTCTTTCGCGACGGCCGCCAGCTTTCCGTGCAGCCCGACCGGCAGGCGCACCTGGAACTTGCCGCTGTACTCGGGAAAGTGGTCCTTGGGCGGGGGAATTTCGTGCTCGTAGGCGACGGCGACCTCAAGCCATCCCTCCATCGCCTCTCGGATCATTTCCATGGCTTCGGGCGGAGTGGAGCCGTGGCTCATGCACCCGTCGAGTTCCTCGACGTAGGCCATCCAGACGGGCTCGACTTCGTCGTCGAAGTACAGGCAGATCGTGTAGGGCAGTTTCATGTACTCCGCGACCCTGTCGGCGATATGCGCCGGCGCTGGGCCTGTCAGCGGGAGCTTTTGGTCACTGGCGACCTTGTCAGCCGTCGTCATCGTTCATCACCTCGTCTATGGCTCTCAGGGCTTCTCTAACGTAGGCGCGCCTCACTGGCTTGCGGTAAGGGATGGAAACAAGTCTGGGCAACGCAGGGTGGCGGTAGTGATAGTGACTCCCCAGGATACGGACCACCTCGAAGCCGACCGACTCCAGCGCCGTCCTTAACTGCTCCGGTGAGACATCGGTCTGGGAGCGGCGAAGCCGCTCGATGCGCCGCTCCCGCCTCACCAGTTCGATGGTACTGTAAGTAGTACCACTATCGCAACAACCATTTTCCGGCTACCCGCGCCCCCTACCCACCGCCACCCGGGGGGCGCCCGCCGACTCGGCGGCGCGCAGGCAGAGGGCGAGCGACACGACGTAGTCGTCGTGGCCGCGGTCGTTGCCCCACGACAGCCGGCCGCCGCCCACGAGCGACGCCTCGCAGGCGGCGAGCTCCGCGCGGCAGCGGGCCGCCTCGGGGCTGCCGTCGTCGCGGGGAAGCGCGAGGCCTCCGGTGCGGGCGGCGGCGAGCAGGCCGTAGCCGAGCGCGCTCTTGGAGGCGGCGGTGAACACGACCTCGTCGAGGCGGTGGCCGAGCTGCGGGCGCAGTTGCGCCACCAGCGGCGCGCCAAGGCCGGTTGCGTCGGCGCTGACGCGGTCGAAGCGCCAGCGCCGGTCGAGGGCGCGGAGGTCGTCGAGGACGCGCGCGTAGGGCGCCCCGCGCCACTCGCGCTGGGCGGCGACCCGGCAGGCAGTTGCGCCGTCGCCCGCGGAAGCGTCGACGCGGGCGATCGTGAGGACGGTGGCGTCGGCGTCCTTGCCTTCGCCGCCGAAGTCGAGCCCGGCAACGTAGCGCTCGCCCGCCTCGGGTTCGGCGAGCGGTTCGTGGCCGCCTTCGAGGGCGGCGAGCAGGTCGCGGGTGAGGAGGCGGCCCGCGACCTCGCCGGGCACGAGCTCGTACTGGCTCAGGAAGAGGGGGTGGGTCGCGCCCAGCCGGTCGCGCTCGGACTCGACGTAGGCGCCGTAGGCGGGGAGCGTCGCGGCTACCTCGCGCCAACCAGCCTGGTGGTGGCGGCGGGGGCCATGCGGGGCGGCGGCGTCACGGGCGCGGTTCGACGCGACCGCGCGTTCGAGCAGCGTGCGTCCGTTCCAGGCGGTGCCGAACAGGACCGTGGGCGCACCCGTGCTGGCCGCCATGGGTCGGAACTGGCGGTTGAACCAGTCCTCGTCGATGTCCTGGGCCTCGTCGGCGATAAGGGCGATGGAGGCGGTGTGCCCGGCCACACCGGCCTGCGGGTTCGCGCTGAGCAGCAACGCCCGCGCCCGGCCCACCGCGACCGTGTCGCTGCGCGAGCGGCTCTGGCCGGCGGAGGGCACGAGGGGGTCGGTGGCGGCCAGCGCCGCGCGGATGCGTTCGGCGCTGATGCGCGCCTGCGGGTCGAGCGTGGGCGCGCAGACGACGACCGTGCCGCCCTCGCGGGCGTGCGCGCGCAGCAGGAAGGCGACGAGCGCGGCGGCGATCTCGTTCTTGCCCGACTGCCGCGGCATCATCACGGTCAGGGGGGAACCGGGGGCGGCGGCGACGGCTCGCAGGAGCCCCCGCAGGACGCGCGCCTGGTACGCGCGCAGGGCGGGGCGGCGGGGACGGGGGAGGAACGGGTCGGGCATGGCGGGAGGGTCGCGCGGGGCGGGCGGAAGTGGGAGGCGGCGGTGACAGGCCGCCCTCGGAGGTGGGCGCGGACGGGCCGATGGTGAGCGCCAAGACCAGACACCTGGAGGTGCACTTCATGGCGCTGACGCTCACCGAGGCGGCGAAGCTCAGCAACGACACCCTGCTCGCCGGGGTCATCGAGACGATGGCCGAGGAGAGCCCCATCCTGCAGCGGCTGCCCTTCATCGAGATCACGGGCAACGGCCTCACCTACAACCGCGAGGACAGCGCGCCCGACGCCGGCTTCTACGGCGTGGGCGACGACTGGGACGAAGACACGCCCACGTTCACCCAGCAGACCGCGTCCCTCAAGATCCTCGGGGGCGACGCCGACATCGATAACTTCCTCAAGGAGACCCGCTCCAACGTCCAGGACCTCGAGGCGGCCGTGCTCCAGCTGAAGGCGAGGGCCGTGCAGGCGCTCTTCGACAAGACGTTCGTGACCGGCAACGCCACCACGGACGCGGACAGCTTCGACGGCGTCGACAAGCTGTGCGCGAACGACCAGGCGGTGAGCTTGGGCGCGAACGGCGGGACGCTGACGCTGGCCAGGCTCGATGAGCTCATCGACCGGGTGCGTCCGGGCAAGCCCCAGATGCTGCTGATGAGCCGGCGCTCGCGCCGCAAGCTGAACGAGCTGGCGCGCGCCGCGGGCACCTTCCTGGAGGCGGCCCGCGACCAGTTCGGGGGGATGGTGCAGTACTACGACGGCATCCCCATCGGCATCAACGACTACATCAGCGACGCGCAGACGGCGGGCACGAGCCGCGACGCCTCGACGGTGTACGCGATGCAGTTCGGCGAGGGCGCCCTGGCGGGGCTCTCAGCGCCGAGCGGCCTCTCCGTCGACCGCGTAGGCGCGCTGGAGTCGAAGGACGCCACGCGGCTGCGGGTGAAGTGGTACGCGGGTCTCGCGCTCTTCAACACCCTCGCCCTGGCCAAGCTGACGGGCGTCCGCCCCTAGCCCGGCCCAACCGCCACCCCACCGGGAGGGCGCCCCGCACGGGGCGCCCTTCGTGGCGTTCCGGGACGCTGGAGAACGCCCCCCACGGGTGGGGTAATTCGTCGGCAAGACTGCTACAGTTGCCTGGTGGCAAGCATGTCGCGAATACTGTTGGTTCTGGTAGCCGTTGCCGCCGCGACACTCGCCGCCTGCGGAGGCGACGACCTCCAACCGTCGCCGGCCCCGCTCGCTACCCCTACGCCCCCCACCACCTCTACCCCCACCCCCATCGGCGACGACACCCTCCAGGGAGCGACCTGTGAATCGGGCGTGGCCGTACCCGACCCCACGACGAACACCGAGCTGGTCGAGGACTGCGCGAGCCTGCTGAAGGCCAAAGACCGGCTCGCGGGCACGGCCACCCTCAACTGGAGCGCGGGCAGGCCCATGAGCCAGTGGGAAGGCATCACCATCGCCGGCACTCCCCAGCGCGTCACGAAGCTGGAGCTGGCAAGTAGCGGCCTGACGGGCGAGCTGACGGGGCTGCTGGGAAACCTAACTGGGTTGACCCACCTGCGGCTCAACGGCAACGCGCTCACGGGCAGGATCCCCTCAAAACTACAGCAACTCACTGCGCTTACGCACCTGTATCTGGCTGCTAATTCGCTCACAGGGTGCGTGCCGCCCTCGCTTCGAGACGTGAGCAACCACGACCTTGCCTCGCTGGGGGTTACCGACTGCGGACCTCCCCGCGCAATCGAATTTGACGCGGAACTGATCGAGGGTGGCCAAACGATTACATTCCAGCCATTCGGGAATTATCCGTCCATGGTAGTAGACCTCCCCGAAGGACATGCATACACGATAGAAGGCAGGATGGGCGACTCAGTTAGACCCGGAATCCCGTCACTCGTTGTCCAGGTGGTTATCACCGATGCGCAGGGCTACAAGTACTGGGTGACATTCCATCCCAAGACGGGGAAGGAGCTCTGGCGCTTCATTGATCTGCAGGGCTTTATCACGCCGGCTGACCGGGAAGCCCGTTCAGTTGGCAGTTCCGGAAGCCACCCACTCTATGACGTGTTGGGCGAAATCGCCGAGTCTGCATGGATCCAAGAGTGACCATCCTCCGTCTGACACTCCTTGCCGCCGTCGCCCCTGCTTGCGGTGGTGGCGGTCATGGACAGCAATCCACGCCGGTGGCCTTGCCAAGCCCGCTCAACGCGGCATTCGACCACATCTCCGATTCCGCCTGGCTCAAGAAATAAGCCATGCGGGACCCGCACTGACTTCAGGCCGCTGCCCGCGCCAGCCCGCCCCTCGCGCGTGAGGGCGCCCCGCACGGGGCGCCCTTCGTGGCGTTTCGGGACGCTGGAGAACGCCCCCCGCAGGTGGGGTAATTCGTCGGGCCGGCTGATACCGTCTGGTAGTGGCACGGAACTTCCAAGGGTGGCTCCTGTGGGCGATCGCGGTCGTGGCGGCGACGGTCGTCGCGTGCGGCGGGGAACCCGACGAACCGCCGTCCAGCCCGGCGGCCACGCCAACGCCTGTGGCGACCTCCACCACCGCCGCTACCCCACCAGCCACCACCGAACCTACGGCCACCCCGCCTCAACGCGCCACGGCTACGTCGACGCCGGCCCCAACGCCCACGCCCTCGCAAACACCCACACCGTCGCCGACGCCCAGCGCAACCCAGACGCCCATCGAGTACGTGCCCCTCACGTTGGGGGAGCCCCGCCCGTTGCCACCCGGTGCGACGCTTTACTTCCGGGATTCCGCCAGCTGCCACGGCCCTGTGTGGTGGAGTCGGGCGATCGCCACGGAGGCGGGCGATCTGGTGTGGGACGACCCGCTCACAAAGCTGCCCGCGATCAACACTGACAATTGGGGCCCGGAAAACTGGGGCCCGCAACTGGCTGGCGTGAGTGCAAGCGGTCAGACCCTGGTGGCGCGGGTCTGCGAACGCGGAGCCTGCATGGCCTTTGATCGTGTGGATGAGGACGCTGTCGAGGCGCTCTGGGGCTCCACTGATGCGGGGGAGACCTGGGAGAGATGGGGCGACGACCCCGAAGGGGGCATTTGGGACGTCGGCGAAACGGATGTTGCCTTCCGCGACACAGACGGCCAGGTGAAGGGGCTTCGCTCCGGGGAAGAGTGGGTACCGCCGGAAGAATTTCCCCGCCCGTCGGTCCGGAGCCGGGTCAATGACCGGCTCTTCTATGAGGAACGGGAGCCAGGAGAGCTGGACCTGTATCTCTTGCGTGATCAGGGCGCACTCCTGGGCGCCTATTCGTGGGGAGACCAGGGGTCGGATGAAGGCCACAGGCCCCTGCGGCTAATCGATCACCTGGAAGGATCCCTGTTTGTCGGGTTCCTGGGATCCGAAGCGTGTGGGGACGTCACCAAGACCGTCCTGGTGGACTTCGGCTCGGGCACCGTGCACCCGGTTCCGGGGCTTGACCCTGAGGCTGACCTCAGGCGTAGCCCCACTCTGCATACGGCTCGGCTCGCCGAACCTCCCGCACCCACCACCCCCACGTCCACTGCCCCCGACGCGACCACCCTCCAGTACGACACCTACGACACCACGGGGGCGGTCGCGACGGCGGGCAGCTACGCCTTCCTCGCCGACGCAGACGGCCCGTCGTGGGCCGTCACGACCTACCAGGGCCTGCGGGACGGCACCGCTACCGCCCTTCTCATCCACACCTCCGACGCCGACGGCGTCTCGCGGGCCGGCGTCTATGACAGGGTGGAGGTCGGCGACCTGTTCGAGTGGCGCCAGGCCGATGACTGCTTCGTCCGGTACACGGTGACGGAGGTCAAACCGGACCCTGGGGGGACCGTGCAACGCAAGCTCCTCGCCGTCGAGTGGATGATCTACGCCTTCACCGGCTGCTACGGCAGAGTCACGCCTGACACGAGCACCCAGTTCATCTGGGACGAGCTGTCGGAGCTGGGCGGCGAGAGCCTCAAGGTGCCAGTGACAGTCGGTATCCACCAGCTCGTCCCCGACAACTGGACGGGGGCCGTCCGGGCCGCCGTTCATGAGGCCGCTCCGGGCGGGTCACATTTCATTCAGCAGGCGAATCCATCCACGGCGGTCCTGAGCGCGCTTGATTACTGGCGTGAACCAAGAATTCCGGAGGGCTGGAGTCTGGCGCACGTCAGCGCCGGAACTCCGAACGATCCCTATCAAGGGTTTTCAGCAATCTACTCACCGACGGAAGGAGGTGGCATTTCCCTGGAGTTTAATGGCTACTTCCTCTCTCACCGTAACCGGCAAGTGCCTTCCGGCAGCACCTCGTCAGGAGTTGTCGTCGAGGCACGGGTGATCGCTGGTCGTCCTGCCCTCGTCCAGTACAGCCCAGCGGGCGACAACAACTACGCCCACATCCCCACGACCATTTCGATCATGGACCTGGCTACGGAGAGCGGATACACGTTGACGGCATACGACTCCACCCTGAAGAACATCGACACCCTGACGGCTATCGTCAGTAGCCTGTTCACCGAGCCGCCAACCCCCGACGCGACCACCTTCCGCTACGACACCTACGACACGACGGGCGCGGTCGCGACGGCGGGCAGCTACGCCTTCCTCGCGGACCCCGACGACCCGTCGACGGTCGTTACGACCTACGAGGGACTTCGCGACGGCACCGCCACCGCCCTCCTCATCCACACCTCCGACGCCGACGGCGTCTCGCGGGCGGGTGTCTATGACGGGGTGGAGGTCGGCGACCTGTTCGAGTGGCGCCAGGCCGATGACTGCTTCGTCCGGTACCGCGTTGAGGACATCTTGCCCACCCCACCCAGTACTGCCGCGCGCAAGTTTCTCGCAGTCGAGTGGATCGCCTATGCAGGCACGGGCTGTCAGGGCAGTCTGCGCGCCGAGGCGGTCGGTGTGAGATGGAGTCCACCGGTTATCGCGTCGCGCGCAACGGGCTCACGTGCCGTGACCCTCATCGCCTCACCCATCCGCTACGGACCGTATCTGTTGATCCCTGTCGACTGGGAGGGCGCACTTGAGCCGAATGCCCATGTGGGACTGCCGCCCGGCGCTCAGGGGTCAACCGAACCCTCCGCGGATGTGTTACCGGAGTGGCCATCATGGGATCCGGCGGAAGTGCGCCGACACCCACTCTGGCGAGACCCGGTGCTGCCGGAAGGGTGGGCGCTCAGGGGAGCTGTGGCGTACGACGCGGACTCACTGAGCGCGACGTACGAAGATGAGGAAAACCTTGTCGTCGTAACCATCTCGCTGCAAGAAAACCGACCGTTCTACCAAGCGACTCCGGGGGGACCAGACGCGAACATTTGGGAGGCGCGAACGGTCGACGACCGTCCTGCAATCCTGTGGTACGACCCGCTACGGAACAGTGGCATCCCGCTCAACACGGTGAAGATCTTCGACGAGTCAACAGGAGTCGAAGTCTACGTGTCCAACTACACCGCATACACCGCAGACGCCCTCGAAACGACAATCGCTATCGCTCGCAGTCTGTTCGAGAGTCCGAACGCGCCGTGAGGTGGACGACGGCACTGCTCCTGGGCGCGCAGGCGGGAGGCTGAACCCATCCCCCATCCTCCGCCCGATAGCGCCTGAGGGCGCGCTGGCGCATCCTTTTTCCATGCGGGTCGTGCAGAAGTTCGGGGGGACCTCCGTCGCCGATGCGGAGCGCATCCGGCACGTGGCCGGGCAAGTCGCGGGTCGGGTCGGCGCGGGCGACGAAGTGGTCGTCGTCGTCTCGGCCATGGGGAACCGCACGGACGAGCTCATCGACCTCGCCCTCTCGGTCTCGCCCGACCCGGACCCGCGCGAGCTCGACCAGCTGCTCGCTACGGGCGAGCACATGTCGGCGGCGCTGCTGGCCATGGCCCTGCACGCCATGGACCAGGAGGCGGTGGGGCTCACGGGCAGCCAGGCGGGCATCTACTCGCGCGCGTCGCACGGTTCCGGGCGTATCCAGCGCATCGACGCGGATCGCATCGAGGAGGAGCTGCGCGCGGGGCGCATCCCCATCGTGGCCGGCTTCCAGGGCGTGACCGAGGCGGCCGACTACGTGACGCTGGGCCGGGGCGCGAGCGACCTGACGGCGGTCGCGCTGAGCGTGGCCCTGGGCGCCGATCGCTGCGAGACCTACAAGGACGTCGAAGGCGTCTACACGGCCGACCCCCGCCTGGTTCCCAGCGCCCGCCGCCTGGCCGACGTTCACTACGAAGAGATGCTGGAGATGGCGACGCAGGGCTCGCAGGTGATGCACAGCCGCGCCGTCGAGCTGGCCGCCGTCAACGACATGCCCATCCTGGTCGCCTCGAGCATGGTCGATGCGCCGGGAACCCTGATCCATGGAGGCGCCCTGATGGAAGAACGCAATCGCGTGCGCGGCGTCGTGGACGACCACGACATCGCCAAGGTGACGCTGCGGCACGTGCCCGACCGGCGCGGCATCGCCGCCCAGATCTTCGAGCCCCTGGCCGCGGCGGGGGTCAGCGTCGACACGATCGTGCAGAACGCGAGCGAGCGCGACCTGACAGACCTGACGTTCACGCTCGCACGGGAGGACCTGCGTCGCGCAGCGGGGCTCATGGACGAGATTTGCGAGTCCGTCGGCGCCAACGGCTACACCGCCGACACGAACCTCGGGAAGGTCAGCATCGTGGGCGCGGGCATCCAGACGGAGCCGGGCTACGCCGCCCGCATGTTCCGCGCGCTGGCGGACGCCGAGGTCAATATCGACCTGATCACGACGAGCGAGATACGCATTACCTGCATCGTCCACGAGGACCACATGGGGCAGGCGGTGAACGCCTTGCACGAGGCGTTCGGGCTCGACCAGGAGGGCTAGGCGAAGTCGGCGGGCTTACGCTTCAGCCTTGACAGCGGGTGTAGGCTCGAAAGCGAGAACACCGACAGGGAGGTCGCACGTGTACCACGTAAAGACTCATCTCCTGCACGGAGTACTCATCGTGCAGTGTTAGGGCCCGCATTGCGCGGGCCTTAGCGGGAAGTTCCCGTCCGGAACGGGTGCAGGGCGGGGCGAAGTACCGCGAACAGTTCATTGCAGGCCCCGGGAAACCGGGGCCTGTTTGTTGCCCGCGACTCCCACCGCCGCCGTTGGCCCTGTGAGCCCAGCCGTTAAAATCGCGCCATGCGCATCGCCCTCGCCTCGGACCACGCTGGCTACCAGTACAAGGAAGCGATCAAGACGTTCCTTGCGGAGCGCGGACACGAGCCGGTCGACTTCGGTACGGACTCCGACGAATCCTGCGACTACCCCCTCTTCATCCGCCCCGCCGCCGAAGCCGTGGCCAGCGGCGACTGCGAGCGCGGCATCGTGCTCGGGGGCTCGGGGAACGGCGAGGCGATGGTCGCGAACCGCGTGGCGGGCGTGCGCTGCGCCCTCTGCTGGAGCCGTGAGTCGGCGGAGATGGGGCGTCGCCACAACAACGCCAACGTCATCTCGATCGGCCAGCGCATGGTCACGCTGGAGACGGCGCTCGACATCGTCGCGACGTGGCTCGACGCACCCTTCGACGGCGGCCGTCACGCCCGCCGCATCGCCCAGATCGACTGAGGAGAGCGCTCGCTTCGCTCGCTGAGTGGAGCGCCGCGCGGGCGCGGCTGAGGAGAGCGCTCGCGCCTGCGGCGCCTCGCTGAGGGGAGCGCGCGGCTGCCGCCGCGCTGAGGGGGGGAGGGGCTACTGCGCGGCGAGCCTGCCCTCAATACGGGTAACCGTCGCGAGGATGGCCTCAAGCAGGTCCCTCTCCCCGAGAGCCCCGTTCACCCGAGGGGCCGTGGCTTCGCCTCTTGCGGCAAGCGTTTCTGCGCGGCCCCACAGGACTGTGGCACGCACAAGAAGTCGCGCAGTCCGACGTTTGTCGGCATCACGATGGGCAGGGAGTTGGTGGAGAGCAGCTGGGTTGAGCATGCTGGACAGACTACCTTGCCAACCACAATTATATTGACATAGAGCGCCCGTCCCCGACCATGTTTCATGCAGGAACGCGTACGCTGGGTGCGATGCAAGACCGTTTCGTAGGCGACATCGGCGATTTCGGGAAGTACGGCCTTCTTAGGGCCCTCACGGGCACATGTCCGGAAGCCGAGCCCCGATTATCGCTTGGGGTGGTGTGGTACCAGAACGCTGGGGAGATCGGTTCGCCCAGCGATGGCCAGAGGTTGAATTACCTAGACAAGCCAAGGCAGTTTGAGGACTGCGATCCGCTCCTGTTCGCAAGCCTCCGAGGGATTGTCGGGGATGGTCCGCGGAGCCTACGCACCATCGAGGGAAGCGGCATTCTGGGAGAGAAAGCTCAGTTCTCAGCCAGACCCACTCGGCACGATACCCAGGTCGTGTTTCTCGATCCCGACAAGGGCTTGGCCTTCTCTGCCGAACAGAACTCGCCGGAGCACGCCCAGGTGTCGGATGTTGCGTCCCTAGTCGAACTCTCCCAAACGGTGGTCATATACCAGAGCTTTGGGCGACAGAAGGCCGACACTCATACAAGACAGATGCGGAGATGGGCCACTGAGCTTCAACGAGCGCTTCCACACCGCAAAGCGCCCCGTATTCTTCGCTTTCGCCCCTGGCATCCACGCGCATTCATCGTCCTGCCGTCAAGGCTGCATGCACAGTTGATTGGCCAACGCACTGACGCGCTGCTGGCAAGCCGCTGGGGTCGCCACTACTCCGAACTTGCCGCTGAGTAGCCTGCCTGCGCCACTCAGCGCGGCGCGAGCCGCGCGCTCTGCTCAGCGATGCGCCGCAGGCGCGAGCGCTCTTCTCAGCCGCGCGGCAGCGCGGCGCTCCACTCAGGCGGGCAACGCCCGCCGCTCTCCTAGTCGAGGCGCTCGAAGATGGTGGCGATGCCCTGGCCGCCGCCGATGCAGAGGCTCACGAGGCCGTAGCGGCCGCCGGTGCGCTCCAGCTCGTGCATCAGCTTCACCGTCAGGATGGTGCCGGTCGCGCCCACGGGGTGGCCGAGGGCGATGGCGCCGCCGTTCGGGTTCGTCTTCTGCGGGTCCAGCGAGAGCTCGTTCGAGCAGGCGCAGGCAACGCTGGCGAAGGCCTCGTTCAGCTCGATCACGTCCATCTGGTCGAGGGACATGTCGGCCTTCTCCAGCGCCTTGTTGACCGCCGGGATGGGGCCGCTGCCCATGATGGACGGGTCGACGCCGGCCTCGGCGCGGGCCACGAGCCGCATGCGCGGCTTCAGGCCGAGGGCGTTCGCCTTGGTCGCGCTCATAACGACCGTGGCGGCGGCGCCGTCGTTGATGCCGCTGGCGTTGCCGGGAGTCACCATGCCGTCCTTCTTGAAGGCAGGGCGCAGCTTGGCGAGCTGCTCGGGTGTGCTCGCGCGGGGGAACTCGTCGGTGTCGAAGACGCGCTCCTCGCGGCGCTCGCGCACCGTGATGGGGACAATCTGTTCCTTGAAGTAGCCCTGCTCGATGGCGTTCAGGGCGCGACGCTGGCTCTCCGAGGAGAACTCGTCCTGGGCGCTTCGGGAGATCTCGTACTCCTCCGCGAGCTTCTCCGCGGTGATGCCCATGTGGTGGTCCTCGAAGGGGTCGCTGAGGAGCTTGACGATGCCGTCCTCGATGGTGTCGTGGCCGAGGCGGTAGCCCGAGCGCGCCTTGCGCAGGTAGAAGGGCAGGCGCGTCATGTTCTCCGCGCCGCCGGCGACGACCACGTCGGCGTCGCCCGTCTCGATGTAGCGGGCGGCGGTGTTGATGGCCTCGAGGCCGCTGCCGCAGAGACGGTTCACGTTGACAGCGGGCGTCTCGACGGGGATGCCGGCCTTGATGCCGGAGACGCGAGAGAGGTAAGCGTCCTCGGCTACCTGGCCGACGATGCCCATAACAATCTGGTCGACCTCGCCAACCTCAACGCCGGCGCGGTTGACCGCCTCGGCGATGACGGTGGAGCCGAGCTCGTTGGCGGGGGTGTTAGCGAGCGAACCGTTGAACGTGCCGATAGCGGTGCGAACGCCGCTGGTGAGGACAACATCTTCCATGGCGGTACCTTCCTGGGGGCGGCGGCGCGCGCCGCGTGAAATGTGCGCGTCATTGTAGCCCCTCCTTCCTTCCCGAGGGCGGACGCGCGCGAGGCGCGCGCCCTCTACGATGAGCGCGTGACGCGCTTCGCCATCCGGACGGCCGACAGCGACGACACGCCGGAGCTGGCGGAGTTGCTGGCGGAGGCGTTCGCCGAGTCGGACGCGTGCTACCCGGAGCCGGAACCGCCCTCCGCCGCCGACCTCGCCGTGCGCATGCAGACGGGCGAGGCATTCCTGCTGGCGGAGGACGAGGACGGGGTCGCGGGGGTGGTGCGGCGGAGCGAGGAGGAGGGCATCGCGAGCTTCGACCTGCTGGCCTCCTGCGAGGCAGGGGCGGGGCGGGCCCTGGTGCGCGCGATCGAGGCCCGCGCCCAGGACGGCGGCCTGCGGCTGGTGCGCGCGAGGCTCCCCGACGAGACACGGCTGGCCGACTACTTCGCGGCGCTGGGCTACCTCCCCATCGGTCGCGCCAACGAGGCGTTCCGGGGCGAACAGGTTCCTATCCTGACCGTCGAGCGGCGGCTGCCGCTGCTGACCGTGCGCGAGCAGCGCCGCAGCGACGCGGACGCGATAGCGGCGCTGGCGGACGAGGATCCGTGGCCGTTCGAGCAGGGGACGCGTCCCGGGTGGTTCGTCGCTTCGGACGGCGACCGCGTGGTCGGCGTCATCCAGGCGCGCGACGCGGGGGGCGGTCTGGCGGCCATCCGCGAGCCCGTGCTGGCGGCGGGGTACGAGGGGCGGGGTCTGGACGCATGGATGGTCGAGCGCGCCGCCGACTACGCGGGCACGCACGGGTCGCACACGGCGGAGCTGCCGCTGACCGCACGCACGGAGCCGCTGCGGCGCCTGCTGGAGGACCGCGGCTGGGACCTGGAGCGGGGCGCCGACCACTACGTGAAGCGGCTCAGCGGCCAGCTCCGCGAGGACGCCTTCACGGATTAGCGGTCGCTAGGTCGCGAGCCAGTCCGGGGTGTTATCCCAGGAGTCGAGGGCGGCGACCTCGGCGAGAGGCTTGCGGGTGAGGGGTCCGAAGCGTCCCCGCGGGTAGCCAAGGGGCACGCAGTAGACGACCTCCGCGTCGGCGGGGATGCCGAAGAGCTCGTGGACGCGCTCCTCGACGACGGCGTGGAGCGTCGTGATGGTGCCGCCGATGCCGATCGAGCGGGCGGCCAGCAGCATGTTCTGGACGGCGGGGATGACGGACTCGATCGCCCCCCGGCCGCGCGCCGTCGAGCAGACAAGCACCATGGCGGGCGTGTTTCCGAACTCGCCGGAGAGGCGCATGGCCGACTGGCGCACGCCCTTCCCGGCCGGGATGTCCTCGGGGCCGCTGATGCCCTCGTCCTTGCGCTTGGCCCACCAGGCCTCCTCGTAGAGCTCGCCGAGGGCGGCGCGCTTCTCGGGGTCGGTCACGAGCAGGAAGCGCCAGCCCTGGCGGTTGCCGCCGTTGGGCGCCTGCCGGGCGGCGTCGAGGATGTCGCGCAGGTCACGGTCCTCGATGGGGTCGGGGCGGAAGCGTCGGATGGCGCGCATGGTGTACATGGCCTCGCCGAGGGTCATGGTCCAGCGGTCGGGAGCGGGGATGGGCACGGGTCACCTCCGGGGGTTCGTGTTGCGTCAGCCTGCCACCTGGGGAGGGCGGGGGCCAGTGGGGGGGCGGGGTTAGGCCGTTCGGTGGAACAATCGCTCACGGCGACTCACTAAAACGAGGCGTACAACAACACCAGCAGGAAAAACCCATCGACCACAAGCAGCACTATGCTGGTCTGGATACCGACACCGGTCAGCATCGTTGCGAACGTTTTCGTGGCGCCAGCGTCCGGCGTACGGGACCGCTTTGGGGCAAGCAAGCCGGCCCCGAGGAACGCGTACACCGCCATAACCCCGATGGCCGCCCGGTGTTCCCCGCCGCTCCAGCAATTTATGCACACGCTGGGTTCCGTCGTGGCCACAAACCATGAGGCCGCTATCACGGCGATCGGGAGGACCCAGCATGCGAGGTGCGCTTCCAGCTGGGGGAAGCGCGGGCCCGAAAGGGCCGTCCCCACGACCAACACGGCGAGAAGCAGCGACCAAAGGATGACAAAGGGATCCCCACTCAGAAAGAGAAGCAGGCCGAGAAGGGCCACAGATCCCAGCGGGATCACCCTCCCTGCCCTGAGCCACGACGAGAGTGCGGAATCGAGCATTGGAGGCTCCCTCCTCTCCCACATCCTAGGCCGTGAAACCTGGAATTACGCTACCCGGTCCAGACGCGAAGGACGCCACTAGCGTTTGGCTGCCCCTGCCACCGTGGGGCGGCGGGGGCCAATGGGGGAGGGGTTTCCGGAGTCTGCCGGCTCAGTGCGCCCCACAGTCGGGGTGAAGCACCACTGAAGCCACAAGCAGGAATAGAACGTTCAACAAGAGCAGGGCAATCCCCACACCGTGGAGGCCACGAGCGGGCTCTCGTCTGCTGACACCTCTCATGGCCAGTACAGCAGACGCAACGAGCGAGGAGAGGCCGAGCATGACGAGTCCCTGGCTGTGGTTGGCCTGATCCTGCGGATTCGCGTCCTCGGGGTACATGGCCACGGCCACCGCTCCGAGCGCGATGACCGAGGCGGCGAGTAGCCAGCGGGCGAGATGCACCTCCAGGCGGGGGAAGCGGTGCGCGGACGCTGGCAGTGCCACCGTTAGCGCACCGACGAGCAACACCAGCACGGTCGTCGGCCACCACCCCGCGAAGGCTCCCAGGGCAACACAGCCCCCGCCCGCCACAGAGGCGATCACCAGCCTCGCCGAGAGCCACCGCCGCACAGAACCGAACGAAGGCAATGGTCGTAAAACCCTACCGGCATCCTAGAGGGCCGGCCGGGGCGTTGCCCTACCCTCTCCGGACGCCCGGGGTCGGCGCCTCTCAGAAGGGTCAGGGGAACTCGGCGGCCGACAGTGCCGCCGCGAAGAGCACGAACAGCCCGAACACCGCCAGCACCCCGACGCACAGTGCCAGGCCGCCCTGCAGCAAACCGCCGCCGCCCCGACTGTCTACGACAGCGCGACCCATCAACGTCAACACACCGGCGGCGATCCAGGACGAGAAGCCCAAGACCGTGAGCGGCACCCACACCTGGACCAGTCCGGCCATAGAGAGCGCCCACAGGGCGATGACACCGAACACCAACAACACGAGGGCGGACCAGTAGTACCTCATGCCTACCCTATCCCCTCCCAGGTAAGGCCAAACAGGGCAAGCCCGGTCGAGCCGAGCACCGCGATGCTGAGCAAGCGGGGGAAGGTGTCCGTGAGGGAGGGGGTGCCACGCTCCCCGGGCCGGTCGGGGCCTAAGCGCACCATCAGGAGCCTCACCCCCAGCACCACAGCCGCATTGAAGGACCACATGATCAGCATCGCGATGCCGAGCCTGTGCTGGTCGCGCGCAGGGTCGACGTCCTCGGGAAGGGTGTTCATCGCCAGCGCAGCCATGGCGACGAAGGCCACGGCCAGGAGCCAGCGGGACATGTGCGCTTCGAATCGCGGAAAGCGTCTCGCCGAGGCCACCGTGACCACCGTCAGGACACCCGTCAGGAGGTACGGCAGGTAGAAGACCCGAAAATAGAGAGTGAGGCCCAGGAAACAGGCGAGCGTGATGAGCGTCAGTCCATACCCTTCGAAGGACCACCACGGTGCCGGGGCGCCTTCGGGCTCAGTCACGGGACGCCATGGCGGCATCCTAGGCGTCCGGCCTGGCCATTGCCCTACCCCGCCCGCTACATCGACCCCCGCACGAGCACGATGGCGACGGAGGCGATGTAGGCGGCCAGGAGGACGCCGCCCTCCCAGCGAGTGATGCGCGTGTCTGTCCAGGAGAGGGCCAGGAGCACGATCGTCGAGACGGCCAGCGCGGGCACCTCGAAGTAGTAGAGGGCCCCATCGATGGGCAAGGTGGCGACGGCCCCCGTCAGGCCGAGGACGCCGAGCAGGTTGAAGACGTTCGAGCCGACGACGTTGCCGAGGGCGATGTCGTGGTTGCCGCGCAGGGCGGCGACGGCGGTCGTGAGGATCTCGGGCAGGCTCGTGCCGATGGCGACGACCGTGACGCCGATGGCGACCTCGCTGATGCCGGCGCGTCCGGCGATGCCCGTCGCGCCGTTGACCGCCAGGTCGGAGCCGAGGGCGAGGCCACCGACGCCGAGGACCAGGAGCAGCGACTGCTCCGCCATCCCGCGGCGGGTGAGCTTCCCCGTGGGCTCGGGGACGTGGTCGGCGGCGAGCGTCTCGGCCGCGTTCGGCTGCAGCCAGAGGGAGAGGCCGATGAAGGCGAGCAGGGCGACGAAGAGGAGGGCGCCGGGGACGTGCCCGATCGTGCCCGTGAGGCCGAGGGCCGCGACCGCGACCGTGGCCGCCAGCAGGACGGGCATCTCCCAGCGCAGCAGGCGGGGGTGCACGTCCATGGGGCGGATGACGGCGGCGATGCCGAGGACGAGGGCGACGTTCGTGATGTTCGAGCCGAAGACGCTGCCGACTGCGAGGTCGCCCTTGCCCTCGAGGCCGGCGACGAGCCCCACGACGAACTCGGGGGCGGAGGTGCCAAAGGCGACGACGGTGGCGCCCACGATCAGGGGCGAGATGCCGAAGGCCATGGCGAGTCGCGAGGCGGAGCGCACGAGCAGCCACGCCCCGGCGAGAAGGAGGCCGAGGCCGGCAACGGTCAGGACGGCGTCGATCGCCACCCCGGCAGTCTAGGGCCTGGCTCCACGCTCCAGAAACAAAGCGGCGAGGGGTTGGGTCCAAGGGAACGCTGGCGTACAAGCTTGGGGTCAAACAAGGTGAGGGCGCAGCTACAAGGTGACCGCCCGGGGAGACGTCCGTGGCAAACGATGGCCGAGCTGAGCCAGGGGAGGCGGAGTTCAGAAGGAAGAACCTGAAGCTGATTACCGAAGTGGCAGTGACTACCATGTCCAGCTCGGGCCTCAAGGTTGCCTTCGAGGAGTACACGACCAAGCCAACAGAGGGCCTCTTCTACACGCTCTCACACTGCACGTTTCCACTGCTCGAAGAGGTGATGAAAGCCATTATCGAAGGAGCAGCGGATGGTCCCATGGAGATGCCAACGGGGCTGTATTCCCGCCACTCGCACGACCTCCGCTGGCTGCGACAGAAAATGGGCGCCCCGGCTGTGTTCGAGGCCAGCGCCTACCAGCAATTCATGGCCGACGTGAACAGGCACCTCCGCGACAACAGGCCCAGCCATCTGTCCCTCGCACGGATGCAGCGAGACCACCCCCTTCTTGCGGGCCGCTCACCCGTTGACAACATCATCGATCACGCGAGCACGGTCTGGCCTACACGGAAGTACTTGGAGGCAGACGAGACATTGCGTGTGGACCCCGATCTGCTTCCGCTCTCCTTCGACATGACGCGGTGGCTGCTGTTCGAGTTCCTGCGCTACGAAAGGGCACACAGCAAGGTTGCGGCGAGTTTTCGAGAGATGGAGCAGTACATGATGGAGTTACTCCACGTGTACGACTAGTTCACACCTGCGCGGGGTGTGTGCCCCACGTTACTTCCACCCACCGCACGACAAAGGCGCCGGCCCAGGGCCGGCGCCTTTTGCTGTGCCTGGTGCGGGGTGGGCCGCTAGGCGTCGAAGTAGAGGGAGAACTCGTGCGGATGCGGACGGATGTCGACCGCCGCCACTTCGTTCTCGCGCTTGTAGTCGATCCAGGTGCGGATCAGGTCCTCGTCGAAGACGTCGCCCTGGAGCAGGAACTCGTGGTCCGCCTCGAGCGCGTCGAGGACGCCGCCGAGCGAGCCGGGGAGCACGGGGTAGCCGTGCTCGTGCGGGTCGATCTCGAAGAGGTCGACGTTGTCGACCGGGTCGCCCGGGTCGATGCGGTTGGCGATGCCGTCGAGCCCCGCCATGAGCATCGCCGAGAAGCCCAGGTAGGGGTTGCAGGTCGGGTCCGGCGAGCGGAACTCGAGCCGCTTCGACTTGGGGTTCGAAGAGAGCATCGGGATGCGGATGCCGGCGCTGCGGTTGCGGGCGCTGTAGACGAGCACGTTGGGCGCCTCGTAGCCGGGCACGAGCCGCTTGTAGGAGTTCGTCGTGGGCGCGCAGAAGGCCATGAGGGCGGCGCCGTGCTTGATCAGGCCGCCGATGTAGTAGCGCGCCATCTCCGAGATGAGCCCGTAGCCGTTCTCGTCGAAGAAGAGGTTGGTGCCGTCCTTCCAGAGCGACTGGTGGACGTGCATGCCGTTGCCGTTGTCCTCAAAGACGGGCTTGGGCATGAAGGTGGCCGTCTTGCCTGCGTTACGGGCCACGTTGCGGACAACGTGCTTGTACCACTGGAGGTTGTCCGCCATCTGCACGAGGGGCGCGTAGCGCATGTCGATCTCGCACTGGCCGGCGGTCGCGACCTCGTGGTGGTGGATCTCCACCTGGATGCCGACTTCCTGCATCTTCAGGACCATCTCGGTGCGCAGGTCCTGCAGGGTGTCGCGCGGGGGAACGGGGAAGTAGCCCTCCTTGTGCTCGGTCTTGTAGCCGAGGTTGGGGCCGCCTTCGCTCTCCATGTCGACGCCCGTGTTCCAGGCCGCCTCGACCGAGTCGACGCGGTAGAAGGCCGTGTCGCGCTCGGAGTCGTAGCTGACGCTGTCGAACACGAAGAACTCGGCCTCGGGGCCCCAGTAGGACTCGTCGGCGACGCCCGTCAGCTTCAGGTACTCCTCGGCGCGCTGGGCAACGGCGCGGGGATCCTTGTGGTAACCCTCGGCGGTCACGGGATCCTTGATGTCGGCCGTGATGCTGAGGGTGGTGTGGCGGGCGAAGGGGTCGAGCACCGCCGTATCGGGGTCAGGGATGAGGATCATGTCGGAACGCTGAATGCCCTGGAAGCCGCGGATGCTGGACCCGTCGAACCCGAGCCCTTCCTCGAACGTATCCGTGTCCCACTCGCTGGGGGTGACGGAGAAGTGCTGCCAGGCGCCGAGCAGGTCCGTGAACTTCACATCGATGATCTGCACGCCTTCGTCGGCGATCAGCTGTTGAACGTCTTCCGGGGTCGTCATGCGTTACCTCTCTGGGTTGGTCGGTGTTGTCGCGCCCGCGAGGGGCACAGGGATGCGGGAATGATCATCGCCAGCCGGGGGGCGTACGAGCAACGCCCGGGGGCGGTCTGGCGATGAAGTTCGTGTTACGGCTGGATGTCGCGTGCGCTCAGAGGGCGACGTCCCCCCGTTCGCCCGTGCGCACGCGGATCGCCTCCTCGACGGGGATCACGAAGATCTTGCCGTCGCCGATGTTGCCCGTCCCGGCGGCCTCGATGATGGCGCTGATGGCGCTCTCGACGGCGTCGTCCTGGACGACCATCTCGAGCTTCATCTTGGGCAGCAGGTCCACGACGATGGTCTCGCCGCCGCGGCCCTGGTGGGCGATGCCGCGCTGGGCGCCGCGCCCGGTGACGGAGATGATGTTCAGGCCGTGGATGCCCTGGTCGTCGAGGGCGCTCTTCACCTCGTGGAGGCGCTCCGGGCGGATGATGGCCTCGATCTTTTTCATGACTCGCTCCCGCCGCTATCAGCGGCCTGCTCGGGTTCGATGATACCGACCGGGATGGCGATGCCGGCCTCATCGCTCTGGTAGGCGCGTTCCCCATGCTGGGTCACGTCGAGGCCGACCTCCTCTTCGTCCTCGGAGACGCGCACACCCATGGTCAGGTCGAGCACCTTGAGGATGCCGAAGGTGACGATGAAGGAGTAGGCGCTCACCGCGCCGATGCCGACGAGCTGGTCCCAGAGCAGGCGCCACTCGCCGTGGATGAGGCCCTCGCGGAACTCGGGCGCGCCCACGACGGACGTGGCGAAGAGGCCCGTGGCGATCGCCCCCCAGAGGCCGCCGACGCCATGCACGGCGACAACGTCGAGGGAGTCGTCGAAGTGGAGGTACTGGCGCAGGCGGACGGCGAAGTAGCAGAACAGCCCGGCGCCGAAGCCGATCGCGAGCGCCTCCATGGGTTCGACGTAGCCGGAGGCGGGCGTGACCGCCACGAGTCCGGCGACGGCGCCGGAGGCGGCGCCGACCACGCTCGGTTTCCCGGAGACCTTCCAGCTGATGAGCGTCCAGGTGAGGGCGGCCATGGCGGCGGCCACGTTCGTGTTGACGAAGGCGTAGACGGCCTGGCCGCTCGCCCCCACGGCGCTGCCGGCGTTGAAACCGAACCAGCCGAACCAGAGCAGGGCGGCGCCAAGCACCACCATCGTGATGTCGTGCGGCTCCATCGGCTCGACGCCGTAGCCGCGGCGCTTCTTGAACACGAAGACGGCGGCCAGGGCGGCCACGCCCGCGTTCACGTGGATGGCGAGGCCGCCGGCGAAGTCGAGGCCGTTGATACCGATGTCGGCGGGAACGCCCTCGCCCGAGAAGGTGTTGAGCCAGCCGTTCACGCCGAACACCCAGTGGGCGATGGGCGCGTAGACGATGAGCGACCAAAGGGCGATGAAGAGGAGGAACGGCCCGAAGCGGGCGCGCTCGGCGAAGGCGCCCGTGATGAGCGCCGGGGTGATGATGGCGAACATCATCTGGAAGGCCATGAAGAGCAGGTCGGGCACGCCGCCCGAGCCGGAGTCGACACCCACGCCCTTCAGGCCGAAGTGGTCGAGGTTGCCGATGAGGCCGAGCCCCTGGTCGGGACCGAAGGCGAGCGAGTAGCCCACCACGACCCAGAGCACCCCCACCACGCCGATCGTGATGAAGGAATGCATGATGGTGCCGACGACGTTCTTGCTACGGGTGAGTCCCCCGTAGAAGAACGCCAGCCCCGGCGTCATCAAGAGCACCAGGGCCGATGCGGCGAGCATCCAGGCCGTGTTGCCGGCGTCTATTTCAAAGTCAGGCACGCGAACCCCCCGCGCAGCCCGGCAGGCCCTGCTTCGGGCGTGGCGGGCCAGCCTCCGCTTGAGTGCGGGGTATCTTGACGCCCTCGTGTTTCAACCATGTTTCGCGTGCGCGTTCTGGAGGCTCGCCACGGGGGAACGTGGTAGCGTTCGGGCGTGACCGCCACCGCAGGCGACGCCGGCGCCGACACCCTCCCACAGGGCCTGCAACTGCTGGCCGAGACGTTCTCGTTCTCGGGCCGGGCGCGACCGCTCCTCGGCTTCGGCCACTACGCGACCGTCATCGACACGGGCGGGCCGCAGGCGCTCGCGCTGGCCACAGACACGATCGGCACGAAGGCGCTCGTCGCCCAGGCCCTGGGCAAGTTCGACACGGCCGGCATCGACTGCGTCGCCATGAACGCCAACGACATCGTCTGCGTGGGCGCGGAGCCCATCGCGATGGTCGACTGCGCGCTCGTGGAGGAGATGGACGAGGCGTTCCTGGCGGAGATCGCCGTGGGGCTGCGCGAAGGCGCCCGGCGCGCGCGCATCTCCATTCCCGGCGGGGAGACGGCGCGCGTCCCGGAGATGCTGCGCGGGGCAGTCCCCGGACGCGCCTTCGACCTTGGCGGCACCTGCGCCGGGCTCGTCGAGCCCGACCGCATCCTCACGGGCGCGGCCGTCGCCCCGGGCGATGCGCTCGTCGGCTTCGCCTCCTCGGGCATCCACAGCAACGGCCTCACGCTCGCGCGCCGCACCTTCCGGGAGGCAGGCTGGGAGCTGGGGCGCTACGTCGAGGAGTTCGGGCGGACGCTCGGCGAGGAGCTGCTGGAGCCGACGGCCATGTATGTCGACCTGGCCATGGCGCTGCTGCGCGAGTTGGACGTGCGCGCCCTATTCCACGTCACCGGAGGCGGCTTCCTCAACCTCCGGCGCCTCGAAGCGGAGGCCGGGTTCGACATCGAAACGCTCCCGCCGGTGCCGGCGATCTTCAATGTCATCCAGCACCTCGCCGGCCTCGATGACGCGACCATGTACGCCGAATACAACATGGGCGCGGGCTTCTGTGCGGTCGTGCCGGAGGCGGAGGCCGAGCGCGCCCTCGCCCTGGGCGAGGCCTGCGGCATCCAGGGGTGGCGTCTCGGGACGGCCACCGCCTCGGCGAGCCGCGAGGTCACCATCGACGCGGGCGGGGTCCACCTGCGGGGTGGGGCGGAGGGGTTCGGGGCGGGCTAGCTGCGGGGCTGGGGGTTGGCGGCTTCGCGGGGCGGGGGTGGGGAGCGGCGGATCGACCAGCGACGGAAGCGCTCCTCCATGCGAGCGTGACCCTGGCGCGCGATCATCTCCTCCCGCATGCGCAGGAAGTCCTCGCGCGTGCGACCGCCAATCTGGCTGGTGTGGCAGAGCACCGCTTCGAGGCGCGTCTCCCAATGGTCCGACACGTCGACCGTGTAGTCGGCGTCCTCGCTGCCGGCGAAGAGCACCTCGTTGACCTGGTGCGAGGGGAGGCCGTCCTCCTCGTCGCGCGGGTAGTAGAGCCGGTCGCGCACGAGCGGGTAGACCGCATCGGCGGTGAGCACGCCGACGTTGCGGTGGTCGCGGTGGTTGAAGCCGCGGCGGAAGGCGTCCCAGGTCACGATCACGTCGGGGCGGTGGATGCGGATGAGACGCACGATCTGGCCGCGCAGCTCCTCCTCGTCGATGGTGTGGCCGTCGGGATGGCCGAGGAAGACGCACTCCTTCACGCCGAGCGAGCGGCAGGCGGCGCGCTGCTCCTCCTCGCGGATGGCGGCCAGCTTTTCCGGGTGCATCTCGGGATCGTGCGTGCCCTTGTCGCCGCCCGTCACGACCACGTAGACGACCTCGGCGCCCTCGGCGCACCACTTCGCCACGGTACCGCCGCAGACGAATTCGGCGTCGTCGGGGTGGGCCATCACGACCATCGCGCGGGCGGGCGTCCCCAGTGCGTTGGGGTCGGGGTCCGGCTCGGGCTCGCCACCGGCGAACCAGCGTCCCACGGAGCGGAGGGCGTCTCCGAGACTCATGCGACCGGCTCCTTCCTGGCGTGGGCGGCGATGACGTCGCCGTACAGCTCGTCCATGCCGCGGCCGACCTCGTCCCAGCGGAAACGCTGCACGGAGTCGCGCGCGGAGCGGGCGAAGTTGGCGCGCAGCTCGGGGTTGCGGATGAGCACCTCGAGCTTCTCCGCGAAGGGCTCGGGGCAGCGCCAGGGGATGAGGAAGCCGTTGACGCCGTCGGTCACGGTCGAGACGAGCCCGCCGACGCGCGAGGCGACGACGGGCGTGCCGCAGGCCATCGCCTCGACCGCCACCAGCCCGAAGCTCTCGTAGTAGCTCGGCACGACGCAGACATCGGCGGCGCTGTACCAGTCGGGAAGCTCCTCGTGCGGCACGGCGCCGGTGAAGCGCACGCTCCCGCCGAGGCCGGCCGCCCGGGCCTGCTCCTCCAGCTCGCCGCGCAGCTCGTGGCCGTGCTCGCCCCCGACGACCAACAGGAGCACCTCCGGGTCCTCCAGCTGCGCGACCGCATCGATGAGGATGTCGACGCCCTTCAGCTTCTCCAGGCGGCCCACCCAGAGCAGCACCGGGCGGTCCTGCTCGATCGCGAGCGCGCGACGGCTTTCGTCGCGATCGCGGGGGCGGAAGAGGTCGGTGTCGATGCCGCAGGGGATGCTGACCATGCGGGCGGGGTCGGCGTCGTAGTAGCGGGCGAGCAGGTCGTGCTCGTGGGCGCAGGCCGAGATGATGGCGTCGGCGGAGGCGGCCAGTTCGCGCTCGCGACGGATGCGTTCGCCCGGCTCCTCCTCGGAGATGCGGGCGCGGTTCTTGACCTCGCCCAGGGTGTGGAACATCACCAGGTGAGGGGCGTCCTGCGCGCGGGCGAAGGGCTCGCCCGCGGCGATGCCCTGCCAGTAGTGGCTATGCACGAGGTCGTAGGACTGGCCCTCGCCGGCGGCGAAGCGGGCCATCTCGGCGGCGAAGGCGGGCACGAAGGGCGCCAGCAGCTCTTTCTCCAGCGGGGCCGGCGGACCGGCCGGAAGCTGCACGAGCCGCAGGTTGGGGGCAAGCGCCGTGACCTCGGGCCGTTCACCGTCGAGTCGCGTGAAGATGTCGACCTGGTGGCCGCGCCGGGCGAGCTCTCGTGAGAGCTCGTGGACGTACACGTTCATGCCGCCCGTCTGCCGGCCGCCGAGCGGGGCCACGGGGTTCGTGTGGTAGGAGACCTGCGCGATTCGCATGAGCGTCCGAATAGCGTAGCGCCATCACGGGCTTATGTATGCGGGTGGAGCTGGGCCACGCGGCGGCCAAGCGTGCAGGTTACGAACATATGCGCTATCCTATAGACCAAACTTGACGGATGGGGGCGAAGCGGGTAGTAATTTCAATTGTTCACACGCTTACGCGCTCTGACAATCAAGGGAGCTGCCGATGCCGGAACGCGCGATCGATCAACTTCGTCGCGACATGGCCACCGATTATTCCTACCTCGATGTGCTCGCACTCGCCCTAGCCAAGACAAACGTCACCACTTTCACAGGAGACAGCGTGCAGTGGTCCAAGGTTGTCCGCGCATTACGCCACGAATACCCTGAACTCCTAGAAGGCATCTGGTTCTCCGAGCGTGGCTATAGCGAGCAACTCGAGGATTTCTTTCGCGTCATGGCACGCTCCGGCGCACTATCCTTCGCGAACCCTCGATACGAACGCATGACTATGTCACCTGACGCGGCTAGACATATTCGTGAAGGTGCACCGAGTGCGCTGCAGCAACAGGGTGGTGTAATCGATGCGATCGCCGAAAGACTCGCAGAACTAGAATACAACTAAGCCATAATACTATGGATTTAGCTTCCGCAACCCGTGATGTTGACTCGTACATCGAGGAGATTCTAGACGGATACGAGATTCCCTACCTAAGGGAATTCAAGGTTATCCGCGACGCGGTCTATGGCTTCCAACAGTTTTATCCACATGAAATCGCCATCATCGACTCCCCGATCCTTCAGCGCCTCCGAGGAGTACACCAAACCGCACTGAGTCACCTTATCTACCCATCGGCAAACCATACACGCTTCGAACACTCCCTTGGTGTTGCCACAAAGGCTGAACAATTCGCCACCGCCCTTCGGTCAGCACGTTCATCCCCAGACATTTCTGACGGCCGTGTGCTAGAACTCCGCCTTGCCGGCCTCCTGCACGACACTGGGCATGGTCTATTTTCTCACCTCTCCGAAGGTATTCTCACCCAACGGCACCCTGCTCTCGTGACGGAAATCAAGGGCAGTGATGCCTTTGCGGAGAAGACGCACTTGGGCGAGGCCCTGTCTGCTCTCATCGTTCGCTCACCCGCATTTGGACAGTTGCTCGACAACATCAAGGCAGCGTACGACGACAACGAGGCCCTAAGGTCAGTCACAGCAGACGGTATTTCCGAATTAATAATTGGGAAGACAAGGGATCCCTCACAGCAATACCTGGCCGACATCATTAGTGGACCATTCGATGCTGATAAGCTCGATTATCTAGGTCGGGATTGTCACTTCACTGGGATTCGCGCCGAGGTGGATTGGGAGCGAATTACTCACGCACTAGACATATACGAACAAGACGATCGTCGGTATCTTGCGGTGTGGCAACCTGCGGTTCCTCACTTGGAACAAATTCTGTTCAGCAAGATGATGCTATTTTCAGCAGTTTATCACCATCATAAAATTCGAGCCCTTGAGCAAATGGTTGGATCCATTTTTGAAAGAGCACAGCAAAACCAAGGCGACCTCATTGAGCCACTCTTTAGACTCGAGCGTCTTTCGGACATCTGGCGCCTTTCAGAAGACGCCTTCTTTGTGCTTGGCGCACAAGAGCCCAGCATCGGGGACGGCATCCAGGCAATCCGTGACCGCAAACTCATGCAGCGCGCCCTGTCAATCAACATCGCCACAGTCAAGGGGCACGAGGAGAACGTCGAGCAGTACCGGCAATTCCAGAAGCTCTTTGCAGACCCCCGCGGTCCAGCCACGGCTAAGCGGCTTGCAAAGGCCGTTTATGACGACCTTCCAGGGGAAACGCAAGCTGAGATCGCGGAACACGAGGTTCGCCTGGACTTTCCGAGATCCCCCAGCCTGAGTGACGATGCCGAGCAGTGTCATGTCCTTGTAGGCCCAGAAGACGCTCGCACACTAAAGATGTTCTTCCCTACGGAAGACTGGGTAGCGAGCTATGCGGACAACAAACTTACCTGCCATGTCTTCGCCATGGGGGACAAGGCCACCCGCACGTCGGTAGCTGACGCTGCCGAGGGTGTCCTGCACGACTTGTATCATTTCGAACTAGACCCGACTGCGAGGCGTGCCCTCAAGCTGGCGAACTAGCTAGCCAACCAGACTCGATGTGAAGTCTTCTTCCTCAACGGCAACCATTACCCCCGCGACAGGCGCAGCCGCACGATGTTGCGGGGGTGGCCGCCGAGGTGGCGCTTGTAGGGCTCTGTGCCACGCAGGAAGTCGACGGCGTCGCGGCCGCGCTCAATGGCGTCGCGGACGAGGAGGGCCTTCGAGAGCAGGCCCACCGCCAGCGACGACAGGGCGGGGTCGAAACCGCTGTTGTAGAGCATCGTCGCGCCGCCCCCTTCAAGGGCGAAGATGCGGGCGGCGGGGCGGGCGGCGAAGGTGAGCATCGAGATGCGCGCAAGACGGTGCTCGCTCAGGCCGATGGCAAGGTCGCGGAAGAAGGCTTCCCGTTCGGGCGTGAGGAAGGCGGCCTTCTCCTCGCGACTCTCGCGCATCATCGCGAGCAGACCCTCCACCGCCTCCGCCACCTCCCCGGGCTCCGTCGCGGACACGAACCCGACCTCGCCCGCGCGTTCGAGGTTGCGCAGCTTGCGTCGCAGCTCGTGCCGGTGCTTCTTGGGGAGCGCGGCCAGGTAGGCATCCCACGTGTCGGGCAGCTCGACCGTCGGTGTGACCGCTTCTGGCTCCTCGTCCGCGCTCCAGCCATAGCGCCCGGCGGCGGCGATCAGGGCGGAGCGGAGGGGGCCGGGCGCGGGGAGTCCCCATGCCTCGAACCCGGATGCGAGGTCCTCCATGAGCCACTCGATAAGGGCGGCGGCCGCTCCCCCCTCCTGTCCCGAGGCGACAAGCCCCCCGGCGTGGTCGCTCAGGTCGGGGTCGCCGAGGAAGCGCGGCTCCGCGCCCCCGACATCGATGGGGATGACGCCCACGAGGGGCGCTTCCCCATCGTCATCGGCGGGCTCGCGGAGGGCGAGAAACACGGGGAAGGCGTCGGCGCCGCAGTGGCGCAGCCACGCCTCGTGCCAGGCGGGATGCGAGAAGGGCAGAGCGGCGGGGGTCTGGCGATACAGTGCGGCCCACTCGGGGGCCAGCGCCTCAAACGGCTCGGATGTGATGAGCGGCAGGGGCCCATCGTCGAAGGTGGGCTCGGCGCCGTCCGCCGCATCGGGCATGGCGGGCTAGGAGGAACCGTGGACGAGGGCGAGGAACTCGGAGCGCGTCACGCTCGAGCGCTTGAACTGCCCGCGCATCGCGCTCGTGACCATGCGGCTGCCCGGCTTGCGCACGCCCCGCATCGTCATGCACAGGTGCTCGGCCTCGACCACCACGGCCACGCCGTCCGCCTGGAGCGCCGCCATGACCGTCTCGGCGACCTGGCTGGTCAGGCGTTCCTGGATCTGGGGGCGGCGGGCGTAGGCCTCGACCACCCGCGCGAGCTTGCTGATGCCGACGACCCGACCCTCGGGCAGGTAGCCCACGTGCGCCTCGCCGTGGAAGGGGAGCAGGTGGTGCTCACACATGCTGTAGAAGGGGATGTTGCGCAGGATGACCATCTCATCGTGCGCAACCTCGAAGCCCACCTTGAGGTAGGCGGCGGGATCCTCGTTGAGGCCCTGGAAAATCTCGGCGTACATCTCGGCGATGCGGCGGGGCGTTTCGACCAGGCCCTCGCGAGCGGGGTCGTCGCCCACCGCCTCAAGCATCTCGATGACGGCCGCGCGGATGCGCGCCTCGTCGACTCCGGATTCAGAAACAATCGCCATGGGCACGGATCGTAGCAGCGAGGCCGGAAGAGCGCTCGCTGAGTAGCGACCACTAAGAAGAGACGCCCCACACCTGTTGGAGGGGGCGTCGTGCCCAAGGATGCTCTCCTCGGGACCGGTACGGGCATTGTCCAGGCCTGCACGCGAACCGGTCAACGGCCGCGCGCCCCACTCAGGGAGCGAAGCGAGCGCTCTCCTATGACTCTAGCCGAGCACGTCGCCGTGCAGGTCGGGGGCGTGGTCGCCTACGAAGAGCCTCCCGCCCGCGGCCGGTTTGGCTGGAGAACGTTAGTTCATCTGGATGGTGACTGGTTCCGTGGTAAGCGAGAGGCCGGGCTCGTAGCGCAGGGCGACAGGTGAAATGGCCCCAGGCAGCTTGAAGTAGAGGTATCGCTCAATAGCGTTGTCTCCGTACAAGGTAAGGCCCCCATCAGCAAACAGGTCGTCGGGGCAGTTCACGCAGAGCCAATCCACGTCGTACCCAACACCATCAGTTCCGATGACGGTGAAGAGAGAGAAGAGCGAGAATTGGTACTCCTGCCCCTTGTGCTTGCGGACCCGCACCAGAACACGGTAGGTGGACTCGTTGAAGGGGTTGTGCCGCGCGGTGTCGTACGCACCCACAGCCAGCACGGTGAGTTCCAAGCTCCCGACCTTGACAAGATTGCCAATTCGCGGCTGCGACACCTCTGGCTCGGTTGGGGAGGTGGCAGGCTGGGGAGTCGAAGTGACTGGCTCCGGTGTTGACCGAGCTGGCTCCCGTGAGGCGCGAACAACGGGGAGGGGCGTGGAGGGTAAGACAAACAGCACTGCGGCCGTACGCGAGGTTGGTTTGTAGCGTAGTTGGACCGGTGCGTCGGAGCTCCGGATTTCGAAGTACACCCAGCGCTCAGCTCCCTTGGTGCCCAAGAGTTCGATCCCAGCGCCTCCGGGAAAGAGGTTGTCAGGGCACTCTCGGCACGACAAATCGTAGTCGTGGGCAACCCCACCCGCGTCGATCACCTTGAAGGACGATCCCGTGAAGTCGTAAGAGTCGCCTTTGAGCTTCCGCACCCGGACCTTGACACGATAGTTCGAGTCCTCGAGCGCGCCGTCGTAGGTGTCGACCTCAAGCAGCGTCAACTCGAGGCTCCCCACTTCCACGACGTCACCAAGTCCAGGCTCGTCCGGCGTTGCCGGTGCAGTCGGTGTCACGGTGCGGCCGGCGGTTGCCACGGCCGTAGGACGGGCTGTGGGCACGCTAGTCGCAGTGGACACCCGGGTCGACTCGGGTTGGCTTGTCTCAACAACATCCTGCGACGGAGCAGGCTCCTCAGAGGTAGCCGCTGGTACCACTCCGCCCGTGTCGTCCCCTTCTCCAAACACCGCAGCAAGAACAATGAGCAGCACGAAGAGAGCTATGACAACAACGACCGCCTTCACCCACCAACGGCTGGCCCTGAATCGCCCCCACGCGCCCCGGAGCGGTTTCTTTTCACGGCCGGCGGCGATGGTCTCCGGTGTCGGCACTCCCTCTCCTATCGCCTGTGGCGCAGGGACTCCTTGGTCCAACTCCCCCTTGTGTATGGCGGCTGCAGCGAGGTCACTCGTCTGAATTGCACGCTGCCGTGCAGTCGCGTACTCCGAGTCGGACAACAGTCCGTCGCGACGCAACTCATCGAGGCGCTCAAGAGCACGTTCAAGTTCAGACTTCGCCATGGACTACTCCCAGGGAAGGCCGCCAAGACTACTAATATTGTGACCAACCACAAAAAAAGGGCCGCCCTCCCGCTCTAGCGGTAGGACGGCTTCCCGTAACGGTAGAACCGCCGGGTTGGTGAACTCAGTGTAGTACCGCAATGGTGAAGTCGGCAACGGCCGCGCGCTCCACCCAGCGAGCGAAGCGAGCGCTCTCCCTACGACTCCAGCCAGAGCACGTCGCCGTGCAGGTCGGGGGCATGCTCGCGGGAGGCGAAGACTTCGTACTCGGCTTTGCTGGCGGCGATGGTCGTGTTGCCGCCGTGGCCCGGCCAGACAGTGGTGTCGTCGGGGAGGGCGTAGAGGCGCGAGGTGATCGACCCGATCTCCTGCTGCAGGAGCTCGTTCGAACGGGAGTGACCGGGGCCGCCGGGGAAGAGCGTGTCGCCGACGAACGCGTGCGAGCCGTGGACGAAGGCCGTGCTCGCGGGGGTGTGGCCGGGGATGGCGATGACGTCGAAGGCGATGCCCCCCACGGTGACGGTGTCGCCGTCGGTGACGGCCTCGTCGAGCTGGCCCTCGGGGATCCATGGCTCGGCGGCGTCGGCGATGAGGCGGCAGCCGTAGCGCTCCTTGAGCGCCGCGATGCTGGCGGTGTGGTCCTGGTGCGAGTGCGTCAGCAGGATGGTGGAGGGCTCAACGCCGGCAAACTCGACGGCGGCGATGCTCTTCTCGACCTCGTCGGGGGCGTCGATGAAAGCGGCCTCGCCGGAGGCCTCGTCGATCACGATATAGATGTTGTTGCCGAATCCGGCGGGACCAGCGCGCACGATGCCGAGATCGCCATCGACCAGCTTCTCCATGGCGTCCTCCCTGTCGTTGGTGTTGACGCCAAGGGTACCTGCGCGGGGCGCTCAGCGGGGGGCAGCGGCCTCCCTGCGTTGGCCAGCCGCGCCTGTTCCTTGAGCCAACAGCGTTACTGCGAGCTGATTGAGGCTCACTCCCTGACGCTCAGCCTCCGCTGCCAGCTCGCCATGAAGGTAGGGAGGCATCCTCACGAGCACTTTTCCGCTGTAGGAGACGTCCGCCCGGGGCTCGGGAATCGGGTCGCCAGCTTCGAGGGCGTCGTCGAGCCACGCCTCCATGGCGCGATCGATATTCGCGAGCAGGTCCTCGCGAGTTCGTCCCTGGGCGATACACCCACGAAGCTCCTTCACCTCCGCCACCCAGCCGGCATCTCCATCCTCGCTCTCGCTCCAGACGATTTCGATGTGGTACGGCCGCTTGATGTAGTTCTGAATAGTGTCGGCGCTCATTCCAATACCTCCTCTATCGCGCGAATCGCCTTCGAAACATAGGCTGGCAGCAACGGGGTTCGTGGGTCGACTACGAGCCTTTCTCCAGGCCGGTCGGGGTGACGGTAGACCCAGTGGTCACCCTTCCCGAAACGGCGCGTGAACCCCGCTGCGACTAGGAGCCGGTGAAGGTCTTGCGGCCGGACGTTGCGACGGCTCTTCTTCAGCCGCTCGATACGCCGGGCGAGATCCACAGAGAGGATGATAGCGTATGCGCTATCATCCTCTCAAGCAGTTTGCCGCTAGCTTCCCGCAGCCGGCTTGCCCGAGCCGGGGCTGGTCAGGCGGCCGGCGGCGAGGCCGACGAACAGACCAAGGACCGTCTCGGAGACGTGAGTGAGCGTGCTGCGCACGCCCGCGTCGCCGTCGACCACGCCGAGGGCGATGAGGCCCAGCAGCGAGACGACCAGGACGAGGGCGAGCACGGAGACGACGTTGACGATGTTGCGGCCGACCGCGATCTGCGCGCCGGTCATGCCCGCGCCACCCGGCCGGTCGCCGGCTCGATGGCGCAGGCGCTGCGGGGCCGCAGCACCCCATGCAGGGCGAGACCGGTGGCGGCGCGCAGGAGCACCGTTACCGCCCTCGCGTAGTTCGAGAGAAACGTTCGCATTCCATCCTCCTCGGAAGTTGTGCGGCGATGGTGGCCGCGAAGCCGAAGAGCGCCGAGGGGAGGGTGTCGCTGGACGGGAGCGAGGTCGCTGCGCGTACCATGTTTCGCGAGCGCGCCGCCGGACGGCGCCCGGAGGAACCTTGCAGAACCTGACGATCGGGACGCACATCCTCGCCCGCGATGCGAGCGGGCTCATCGACGGCATCGTGGCGGCGGACCGCGCTGGCGTGGACACGGCCTGGCTCACGAGCGGCGGCCCCGCTCCCGACCCCCTCGCCGTATTCGCCGCCGCCGCGGGCGACACCGAACGGATCGGGTTCGGCACATCGATCATCCCCACCTTCCCCCGCCACCCGCTGGCCGTCGTGCAGGGCGCGGTCGTGGTCGACCAGCTAGCTCCCGGGCGGCTGAAGCTGGGCGTCGGCCCGAGTCACAAGCCGGCGGTCGAGGGTACGTACCGCTATGAGTTCGTACGGCCCCTCCAGCACCTGCGCGAGTACCTCACGATCCTGAACGCCATCCTCAAGGAGGGGGCGGTCGAATTTCACGGCGAGCGCCTGCACTGCGAGGCGCAGTTGCAGGCGCCCACGCAGGTACAGGTGATGGCCTCGGCCCTTCGTCCGAACGCCTACCGGCTTTGCGGCGAACTGGCCGACGGCGCGATCTCGTGGGTGACCCCGCTCGCCCACCAGCGGAGCGTGGCCATACCCGCCATGGAGGAAGGGGCCCAGGCGGCGGGGAGGGCGCGTCCCGCTCTCGTCTCCCACACCCCCGTGGTTGTCTCGGAAGACGCCGACGCCGTCTGGGAGGCGGCCCAGGCGCAACTGGGCTTCTACCCGAGGCTGCCGTTCTATTCCGCCATGTGGCAGGACGCGGGTTTCCCCGAGGCCGAGGACGGCACGTTCTCGCGAGCGATGTCGGACGCGCTCGTGATCCAGGGGTCCGAGAACGAAGTGGCCGATCGCATCCGCACGCTGCCGTCCTTCGGCGTCGACGAGATGCTGGCGGGGGTCCTTCGCCTCGAAGGCGACCCCGCCGCGGCCGACCGCACGGTGGAGTTGCTGGGGGCCCTGGCGCAGGGCGACTAGCGCTCCGCCCACGGGCTTGCGGAGCAACGAATCTCCTTCGTTGCGGGCGGCTCACGCGGCCTGTCGCAGGAGTGATCCCGGGAAACATCCGCGCTTGCCTCATGGGCTGGACTCGCTGCCGTATAGTTTGCGGCAATAAAAGGATCGCTGTGCCCGGGCGGGAAGACCGCGGGCGCATTGAGCGCCCGTGCCCGCGCGAGGGGTGTGGCAGCGCGGGAGGGCGCCCTGAACGATCCGCTGCAGGTCGGCCAGTTCGCGATCGTCGCCCACGAGCCCCAGGAGCGCGGCGCCACCATCGGCATCGCCGAGGGGAACGGGACGGGGGCGGAGCGCTGCGAGCTGTTCGCGCTGGCGGAAGGGACGACACCCGCCGCCCACGAGTTCGCCGGGCACCTGATCTCGCAGGCCGAGCGCTCCTGGAAGGCGCTCAACCTGAGCCTCACGGGCGCGCTCATGGCCATCTTCGGCGAGGCGCAGCGCTCCCTGATGGAGTCCAACACGCGGAGCATCTCGCAGCACCGCGTGGGGCTGGGGCTCGGCTGTCTCGCCCGCCAGGGCGATCGCATCGTGCTCGCCCTGCGGGGACCGGTGAGCATCCTCCACGCCTCCGGGGACTCGACCACCCTCCACGAGCCGGACGACGAGCACGCCGAGCCAATGGACGGCCTCGATCAGGGGCAACCCCAGCTCACGTCGCTCACCCTCGCTCCCGGCGACCGCGTGCTCCTGCTCACAACGAATATCACCGAGTCACTGGATGAGTTCGAGCTGGGGGCGATCCTCAGCCGCCCGCTCCCGGAGGTCCTGCCGAACCTGTACCGCCGCATCACGCACCTGCGCGATGCGGCCGTGCTGCTCGTGGGGGTTCCCGAGGGGGGCGAACAGGCCCTGCCGCCGCCCGCGCCGCCCGCCCGGAGCGAGCAGGATGACGAAGGCCCCATCATCGGCGGGGAAGCGCCCCCCGGCGGCTCCGCCCCCGACTTCCAGTCCAGCCTCTTCATCCAGACCAGCCCCGAGGCCACCGCCCTCGAACAGGCGCGCAAGCGGCTGGAGGATGTCGATGCGCGCTCACGCGTCGACGGGCGACTTCCGGAGGTGACGCGCCTGGCCGAGGCCCAGGAGCTGCCGCCCCTGCGAAGGGCCGTGGGCGACGGCGGTCCGACGCCCGGCCTCTCTTCCGCCGCCGGGCGGTCGGCGACGGAAGGCAGCTTCTTCCGGCAGGTGGCGCACGTGCGCCAGCCACCCGCCCCCTCGCTAGCCTCGCACCACACGAGCGCCGCCCCGGTGAGCCAGCTCGCCAACGATCGGCGCATGCAACTGGCGGCCACGACGAGCGTGCCCGTCTCGGGCCGCATGGCCTCGGGACGACCACGCACGGGCGGCCCGGTGGTAAGTGTGCGCCGGAGCATGGGGGGAGGGCGGCGCAACGGCGGGCGTACGGAGACGGCCGCGGGCGGCTTCACGCCGCCCACCTGGCTCGTCGTGCTGGTGGGCGTGGTGCTGCTGGCCGGTGTCGTCAGCTGGGCCACACTGCCCGGCCTCTTCGAGAGCGACGAGGCCACACGCCTGTCCCAGCTCATCGACGAAGCGGAGCGGGACATCGCCACCGCCAGCGCGGTCGACCAGGCGGGACCGCGCCGCGAAGCCCTGACGAGGGCGCGAGGCATCCTGCTCGAAGCCATGGCCCTGGAAGGCGGACGCATCCTCGCGGAGCCACTGCTGGAGCAGGCCGACCGCGAGCTGGCCGCACTGGACGCGATCGTGGCCCCGGGCGCGGTTCTCGCCATCGCCGACCTTCGCGGCTACGGCGAGGCGCCCATCACGGCGCGCCAGCTCGTCGTCAGCGATTCCCACGCCTACGTGCTCGACTCGGGAGGCGCACAGGTCATCTCCATTAGTCTCTCGACGGGCAAGAAGGTGACCATCTACGCCGCCGGCGAGGAGACCCCGCTCGCACCGGCGGCGATCGCCTACGCGGATGTCTCGCGCCCCGGGGGCTCCGCGCTCCTGATCGCGGACGAGGGACAGGGGCTGTGGGTGTGGAGCCCCTCCGGATGGGTCTCCGAGATCGAGTTCGCCCGGCCCGCGGCGTTGACGCTCACGGACATGTACTACGCCGACGGCGCGCTTTACGTGCTCGACGCACCCGCGGCCATCATCTTCCGCTTCGCCGCCAGCCCGTCCGGATTCAGCCTCGACCCGGCCGTCGTCCACCAGGGGCCGGAGCTGGCGAACGCGCGCCGTGTCATGGTCGAAGGCGTCAACGTCTTCACCGCCGCCGAGGGCGGCGAGGTGCGGCGCTACAGCGGCGCGCTCACGCTGGTGCTGGCGCAGGCGGGCATCGACAAGCCCCTTGGCGCCGCGGCCACACCGCACCTGCTCGGGGTCGCCAGCGAGGTCGCCATCCTCGACGCGAGCGCCGACCGCATCGTCATCCTGGGACAGGACGGCACCTTCGCCCGCCAGTACCGGCACGAGGACCTCAAGAACCTGACGGCCTTCACGGTGCGAAGCGGCTACGGCTACGTGATCAGCGGGGAGCAGCTCCGGCGGGTCACGTTCTAGCGGGCCAGCGCGCCCGCCAGAGATAGGCAAGAGCGCCGCAGGCGACCCCCACGTTGAGCGACTCCACGCGGTCATCCATGGGCAGCTGTACGCGGAAGTCGCTGGATTCGCTCAGCAGGCGGCTCACACCCCGCTCCTCCCCGCCCAGGACGAGCGCCGTGCGATCGGGCCAGTCGAAGGCGGTCGCGTCTTCGGCGCCCTCCCCCGGGGAGGCGGCCACCACCCAGTAGCCGGCGTCCTTGAGCTGCCCGAGGGCGCGCGCGAGGTTCTGGGGAGCGGTCACGGGTGCGAGAAAGCTGAGGCCGGCGCTGGCGCGGTGAACGCCCGGCGTGAGCGTCGCCCCACGGCGCGCCGGCAGCACCACCACCTCGGCGCTCGTGGCAACAGCCACGCGCAGCACGGCGCCCGTGTTCTGGGGGTCGGTAACGCCGTCGAGGACGAGCGCGAGCGAGGGGCCGGTCGCCTTCCGCGGGATGGAGGCGACGGGCAGCCGCCGCAGCCGCACGAGCACGCCCTGGTGGACGCCCCCGCCCGTCAGCTCCGCGAGGCGATCGGGGTCGACCGCCTCCACGGGGAGCCCCTGGCCGGTCGCCTCCTGCACGAGCGCGGCCACCCGCCGGTTCGAGGCGCCCTCGGCATGGAGGAGGCGCTTCGCGAGGCCCTGCCGCAGGGCCAGTTCGCAGGCGTGCACGCCAAAGGCGAGGTCGTCGGGCGTGGCTCTTGGCTTGGGCCGCAGACGCGCCATCGCTTGCTCTCTCCGCTTCCGAGCGCAGGGCTCCGGGGCATTCCCGCGGCCACCGCCGGGGCGCACACGTGGAGGCTGCCCTACACTCAGACCAACCTTGCCACCGCGAACGCCTCGTGTCTCGCGCCGGAAGGCGCGGGAAGGGCCGAAACGGGCGGCGGCTTGGTAACATCGAAACACGGGGCGCGTGACCCTGCCAGGAGCCTCACTTCATGCCCACCACCGCACCCGGGGTTTGAGCGAGCGCTTCGTGGCGAAACATGCAATCCCACTCCTGATCGCCCTGGGCCTGCTGACAGCGATCTTCGCCGTACGCCCCGGCAGCGCTCCCGGCGAGCCCGTCGCGGAGCACTGGGTGAGTGTGCAGGTGGCGGGAGGGTCGCCCTCGGCAGCCACACTCGAAGGGCGCGGCTATCGCCAGTTGCCCGTGCCGGACGGCATGACCGTCGATGCGTACCTGTCCTGGCTCGAGGAGCAGCCGGGAATCATCAGCGCCTCCCGCAACCCCACCGTCAGGGCCGCCGCCGACCCCAACGACGTCTACTACCGAAGCGCCCAGCGGCCCTACCTGGACCCGGTTGGCGCGCCCGGCGCCTGGGACATCGCCACCAACGCCGAGGAGATCGTGGTCGCCGTGATCGACACGGGCATTGACCTGCGCCACGAAGACCTCGCCGCCAACCTCTGGCAGAACCCGAACGACGCCGATAACGACGGCGTCGACGACGACAACAACGGCTGCATCGACGACCGCTACGGCTGTCGCTTCCTGAACCTGACGCCCAAGCGCAAGCAGGAGTGCGGCTACACCTCCAGCACGCCCACCGGCGATGTGCGGGACGACCACGGCACGCCCGAAGCGCTCGGATCGCACGGGACGGTGGTGGCGGGAATCATCGGCGCCCGCGGCAACAACCACACCGGCATGACCGGCGTCGCCTGGCGCGTGCGCCTGATGACCCTGAAGACGCTGGACTGCGGCCCCGGAGGCGATCAACCAACCGGCGAGATGGCGAACGTCGCGCGCGCCATCGACTACGCCCGGCGCATGGGCGCCGACGTCATCAACCTGAGCCTGGCCAGCCTCCCCGGCGATCCCGCGGCTGACATCCCCGAGCTGCGGGCGGCGATCGAGGACGCGCTCGCCGATGGCCTCATCCTCGTGGCCTCGGCAGGCAACCACGGGCCGAGGGGCGTGGGCTTTCCCGCGGCCTACGCCCAGTACCCGAACGTCATCGGCGTAGGCGCCACCGACCCCGTTGATAACAACACCTGGGCGCCCTACAGCTCCTTTGGCGGTGGCGTGGACGTGGCCGCGCCCGGCAGCGGCGTCATCAGCACGGTCCGCTCCGACCTCATTCCCATTCCTTACGGAACCCTGCCCGACGCGACGAGCTGGGCCGCCCCCATCGTGACGGGCCTGTTCGCGCTCGTGATGGCCCGCAACCCCGACCTCACGATGGAGGAGTACATCGACATCGTGCAGGAATCCGCCGCCGAGCCAGCGCCCGCGTCCCACGGGGGCAACTGGGCCGGCCACGGCGTGATCGACATGCAGGCGGCGCTCGCGCGCGTCCCCATGACCGTGAGCGGCCTCGCCCTCGAGGACTGGACGCGGCCGCCGGAGGGTACCCCCATACGCGCCCTGATCGACGGCGTGGAGTGCGGCGCGACCGAAACGGAGAACTCGAACGGGATCGCCAGCTACTCCCTGCGCATTGCCGGGGAGGGCGAGATCGCGGGCTGCGGCGCTCCCGGGCGCGAGGTCGAGATTCGCATCGGCGACCGCCCGGCGGCGCTTCTGCCATGGGGCGAGCAGAACGAGCCGCTCGCCCTGGCGGCGTACGACGTGAACGGCATCGATCCGGCGCCCGGCCCGGTCGTCCTCCAGGAGCTGGGCGCGGGCTGGAGCCAGGCCGCCCACCTGGGCGCGACGGCCTCCCTCCCCGCGGCCGCCGCAACCCTCCCCGGGAGCTGGTCGGCGATCGCCGTCTGGGACCCGGCCGCGGAGGGCGGCGGCGCGTTCCGCCTCTACTACGCAGATGCGCCCGACGAAGCGCAGACGCTGACCGAACTCTCCCAGTACCAGGCCTACTGGGTCTACAGCGCGGGCGGCATCGCCGCCGACCTCAACCCGCAGGCCCCCGCCGGACGCCAGGCCGGCCTCGCACAGGGCTGGAACGCCGTCGTCTATACGGGCCAGGCGCGCCCCGTGGAGGAGGCGCTCAGCAGCGTCGCGGGACTCTACGACCAGGTGCTGAGCTTCGACAACGCCACCGGGGTCTGGAGCTCGTACCTGCCCGGCTCGGCGCCGCAGCTCAACGACTTCGGCGGGCTGCACCCCTACCGCATCTACTGGATCCGCATGACCGCCCCGGCCACGCTGGTGATGGAGTAGCGAGGGCGCGTCAGGGACGGGTTCTGGCTGCGGGGACGCGCCCGCAAGCTCAGCGAATGTCCCACGACCAATGCGGCGCGCCCACGCGGGGCGGCTCCGCCTGCCGCTTCCCCGCCGACCGCTGCCCGCACGAGGCCCATGGCCGCGCTCGCGAGGCGCGTCCCCGCCACGAGCGCTCGCCCGCGGGCGCGATCCGCGAGCGCGACCTGCGCGGGCTCGGCTGGTGGCTCATCGAAGAGACGCTGGCGGGGCGCGTCACGCCGCCCGAGGCCTCGGCCGTGAACCGCATGATGCACACCCTGCTCCAGCTCGGACCCACCCCCGAGGCGGACGAGCGAGCCCTGCAGGAAGTCGCGCTGCGGGGCCTGCTGATGCACGGCGTACCACCCCGCAGCGAGGACGAATGGAACCGCGCCGCCGAAATCTTCGACGACGAGGCGCTCGCGGAGTTCCGTCGCTGGGCGGCGCGGGAGGGAGAATCCGGCAAGAGCGAAGAGCCCTAGCGGCGCCTACTGCGTCTCGCCCCCATCATCGGGCGTTGGCGTAGGGGTCGGGGTGGGCGTCGGTGTCGCCTCCGGGTCGTCCATGGGCTCCGGGTCGCCCTGCTCGTCCGTCGAGACGGTCGACTCGGGCTCGGGCGTCGTGAGCGGCTGCGGGTCTTCGTCCACACCGGTGGTGACGGTCGGCACGGGCGTCCCGTTCGCAGGCGTGGACAGCGCCTGGGGATCCTCGTCCACGCCCGTCGAGATGGTCGCCTCGGCCGATGGGTCGCTGGTCGTCGGCGTCGACGCCGGCGTCTCCGTTGCCGCGGCTGGATCAGGCGTGGAGGTGGCCTCGGGTTCCAAGGTGGCCGTTGGCGTGGCGGTTGGCTCGGGGAGCGGCTTCACCTTGGTGTCCGTGCTGACCGCGGCCGCCACTTCGGCGGCGTACTCGATCGCCTCCTCCGCTTCGGAGGCAAGCTCCTCCTCCGTCTCGGAGAGCACAACCTCGGCCGTCTCGCTCAGGGACCGCACCTTGGCCTGCTGGAGGGAGTCGAAGGATTCTTCCTCGGCCAGTTCGCGGATGTCGTCGAGCTCATCGGTGAAGCTGTCGATGTGGCCCTCGCTCAGATCGCCGCGCAAGACCAGCGCCTGGATCTCGTCGATGCGTTCCTGGGCGATGCTGATGCGCACGTTGATGCGCTCATCGCCGCTGGCGAAGCGCACCTGGGCCTGCTCGGTGGCCCGCTTGAAGCCGTAGTTCCATTCGCCCGGCACCGACTCCTCGGCGGTGACGAACCCGAAGGTAATCACGCCCAGCATTCCCGCCACCACCAGCACCGCTACCGAAGCGAGGGCGGCGCCCAGCTGCCCGAAGCGCGGGGGCGCGGGCAGGGGCGGTTCGGGCGCGCCGCCGATGACCGGCTGGGCGGCGGCCAGCACCTTCGCCTTGAGCGCGCCCTCGAAGTAGTAGCTGGCCTCTTCCGCCTCGAACGCGCCGCCGATGATCTGGCCCGTGGAGAGCAGCGGCTTCAGCCAGTCCTGCACCTCCCCGGAATAGCGCTCGAGGATGGCGGCGATCTCCATGCCCTCCTCGTAGAGGGCGAGCGCCTCCGCGAAGATCTCGGCCTGCGGGTCAGGCGTGCGGCGGAAGAAGTTCGGCAGACCCATCATTCCTCAGCGACCATCCCTTGCAGCCTGGCGATGGCCTTGTGCTGGAGCACCTTCACGTTGTTCTGCGTCTTGCCCAGGGCGAGCGCCGTCTCGGCCACGGAGAGGCCCGCCCCGAAGCGCAGGGAGATCACGTCGCGCTGCGCCGGCGGCAGCTTGGCCGTCGCTTCGCGCACCACCTGGATGGTCGCCTGCAGTTCGTACTCGGCCACGTGGTCGTGGCGATCGTCGGGGATCGTCTCGGAGAGCTGGGCGGGGATGCCGCGCCGCCGCTGCCGGCGCGCATGCGAGACCACCTCGTTGCGTGCGATGCGGAAGACCCAGGCCCCGAAGGGCAGCCCCCGCCACTCGAAGCGCTTCAGGTTCGCGACCAGCCGCAGGAAGACCTCTTCGGTCACATCCTCGGCGTCCTGCGTGGAGCGCACGCGCCCGGCCACGTAGCGGTAGACCCGGGGGAAGTAGAAGGTGTAGAGCGTGCTCAGCGCTTCCTGATCGCCGCCCTGCGCCTGCTCGACGACCTTGCGCTCGTCGAAGTCCGGAGCAAGTTCGCTGGGCGCCATCGGTTCCACGCACTCTCCCACTGCGCGCTCTTCCCACAGCACGCCCCCACCACTGCACGCGAGCATAGTCAGCCGCCCTGCCAGAGCGCAACATACCCTTGATAACGCGCCGGAAGGGCAAAGGTTAATGGCAAAGCCCATGCGCGTTCGTTGACTGCCCTCCGGCCGCGCTCGTAGCATTCGGGAAGCACCCCACCCGCAGGAGCAGCATGGCCAAGTTCATCTTTGTAACCGGCGGCGTGGTCAGCGGCGTCGGCAAAGGCATTGCAACCGCCAGCATCGGGCGCCTGCTCAAATCCCGCGGAATCTCCGTCACCGTTCAAAAGCTCGACCCCTACCTCAATGTCGACCCCGGCACCATGTCGCCCTACCAGCACGGCGAGGTGTTCGTGACGGCCGACGGCGCCGAGACGGACCTCGATCTCGGCCACTACGAGCGCTTCCTCGACCAGGATCTCTCCGCCGCCTCCTCCGTCACCAGCGGCCAGGTCTACCGGGCCGTGCTCGACCGCGAACGCCATGGCGACTACCTCGGCGGCACGATCCAGGCCGTTCCCCACCTCACGAACGAGATCAAGTCGCGCATCTACGCCGCCGCCGAGGCGAGCGACGCCGACGTCATCATCTGCGAGGTGGGCGGCACGGTGGGCGACATCGAGGGGCAGACGTTCATTGAGGCGATGCGCCAGATCCGGCACGACATCGCGCACGACGACTTCCTCAACGTGCACGTCACCTTCCTTCCCTTCATCGGGGCCACGGGCGAGTTGAAGACGAAGCCCACGCAGCATTCGGTGAGCGAGTTGCGCTCCATGGGCATCCAGCCCGACGCCATTCTCGCCCGCAGCGACCACCCCGTTTCGGGCGAGATCTGCAACAAGATCGCCGACTTCTGCGACGTCGACCCGCGCGCCGTCATCGCCCTGGAGACGGTGGATACGATCTACGCCGTGCCCCTCATCCTCGAGAGCCACGGCCTGGCCGACTTCGTGCTGGAGCGGCTGGGCCTGAAGCCGAAGGCCCACGACCTGACCGCCTGGGAGGCAATGGTCGACCGCGAACGCCACCCCGAGCGCTTCCTGGAAGTGGCCATCGTGGGGAAGTACGTGGAGCTACAGGACGCCTACCTCTCCGTGAAGGAAGCGCTCGTACACGCGGGCGTCTCCCACGACACCGAGATCAGCATCCGCTGGGTGCATGCGGAGGACCTGGAGACGCGCCCCGCCGAGGCCATCCTTGAAGGCGTCGACGGCATCGTCGTGCCGGGGGGCTTCGGGGAGCGGGGCTGGGAGGGGAAGATCGCCGCCGCCCGCCACGCCCGCGAGCAGGGCATCCCCTACCTCGGCCTCTGCCTGGGGCTGCAGGTGATGGTCACCGAGTTCGCGCGCAACGTCTGCGGCTGGGAGGGCGCCAACTCGACCGAGTTCGACCCCGAGTCGCCCTGGCCCGTTATCAGCCTGCTCGAGGAGCAGGAAGGCATCGAGGCCAAGGGCGGGACGATGCGCCTGGGCTGGTATCCCTGCCGCCTGCGCCCGGGCAGCCTCGCGGCCGAGACCTACAGCGAGGGACTGATCAACGAGCGCCACCGCCATCGCTGGGAGCTGAACAACCGCTTCCGCGAGGAGCTGGAGGGGGCCGGGCTGCTGGTAGCCGGCACCTCGCCCGACGGAACACTGACCGAGATCGCCGAGGTGGCGGACCACCCCTTCATGCTGGGCACGCAGTTCCACCCCGAGCTGCAGAGCCGCCCCAACCGCCCCCATCCCCTCTTCCACGCCCTCGTGGCCGCCGGCCTGGCCCGCAGCGCCCCCGCGACCGAGACCACCCCCGCAGTCGCCGCCTCCTAGCGTGGACGCCTGGCGCATCGTTCACATCCTCGCCCTGCTCTGGATGGGCGCCGGACTGGGAGCGACCTACCCCCTCATCGTTCGAGCCTGGGTCGCGAAGGACGTGCAGTTCCAGATGTACGCCCTCGTCGAGGCGGCCAACAACGAAACGCGCGTCCTCCTGCCGGGGGCGATGCTCTCGGGCGCGACCGGCTTCTTCTGGGGCGTGGCCGAATACGACTTCTTCCGCGACGGCTGGCTGGCGGCGCTGGCGGGGCTGTTCGTGCTGTTCTGGCTGGTCTGCCTGCCCCTCCTCGGTTTCGGCCTGCGGCGGGCGCGCACGGCCGCGCTCATCGCCGCCAAAGAGGGCGAGGTCACGGACGAGCTCCGCGAGATCCTCGACGACCGCGTCCCCCTGGTGTTCGGCACCGTGCTCGTGCTAAGCGTCCCGCTGATGGCCTGGCTGGCCATCTTCAAGCCGTTCTAGGTGGTGGTCGGTGGTCGGTCCCCACCCCATCCCCACTCAGCGGCGCGACAGCGACGCGCTCCCCTCAGGCGGCGAACGCCGCCGCTCTTCTCAGCGAAGCGCGCAGCGCGAGCGCTCCACTCAGCCGCGCGGCAGCGCGGCGCTCTCCTCCTGGACGCGCTGCCACTCGGCCTCCGGGTCGTCGGAGCCGAGGCGCTCGGCGGCGGTGCGGCGCGAGCGGATGCCCGCTTCGACCAGTGAGCGCTCGTCGGCGACCTGGCGGGAGCGGTCGGCGGGGAGGACGGGGCCCCACAGCGCCTCCGCCTGCAAGCCATCGATGGCCAGACCTTCGTAGCGCGATAGGAGGCGCAGGGCGAGCATCGCGCGGCGCTCGTAGACGGGCGTGCGGATGAGCCGCTTGCGCGCCACCTTGCGCGCGACCGGGTCGAGCTCGACGTTGAGGGCGACCCCGCTCAGGCCCGCGGGATTCTGCCCAAAGGCCGTGCGGGGCGATTCCCCGAGGTCGTGCAGGGTGCGGTAGACGAGGTCGATGTAGTCGCGGTGCAGGGCGGCCCCGCCGCCCTGCAGCAGGTCGAGCAGGTAGGCGCGAGCGCGTTCGGGCACCTCCCAGACGGCCCCCGGCTCGACGGCGATGTCCTGCGAGCCGGCGACACCTTCGAGCACGGCGATGGGGTTTCCCGACAGCTCCAGTATCTGGCTGAGCTGGCTGAAGGCGCGGTTCAGTTCACGGTTGGGCTCGGTGAGGGCATCCATGTCGCTGGATCCCCACGGCTGCTTGGGCTCGCTCACGTTGGGGAACACGACAAAGGGGATGAACCCGTACGGGTTCGCCTCGCGACGCTCCAGCTCCGGACCACGCCACAGCTCGAACGTCTCGTTCGTCCAGTGCTCGGTCACGAGGTTCGCGACGGCCGCGGGGGAGAGGGGCAGGGCGGCTGTCGCGAGGGGCGTCCCGCCCGCCGCGTACTGCGAGGCCACGGCCTCGATGCGCGAGCTGTCGTCGGCGGCGCGCCAGACGAAGATGCCCTGCACATCGGGCGCGGAGATGCGCACGCGCCCCTCCTCCACGTCCCACGTGACCTTGTAGGCGGCGTCGCCGAGGACGGCGCAGTCGAGCTCCGTCTCGAAGTCGAGCCGCTCGAGGCCGTTGGCCGCTTCGACGGCGCGCCAGGCCTGCTCGGCCGTCCGCGCGCGTTCCGTGGCGGCGCGATCGAGGGGGTCGCGCGGGCGCACCTGGAGGGCGTGCCCTTCGAACAGGTAGCTCGTGATCTTGTCGACGAACGCGCGGGCGTAGTTGAGCACGAGGCGGCGTTCGCCACGACGGGCGCGTCCCGCCCACTGGTCGCCCTCGTAGAAGGCGAGGTGCTCGCGGTAGCGGCGCAGGCGGTCCTGGTCGAGGGCGCGCAGCTGGAGAGGGAAGGGGGCATCGGGCACGGGCGAACTCCGGGGCGAGGATTCGCCGAACCGTGGGGCGTCGCTCCCGGAACTCGAAGCCCCCCGTGGCAGCCCCACCGCCTTGCCGCTCTCCGCCGCCCCTCGCTACAGTGCCCGGGTGACCACCCCCAGCCTCCCCGAGATCGTCGACCAGCCAGAGGTCGAGGAGGAGCTTGAGCAGCCCTGCCACCTCATCCTGCTCGACGACGACAGCCACACGTACCAGTACGTCATCCGCATGCTCGGGGACCTGTTCGGCTACTCGCGCGAGAAGGCGTTCGGCATCGCCTCAGTCGTCGACAGCCAGGGCCAGGCGATCCTGATGACGGGCGCGAAGGACGAGTGCCGGCTGAAGCAGGACCAGATCCACGCCTACGGTCCCGACCCGTTGATGGAGATCAGCGTGGGCAGCATGTCCGCCGTGATCGAGCCCGCGGCGTAGGCCGGCTCGAGCCGTGGCGAGAAGAACCTGGTCTTGGCGGGGCTGGCTCTGCTCGTAGTCGCGGTGTGGGTGGTTGGCCCGCTTGGGGCCTGGCGACGGTCTTGGCCGAGCTCCCTGGTCTGCGCCGTCTGCAGTGGCTCGCTCACTCTTGCTAAGCGTTTATCTCATCTACGCCTGGTTCGGGGTGGAGTACTAGTAACTCTGGTGTCGCCATCCAGCCCCACGGCCGCGATGGCCACGAGGAGGGCGAGCGTACTGAGGATGGCAAGCCGCTTCATCAGTCGACCAACCGCGCCGAGTCCCTGATCTGATCGAAGATCGCATCCACATCCCGGCCGCTCGCGCCACCCGCTCCCTTACCACCAACCGCGCCGCTCGCACCTTCCTCGGTTTGCACAATCTTCCGGCGGAGGAAGGTCCCGTCATTGGGATCCACGCGCACCTCAGAGCCGGTTTCTACGTCGCGGATGCGATAGGTCCAACAGCCGTCGTCGCTCACCGAACCCGCCAGCAGCATGAGCCGCGTCCCAGTTGGCACGTCGAACACGGTGGGACAGCCGTGCGTCAGCCGCCACGTGCGGCCTCCCTCCGCAATCTGGAACAACTCCATTGTGGGGATACCGTGCTCGTCCACGAAGGCGGGAGAGCCCTCTACCGGCTCGGAAGCGTGGCCTTCGACTGTGCCCGCGACGGCGCGTACCTGGAAGTAGTATTCCCCTCTCCACTCCAATCCCGTTAGCTGGTGGCTACGTGTGCTCGCCGTGCTACTTGGCACTTCCGTCCACGCTGCCCACCTGTCCTCCCGCGGCTCGAGCACCCCATCCCCCGGCGGGTCGTACTGCTGGCGATACTGCCAGCCCGTCACTCCCCTGTTGGGGAAGAGCGTCTTGGTGTTCGGCGTCCACTCCAGCAGCAGCACCCCCTCGTCGCCAGTCGCGACCGTGATCAGCGCGGGCGCAGGCGGTGGGTCAGCTGGCGGCTGCACTGCGGTCGCGGTTGCGGCGGACGTGGGGTCGGCCGGTGGAGCGGCGGCCTCGGCACTCGCCGTTGCGGTGGGGGTGGGATCGGCCGCCACCACCTGCGAACCTCCAGAAGGCCGGATGGCAAGGATGACCGCCACAAGGGCAGCAAGAGCCGTAACGCCTGTAATGAACGTCGCCTGCCTGGACCATTGCCTATTTCCTGTCACTGGATTTCCCCTCAGCATTGCTCGCCACATTCTCGCTGGCTTAAGCCCTGGCGTTGTAACAAGCAGCCCAGACACCGCCAGAATCCTGATGACTCCGCTACCTCTTCGACGGCGACAGCAGCGACTGTCCGGTGGCGACGTCGCTGGAGATTCACAACTTCCTGGCCGAGGTAGCGAACGAGCCCTATTTCGCGGGCGTCGTCAAGCCGTGCTTCGACGAAGTGGAGAGGTTCACCGGGATGCAACTCAAGGACGCCGTCGTGGCCGAAGGGAGCACGGGTGAGCTGCCGCTGACAGCCAGGCTGGTCACCTTCCTGCTCGGGGTCGCGATCACCAAGCTTGAGGCGTCAAGGGAAGACGAACGGATACCCGCCAGGTAACCAGGGTCCCCCCAGGCTCGTCCTGCCCCGCGCGCCTACGGTCCCGACCCGTTGATGGAGATCAGCGTGGGCAGCATGTCCGCCGTGATCGAGCCCGCAGCGTAGAACTTGTAACCCGCCGGTAACACAGAGACGCATGCCGGAGGGCACCCGCTGCCTATACTGGGGCGTGTGAACGCCGTCCTGATCGTCAGCGGCCAGCCGGATCTGCTCGCCCTTGCACCCGAGCTGGAAGGGGCGGGGCTCAGCACGACGGTCCTCGAACCGGCGAGGCTCGGGGAGATCGAGCGCGACTTCACCGGCGTGCTCCTGCTCGACCTGCGCGACCTCTCCAGCACGGCCATCGACCGGCTGGCGGCGGCTTCCGGCGAGCACGACCTCGTCCTTCTGCACGCCTGCGGCGAGGACCAGCTCGACCGCATGCCCTTCGACTCGCCCGCCGACGACTTCATCGTGCTGCCCGCGGCCCCCGGCGAGCTCCGCCGCCGCGTCGAGCGCGCCCTCTACCGCCGCCACGGCATCGACACCGAGAACTTCGTGCGCTGCGGCGTCCTCACCATCGACCTCGCCAACTACCGCGTGACCGTCGCGGGCGAGCCGGTCGTGCTGACCTTCAAGGAGTACGAGCTGCTTCGCTACCTGGCCATGAACGCGGGACGCGTCTCCACGCGCGAGCAGCTGCTGAACCGCGTCTGGGGCTACGACTACTTCGGCGGGGCGCGCACGGTCGACGTCCACATCCGGCGCATCCGCTCGAAGATCGAGATCCACGGGCACACCTTCATCGAGACGGTGCGCAACGTGGGCTACCGGCTGGTCGCCTCGGGCTAACCGACCCCTGTCCCCGGTGACACGGCGGCCTTCCCCCTGGACGGCGGCGACCCCATCGTGGCGCCCCATGACGACCCTGACCGATATCCGCGACCGCGTCCGCAGCGACCTGCGCGACCTCGACCCGGACGCCTCCCGCTGGAGCGACACCGAGCTCGACCGCCACATCACCCGCGCCCTCGCCGACGTGAGCCTGGCGGCGCCCCTCGAAGCTGCCGCGACGGTCGCCACGACCCCGGGCAGCCGCGACCTCACAACGAGCGGGCTGCCGGACTTCCTTGAGGTGGAGGCGGTGGAGTTGCCCTTCGACGCCTTCCCGCCCCGCCACGTCGCTTTCTCCGTGTGGGCGGCGACGATCACGCTGGACCTGCCCTCGCCCCCGAGGGGCGAGCGGGCGCGCATCCGCTACCTGGCCCGCCACACCCTCGACGAGCAGGGCTCGACGCTCCCGGAAGCACTGGACGAGGTGCTGGCGACGGGGGCCGCCGGCCACGCGGCCATCGCCTGGTCCGCCTTCGCCATCGACCGGTTGACGGCGGGCGACGACGTAGCGGAGCGCTTCCGCACCTGGGGCGAGGCGCGCCTGCGGGCCTTCCGCGAGCAGCTTCGCGAACACGGCCGCCCGCGCCGCCTGCGGAGCCGGAGGCCCACCGCCGCCGGCTGAGTCCCGACGGGCGCATGGGGCTCGGAGGGTGGTAGGCTCGCTCCCGTGAGCGACGAACCGCAGGCCCACCACGAGCCTGATCCACCCGAGCGGGCGACGCCCTCGGTCTGGGCCTACCGGGGCTCCATCGCAGCGCTGGTGCTTGGCTCCTTCCTGGCATTGTTCCTGGTGCTGCGGCCGCCGGAGAGCGCGAGTCAGGCCGAACCCGTGCGTCCCGCCAGTACGGCCGACGCCACCGAGGAACCAACGGCCACGCCCGAACCCACCCCCACCGCCACCACCACCCCCGAGCCGGTCGCCACGCCGGCGCAGCCCCCACCCACGCCCCAACCGACGCCCGTGGCCACGCCCGAGCCGACACCGGCCCCCGAGCCCACCCCCACCCCCGAACCGGCCGCGGCCATCGAATACGAGATTGAGGCAGGGGACACGCTCTCCGACATCGCCGTGAACTTCGACGTGACCGTCGAGGCAATCCTTGAGCTGAACCCGGGCCTCGATCCGGCCGCCCTCCAGATCGGTCAGACAATCCTGGTGCCGCGGCCATGACCGTCGAACGCGTCGACAGGCTGCGACAGACACGGCGGGAGCTGTGGCGCACGGCCATCGTCTGGACGCCGCTCTTCCTGGCGGCGCTGGCGGGAGGGCTCTACCTGCTCATCATCGAGGTGACGGGCGACGGCAACGGCTGGATCCTGCCGGCTTTACTCCTGATCTTCGGCGCGTTGTTCGGGTACCAGGGTCTCGGCGCGCTCAGCGACCTTCGCAGCGGCACACGCATGCTGTCTGGCTTCATCACGCGCCACTGGCGGCGCTTCGACCTGGGCAGCCGCAGCAACTACCTGCGTATCGACCACGACAAGATCGTCCGCCTCGACCGCGTGCAGCACCTCACCGTCAATCAGGGCGACTACGTGGAAGTCGAGTACTACCCGTCCTCCATGATCGCCGTGGTCGTCCAGAAGCAGGAACCTCCCGAGGGCGCGGGCGAGCCCCCCGATGATGGCGGCGACCCATCTTCCCCCGAGCCCGACCCCCTGCTGATCGAACGCGGCTGACCGGGCCGTTGCCTGCATGACCGAGGGCGCCTCCGACGGCTACCGCACCATCCACGACCTCGCCGGCGACGAGCGCCCGCGCGAGAAGCTCCTGCGCCACGGGCCGGCAGTCCTCAGCGATGCCGAACTCATCGCCATCATCGCCGGCTCGGGCACGCGCGGGGAGAACGTCATCGACCTCGCCCGCAGCCTGCTCGACGCGCACGGCGGCCTTGGGGGCCTGCTGCGCACCGACGCGAAGGCGCTCCAACGGACGCGCGGGCTCGGTCCGGCCAAGGCGGCCCAGCTCGCGGCCGCCATCGAGCTGGGCCGGCGCATGCCCCGCGTCGACGGAGACGCCCGCCCCCTGCTCACCTCCCCCGAGACCGTGTTCGAGTACCTGCGCGGCCAGCTCCAGGGCCGCTCCCGCGAGGAGCTGCACGTTCTCTGTGCCGACAGCGGCGGCCGGCTTCTGGGAACGCCCACCACCTTCCCGGGCAGCGTTCACTCCATCGCTTTCCGCATGGGCGACATCTTCCGGGAGGCGATCGTGATGGACGCCACCGGCATCGTCCTCGCCCACAACCACCCCTCGGGGCGGGCCACGCCGAGCATCCGCGACATCGAACTCACGCGGGACGCCGTCGCGGCCGGCAAGGCGCTCGGCATCGCCCTGCACGACCACCTCGTCATCGCCGGCGAGCGTTTCGTGAGCATGAAGCGCGAGGGACTGCTTGGCGCCTGACGGGAGCCGCGACCGGCGGGCGGGCGCGTTCCTGCTGGCGGCGATGGTTGGCGCGGCGGTGGTACTGGGCGGGTGTGTCGCGGAGGGCGAACCTGAGCCCACCCCCGGGCCCGAGCCCACCGTCGCGACGGCCACCCGCACCCCCACTCCCCCACCGGCCACCTCCACCGCCGTCCCCACCCCGACCGCCACGCCCTCACCGAGCCCCCCGCCCACGCCTCCTCCCACGCCCTCCCCGCCTCCCGCGCGCGTGCTGCTCGCAGCGGTCGGCGACGTGATGCTGGGGCGCAGCGTCGGCGCCCGGCTGGAGGCGGAGGGCGCGGAGGTGGCGTTCGCTGGCGTGCGGGACATCCTCGCCGGGGCCGACATCGCCGTGGCCAACCTCGAGAGCGCTGTCGGCGTGACGGGCGCTCCTGCGCCCAAGGCCTACACCTTCCGGGCGCCGCCAGTCGCCGTGGAGGCGCTCGCGCTCGCGGGCATCGACCTCGTCTCGCTGGCCAACAACCACTCCCTCGACTACGGCCCGGAATCCCTCGCGGAGACGCGGGCGCTGCTGGCCGAGGCGGGCATCCTCAGCCCGGGCGCGGGGCCGAACCGGGCGGCGGCGCACGCCCCCGCCACGGTCGAGCGCGAGGGCCTGACGATCGCGTTCCTCGCGTACGTGACCGTGCCCGTCGAGCGCGGCGGCTACGACCCAGGTACCTGGGACGCATCCGACGACACGCCGGGGGTAGCCTGGCTCGACATCCCCACGATGGCGGAGGAGATCGCCGCCGCCCGCCGCGATGCCGATCTCGTCGTCGTCCTGCTCCACTTCGGCCTGGAGTGGGAGCCCGAACCGAGCGACGCGCAGCGCGAGCAGGCGCGCGCGGCCATCGACGCGGGCGCCACACTCGTCATCGGCTCGCATCCGCACGTCCTGCAGCCGCTGGAGGCGTACGGCGACGGGCTCATCGCCTACAGCCTTGGTAACTTCGTGTTCGACGGCTTCTGGGACCCCGCCAACGACTCCGCCATCCTCCTCGTCGAGCTGACCGCCGAGGGGATTGCCTCGTTCGAACTGGTCCCGGTCACGATCGTCGACGGCATTCCCAGGCTCGCTGACGCTGCCGAAAGCACTCCCTGAGGCTTCCCGTATCGTGACGGGCATGCGCTACCGCCTCGCCGCCTTCGATATCGACGGCACACTGGTCGGGCCGAGCGGGACGCTCTCGCCGGCGGTCATCGAGGCGGTCGAGTGGTTGGCCGCGCAGGGCGTGCGCATCGCCGCCGCGACCGCGCGCCCCTACGAGGTCGCGCTGCCCACGCTCGCCCCCCTCGCCGGCGCCATGACCGCCGTCATCGCCGCCGCCGGCGCCGACATCCGCCATGCAGACGGCGCACCCATCTCGCAGGTCGCCATGCCATCCGAGGTGGCGCACGCCCTCGCAGGGCTGTGCGACACCCACGACTGGCGCGTTGTCGCGGGCACGGCCGGTGGTGCCTTCCGGCGCCTGCCGGCCTCGGAAGCGCCCGTCGCGGGGCCCGCCACAACCGTCGCGAGCCTGACCGAGACCCCCCTCGACCAGGCCTACGTGGTCGCCCCCTTCACGGGCCCCGACGACCCCGCCTTCCCCGCCCTGGAGACGCTCGTGCGGGACGCAGGTCTGCGCGGTGAGCGCGCCCTCACCAGCGCCGGACGCGAAATCGTGGCGGTCACGCACGCCGACGCCGGCAAGGGACCGGCGCTCCGCCGCCTCTGCGATGCGCTCGGCATCCCGACGCCAGAAACAGCCGCGTTCGGCGACACCGAGGTCGACCTGCCGATGATCAAGCTGGCCGGCCTCGGCGTGGCCATGGGCGACGCGCCGGAGCCGGTGCGGGCAGCGGCGAACATGGTCGCGGGAACCGCCCTGGAGGACGGCGTCGCCACCGCAATCCGGCGTATCTGGGGCGAAGGCTGAGCGCGTCAATTTCTTGACGCACAAATGTCGCAACATCCTTTTGGCCTTTGGTATGCTTGAGGCAAGCATTTGCTGTTCCGCGCTCACCCGCGGGCACGAACGCGGGGGCCGCAACTGGAACAGCCGCAGGACCGGGAGTCGATATGGAGCGTTCAACGGCAGACGCGGGACACCTACTTCGTCATCTTCGTTGGCCTGTTCTTCACGGGCATGGCGCTCGCAGCCCTGCGAGCCTTCAACGACAGCGGGTCACTCCTCGACGCGACCCTCGCGGTATGGTCGGATGCAGCGCCCCTGACCATCACGGCAGCGGCAGCCGCACTGGCGCTCACTGAGATCGGGAGGAGCATTGTGGCTATCGCGCGACGATTGGAAGAAGGCCTGGAGCGAATCCGCGAACAGCGCCGCGCCGAAGGCCGCGCCGAGGGCCGGGCCGAGGCGGATAGGGACTGGGAGGCGTGGAACCAACGCCGCATCGAGGCGGAGGAGCGAGGCGAACCATTCACCGAGCCTCCCCCGACGCACACCTCGTGACCGGCCGGCTGTTGGGATCCCGCACAGTCCCAGTCTGGAGCATTCCGAATGGTGTTGGCTGAGTGGCTGGAGGACGCCTTTGAGCGGCGGGATCGACGCCGGCAGGTGGAACGCGCATGGAAGGAGTGGCGGACACGACTCGAGAAAGCCAGAGAGCAGGGAACCATTCACCGAGCCTCCCCCGGTGGCCCCAAGGGTTGGGCGCTCAACCACATCCCCGATCAGGATTCGGTACAACCGCGAGACCGACACCCTCACCATCGTCCTTCGCGATGACCCCGTCGCCGATAGCATGGAACCGGCGGCAGGGCTCATCCTCGACCTTGACGCAGAGCGAGAAGTCGTTGCCATCGAGCTTCTCGAAGCTTCTCGAAGGACAAACCTGGAGGTCGCTACCGACTTGGGTTAGCCCGTTGGCTCAGGAAACTGCGTCGTTGTCCGCCCGCCACTCCCCGCTCTTGCCGCCGCGCTTCTCCAGCAGCCGTACCCCTTCGATGCGCATCCCCCGGTCGACCGCCTTGCACATGTCGTAGACCGTGAGGGCGGCCACGCCGACCGCCGTCAGCGCCTCCATCTCGACCCCCGTCCGTCCTTCCGTGCGCACCGTCGCCTCGACACGCAGGCGCGCGTCGTCGACGGGGTCGAGGGCGATGGCGACGGCCGAGATGGGCAGGGGGTGGCACATCGGGATGAGCTCGCTCGTGCGCTTCGCCGCCTGGATGCCCGCTACCCTCGCCACCGCGAGCACGTCGCCCTTGGGCAGGCCGCCCTCCTGGATGAGCGCCAGCGTCTCCGGACGCATGGCGACGAACCCCTCCGCCACTGCCTCACGCGTGGTCACCGCCTTGCCGGAGACGTCGACCATGCGCGCACCGCCCCGGTCGTCGAGGTGGGAGAGGCGCGGCTCTTCGCTATCGGGCGCCATGGCTCGGCCAGTATAGGGCGTCCCACAGCGCCGCCATCCCGGGTGGTTGGGCGGTACGAACGCCGCCCCGCATAATCGCGACCATGCCGAACGCCGCTTCCCTCGACGCCCTGCCCTACCGCCACGTGCTCCCCCACACCACCACCCTCTCCCCCGCCGGGCGCCTGAGCATCGGCGGCTGCGACCTGCGCGACCTGGCCGAGACGTACGGCTCGCCCCTCTACGTGTTCGACGAGCAGGACTTCCGCGAGACGGCACGCGAGTTCCGTCGCGAGTTCGAGTCGCGCTGGCCCGAGGTGTCGGTCCTATACGCGGCGAAGGCGTACCTGAGCCTGCCCCTGGCCGCCATCGTGCAGGAAGAGGGGCTGGGCATGGATGTGGTCAGCGGCGGCGAGCTGGCGATCGCGCGGGCGGCGGGCTTCCCCTCCTCGCGGCTCTACTTCCACGGCAACAACAAGAGCGCCGGGGAGCTCGAGGCGTCGGTGAGCGGCGACCCCGTTGGCCGCATCGTCGTCGACAACTTTCACGAGCTGGCCGAGCTCGACCGCATCGCGGGCGAGCGGGGTGCGCGCCAGCCGATCCTCCTGCGCGTCTCCCCCAACGTGGACCCCCACACCCACGCCAAGACCACAACGGGCGTGCTCGACTCCAAGTTCGGCTTCGCCATCGCCAACGGCGACGCCGAGCGGGCCGTGGCCGCGGCGATGGCCGCCCCCAACATCGACCTGCGCGGGCTGCACGTGCACCTCGGCTCACCCATCTTCGAGATCGAGCCCTACGAGCAGGCGAGCGACGTGATGTGCGCCTTCGCCGCGCAGATGGGCGACACGCACGGCTTCGCCTTCGACGAGTACAGCCCCGGCGGCGGCTTCGCCCTCGCCTACACGCGCGAGCAGCACGCCCCCGCCATCGCCGAGTACGCCGAGCGCGTGGCCCGCTCGATGACAGCCGCCCTCGCCGAGCACCGGCTGGAGCAGCCCTCCCTCCACATCGAGCCGGGACGCTCGCTTATCGGGCGCGCGATGGTCGCCGTCTACACGGTGGGGGCGCGCAAGGAGATCCCCGGGGTCCGTACCTATGTCTCCGTCGATGGCGGAATGGCCGACAACATCCGGCCGGCCATGTACGGCTCCGGCTACGAGGCCGTGCCCGTCGACCGGCCCCTGGACGAGCCCGTCGAGACCGTCACGGTCGCGGGCAAGTACTGCGAGAGCGGCGACATCCTTGTGCGTGACGCCGAACTGCCGCGCCTGGAGGCGGGTGAGCTTGTCGCCCTGCCCGCGAGCGGCGGCTACAACCTGGCGATGTCGAGCAACTACAACATGGCCCTGCGCCCGCCGGTCGTCGCCGTCCGCGACGGCGAGGCGCGCGTGCTCCAGCGCCGCGAAACGGTCGAGGACCTGGTCGCGCGGGACGTGCGCTAGCGACCAAAATGTCGGAAGCGAAGTACTCGTATGGGCTCCACGTGGGGAGTGGCCAACTGGTCCACGTCGACACCGTGCCGAGGGGACGTCGGTGTGGCTGCATCTGCCCTGCCTGCGAGGCCCCGTTGGTGGCCAAGAAGGGTAGCGTCTACCGGAACCACTTCGCCCATGAGACATCAAGCACGGCCTGCGAGGGTGCGCTGCACATCATCGCCAAGCGCCTACTTGCGGAACGAATTCAGCGAGCCGTCAACACTCAGTCCACCGTGCCTGCCCACTGGGAGTGCAAGGTTGGCACCACTCACGAAACGGACCTCCTTGCACTCAGCGAAATCGATGCGGCCAGCTTGGAGCGGTGGTGGCCTCAGAATGGGATTCGGCCCGACATCACCCTCTCAATAAACGGTCAACCCACGATGCTCCTGGAAGTTGTTGTCACGCACAGTCCCGAATACGACACCTCAAGAGTGGGGATCCCGATTCTTGAGGTGCATCTGGAGGACAGGTTCGACCTTGAGAATCTGGCGTCAGGCGTTGTGCCCTTCGCTCGGACCCACAACCTCGAGTGCGGCTGCAGCCGCAGCTTCAACTCCAAGGAATCCGAGTCGTGCATGAGGTGTGGCCGCATGACCGGGAGTGACCATCTCCACTATTCCGACTATCTGCGCGAGTACCCTCTCTGCCGAGCCTGCCTGCCTTCCCCAAGGGAGATGATCCATGCTTGCACGGCATGCGGAGCCTCCTTCGAAGCCCAACGTCACGACCACGACCTCTGTCGAGACTGTTGGCGAATCCAGTCTCAGCGCGAAGAGTTCGAGCTCAGGCATTGCCGACGCTGCCAAAAGAAGCTGGCGAGTCCTGAATTCACCTACTGCTTTCCCTGCAACCAGAACATCCGGGAAGAAGCGCGTCAGCGGGCGCAGCAGGAACAGGCAGAAAAACAAGCACAGTTGGCAGCCCGACAGAGAGAAGCGGAGGAAGAGTTGGAGAGAGAGGGCGAGTGGCTGAACGCCTTGGTCACTCGGACTCGCAAGACTGGGGATCTGTCGAGGTCGAGAACCACCAAACCCAACGAACCCTAGACCGGGGCGGCGAGCTACGGCGCCACCCCCAAGGGCTCCCTGAGCACTGCCCCGCGGTACTCGAAGATGGCGCGGGCGTGTCCCCGCCCCATCGCCACACCCTCAACGGGCCTCGATGACTACGCGACCACCCTCCTCGATTTCAATGTGGAGGTCATGGCCATCGAGCAAGGACATACCCGCGAGGGGCGTGCTGCCAACCGCATTGGCCTCAATGGATCTCGGGGCGCCCTCCCAGATCACCGTGGCCCCGTGGATGTCGAAGAAAACCTCGCTGTCGTTAGCCAGCACCGCAAGGCCGCGGCTCAGGAAGGGCAACTCCAACTCCGTCACCAGGGCCGGCGGAAGGGTCAGGAAGCCGGTGAAGCCGGTATCAATCACGACATCGACTTCCCGCGTCTGGCCTTTGGGACCCCTCAGGGAAAGAGTGACGACAGCTTCGTGGGCCGCGTTGACGACCCCTGCGATCACTCCGCACTCCGCAGGGAACCGCCCCCGAGGCTATAGAGCGCCCTGTAGCCAACTCGGACACACCAGACATCGGCGTCCGGATGCTCTGCGAGGAGTCGCTCCGAGGCCACGCGAGCGGTTTCGCCAATCGCCCAGTTCCCGCTGTTGGTGTCTATCGCGACGACTTCACCGCGGTGAGTCGCTTCCACCCGTGACCGGATGTCCCGTTCATAGATCTCATCGCCGAGGCGTGCCGTCTCGGCGGCGGGACGCACAGGCATGACACCGACCTCCTCCGGCCTGAAGCCGTACTGACAAGATAGCGCGACTCACGGGCTTCCGCCCAACCCAGGACGACTAGCTCTCCGCCATCGTTCCGAAGCGCTCCCGCAGCACTGCCCTGCGGTACTCGAAGATGGCGCGGACGCGGGGGCGGACGGTCAGTTGCGCGACGATGTCGCCGAGGGGGCCGAAGGGGACGGCGTAGTGGACCGTGTCGCGCACTTCCGTGCCGCCCTCGACCTCGCGGAAGTCGTGCTCGTGGTGCCAGAGACCGTACGGCCCGATGCGCTGGTCGTCGACGAAGCGCACGCGGTCCTCGACGTGCGTGATCTCGGTCGCCCAGGGCAGGGGAACGCCCAGCAGAGGCCGCACGTTGTAGGTGATGATGAGCCCCGGGTACATCTCCTCGGGCGGGTCGGAGGTGACCTCGAGGGCGAGCCAGGGCGGCGTGATGACGGGCAGGTTTCGGGGGTTCGAGAAGAACCCCCACGCCTCGTCCAGCGAGACGGGCACAACCTGCCGCGCGGCCATGCGATAGATCGCCATCGCCGCTAGTCTCCCCGCAGGAGCGAGCGCAGCGCCCCCTCGACCTCGGGCTGCGAAAACTCGAAGCCGTCCGCCACGAGCCGCTCGGGGGTGACGCGCAGGCTCGCGAAGAGGAGGGCGTCGGCGAGCTCGCCCAGGGCGAGCCGCATGGCGAAGCGGGGCACCATCATGAACGCCGGGCGGCGCATCACCCGCCCCAGCGCACGCGTCAGGTCGGCGTTGGTGGTGGCCACGGGCGCGACCACGTTCACGGGCCCGGTCGTGTCGCTATCGAGCAGGTGGGTGGTGGCGGCCACGGCATCGTCGAGCGTGATCCACGGCATCCACTGGCTCCCGCTTCCGAGCCTGCCGCCCGCGCCGAAGCGGAAGGGCAACGTGAGCCGTTTGAAGGCAGCCGCGTCGTTCGCGAAGACGACGGCGTAGCGCGCCATCGCCGTGGGGATGCCGGCGGCATTGCCCTTCTCCGACTCCGCCTCCCAGTCCACGGTCATGTCGGCGAGGAAGCCCTGGCCCCGCGCCGACTGCTCCGTGACCGGCTCGTCCCCGCGGTCGCCGTAAAAGCCGACCGCGGAGGCGACGACAAGCCGCCGGGGCTTCGGGTCGAGCCCCGCCAGGTGTTCGACCAGGACGCGGGTGGTATCGATGCGGCTGGAGCGCAGCTCCGCCTTTCGGGCATCGGTCCAGCGGCCCTCTCCCACGGAAGCGCCGCTCAAGTGCAGCACGGCATCGCAGCCGGCGAACGCGCCCTCGCGCACCCAGCCCTCGGCCGGGGCCCAGTCGACGCCGTCCCCGCGGGCGGCGCCGCGCGCGATGCGCACGACCTCGTCGCCGCGCGCCTCAAGGCTCACTCCAAGCGCCCGACCCAGCAGTCCCGTGCTTCCCGTGATGGCGACCTTCATCGGCGAACCTCCCGGGGGCGTTCACCCCCTCGATCCACCTTACCGGTCGTGCCCCTTAGCGAAAGAAGGCAGCCCAGGACACCGGGCAAGCTCGCTTACGGAAGGCGGAGGGACTAGCCTCGCGGCTGCACCTGAGCGTTAATCTCGTCGCCGGATTCGAGCTCGGCTGCGCGCAACTCATACGTCTTCTGGAGGTTCAACCAGAACTCCGGCGTCATGCCGAAATAGCGCGCCAGGCGGAGGGCGGTATCGGCGGTAACGCCCCGCTGGCCGTTGAGGATGGCGGTGATGCGGTTCGTGGGCACGGCCAGATGGCCGGCAAGGGCATTGGCCGAAAGCCCGAGCTCTGCCAGCTCATCGGCGAGGATTTCGCCGGGATGCACGGGAGGCATCCCACTCCGCACAGTCATTCCGTCCCCTCAGTGATAGTCGACGATTTCGACGTCGTACGGTCCGCCTTCTGCCCAGAGAAAGCAGATGCGCCACTGCCGGTTGATGCGAATGCTGTATTGACCAGCCCGATCACCGGAAAGCGACTCCAAACGGTTGCCCCGCAGCCCTCCCAGCTCAGCGAGACTGGATGCGTGGTCCAGGATTGTCATCCGCCGCACGGCCTGACGACTGAACGTGCGGAACGCCGGAACTGGATATCCGGCAAAGAACGCCTCCGTCCTCCGATCCCTGAACCCCTGGATCAAGGATGCCAACTCATCTTACGCCTTACGTAAGTCGTATACCAGTCACGGCCCGCCCAACTCCGTCGATGCCGCTCCGATTGTGTCACGCAAGCAAAGATAGCAGATTATTCAACATGGAGGGCGAACAGGAACTCCACCTCCACGGGGACGCCGAGGGGCAGCGACGACATGCCGACGGCCGCCCGTGCGTGGCGACCGGCCTCGCCGAACACTTCGACGAGGAGCTCGGACGCGCCGTTGACCACCGCCGGGTGCTGCGTGAAGTCGGGCGGCGCGGCGACGTAGCCCGCGACGCGCACGACGCCCGCGATCCGGTCGAGCGAGCCCAGCGCGGCGCGCGCGGCGGCAAGCCCGTTGAGGGCGCACTGGCGCGCGAGGGCGTAGCCCTCCTCCACGGTCACATCCACGCCGCAGCGGCCGGTCGGGAGCGGCTCGCCGGGGTTGACGGGGATCTGTCCGGAGATGGCGAGGAGATCGCCGTGACGCCGGGCGGGCACGTACGACCCGGCCGGGGCCGCGGGTTCCGGCAACTCGATGCCCAGCTCCCGCAGACGTTCCTCAGCGCTCATCTCGCCTTCCCCCGAGCCCTAGAGTGAGAGCAGCCGGCTCGTGACGGCCTCGAGCTCCTCGTCGCTGTACGTGTCGACCACGATGCGGGCGCCGCCACTGCGGTGCGCGGCGACTGTGACGCGCGTGCCCAGGGCGCGGCGCAGGTTCGTCTCCAGGTCGCGCAGGGGGGTGCCCCGCTCCGGGGAGGGTGTGGCGGTGTGGGGCCGCTCCGCGCGGGGCGAGAGGGCGCGTCGCACGGCCGCCTCCGTCTCGCGCACGCTCATGCCGCGGCGCACGGCCTCGCGCCAGACCTCCAGGCGGGCCGGGCCCTCGGGCATGCCCAGGAGGGCGCGGGCGTGTCCCTCGCGGATCTCGCCCGCTACGAGGCTGCGACGTATCTCGGGCTCCAGCTGGAGCAGGCGGGTGGCGTTCGCGACCGCCGCGCGGCTGCGCCCCACCCGCTTGGCCACGTCCTCCTGCGTGAGCCCGTATTCGCTCAGCAGGCGGCGGTAGGCGAGCGCTTCCTCGATCGGGTTCAGGTCGGCGCGCTGGATGTTCTCGACGAGCGCCAGCTCCAGCAGCTCCGAGCCGTCCACCTCGCGCACGACCACGGGCACGGTGGGCAGGTCGGCGAGGCGCGCGGCCTGCAGGCGGCGCTCGCCCGCGATCAGGCGGTAGCCGCCCTCCTCCTCCAGGCTCACCACCAGCGGCTGGAGGATGCCGTGCTCGCTGATCGACTCCGCCAGCTCGCGCAGCTGCTCGGGCTGGAAGTTCGTCCGGGGCTGCTCCGGGTTCGGCGCAATCAGATCGATATCGATCTCCTGCAACGTTCTCCCGGCAGGCGCCTCTTCGCCGCCGCCGGGCAGGAGGGCATCGAGCCCCCGGCCGAGTCCTCGTCGTGGCTGCGTCATGCGCTTACCTCCACGCGTTCCGTGAGCTCGACCGCCAGCCTGCGATAGGCGGTGGCGGCGCGGCTGCCCGGGCTGTACCGGAAGATCGACTGTCCGTGACTCGGCGCCTCGGCGATGCTGACGGCGCGCGGGATTACCGTGGTAAAGGTCTGCCTGGGGAAGTGCGTCATCACGTCGGCGGCCACCTCGCGCGCGAGGCGCGTGCGGCGGTCGAGCATGGTCAGCACCAGGCCGAGGGTGCGAAGGCGGGGGTTGAGGTTGTTGCGCACGAGCGCGAGCGTCTCCATCAGGCTCGCGAGGCCCTCCATGGGCAGGTACTCGCACTGCACGGGGATGACCACGCTGGTGGCGGCGGTGAGGGCGTTCACCGTGAGCACGCCCAGCGAGGGCGGGCAGTCGATGAAGATCCAGTCGTAGTCGTCCGCCAGGGGCTCGATGAGGTTCTTCAGGCGCTGCTCGCGCGCCATGGCTGGGGCCAGCTCCACCTCCGCCCCCGAAAGCTCGCGCGTCGCGGGGAGGAGGTCGAACTGCTCGTCCTCCACCCGCACCACGCAGTCCTTCGCCTCCACCTCCAGCATGAGCGCCTCGTAGATCGAGGGGCCCGGCACCTCCGCGACACCGGCGGCGCTGGTCGCGTTCGCCTGCGCATCGAGGTCGATCAGCAGGACGCGGTCACCCCGGCGGCCCAGGGCCGCGGCCAGCGAGACGGCCGTCGTGGTCTTGCCCACGCCACCCTTCTGGTTCACGAAGGCGATGGTCTCACGAACCATCCGCTACCCCCCGCTGCACGCGCGCGTCGACCTCACTGCGCGACGGCAGCTCCATGAGACCGCTGCGTTCGACGACAAGCGAGCCCATCGCATTTGCGAATGTACACGATTCGAACAGGTCACCCGTCTCCACCAGCCGGATCGCCAGCGCGGCCACGAAGCCGTCGCCGGCGCCGGTGACGTCTGAAACGTTGGTGGCGAAGCCGGGCAGCACGCTGCGCGCGCCCCTGCGGTAGAGCCAGGCGCCGCGAGCGCCGCGCGTCACGATGGCGGGTCCGCGCAGGGAGAGCCCCCTCGCCAGCTCCGGCGGGTCGTCGGCATCCTCGTCGCTGAACACGGCGACGGCGCCCGCCGGCTGCAACGCCCGCGCCCGCGAGGGGGCGAAGCCGGCGCGGCGCACGGGGCGGCCGGGCATCCCCCAGCGGAGCGCTCCCTGCAGCGACACCACCCGGACGGGCGACTCGACCGGCGGGAACTCGGACAGCTCATCGAGCACGGGCGCGGCGATGACTGCGTCGGCTTTCAGGCCCGCGGGCACGTCCTCGCTGGCGATCGGCTCGCCCGCCTGGTGCAGCCGCTGGCGGCGCAGACCGCCCTCCGGGTAGCTGTTCTCGAAGCGGGGAGCGCCCTCAGCCGGGAGCTCCTTCACGGTCAGCCCCTCGAAGTAGCTCCGGTCGTAGTCCGCCGGTACGCGACTCACGAGTGTCACGTCTGCTCCCAGCGCCGCGGCGGCGCGCGCGCTGTAGAGCGCGGGCCCTCCCGCCGTCCAGGCGCACTCGGGCGTCAGGTCCTCGGTCACGTTCCCCACGATCACGATTCTTGGCGCGGACGGGCTCATTCCACTAATCCTCCAACAGGCTGATGACGACCTTGCGGCTGTCCCCCTCACCGACACTGTTCGTCTCGACGTCGGGGTCGTCGACGAGGGCGAGGTGGACGAGGCGGCGCTCGGCGGCGGACATCGGCTCAAGCGTGATCGGCTCGCCGATGTCGCGCACGTGTTCCGCCATTCGCTCCGCCAGCGAGACGACCTGGTCCTCGCGCCGGCGGCGGTACTGCTCGACATCGATCGTGACGGAACCCCGCCCGGGGAAGCGCCGCGTCATGATCAGGTTCACGACGTACTGGAAGGCCATCAGGCTCTCGCCCCGCCGACCGATGAGCATGCCCAGGTCGTCCCCGGAGATGTCGATGACGGCGCGGGCGCTGCCGAGTCCGTCGCCGGCAGTGACGGGCTCGCGGATGTTGATGTCGGCGTCGATCTCGAGGATCTGGAGGATGGAATCCACCACCTCGGCGGCCAGATCGACCTCTTCCGCGTTGATGTCGGGCTCGACGTTCTCCTCGCGGCGCCGCCTCCGCGGACCGTCCCGGCGGGACGAACCACCGCCGCCCCCACCGCTGCCGCCGCGCCCGGACGAACGTCGCGGTGGCGGGCCGCTGCGATCGGGTTCACGCGCCGGCGGGGTGTCGCCGTCGCCAAAGAAGTCTTGTTCGGTCAACTGGGGTGCGCGTTCGGCGCGAGGCCCTCGCTGGCCGCCCCGGCCACCGCCGTTGCCGCCACGGGGACCGCCACTGCCGCCACGGGGACCGCCACTGCCGCCGCGCGGACCGCCGCTGCCGCCGCGCCCACGACCGCTGCGGCCACCGCGTCCACCGGCGCCACCGCTGCCGCCGCGCCCGCGTCCGCCGCGTCCCCGCGGGATGGACGTGTCGGGCGGTTCGGGCTCGCTTTCGCGGGCCCCGCCCTCGCGGCGCTCCACGCGGACGACGGCGTCGCGGGCGCCGCGCCCGAAGAGGCGGCCCCCGCGCTGTCCCTCGTCGAGCACGACGATGTCGACTTCATCGACGGAGGCGTTGAGCTTGGAGAGCGCGGCCTTAAGCGCGTCGTCGACGGTTTTTCCGCTTGCTTCGGCGTGATCCATGAGCAGATGTCCTCAATTCGCGGGAGGGTCGCGGGCGCGATTGGCCCTCGCCCTCCGAAGTTACTGATGCTGCTGCCTCGACCGGCGCCCGTGGGGTTGGCGGTCCGACCAGCGGCGGGATGTTGAGCGCGGGGAAGCCGTAGGTGACGACGTTGAAGCCCACGCTCACGATGGAGGTGACCACCCAGTAGAGGCTCACTCCACTGGGAAAGCTGAGGCCGAAGAACATGAACATGATGGGCAGCATCCACTGCATCATCTGTTGCTGGGTGCGCGCCCGTTCGTCCGTCGCCACCACGACCGTCGTCTTCGACTGGGCCCAGGTGGCGACGCCAACCAGCACCACGATCAGGAGGTTCAGGTTGAGCACGTTGATGGACGCGCCTTCGGCCAGGTTGATGCCGATGAAGCTCTCTTCGAGCGGGATGGCGCTCTGGATGTAGCTCCAGGAGTAGAGGTGGCTCGAGAGGTTATCGAGCGCTTCGGGCGAGATCGCGAGCGTCTGCCGGATGGCGTAGAAGAGCGCGATCAGGATGGGGAACTGGAGCACCAGCGGGCCCAGGCAGCCGAGCGGATTCACGCCCGCCTCGCGGTAGGCCTTCATCATCTCTTCCTGGCGCCGCTTCGGGTCCGTGAACTTCTTCTGGATCTCCTGCACGCGCGGCTGCAGTGCCTGCATCGCTCGCGTCTGCTGGAGCTGGCGCAACGTGAGCGGGAAGGTCACGAACCGCACCAGGATGGTGAAGGCGATAACGGCCAGGCCGAAGCTGCCCCAGAGCCAGTGGTTGAGGATGACGAGCAGGTTGATCATCGGGTCGAGCAACCCGACCGTGAACGTCTGCGTGAAGCCGAAGGTCGCGATCACGAAGACGAGCGCCACGCCCGCGATCAGGGCAACCCCGAGACCGGCCCGCTGCGGCACCTGGCGGATCACGGCAGACCCCGCACTTCACGCTGGACGACCGTGAGCGTCTCGGGGTCGGCGCGATAGAGCCGGCCCTCAGTGCCAAGAATCCAGGCGAAACCTTCCTTTTCCACCAAACCTGCCCGAATCTTCCCTGCCTTGTCGAGGTGAACGGCGTTTCGTCTCACGCCCGTCGCCAGATCCACGAAATGCACGGTGCCGCCTTCATCGCCAACGATAAGCACATCGCCGATTATGACGGGTTGCGCCTTGACCTTGTCCTCGGCGAGGTAGGTCCAGAGCGTCCTCCCTGTCCCCAGGTCCATGGCGTACACGAAGTCGTCGAAGTCGCCGAAGTAGGCCACGCCGTCCTGCACGGCCGGCCGCGTCCACACCCAGCCCTCCGCTTCGAACGGCTGGCGCAACGCCCGGCCGGTCTCCACATCCACCAGCCACACCTCGCCCCGCAGGGTGGGGACGAACAGGACCCCGTCCCCGATGTAGGCCAGGTCTGCGATCGCGCCATCCGCGTCGAAGGGCTCCGCCCACAGCTCCTGCCCCGACTCGAGGTCGAAGGCATAGAGCTTCCCATCCATCGTGCCGACATACAGGGTCCCGCCGACCACTACCGGTTGAGACCATATCTCACCATCGAGGCGCCGCCCATCAATGGGCCAGCCTGGGACCGACCCGCCATCCTCGACGCTGCGCACGTAGAAGCGCTGCTCCGTGGTGCCAAAAGCGAAGCGGTCGCCCGCGAGGGTCGCCCCACCGACGATGCTGCCGTTCACGTCATCGCGATGCCAGCTGCCGCGCCCCAGGAGGAAGCGCCCTTCAGTGCCCAGGGCCACCATCTCGCCGGAGAAGCCCGCCAGGATAATTCGCTCACCGGCGAACAGCGGCGGTCCATACACGGCCTCAAGCTCGATCTCCTCTTCCGCGTCGAGATCGTCGTCCGGGAAGCTCCAGCGCCACTCCGCCCCGAACTCGTCGAGGCTGGCAGCGACAAACTCGTCGCGGTCCACGAAGGCGTAGACGGTGTCGCCGTCGAACACAGGCTCGGCCCAGCCGCGCGGTTCGGAAAAACCGACACAGGCGCTGGAGAGGAAGGCGACAGCCAGGATGACGGGTATGAGCAGCTTGGCGCGATGCACAGCGGGCACACTAGCAGCCTGCAATCTTACGGTCAGTCGACGTAAGTACCTGTTTCACGTGAAACAGCCGTTTTCGCAGCCATTTGCCGGAACAACGTGGGGGGGGCACCTGCGCCATCGGTCACTTTCCACCCATGCGCTTATGCCCTTAACCCTTTTTCGTGCCCGCTGCTGCTACCACCGCATCGTCGCGAAGTGTTTCACGTGAAACAGCCCGTTCCTCCACCTCGCGACTTCGAGCCTGCGTCCGCGGTCCGTCGACCAAGATCGCCGAGCTCAAGTCACCACGATCGCATCAGCGGCCTCGGCGTTCCGTAACCCGGCGCTCGTCGTCCCTGGCATCGGCTAAAGAGAAAAAGTGCCCTCCGTCTCTGGTATGCTGGCCTCATGGCCCACGGCGGGGAGACCGACAGGCTCACGCGGGTTGAGTTGAGCACACGAGGTGAGAGTCTCAGCCTGCGCGCCTCGGCTGACGCGTTCCTCGCGCATGCCGCTCGCGAAGAGGAAAAGGCCGAGAACAAGCGTCGGGGCAGGGATGCCCGGAAGGCCCGTGCTCGCAAGCGACGGGGACATCGCACCAACTCTTCACATTAGGAATGTGACTCCCCCTTCCGCGACTGAACACGGAATCCATTCCAGCCCCACCTCCCACCGGCCCGATGTTTCACGTGAAACATCG